>Ga0209577_10000947_pt1 | contig 28885 bp, 26 predicted proteins | sample GraSoiAngelo_109_FD_185874 | JGI IMG/M metagenome (GOLD analysis project Ga0209577, IMG submission 185874) | Grasslands soil microbial communities from the Angelo Coastal Reserve, California, USA - 14_0903_12_20cm (SPAdes) (version 2) | ecosystem: Environmental > Terrestrial > Soil > Grasslands...
ACAGCCCACGCCCAGCAGTAACATTTTGCGCTTTGTCCAAATCATGCGATTGACTTTCATCATGGCATGAAATGCCTAAGACCGCGATAGGGTTAAAATTTCAAACTGACCCACTACCGTGGGCCGGCTTGCCTTGCGAGAAGCCGCTGACAATGCTACTTTTACATTTTCCGGAGCAGCCTGCGGCTGAGTAGAGCCGAGGGCCACACGGCGGTGTGGGCGAGGGCGCGGGTTGCGAATCCGTTACAGAGCGGCTTGACCAAAGGGTGAGAAACATCATTACTCATCGCCATTTTCTTGAGCTATCCTCACGACGGATCAGTCGCAGTTCGTCGTAGGCCCGCTATGGCACAGCCCGGATCCAATTCGAAGGGTGTTTTGCCTGCCGCTGAGACCGGCAAAGTTTCCTATTGGCGCGTGGAAGGCTCCCTGCTCGAACTTGGCGCCCTGCGCCCAGTCGGATTTTTTACTTGGAACTCGCAAAGCTTTGCGGAACGTTGGGCGCGACGCGCGGGCATGGCAGGCATGGCAATTGCGAGGCCCTTCGCTTATTTCCTAAGCCGCACGTTTGCCACACGTTTCTTGCACACATTGCTTCGCGGGGTCAGCCGCGATCGCCTTGATCTCCTCGGCGAAGAGTATTTCCACTATGTCTTAAAGCCGCAATTGCGCCGCGAGGCTGCAGAGAAGCTAATCGAAGCGGTCCGCAACGGCGAGCGCGTGGTCCTGGTTGGGCAACTTCTGGAAAGCGTGCTTCGGCCGCTGGCACACCATTTTGGAGTTGCGTCGATCATCTCCAACCGCATGGAATTTCGCGACGGCAAGGCGACGGGTCGGCTGCTCGATCCGATCGTGCGCCCACGCGGGCCCTTGGCGTGGATCGCTAGCGGCAGCGCGGACGGTCGGATCCCGCGCGATAAACTTCTAAGCCGGCTTGGCTGGAAGGGGAAGCCCGGGCAACTTGAAAGCGCGATGCGGACGACAGCCCGTATAACCATCCCGCCGGTCAAATCAGTCGCACTATTTGGGGAAACTCCGCGAGTCCAGCTTCTCTCCGTACTTGAGAACCTAGCCAATCGGCACCTCCTGCTGATCGGCGTAACTGGATTTATCGGCAAGGTCTGGCTTGTCGATCTGCTCGAGAATATTCCAAACGTCGGCAGGATCACGTTATTGATTCGCCGCAACCGCACAACGTCCGCGCTGCGGCGCTTCGAAAAAATCGTCGAGGAATCTCCCGCCTTTGACAAGCTTCAGGAGCGCCATGGCCGGAAGCTCGGGGCATTTCTAAAGGGAAAAGTGGAAGTAGTTGAAGGAGACGTGAGCCTGCCGGACCTGGGGCTTGACCGGACGTCGCAAGCGCAGCTGGCAAATTCACTCGACCTCATCGTGAACAGCGCCGGCCTGACGGATTTCAATCCTGATTTGCGCGATGCAGTTTCTTCCAACGTCGATTCGGCGATCTACCTACTCGACTTTCTGCGAAAGTGCAATCACGCCGGGCTGATGCATCTCTCGACCTGCTACGTTGTCGGGATGCGCGACGGCCGTGTCACCGAAGAGTTGCAGGACAATTACCATCCCGCCAGCGATTCGCAATTCGATGCTGAGCGCGAGGTCGAGTCGTTGCGCGAGACGATTCGCCATGTCCAAGAACGTGCCGAAAGTCCGGAACTCGATAAAGCGCTTCGCCGCCAGGCGCTGGGACGCGGCGGCAATGAGGCTTCCGCGCCCGCAGGAGAGCTCGACGGTGTTCTGAAACGCAATCGCGCGCGCTGGGCGCGCAACAGGCTCGTGCGCGTCGGCCTGCGCCGGGCGCAGCATCTGGGTTGGCCGAATACCTATACTTTCACGAAAAGTCTTGGCGAGTCGATCCTCGCGCGCCGTGGCCGCGATCTGCCGGTCGCCATCGTGCGCCCGTCGATTGTGGAAAGCTCGGAGCGCGCTCCCTTCATCGGATGGAATGAAGGGATCAATACGTCCGGACCGCTTTCCTACCTTCTGGGCACGAATTTTCGCCAGCTCCCTTCGAATGAGCGGAAGTGCCTCGACGTGATTCCAGTCGACATGGTCTGCCGGGGAATGACGTTGATTGCTTCGGCGGTTGTAGCGCGACGTCACGCCAGGATGTACCAGCTTGCGACCTCCGCGATTAACCCGGTCAATATGGGACGCAGCATCGAACTCACGGGACTGGCCCACCGCAAGCATTACCGGACGACACAGAGCATCGACAATTGGTTGAAGGTGAAGTTCGAAACCATCCCGGTCTCGAAGCAGCGCTACGAGCGTCTCTCGATTCCGATGCAGAAGGCCGTCATCTCCAGTATCAATCGCGTGGCCATTTCTCTTCATATGAAGAAGCCGCCGCTCGCACGGGCGGAGCGGGACCTGATCCGCGCCGAAAAGCTGATCGAGCTCTACGAGCCTTTCATTCTTCACAATGAGCACGTCTTCGAATGTGAGAACGCGCGTCTGCTCTCCGCCGCGTTGCCGCCCGAGGAGCGTCCGCTCTTCGATTTCGCGCCGGAATCAATCGACTGGTGGGATTACTGGATTAACGTGCACATCCCGGCCCTGCGCCGCTGGTGCTATCCGCTGATGGAGGGCCGCCCGCTCGAATCGCGCGAGCCGCGCGCACTGGATTGGTCCGGCGAACCCGCGCGCGGAGCGGCACTCTCCAAAGCCGCGACGCCGTCCGACGCTTTATGGCGATCTTCGTAACCGGCTCGACCGGCTACCTGGGCAGTTATCTTGCCGCGGGACTCCTCACCGAGCACCGCGACAAGTTGAATCTCCTGATTCGCGCCAAAACCGGACAGGAAGCGCGCGAACGGCTTTGGACTTCGCTGCAACTGCATTTCGAGTTTCCTGAATTCGCCGAATACCTGAACACGCGGGTGCGCATTTTCCGCGGTAATCTGACGAGCGAGCGTTTTGGTCTCTCCGATGACGAATACCATGCGCTGGTGGACACCACGGACTCCCTGATTCACTGCGCCGCTTCGCTGAATCGCAAATCGGAAAAAGAGTGCCTGAACGTCAACCTGCGAGGCACGCTCGAAGTCATCCAACTTGCGCGCCGCGCGCAGAATCGCAGTGGCCTGCGGCGCTATTCGCACGTTTCCACGGTTGCCGTCGCGGGCAAAAGAAAAAACGAAGTCATCACCGAGGACGCCTCGATCGATTGGTCGCGCTCGGATTACGATCCCTACGCGCGCACCAAGAAATTCTGCGAGCACATGGCAAATCAACTTCTGACTGACCTGCCCAAGACCATTTTCCGCCCCGCCACTATTCTGGGCGACAGTCGCCGCCCGGAGACTTCGCAATTCGATATGGTGCAAGCGTTCCACGTTCTGGCGCAGATGCCCGTTCTCCCGCTGCGTCCTCACGATAAAATTGACATCGTACCGGCGGACTACGTCGGCAAAGCCATCGTGACGATTCATCAAAAAGAAGCGCCTGCGCACGGTATCTACCATCTTTCTTCCGGCACGGGCTCACAGACCTACCAGGAACTGACCGATGCGATTTCGCAAGCCGGTGGCATGCTTCGGCCTATGTTTTTGCCGTCTCTCGGCGGACCTTTTTCCACCACCGTCAATTGGGTTGCGAATCGCAGTGGCGCGGCCGGGTATGGCGCTTCGCTGCTGAAAGTTTTCTGGCCGTATCTCGACTGGAACACCGTATTTGACAATTCGCGCATTGTCGCGGAGCTCGGCGAGGCGCCGGCGAAATTCTCGACCTATGCGGCCCCTCTTCTGAAATACAGCCGCGAAAATAAATTCCAATTTCCCGCCAAGCCCTGGCCTTCGGATCCAGGCGCGGAGAAAAATGCCGCGGTGGGGAGAGCTCGCGCATGACTGATTTTCTCCTTGTCGCCTGGGTCAGCGCCCTGATTGAAATCCGGCGCTTCGGCTGGATGCTCGGCCTCGGAAAGCGCTGGACGCCGGGCGAAAAACTAAAGCTCCTCTTTGCGGGTTACAACGGCACGCGCAACACCGGAAGCGATGTGCGCGTCGAGGAGATGTTGCGGCAGATACGTCACGTCCTGGGAGCGGAGAACACAAACTTTAGCGTGATGTCCTTCGATTTCGACCGCACGCGCGGATATTTTGAAGGTACACGGCAGGTTTATCTCCCGAATGCTTTTCCACCGTTCCTCTACCGTGAGGTGCGGCAGAATCACGGCGTCATCGCGTGCGAAGGCTCGATGTTCAAGAGCAAGTTTGCCAACGCGTTGACGACGATGATGATCGGCTCGCTGGGGCTCGCTTCGGCGGAGAATAAGCTCTCTCTCGCCTACGGTGGGGAAGCGGGTCACATGGACGGTCTCATTCAATCGATGTGTGCGCGGTACGTCCATGATTCGCTGGTCATCACGCGCAATGTGGAATCGCGGACGCTCTTGAGCTCGATGGGAATTCCCACAGAGCTCGGCACCGATACGGCCTGGACCTTTGAGCCGCATGCTCCCGAATATGCCCGCAAGGTGTTGCGAGAAGCCGGCTGGGATGAAAAGACCCCCGTCCTCGTTCTCTGCCCCATCCATCCTTTTATTTGGCCGGTGAAAGCATCGATTGCGAAGTATCTTGCCGGCGTCACGACCGGCGCCTACAAAGACAGCCAGTACCGTTCCGTTTATTTTTTTGAATCTGGCTCTGAAGTGGACCGGAAATACCGTCACTACCTCTCTGCCATTGCCAAGTCCGCGCGAGCGTTCGGTCAACGTCATCGCGTGTTTCCGATCTTGGTCGCGATGGAGCGGCTAGACGCGGTCGCCTGCCGTGACATTGCGGCGCAAATACCCGGCACGCCGATATTCACCTCCGACGATTGCGACATGTTCCAGCTTGTTTCGATTCTGCGCGCGTGTTCCTACATGGTTTCTTCGCGCTACCACGGCGTTGTGACTTCCATGCCCGGTCTAGTGGCCTCGGCGGGCGTGACGATGGACGAGCGCATCCGCAATCTGATGCGCGAGCGCGGTCATCAGCATCTTTTTCTTACGGTAGACGACCCCGATCTGGAACCGAAACTTCTCCAAATCATGGAGACGCTGGTCGCCGAAGCCGATTCGGTCCGCGAAGGCATCGGACAGACCGTGGTCCGCAATCTCAAGGTGATGGCCCGTATGGGCACGTTTCTTGAAGAAGTCGTCCGGCGCACCTATCCTGAATTTCCGCTGCGCTCCGGGGTCTTTTCCTGGGAAGAGTATCTGCCGCCGCTGAGCAAGAATTTGATTCAGCTTGCTGAGCGTTACGACTCTTCGCCGACCGTGCTCGCAGCAGCTCGCTGATTCTTCATGCCCAATTTCCTCGAAACGATTCTTGCCCAACTCAAGCGCGCGGATGGCCGCGTCGTTCTTCGCGAAATTCGCGGGGACCAGTTTGTGAGTGTGACGGGCAGGGAATTGCTGGACCAGGTTCAGCTTGTCCGGATGTTCATTCAAAGCTCCGGCGTCCAGCCCGGGGACCGTTGCGCCCTTCTTGCGGCCAATTCCGTTCGCTGGGCGGTTTTCCATTTGGCGCTCATGGCCGAGGGAGTGATCGTCGTGCCACTCTATTCGCGGCAAGCGCCCGCCGAACTCGTCGGCATGATGAAGGATTGCCAGCCGCGCCTGATTTTTGTGAATGAGGCCACACTAGGCGAAGGCATGGCCCAAACTTGGCCCGAGGCTCCGCGCCGTGTGCTCTTCGATGAAGTCCTGCGGCAATCAGCGCCGCAACCTCCGCTTGCCGATGCACCCAATCCTCGCGAAGCCAGTGATATCGTCACCATCATCTATACTTCAGGAACGTCGGGGGAGCCGAAAGGTGTTTGCTTAACCGTGGGAAACCTCACGCACATGCTCTCCTGCACGACTGAACGACTCGATCAACTGATGGGTGCGACAAACGAACCGGACCGCGTCTTCCATTACCTGCCATTTAATTTTGCGGCATCCACAATACTGTTGCTGTCCTGTCTCACGCGCGAAAGCATTCTTACTCTTTCAACCGATCTCAACCGCTTTGCGCACGAAATCAATCTGGCATCACCGAATTATTTCCTGAATGTTCCCACGGTGCTGGAGCGCGTCCGACGCGGCGTCGAAGACGCGATTGCAAAGCGGCCCGCGGTCATTCGTTCCCTGTTTGCGAAAGCACGCACCGCCTGGCAGCGGCAGCACCTGGGTGTTGGCCGCGCACGCGATGCGTTTTGGCTAGCGCTCGGTCGCGGGCTCATCTTTCGCAAGATTCGAGAGCGCCTCGGTGCACACCTGCGCGCGCTGATCTGCGGTTCAGCGCCCCTTGCTCCGGAGACGCAACAATTTTTCCTGATGCTTGGCATTCCGGTGTTGCAGGCGTATGGGCTTACGGAAACCACTGGCATTTGCACGTTGGATGATCCGCGCGTGCCCGTGGAGCCGGGCTACGTTGGCACGGTGATTACCGGGATCGAGATGAAGATCGGCGAGAACGAAGAGATCGTCGTGCGCGGGCCGCACATTTTCCCGGGCTACTGGAATCGGCCGGAAGAAACTGCCCGCGTACTGCAAGAGGGGTGGTTCCACACCGGCGATCAGGGCGAAGTAAACGTTCGAGCGAATTGGCGCATCAGCGGCCGCATCAAGAACCTGATTATCTTGAATTCCGGGCATAAAGTTGCGCCCGAACCGATCGAGGAGAAAATAGCGCAGCTTCTTCCGGCGGCGCAGCAGGTCGTGGTCGTCGGAAATGGGCGCGGCTATCTCTGTGCTTTCGTGACCGGGGAGGTCGAGTCCACAGCCGTTCAGGCGGCGCTCGATACCCTAAATTCGGAGCTACCGCATTATCGGCAGGTTCGTAATTTCATTATTGTCCGCGATGTCTTCACCCCGGAGAACGGGTTACTCACCGCCAACGGCAAACTTCGCCGGGATGCCATCAATGCGCGATATGCGTCTGAAATTAATGCCATGTACGATTCGAAAGGCAGCCGCGAGGCGGTCAGCAGGCAGCACGCATGAAAATGAAAAATTTCGTCGGCCAGACGCTGCGCTGGGAATGGCGCGCAGGAATCGTCGAACTGACGCTCGAGCATGAACCTGCCAATGAAATTGGCACGGTCATGCTCGCGGAACTGGAAAAATTTGTTGCCGCATTTGATGTGCTCGCGCCGGAGACTTCCGTCTGCATTATTGGGAGCGCGCGTAAGTCCGTTTTTTCCGCTGGTGCGGACCTGCGCGAGTTGTATCGTGGGGCCGTGGCCCTTCCTGAAAAAGAACGTGTCGAGGGTGTTCGCCATTTTCTGGAACGCATTCATGCCGTTCTCAACACGATCGATGCGGCACCGTTCGTGACGATTGCTGCCGTTCACGGCATCTGTTTCGGCGGAGGACTCGAGCTCGCCTTATCTTGCGATATTATCGTCGCCGACAAGATGGCGCGCTTCGCGTTTCCCGAGCTGCGCCTGGGACTCATCCCCGGCTTCGGTGGGATCCCGCGCTTGAAGCGCGATCTTGGCAACGCTTTCCTAAGGGATTTGCTCTTCACCGGGCGAACGGTCAACGCCACTCGTGCGCACGCCGCTGGCCTGGTGGCACAACTTGCCGGTGAAGGCGAAGCCCTCCACATCGCCCGCTCGGGCGCCGCGCAAATCGCCAAATTTGATGCCGTGACGCGTGCGGCCGCGAAGAAATTCATCAAGCCCATCCCGCACGATGAGCTTCGGCGCGAGATCGATCTCTTTTGCGAACTCTTTACTCGCCCCGCTGTGATGGCGGCCCTCAAGAAATTTGTTGAAGATTCCGGCCCCATGCCCTATCTGCCTTAGTCGCGGGAATCGTGTCTCGGTGAATTGTCCTTGTTGGCACAGGGATGATAAATTGGCCACTCTATGCGAACGCTAGATCAAACCACTCAGGAAGTGTTGGACCTTGCGGCAGAGCATTTTCAACTCCCCGAGGGATCACTCGAGCCCAGAGACGATTTCTTCAAGAAACTGGGCATCGACAGCCTGCAGACACTGGAGATGCTCTCGCGCCTCGAAAATCATTTCGGCATCGAACTGCCCGATTACGAGGTTCAAGGCGTCAGCGACTTCAAGACCCTGGCCGAACGCATTCACTCCCGCCTGTGATGCTGGACCTTTCGAAATATCAATCCATCGGCGAAGCGCTGCGGGATGCGCTAGATCGGTATTCGAACGAAGTGTGTTTGATCGAAGCCGATCGCCAGTGTGAGAAAGAGCGCCTCACGTACGGCGACTTCAAGGAGCGTGCGCATCCGCTTTCGAAAGGTTTACAGGACGGCGGTTTCTCCGCTGGAGCTCGCGCCAGCATCATCATGACGAATCAGCCGAAGTGGCTGATCTCGGCCTACGCAATCTTCTTTTCGGGCGGCGTCCTGGTGCCGCTCGATTACAAACTGACGCCGGACGAGCAGTGGCAACTGCTCAAGCATTCGAGCGCTACCGTCCTGATCACGGAATATCCGATCTGGCGGCAACTCAGCATCTCGGCGGGCCGCGCGGCCGCCACGAGTGTGCAAACCGTGCTGGTCACGGAAGCGCCGGCAAACGCCGATCTCGCCGGCGCGCGGCGCTGGGAAGAGCATCGAGGCACAGGCGAGCCTGTCTTCATCGCGCGCGAACGCAGGGACACGGCGTGCATTGTCTACTCCTCTGGGACGGGGGGCCGCCCGAAGGGTTGTATGATGACGCATGAAAACTATTTGGAGCAGTGCGTCGCGCTTACATCGCTATATCCGTTCTGGCCAGGCGTGCGCTACCTCAGTATCTTGCCAACAAATCATGCCATCGATTTCATGGTTGGTTTTTTCGGGCCCTTCACATGTGGCGCAACGGTCGTGCATTTGCGCACGTTGCGTCCCGAATATGTGCGCGAAGCCTTTCCGAAATACAAGATCACTTATGTGAGTCTCGTTCCTCTCGTTTTGAAAAATTTGCAGAAAGGCCTGCAGGCGCGCTTCGACGCGCTGCCACCGGGTAAACGTAAAGTTTTCAACGCACTCGTTCGAATCAACAAAGCACTCACGAAGAGCCAGCCGCGTCTCGGAATCAGCCGCCGCCTGCTCAAGCAAGTCCATGAAGCGTTTGGTGGAGAGCTTCGCGCCATCATCGTCGGTGGCGCCTTCACCGAACCACAGACGCTGCAATTTTTCTACGATCTCGGAATTCCCGTCGCCAACGGATATGGACTCACGGAAGCCGGGACGGCCATCACGGTCAACGATTTGAAACCGTTTCGCGCGGATACCGTTGGCAAGCCGCTGCCCGGGATGGAAGTACGCATCGTGAACCCCGCCGTCGACGGCGTCGGCGAAGTCTCTGTTTGCAGCAAGACAATCATGGCGGGCTACTTGAATGAGCCTGAACTCACGGCGGAAACGATCGTCGACGGCTGGCTCCTGACCGGTGACCTTGGCCGCTTCGACGGCGCGGGTCATTTGCAGTTGACGGGGCGCAAGAAAAACATGATCGTCACCGAAGAAGGGAAAAACATTTATCCCGAGGACATCGAAGCCGTTTTCGAGAGCCTTTCTGTAAAGGAATTTTGCGTTTTCGCCGCCAACTACATCTGGCCCAAACCTTCGAACACTGGCGAAAAACTTGTGCTGGTTCTCCATCCCGAGCCGGGACAACAGTACAGCGAAGAACTCCGGCTGGACATCAACGCGCGCAACAATCGCCTGCTAAACTACAAGCGTGTCCACGGGGTTGTTCTGCTGGATGAGGACTTTCCCCGGACGGCTTCTCTCAAGATCAAACGCAATGTACTGGCGGAACGTCTCGCGAAGCTGGACAGCGCCGCTGCGATTCTGCCCTTGTGAAGCCCATTTGGAAATGATCGTGTGGATCGCGAGTTAGAATTTCGGATTCGTTCTTGCTTCAAATGAATCGCTTCTTCGCCATCGTCAACCCCGCCGCCGGTGGTGGCCGCTCCGCGAAGCTTGCTGGGCCTGCTCTCGCGCGTTTGCGCGAGAAAGGATTGCAGGTCGACGTCATCGCTTCGACAGATCCAGGCCACGCTGTGCAACTTGCCCGCGAAGCCTACGATCAAGGTTACAGGCGCTTTCTTGCCGTCGGTGGTGATGGCACGGCTCACGAAATCCTCAACGGAGTTTTTGCCCTACGCACTGCCGTCCAACGCATCGCACTGGGATTTCTGCCGCTTGGCACCGGTAATTCTTTCTTGCGCGATTTTGCAGAGGACGGAGCCGCGGCTTCGATGCAAGCGCTTCTCGAGGGCCGCACTCGCACCGTCGACCTCTTGCGCCTGACGCACGCCGCCGGCGAAATCTATTCCTTCAATCTGCTGAGTGTTGGCTTTACGGCAGATGTCGCCGCGCTGACCAATCGCATGTTCAAGCCGTTTGGCGATCTCGGCTATTTGCTGGGTGTTTTCGTGCGCGTGGTGCAGTTGCGTCGGCGCTCTTTGGCTTTGCGCTGCGACGACGATGCGGAGTGGGACGAGCGGCGTTCTCTTTTCTTGACGTTCAACAACAGCAAGTACACGGGCGGCACAATGCTCATCGCGCCGCACGCGGATCCTACCGACGGGCTCATTGAATTTGTCCGCTGGGGCCCAATCGGTCGGCTGGGATTGCTCCGTACATTGCCGCGACTTTATGACGGCTCTCATATCAGACATCCGCTCGCTTCACGCCGCGCGGTGCGCCACGTCGAATTCAAGGTGGCCGCACCGGTGGACATCATGATCGATGGAGAAGTCGTGACTCTGGAGTGCCGGGCACTGGATATTGTTCCCGCCGCCGTGGACATCTATATATGAAACGGGCAGGGTTGGTGTTCCGCAGCGCTATTCTCTGGATCTTCAGCGGCTTGCATTTCTTCCTGGTCGTGCCACTGCTCATCTTTCTCGGCATCTTCCTCGATCCTCGCAAGCATGATTGGCTGCAGCGCAGTTTCTGCCGCCGCATCGTGTTTCTTTCCGGGGCGCAGGTCGAGGTCCGCCGCTCCGCCGGCTTCGATGCTGCCCGTACGTCTTTCTTCGTTGCGAATCACGTCAATCTCTTCGATCCTTTCATGCTCTACTGCGCGATCCCGCAGTTTGTCCGCGGATGGGAGCTGGAATCCCACTTCAAGATTCCGGCGTACGGCTGGCTGATGAAGCGCTTCGGCAACGTCCCCGTTCCGGTTGTCCGGCGACCGTCCGATTTGAAGCGTATGTGGCGCCTCACCCAAGACGCGGTCGGCGGCGGCACCAGCCTGATTATTTTTCCGGAAGCCAAGCGGACGCGCGACGGACGAGTGGATCAATTCCAGGACGGAGGCTTCCGCGTCGCGCAGCAGCTCGGCATTCCCATCGTACCCGTCAGCCTGGTGGGCTCCTTCCAGCATCACCGGACCGGTCACTGGATGCTCTGGCCGGTGAAAATTACGGTTCATCTGCACGATACCATCGAGACCAACGGTTTGACGAAGGAAGATGTGCCGGCACTGCGCGAACGTGTTCGAGAAATCGTCGCTGCACCCGTGGAAGAAGCCTTGAAACGGAGTAGGGGTATAGTAGAGCAGGTAGAGAACTCCTCAGTATCGACGCCGACTGGGTCGGGGCAGGCCCGCGACTGACGGGAAGAACATCTCAAGACCACTTTCGCTTGCTACGTTTCTAGACTGGATTGGCGCGATCACCACAAGAAAATGAAACCACGGGAATGGGATCGCAAACCAGAGCAAAACCTTCTCGCTAATCGAGGAGAGTGTGCACCTACATTCAGTGGGCTGGATGTCGCGACAAAAATCTTCTCGGCCTCCGCTCGAGAGAGAGTTTTTTTCTCTTGACTTCCCTTTTTATGGAACGGGTAGCGCGTAATGAGCGGACCACAATAAGCGGAGCAGTTGTACCGGTGTGACTCTCAAAACTATTCTCTTCGCTCCTTCAATGAATTCTTTCATCCGGCAAAGATCAGTTGTATGCGGCAATCATGCTTTTGACACAGCGGTGGGAGGCAAGATTTCGCCGATGAGTACCGCCGCAACACCGGGGCGAATGCCTTCGGTGGCAAGGCGCTCAATTTCGTCCTCGGGTTCGGCCAAGTCCTGATCGCGAATTTCTGTGCCGTCGAGGACGCGTGCTGTCATTGTTCGCTCCATCTAGTTTGAGCGCGGAAGCATAACACGCGGGAGGAGCCCGTGATTCGCCGTGCCTCCCAAGAAGGCAGCAAGGAAGATCTGCAGGATAAGCCCAGCGCGAGTTAAATCTGGCCCGCGGCTGGGTCGAAAAAATGTCGACAAAATCCTTTTGGGCGGGCTTATACTCTTACCCGCTAGGTAGGCTGTCCACCTGGCTTTCCAATGAAAGTGAGGCCTCACAGATCCCATCTGTGAATGCGCCTCGTTTGGAGAGAAGGGTCGTATGCCTTCTCGTCCGAATCCGCGTAGTAGCGACACGGCCACCGCCTCCAATTCTGATCTGCATTGGAAGAGGTCATGATACCTATCCCTTCTCGGATTGAAGAATTCTAAAGATAAAGAGGTGCTTTATGAAAGAAACTGGGGCCCTCGACTCGCATAGGACCAATTCTGCCAGTATCCTCGAATTCCTTGCACGAAATGTGCGGTCCGCAATGGGACGATGGCCTGCGGCGCGCAGCATCGCTTTAATTGTGGCCGCGGCCACAATTTCTTTTGGCGTGGCCCTTTATTTTGGAGCCTGGCGCACCTCCGCAGAACGTGAACATGCCAATCATGACTGGCCGCATCACGGCAAGGACCTTGCCAACACGCGATTCCAGAACCTAGACCAAATCAATCCCAGCAACGTCAAGAACCTGCAGGTGGCCTGGGTCTTCCACACCGGGGTACTCGATCCGCTGTCTGAACTGGAAGCCTCGCCCATCGAGGTCGATGGCCGTTTATTCATCACTGACGGCCACGACGATGTATTCGCTTTGAATGCCGCAACGGGAGGTATGCTATGGAAGTTTGACGGCTTCAACGACGAGACGCAGCTCGCGAAGTTCTTTCTCTGCTGTGGCCGGAACAACCATGGCGTGGCCTTCGGAGATGGCAAGGTGTTCGTTGGGCGGTTTGACGATTCTGTCGTGGCCTTGAATGCAGAAACTGGCAAAGTCGCGTGGAAGAGCACGGTAGCTGATTTCCATGACAGGGTCGCTATCAATTCGGCTCCTCAATTCGTGGAAGCCGGTGGCCGCGAACTGGTCGTCATCAGCTTATCGGGCGGCGAGTTTGAGATACGAGGCCAGGTATTCGCCCTCGACGCAAAAACTGGCAAAACCGTGTGGCGCTTCTCCACGACGCAGCCGAATAGCTTCGCTGGCCAGTCTTTCTTGACTGGTGGCGGTGCGGTGTGGAACCCGCCGGCCATCGATGCGGACTTAGGGCTTGTGTACCTTAGCGTGGGGAATGCTGCGCCCGACATTCAAGGCGAGAACCGGGGTGGCGACAATCTATTTTCCGCATCGGTCGTTGCGGTAGACCTATATACCGGCAATCCGGTGTGGCATTTCCAGGAAGTGCACCACGACATTTGGGACTACGACAGCGCGCAACCCGCCGTCCTATTCCCGATCGAGAAAGAAGGAAAGCATTTCAGTGCGCTCGGCCATTGCGCCAAGACCGGGCAGTACTTTATTCTCGACCGCCGCACGGGCCAGGCCATCTTCGCGGTGACCGAGAAACCCGTCCCAGCAAGTGGCATGGGTGCCGCGTTCCAGATGGCCGCAGCAACCCAACCCTATTCTGCTGTCGAGCCGATGACCCCGCTCCGGTTCGACCAGCTCACAGCTGAGGAACAGCCCGACACGGCTGCTATAACCGCTGCTTTTCCGTCCTTCCTCGCTCCAGGTCAGACCGAGGTTGCCCTTTCGCCCCAATACACTCCTCCCGATGAGACGCTGCGGCTGATTATGCCGGGTGACAACGGGGGATGCGAATGGAACCCGGCAGCTTATAGCCCACGAACAAAATTCGTCTACTACGGCGCCAGGCACGATCCGGACGTCTTCAAGACTCACTCCGGCAATGACAGTCTTATCCCCCAGGCGGTCAACGGAGACCTGCACCTGGGCTCGACCTTTATCAACCACGTTCCCGGCGCAAAGCCCTTTGGCCTGTACGGAGCCACCGACACGCGAACAGGTAAAGTTGTTTGGAAGATTCAGGTGCCTCAACCAGCGAAGTCGGGCGTGCTTGTTGCCGGTGACGTGGTGTTCTTCGGTGAGGGGAACGGTAAGTTTGATGCGGCTGACGCAAAGTCAGGCAAGATGCTGTTTAGCTTCGATGCCCCCGCCAACGTTACCAACGCCGGTGGAGCGGCGGCGGGCCCCATAGCCTACCTCGCGGATGGACGCGAGTTTATTGTCAACGCGTTCGGTGGAAATGTACCGGATCGAAGTATCACGGCGAATGGTAATTGCCTGGGTGGCGGGCGTACGTGTGATAACCCGGTTGGTGATGCATTCATCGCTTTCGCGCTTCCCTGAAGAGGTGATGAGCAAAATTAACAGTGAAACCTCCGTGCCGCACCGGTGTGGGGTTCATGCAGCATCGGCGGACATACGTTGTCAACGGTAAGGGATTCCTCGTCAGCCGCTTAGGTGCGGCAAGCATGGTGCGGCGGGCGAAATCGGTGAACGTTGCTTCGTGGGCGGCGCGAAAATACTCAAAGGTTCGTCGACGCAGCTATGGCTGGTGGCGCGCGGGGATTGGTGGAGTCAAACATATGAAGCAAGGAGCGGAGAAGGACTTGGGCCTCCCTTGGTGGCAGGTTGAGAAGAGGGAAGCTGGGGAGATGGAAAGAGAAATCGAAATTAAGACAAACACTTAGAGATGTCTCTTTACTTAGCTCGATAGGTACGCATTCTTCCGCGGGAGTTGGAAAGAGATGCCGGCTAAAGCGAGAGCCTGATTCCGGGAAGGACGCGGCCAACCTTGGTTTCCTGCCAGGTGTAATAGATGCGGTGGATGACTGTGAGCGTTGAAACGACGGCGATTACCCAGAGCACCGGACCCATGCGATTGAAGATCCCACCGATGATGAGCAGCACGATGCGCTCGGGGCGCTCCATAAAGCCGACCTTACACAAGGGAATAAGGGACTCGGCGCGGGCCCGCGCATAACTCACCATGACGGAGCCAGCGGTGGCGACCGCGGCCAGCACGACATAGGGAGTTCGGCCGCTGACGGAATAGTAGACCAAGAGACCCATGTAGAGGGCCATGTCCGCATAGCGGTCAAGCGTGGAATCGTAGAATGCGCCGAAGGCGGTGACGCGGTTCTGCCGTCGCGCCACTTGCCCATCCAACATGTCCAGGAAGCCGGCGAAGAAAATAATCAGGGCGCCGGTGAAGAAACTGCCAACGGCAAAGAAAGCTGCCGCGCCGAAATTCACAACCAGTCCAAGGAATGTCAGGAGGTTAGGATTGATTCCTGTGGCGGCGATCGCGCCAACTATTTTGTCAAGCAGCCATTTGCTGCCGGATCCAATTGCCCCCGTTAACGTAGCCATAAGCGTCTAATAGTGTCTCAGAATCACGGCGGATTCGCGAAATCGAAAGAGGATTCCGAATGCGGCGCATCGTATAACCGCGGGCGCGGCCTGCCAACGTTCCTTCAAGCCAACCGAGTTTGATTGAAAAATTAAATCGCGTGCATGCCTCGATTGCTCTTGACGGAGAATCGGCTTCATCCTACAGTCGGGAAGTCTGAGAATATACGACAAAACACAATGAACGAGCTCAATCGACGCGATTTTCTACTGCGAGCAGGAACAGGTCTCAGCGCCGCATGGGTTACGGCGAATTGGCCTGCAATTCTGTCTGCTGCAACGCACGCGCACAACGCTGCGAAGGCTATGCCGCCGACAAAATATGAGTTCTTCACTCCAGAAGAGGCGGCCGAGATCGAGGCCATCACAGCACGCCTCATTCCGACGGACGACACTCCCGGGGCACGCGAAGCCGGTGTTGTTTATTTCATCGATCGTGGCCTAGCCACCTTTGGTCTCGACGATCAGAAGACGTACCGCGAGGGTTTGCCTGAATTGCAGGCGAGAGTGAGTGAGGTGTTCCCGAGCGCTTCGAAATTCTCTGGCCTGGCGACTGAACAGCAGGACGCGGTTTTGCATTCTTTCGATGAAAAGTCCAATGCTCCCCGGCCGGCATTCCGGGCGCGGTCAGGTGCGCAGAATTTTTTTGAGACGCTCCGCCAGCATACAATCACCGGATTCCTGATCGACCCCGATTACGGCGGCAATCACGATGGAGTCGGGTGGAAACTCATTGGCCGCGAGCGTGAACATATGTTTCAGGCCCCGTTCGGGTACTACGACAAAGACTATCCCGGCTGGCAACCCGCGACGAAGGAAGCGGAGAAGAAATGACCGTCGACCAGCCTCACTACAAGACCTCTGACGAAGTGGACTTTGCCATTATCGGCTCCGGCGCAGCCGGCGGGATCCTAGCCAAGGAGCTTTCGACCAACGGCTTTCGCGTCGTTGTGCTGGAGCAGGGCCCTTACCTGACGGAAGCCGATTTTACTCACAACGAGATCGAAATCCTGGCCCAGGACAAGCTCACCAACCATCCGAAGCTTCAGCCCAATACCTTCCGCAAGACGCCCGACGAAAAAGCCAAGCCGCAGCGCGCCCTGGTTTATGGGAGATGCGTCGGCGGGACCAGCGTGCACTTCACGGCGAATTTCTGGCGTTTTCACGAAATCGATTTCATCGAGCGCAGCAAAGTCGGCCCGGTTGCCGGCACCGGGCTGATGGATTGGCCGATCACGTACGCAGATCTCGAACCGTACTATACGAAAGTAGAATGGGAGATCGGCGTTTCCGGCCTTGCGGGCGCCAGCCCCTTTGATCCGCCGCGGTCGAAGCCTTATCCGATGCCGCCGCTGCCGGTGAAGTCTTCCGGCGTAATTTTCGAGCGCGCCGCGCGAAAGCTGGGCTGGCATCCTTTCCCGGCACCCATGGCGATCCTTTCTCAAGCGCGTCCAGGACGAAGCGCTTGCGTTAATTGCGGCTTTTGTCTTGGTTTCGGCTGCGAAGTCGGCGCCAAATCCAGTTCACTCGCCACCACCATTCGAAAGGCCGAGCGCACGGGCCGCTGCGAAATTCGTCCTAACTCCTACGTGCATCGCATCGAGACGGACGCAAATGGCCGCGTGACCGGAACCGTTTACTTCGATGAGAAGCGCAATACCCACCTGCAGAGAGCCAAGGCTGTTGTCGTTTGCGCGAACGGTGCGGAGACCCCGCGCCTGCTATTGCTCTCCGCAAACAAACAATTTCCTGACGGTCTTGCGAACTCCAGCGGCATCGTCGGCAAATATTTGATGCTCAACAGCGGTGGCGTTGTTACCGGTCAGTTCGAGCACCCGCTCAACGACTACAAGGGCTTCGCCGTCAGCCGCGTGCTGCACGATTTCTACGAACTCGATCCGCAAAAAGTAGGCTTCTACGGTGGAGGCGGGCTTGATGCGCGCTTCGATTTCACGCCTATCAGCTTTGCTTTCGGAGGTCTGTCTCCCGGGACGCCACGCTGGGGAAAGGATTTCAAGGCTGCTCTCGCGCAGGAATTCAACCGCACCATGGAGATCTTCTGCCATGGCACATCCCTGCCTCTCGAAAACAACAGCTTTTCGCTCGACCCCGATCTGAAAGACGCCTGGGGCCTGCCTGCGCTCCGCCTGACCTACAAGGATCATCCTGATGATTTGAAGCTCGGGAATTGGATGTTCGCACGTGCTCACGAACTTTTTGACGCCGCCGGTGCGCAGAAAAAGTGGAGTTTCCCGGCGGGGGAACAGCAGTTCGCCGTGCATCTTCTCGGCAGCTGCCGCATGGGAAACGATCCGAAGACGTCGGTGATCAATTCGCACCACCGCACCCATGACGTCAAGAATCTTTTCCTTTGCGATGGCAGCAGCCTGGTGACCTCCGGCCGCGGCCAGCCCACCATGACCATCGAAGCGCTCGCCTTCCGCGCCGCTGACCTCATCACGGCGCTCGCGAAGCGCGGCGAAATCAGCGCCTGATCTTGTATTCCATTTCAGGGGACTCAGGAGATCTTGTAACTGCGCAACGCGCACGTTCGTCGCATCACCTACGAGGATTAATTCGATGCATGAGAATCGTCAGAATCTCCGGTTTGCGGTGTGCGGAACATCGCTGGGCCTTTTGCTGGCGGTTGCGGGGGCATGGGCACAGTCCATTCGACCAAGTGCACCGAACGCGCCAGCGGTCCCGGCGGGGCCCAAACTCGCGGAGGAAGAGTTCAAGAATATTCAAGCTCTCAAGGGAATTCCCGCTGATCAGGTGATCCCCTCGATGCAGTTCATTGCCGCTTCTCTTGGCGTCGAATGCGAGTTCTGCCACGTCGCGCATGCGAACGAAAAGGACGACAAGAAGTCCAAAGTCACCGCGCGCAAGATGATCAACATGATGATGGCGATCAATAAAGACAACTTCGAGGGCCACCGCGAGGTGACCTGCTATTCTTGTCACCGCGGTTCGACAGATCCTGTGGCCACACCCATCGTCACTGATGAAGAACCCCGCCCGGCAGCCGACCAAGGGAAAAAACCCGGCAAGGAAAAAGCCTCGTTGCCGACTGCGGACCAGCTTCTCGATGAATATCTCGCCGCCATCGGCGGGGCCGATGCGCTCCAGAAAATCACGAGCCGCATGCAAAAGGGAACGCTCACGGCATTCGGCGGCCAGCATTTTCCCGTCGTTGTTTATTCAAAGGCTCCGGATAAGCGCGTCTCGATCATGCATCTCCAGGGTGGGGACAGCGTCACCGCGTTCGACGGGAAACAGGGGTGGCTCGGTGTTCCCGGCCGTGTGCATACTATGTCGGCGGCGGAAAATGACGCCGCACGCATCGATGCGGATCTTTACTTGCCGGCACAGCTGAAGACGCTCTATCAGAAATTCAGTGTCGATTCCGGTGAAAAAATCGATGGTCGTGATACTTACATGGTTGTTGGTCGCACAGATGGCCAGCCGCCGCTCCGCTTGTACTTGGATAAGGAATCGGGCCTGCTGCTGCGCCTCGTGCGGTACGCTGAAACTCCCCTCGGCCGCAATCCTACGCAGATTGACTATGGGGATTATCGCGATGCGAATGGCGTGAAGATGCCGTTCCGTTGGACCCTGGCGCGGCCTGGCAATCGATTCACCGTCCAGGTCGAACAGGTTCAGCAAAACGTTCCTGTGGACGATGCCAAATTCGCGCCGCCTCCTCCAGCCCCCGCACGAAAACCTGATTGACGTTTCAAGGAGCCAAAAGAAGCCGTCCGATTTCATTCGGATGCTGACCTGGAATGATGGGCCTGGCTGGACTTGAACCACCGACCTCGCCCTTATCCAGCATGAACCTAAATTTCAGTGGTGTTTGGAAGGAAATCTTGAGAAGAGCAAGCTGCTAGGCCCTGCGCGCGAAAGCAGTTTTGGTAAAAATAAATCACGCGGATCCGGAGCTGATCGTGGAGATGGTCATCACTAAAATGGATGACACTGAAGACAGTGTCCTCTTCAGGGGTCTCACTAATGGCGAGGAAGTCGCCAACCCCGTTCACGGTATCCAAGTTCGGAGTCGGTCGAATTGGGTAGGCACAGAACTGCTCATCGAATCATGGATGAAGGTGGGCGGTCGCGAAGGCCATTTCCACGATTTCTGGTCGCTCTCAGGTGACGCCCAAACGCTCACGATGGAGCACCGTGATGATTACGCCGGTCAAGTCTCGCGCGACATCTGCCAAGGAAGGGAGTCCTGTTCAAGCGTCATCACCAAGATTGATCGCATGAAGACCCGTCAGGGCGAATCTCTTTTTTTCAAGGTGGATGTCGGCGGTGAGACGGTGCGGGTGTTCGGGCGTCCCGAAGAGCTGGCGGAGCGTTTGGAAGAGAGTGGTTACGACATTCCGCCGAGCGAAATCGAAGCTGGAATGGAACTCCATCTTCCCTGCCTGGTGAAAGTCGGTCAGGGCAACAACGGATACAAAACCATCGAAGAGTTCTTGCCCGAAGCTGCCGAATGACCGGCCGCCATACCCATTCCTTGCCCAAACACATTGAGGATAACTACACTGACGCTCGATATTGCTATGGGCCCGGAATTGTTATGGGCCGGAATCGTAGAAAGGCAAGTTCGGTTATCATAGTGCCGCGAGACCCGGAATACTCGACGAAGCAACTCTCCAAAGGGACATGGCGCGATTTCGAGCGCCTCTTCGAGACTCATCCAGCGCCGGGAGCGTATCCGTGTTGGTGTATGCACTGTCACTGGCGGGGCCCTGAGACGAAAAGCAAGGGAGATTCGCGCGCAAAACTGATCGAGCGAAATCGTCGCGACAAGAAAACGCTCGTGAAGCAAGGACGGTCGCACGGCATACTCGTCTACGCACACGGCGAGCCTGTGGGTTGGTGTCAATATGGACCGAGTCAGGAATTGCCACGGATTGACAACAATCCTCGGTATCGGAAGTTCGCGCATGGGAACGGAAACGAGCGGCTGTGGAGAATTACCTGCTTCGTGGTTCACAAAAATTTTCGCTGCCGTGGAGTGGCACGCATTGCTCTAAAGGCGGCACTCGCTGCTATACAAAATGAGGGAGGAGGTTTGGTGGAGGCTTATCCGATAAAACGCTGGGGAGCCTACCAAGAATGGCGAGGAGCGGTGTCGATGTTCGAGAAGGAAGGATTCCAGATCGTCGCTCCTCTCGGCAAAAACAATGTGTTGATGCGAAGAACTATTTGAGCTGCCGTCAAATGTGAAGACTTGCGTGACTCAAATCAGAAGGCGGGCACCGTGAACCTGTCAGTTTTCTGCGGAGTGAGCATCGATGGCTTTCTGGCACGTCCAGACCACGCGCTCGATTTCTTAGATGCAGGCGGGCAGGAGCCTCACGGTTTCGAGGAATTCTACGCCAGTGTCGATGTGGTCGTGATCGGTCGCAGGACCTTCGAAGTTGTATTGACATTCGGTAAGTGGTTTTACGGAAAGAAGCCTGTAGTTGTACTGAGCAGTCGCCCGGTCGATTTCTCCTCTGTCAAAGGCGGAGTGGTCGAGCAGATGTCGGGCGAACCGAGCGAAATCGTAAAGCAGCTCAAATCCCGCGGCTTCAAACATGCCTATATAGATGGCGGCATCACCATTCAGCGATTCCTCGCCGCCGGATGCATCGACCGATTGGTGATCACGCGCGTGCCAGTGCTGATCGGAGTGGGCATCCCGTTGTTTGGCCCACTGCCGCGCGACATCATTCTTCGCCATGTCACGACGCGCTGCTATAAGGGCGGCCTGGTGCAGAGTCAATACGAGATTGGTGCTGCCTTGTCTAGGCCGGTTCGGAAAAAACGGACTCGGGTAAGACCGACGAAGCAGAACAGAAGAGAATAGGTGGATTCATCAACGATGAACGAGAGTCCGCAAGACAAGAGCAATGGCTACGAGGCAGCCGCCATACAGTTCATGGCGTCGCGAAACCCTCAGATAGGCACTCACACGGTCCGTGAATGGAGCCGAGGGATTGCGCGTGGCTCCACAATCCTCGACCTCGGCTGTGGACACGGAGTGCCGATTTCGCAGGTGCTAATCGACGAAGGCTTTGACGTGTATGGAGTGGACGCTTCGCCGACGTTGATCGCAGCTTTTCGTGAGCGATTCTCGAACGCCCACGCCGAGTACGCCGCTGTTGAAGACTCTGAATTTTTCTGGCGTGCGTTTGACGGAGTGGTTGCAGTGGGACTGATGTTCTTGCTTCCACCCAATGTTCAGGCGACCGTGATTCGCAAAATCGGCAGTTCCTTAAGTCCCGCTGGCAAATTCCTGTTTACGTCGCCTAAAGAAGAGGCCACATGGCGAGACATACTGACGAGACGCGAGTCAGTTTCTCTGGGGGCCGAACGCTACTTGCAGATTCTGCATACAGAGGGCCTCCTGCTCGTTGACGAGCAGTCGGACGAAGGAGGCAATCACTACTACCTGACATCGAAGCCACATCTCCGAATCCACCACAAAGATAAGATCGGCACAATGGCGGCCCGGTGACAGCTATGGCTCTCGTCGTTTTCCTTCGCGGTGTAAACGTTGGCGGGCACAGGACGTTTCGTCCAAGCATCCTCGCGAGAAGTCTAAGCGCCTATGGCGTCGTGAATGTCGGAGCTGCTGGTACATTTGTCGTTCGTAAGCCCGGCTCTAAGGCCAAATTCCGCGCTGCATTGCTCCGAAAGCTGCCATTCGAGGCGGAGGTTGTTCTCTGCGATGGTCGCGATCTGATCCGCCTGGAGATAGAGAATCCGTTTGGAGCCGAGCTGGTACGCCGCGACATCGTTCGATTCGTGAGTATCCTATCGAAAGCCGGAGGCCTCCGCACTGCGCTGCCGGTCACATTCCCGCCCGACGGAGAGTGGCTCGTGCGAGTCATCGCGTCGAGAAACCAATTCGTCTTTGGAGTGTACCGCCGCCACATGAAGACCATCGGCTATCTTGGTCGGATCGACAAGCTATTCGGCGTGCCAGCAACGACACGGAACTGGAACACGATCCTGGCCGTGGTGCGCATTTTGAAAGGCGACCAGAATAAGCCCACCGATCACAGTAACTGACAGTTTCAGCCCACAATCCCTTTGACACACAACCGCTGACGACTAGAACGATCTCTGCCGCTTTCCAATAGCAGATTCGCTTCCAGAGTTCCTCTTTCCATCGTCTCGGTTTCAACCCACCACTCAAGAGTAAATCCATGGGAACGAACACGCAGGAGGCAGTCTTGTCTGCCTACATCACGTCCGTCGGAAAACGTACGCCGCGCGAAGCTGCTCAGGATGCCGCCGAACTCTGCAGACTCGCGAACTCGCTCAATCGCCTGAACGAGATCGCCTGCAACTCCGGCCTCACTGAGCGACAAGAGCGACGCAAGCAAAACCTACAAACCCGGATCAAGGCCGTACTGGAACGCGCGGGCTTGGTCCTCAACCACTTCGAAAACGATCCGCGAGGATACGCCGTGTACCTCGATCTGCCCGATGGCTCCTACAAGAGCTTCGGCGGACGGGAATGCGGCTACGGCATCGGGAGGTGAAACCATGTACGACCGCGTAGTGACCATCAAACAATACGCATTGGCCGGCGTATCGGAGACCGGGAGCGACTTTGGTTGACCTGCGGATGTTCGATCCAAACTACCGCAGTCCCGAGCCGCGACTAGTCTTCCGGCCAGAGAAGTTGCGCGAACTAGGAATACCAGACGCGCTCATCGAGGCCGCAGCAAAATCTGATCCGCTGGGATTCCTGCCGTTCGACGACCTGCCGAATCAGATCGACGCAACAGGCAGTCACGCCGACCAAGCCACCACTGAACAATCCACAAACTGAACCAACCACCGTCACTCGAATAACCAAAAACCACAAACCCAAAAAACTGGAGGTGCCTCATGGCAAATGAGGAAAACGGCTTCACGCATTACCTCATCTCGAAGGAAGTCGTTCTCGGCGAGGCCTGCATCATCGAGAAATGCAACGAGTGGATCTCGCTGATTCTTCTCACGAACTGGAGCGAAGCAGCCGGAATCCCTTGGCAGTGACGGGCAGGATGCCCCTGTGCATTTCACTCCGAGCGGAGCGCTTGTATCACATCGACGCGCGCGGCGCGTGCCGCCGGCAGCCACGACGCGACGACTGCGGCGGTCAACAGCACGAACGCAGAGAAGACCACAGGCAGGACGCCCGGCATCTTCACGTCTGGGAAATAGCTGCCCGCCAAACGCGCTAAAACGAACCCGAATGCCGCTCCTGCGAGGACGCCGCCCGCAGCCATCGCGGCGCCTTCTGCGATGACATCTTTCAGGAGATCCCGTGGCTGTGATCCAAGCGCCAGCCGGATGCCGAATTCGCGCGTTCGCGCGCTGACCGAAAACGCCAGTACGCCTGCGACGCCAACCAACGCGATCGCCAACGCGACTGCCGCGAACACGCCGAACACCAGGGAGTTCAAACGGTCGGGCGTGAGCACCTCGGCGCGGACGTCTTCGAGAGTGGCGGCGTGCTCGACGGGCTGATCGGCGGACATATCGTGAATAATGCGGGTGACCGGTGCAACAAGCGAATAAGGATCTGTACTCGTGTGGATGAAAAGACGACCGCCAAAGATGGCGCTCTGTTCAAAAGTGCTGTAGATGGTGACGATGGGCTCGGGAACGACGTGTTCGTCGTCAATATCGGCGGTGACACCAATGATGCGGTGCGGCGCGACAAGACGCGCCTTCTCGACTTCCGTCCCGGGGAAGAATTGCAGCACGGGATCCGTCCAATAGACATGCCGATTGACAGCATCCTGATTGGGGAACATGCGCCGCGCGAGAGTCTCACTGACGATAACGACTGGCTCTTTATCCGGACCGTCCTGCGCGCTGAAATCACGCCCGGCGATGATAGGAACGCCGAGCGAGGCAAAAAACCCCGGTGAGATGACACGCCACTTCGCGCGAGGATCATCTTCACCGGGGACATGAACATGACCGTCCCCTGAGAATTGCATGCCGGGGCCGAATCCGCTGTCGCGCCAGGGAGTAACCATGCCGAAAGCGGTCTTGTTCACGCCGGGTAGCGCATCAATGCTGCGAATCGATTCTTTGTAGAAATCCACTACTTGCTGCGGCGTTTTCCCATAAGACATCGCAGGAACGTTGATAGACAGCACGTGCCGCGTGTCGAGACCCGTCTGCGCCGTTTGCAGCGCGATCAGCGTGGTAATCAGCATGCTTGCACCGGCCAAGAGCACAAAGGATGCAGCGATTTGTGTCACCGCGAAGATGCGCTGGCGGCGGTTTGTGCTGCCGGTGATCCGTACGCTGCCGCTCGACAGGTTAAGGCCATTAGACGTGTCGGCCGACGGCAGGCGCGGCACAAAAGCCAAAATCACCGCCGCAACGATGGCCAGCGCCGCTCCCACCCAGAGCAGGCTGGAATCCACAGTCAAGTCGAGCGCGCGGACCGAAAAGCGCGAGGCGTAGCGAGCCAGGACAGCCACCAGCGGCTGCGCGCTCATGACGCCGAGGGCGGCGCCGGCGCCGCAGAGCAGAAGGCTTTCGGCCAACAGCATCCGGCGCAGTGCGCCTGTGCTTGCGCCGAGCGCCGTACGGACTGCCAGCTCTCCTTCGCGGCGAACCGTCCGCGCGAGAATCAGGTTGGCAACGTTGGAACACGCGATGATGAAGACCAGCGCCGACGCTGCCAGCAGCACTAGTAGCACGGTCCTGGCGCCCGAGGTGATCTGCTCACGAAGCAGCTTGGCCCCGATCTGATACTCCGCTTTAGCCGGATAGTCTTCCGGATGTGCTTTGGTCATGGCCTCATAGACAGTGCGCAACTCAGCGCGAGCTTGATCGAGAGTGGCGCCTGGAGCCAGACGGCCAAAAAGCTCGGTCATGCGATGTAAACGACCGGTGACCATGGTTGCGGAGAGGTGGTGCGGGCTGGTAACGACGTTGGCGATGATTTCGGTATCTTGCGGATAGGGTACGGAGGGTTCGAGGACTCCGATGACGGTGGCAGAGCGATCGCCCATGGGGCCGCTGCCGAATCGAACGGTTTTGCCGATGACAGAAGGATCTTTGCCAAGAGTGGTCGCCCAGAAGCGATAGGTGAGAACGGCAACGCCCGCTGCTTGGGGACCATCATCTTGAGGCCCGATGAGACGGCCGAGGACGGGGTGGAGGCCCATGACTTCAAAGAAGGTGCCGCTAACGACGCCAGCTTGAACTACGCGCGGCTCGCCCAGCCCGACCATGGTGAATTCGATGACCGAGAAATCGCCGAACGCGCTCAGGGCTTTAACGCTGGCCTTGAGGTCCTGGATTTCAGGCACGGAGAAGGCTGTATTCTCATCCCTCATTCCCGGAGCGCTCTGGCGGATGTAGATCAGCCGGTCTTCGTCGCGGTTGACGAGGGGCCTCAGCAGAACGCCACGCACCAGTGTGAAGATGGCGGCGTTGGCCCCGATGCCAAGCGCCAGCGTCAGGATCACGGTGAGCGCCAGCCCTTGCGTCCGCATGAGCGAGAAGAAGGCAACTCTCAGATTGCTAACGAATGACATACTTTGCTCTTCCTTCCCCGGAAGTCAGTCATCCCAAGCGATAGAAGCAGCCACTAGCATTACAGGCGTTTTCCCTCATCTTAGCGAACTGACATTGAAGATAGGGGTGCAATTCGCAATCCACCGTACCGATCAATCTAAGCTCTTTCCTGTGAACATATTACTCCAATACGCCAGGCCGTCTTATCCCTCGCATTGGGCGATTTCGGGATGCTTTGTCCAGATTCGGACAGCCTCGATCGTGCAAGCAGCCGAGCATGTGCTTCGAGAATTCAACCCTTTGTCAAGCAATCAGCGAACTGGTCCAGCCTTGCGGTGAAGCCCTGCAGCATGGATTTGAACCGCTCCTCGAAAAGTCTTGGGCTCCGACTCGGTCGTATTGATTGGATCCAGCGCGGTGCGAACTTCTTGCCGCCTTGGTGCTCGGCGAATCCCGCGATACTGGACGAGTGGTTGTTTATTACCGGCCATCAATTCTGTGAATCACACCCTAAATAGCCATAGCCGAGGAGCTGTATTCTCTTCCAGTTGGATTTCCTGCGCTTGGTCGCTGGCATCGACCCTCAAGAGCCGCTCAACCACGTGATGACCATCGGCGAAATCATGGATCGCGAGACTTCGCCGACGGCTACGCAAGCTGCTCTGTTGAGCGGAGTCGCCGCATTGGCTTTGACCATAGTCGGCGTTGGGATATATGGCGTGATGGCCTATCTGGTGTCGCACAGCGCACCAACGAGATGGGCATTCGCATGGCACTTGGAGCGGACCGACGCAACATTCTGAGCCTCGTACTGGGCCACGGAACGAGGCTCGTTGTAGCAGGGGTAGCGACAGGTCTAGTCATCGCATGTATGCCCACCCGGCTAATGGGTACTCTGCTTTTTGGCGTGAGCCCATTTGACCCGCTCATGTTTGCAGGTCTGACTCTTGTGCTTACGTTCGTCGCCCTCGCCGCCTGTTACATTCCAGCACTTCGCGCCAAGCGAGTCGATCCCATGGTCGCGCTTAGATACGAATGAAGATCAGCCCCAAGCCGCAAAAGGAATGCGAGCGACTCCCTCAGCGCATCCTGCGTGTTAGAGAGAAGCCAGGCGAAAAAAGACAGTCAGAAGGTGAAACATTTTTCTTTGAAACACTTTCCCCTCTTCTTGTCCATTAGTAAGACTAGAAGGCAACTCTTGCTGGATTCCTCACGCCGGCGGTAGCTTCGGGTCAAGTCCTTATATATGTGTGCTGTACGGGCGGATGGTTTCCTGCCTCCAAAGTCTCAATGCTCGGTGAAGCAACGATGGTATTCAGGCCTTCTCTCCCGAGAATTACCATTTTTCGTCCCAGGTAATGTTTCTTGGCAAGGGACGGCTTCTTTTTCGCGAGCTTGCCGTTTCTGCCCAAAATCCACATAAGAAAAAAAATAGTTTGCGGAAGGCGAGCACTCAGAACAAGTTTTTGCCCATTAGTAATAGTAGAGGGCAATTTTCGCTGCACACCTCGCCCAGGTAGGGCACGCCGAAACAGCAACAGATATCGGTGATTCATCGGAGCTTGCTGGCAACATTCGGGACTCTGTCACCGGCGATTGGGCACTCGTGTGGCTCCAGGGACTGCCAGGCCAACTCGGCCCAACCTCAGCGCGCCACATTCGTCTTTCCACTCCGACTCTGGCCCTCTTTTACGCCACAGTCCTTTCCATAGGGGGTCGCCACCGGAACAAACGGTGCGCTTCGGGAGAGCCTCCGCGACAGCCGTGCTCCCATGCCGGCGGGAACAAAGCCCCTACGCGGAGGATGGGGACTTCGTGTTCCCTTCCTTGAAAGCGCCCGGCCGTGTTCCTCTATCCGCCTCTGTTTTCGTCGCCGATCATCTGCGACCGGCGGGCAAAGAAGGCCGGAGTGCCCATCGAGGACGGCCAGAGGTTTGGACTCCACAACTTGCGTCACTCGCTTTCCAACTGGCTGGTGAACAAGGCGAAAGTCGAACCCAAGACCGTTCAGGGGATCCTGCGTCATTCAAGAATCCAGACGACGCTCGATCTGTACGCGCAGGACGACAGAGATGAAACACGGGCGGCGCAGGGGGAATATCTGACGGCGCTAGGAGTGGGTACGCTTATGGTGCAGTAAGTAAAGTGTGGGCTGGATTGTGGGTTGAGGTTCTTGGAACAACACCCAGTAACCTGCTGAAACGAATGGTGGGCCTGGGTGGACTTGAACCACCGACCTCGCCCTTATCAGCGTAGAGGTCGTCGGTCCCGCGCCTAGGAATACAGGTTCTCTGAAGAGCACGGGCGGTTATTTCACTAGCCGCTGACGATCTCGCAAGGGTATCGTCCGACTGGATCGCCGGTTGAAGAAGACAACTCGACGTTGTCATCGACACATCCCAGACCACAGCATGGAAGAGCCATCTCCTGCCGGAAGGTCTGAGCTGGAAGTGCTAAAGACAAGGCGTGATATTTCGTTCAGGGAACAACGCTTGAAAGTTCGAGAACTGAGAATCCAGCCAACTCTGCGGCCTTGGCCAATCGCTGGTCCCCGCAGATGAAGCTCCTCCTGGACGGACGCTGTTCGCACCAGATCAAGGACGCGGCAAGTTGCAGGCTATCGGCCGCCCGCAAGGAATGCTTATCCAACAACTGCGTCGCCAAATCACGAACCTGATCGCTGGGAAGAATTTCCCTACACCCACGGTTTAGGAAACGCAGGCGTGCCACCGCACCTTGTTTGTCGAGATCGGTTATCTCCTTATCGCGATGGAGGCGGCAAATAGCACTGTGGACTTCTACGAGGCTTCCCCACCAAACTGCGG
>Ga0209577_10000948_pt1 | contig 28881 bp, 33 predicted proteins | sample GraSoiAngelo_109_FD_185874 | JGI IMG/M metagenome (GOLD analysis project Ga0209577, IMG submission 185874) | Grasslands soil microbial communities from the Angelo Coastal Reserve, California, USA - 14_0903_12_20cm (SPAdes) (version 2) | ecosystem: Environmental > Terrestrial > Soil > Grasslands...
AGGAACCTGACGCGGCGCTTGCACTGCTCGAGTTCCTTGCGTCGCCCGAGCACGCGGCGCTCCTGCAAAAGCACGGCCTGGAACCCGGCGCTTCGGCACCCTACTGATAGTTCCACCGGATCATTGCCCGGCGGCGTGAGCGCTCGCATAGTCACGGGCGTTCACAACTCCCAAGAGGTCCGAATGAGGCTCGCACAATCGCTATTCTTTCTCGTCGCCGCGGCGCTCGCGCTCGCAGTCGGCGCCAGCTATGCCGAGGACAAGGTCGGCCGCGACAAGAACGATCCGGGGTTCAACGCGCTCGACAAGAATAAGGACGGCTACATCTCGCGCGCCGAGGCGAAGGGCAACCCGACGCTCGCCGCGAAATTCAACGAGGCGGACAAGAACCACGACGGCAAGCTCTCGCGCGCCGAGTACCTCGCGGCCATGACCAAGCAGGACGCGAGCACCGCGAAGAACAAGATCGAGGGCGCGCTCGAGAAAAACAAAGAGCAAAAGGCCGGCGAGGGCTCGACCAGCCCGGCGAAGTAACCGGCTTTACGCGCGCCGGCGCGCGGGCAGGCTCCAGCGGCCGACGCGCGCCGTGATCCACTTCACCGAGCGCCGCGCGCGCTCGCAGACTACCGGCAGCGGAAGCTGCCGGTAGTCGTCGTTGAACACCTCGAAGCTGTAGTCCCCGCGGTAACCCATCTCGTCGAGCGCGCGCGCGAGCTCGATCACCTTCTCGCTGTGCACGCCCTCGCCGGGGAAGACGCGCGAATGGCGCGCGGTCTCCATGCGATCCTGCGGCGAGCGCGTCTCCTGCCACAGGAAGTCGGAGAGCTGCACGAGGAAGATCTTCGGGGGCTCGAGCTCCTCCAGCGTCTCGAGCGAGGTGCCGGTGGCGAGGATGTGAAACGAATCGAGCGCGAGGCCGAGATTGTGGCGCTCGGCGCGCTGCACGATCTCCCAGGCCTGCGGGTACTCGTTGATGTGCCTGCCCCAGGAGAGCGCCTCGTAGGCGATGCGGATGTCGTAGGGCACGGCGAGCATGGCGAGCTTGCGCAGGTCGCGCACCAGGCGCTCGGCGTCGCCGCTCGCGTGCGGCGAGGCTGACGAGCACACGAGGAGCACGCGCGAGCCGAGCGCGCGGCACATCTCGAGCATCGCCTTGGCCACATCCACCTTGTAAGCGTGCAGCCGCCCCTCGAGGCCCTCGAAGTCGCGCAGCACCTGGAAGCCGGTGACGCGCAGCCCGCTCGCCTTCACCGCCGTGATCGCCGCCGCCTCGCCGCCCGGATGGCCGACGATGTCCGTCGCGTTCAGCATGATCTGCGTGAAGCGCGCCTCGCGCACCGCCGCGAGCTTCGCCTCCAGCGGCCCGGCGAGCGTGATCGTGTCCATCCCGAAGTGATCCAGGTTCATAGGCGCAATTGCGACCCTGGATCGGAATTCATGGTTGGAGATGGCTGTGGACAAGCTCGAAGGTCACGCCGCCGAGATAGGGCTGCGTGAGCGCGCCTTTCTCGCTCGGCTGCACGGCGCCGCGATCGACGAACACGATGGCGCGCTGGCGCAGCGCCTTTACTGCCGCCGGGATGTCCGGCGCGCCGAGGCCGATGCGCACCAGCCCTTCTTCCCAGCGGATGTCTTCCGAGCCGGGCGGTGGCTCGATCAGCTGCAGGTAGAACTTGTGGCACGGGCTCTCGAGGAGCGTGCCCTTCGGCAGCACGCCGAAATATTGGCCGCGCGGCAGGATGCTGAAGCCGAACAGGTTTTGATAGAAGTCGAGCCAGTCCGCGGTGCGATCGCCCAGGATCGACTGCACGATGCCGAACCAGTGCAGCCCGGCGAGCGCGCTCGGGCGCGCGTCGGTGCCGGCGAGCGGCACGAAGTCGACGTCGTAGATCGAGAAGTCGCGGTAGCGGTCGACGAAGTAGATGAGCGTGTCGGCGACGCCGTGGATGCCGGGAATGTTGAGCTCCATCGCCGAGGCGCGCGTCGGCATGTCCCAGGCGCCGAGCTCGAGCGCGTGCTGGTGCGCATACGCGGCGTCGCGCACGCGCAGCGCGAATGCCGAGAGCGTCGGCATGCTGCTCTTCGCTTCATGCGCGTTGACGATCAGGTTCATCGGCCCTTGGCGATAGAGCATCACCTCGCGCGAGCGGTGGCGCGCCACCGCGGCGAAGCCCATGTTCTGCAGCAGCGCGCCAAATGCCTGCGCCTGAGAGGTCGCGTATTCGACGAACTCGAGCCCGTCGATGCCCAGCGGATTGGACGGCTCGGGCAGCTCCTCCTTCACGCTCATTCGGGCTGGATCCCCGCCTGTTTGACGATGCGGCCCCACTTCTCGATCTCGGTCTTGATCACCGCGCCGAATTCCTCCGGCGTGCCGCCCTGGATCTCGATGCCGGCGCCGCCGAGCTTCGCGCGCACGTCCTCCTGCTTGAGCGCCGTGTTGCTCGCGCCGTTCAGCTTCGCCACGACCGGCTTCGGCGTGCCGGCGGGCGCGAGGATGCCGCCCCAGGTCGCGGCGTCGTAGCCGGGCAGGCCCGACTCGGCGATCGTCGGCAGCTCGGGCATCGAGCTCGCCCGCTTCGCCGTCGTCACGGCGAGCCCGCGCAACGTTCCCGCTTTCACGTGGCCGCGGATCGCGGTGATGGTGTCGAAGATCATTGCGGTGCGGCCCGCGAGCAGGTCGGGATGCGCGGCCGAGCTTCCCTTGTAGGGCACGTGCTGCATCTTCGTCCCGGTCATGCTCATGTAGAGCTCGGCCGCCATGTGCAGCGAGCTGCCGGGGCCACTCGATGCGTAAATCGCCTTGTCCGGATTCGCGCGCACCCAGGCGGTGAGCTCCTGCACGTTCTTCGCCGGCACCGAGGGATGCACCGCCAGCAGCAATGGGACGACGTGCGTGTACACGACCGGCGCGAAATCCTTCACCGGGTCGTAGGGCAGGTCTTTGTAGAGCCACTTGTTGGTCGCGTGGCTCGAGGCGACGATGACAAGCGTATAGCCGTCGGGCGGGCTTTTCGCGACGAAGTCGGTGCCGAGGTTGTTCGCGGCGCCGGGCTTGTTCTCGACCACCACCGGCTGGCCGAGCGAGCCGGTCAGCTTGTCGGCCAACGTACGGGCGATGAGATCGATCGCGCCGCCGGGCGTCGCCGGCACCACGATCTTCACCGGCCGCGACGGATAGGGCTGCGCCACCGCCCGCAGCGCAAGGAGCGCGGCCAGCGCGACGAGCAAGGCGCGCATCATAGCCCCAGTATCCTACGCGCCTCGGCGACCGTCGCCGGCTGGCGGCCGTATTGGGCACAGAGTTCGGCGACGCGCTTCACCAGCGCCGCATTCGACGGCGCGAGCTTCTCCTTGCTCATGCGCACGTTGTCTTCCAGCCCGGTGCGACAGTGGCCGCCGAGCTCGAGCGACCAGCGATTCAACGTGATCTGGTCTTTGCCGATTCCCGCCCCGGTCCAGGTCGAGCCGGGCGCGATGCGCTCCAGGGTTTTTACATAGAAGAGAAAAACCTCCCGATCGACCGGCATCGCGTTCTTCACGCCCATCACGAACTGCACGTGCAGCGGGCCTTTGATCTTGCCGGCGCGCTGCATGGCCGCCGCGTGAAAGATCATCGACAGATCGAATGCTTCCACCTCCGGCTTGATGCCCTGCTTCAGCATCTCGGCGGCGAGCCAGTCGATGAGCTCGGGCGCGTTCTCGTACACGCGCGTCGGAAAGTTCACCGAGCCGGTGGCGAGCGAGGCCATGTCGGGCTTGAGCGAGAGCATGCCGCCGCGCTCGCGCCCGGTACCCGAGCGCCCGCCGGTCGAGAGCTGGGTGATCATGCCGGGACAATGCTTGCGGATGCCTTCGAGCACTTTTGCGAAGCGCTTCGGATCGGAGGTCGGCCGCCCTTCCTCGTCGCGCACATGCAGATGGACCAGCGTCGCGCCCGCTTCGAATGCTTCCTGCGTGGATTCGACCTGCTCGGCGGGCGAGATCGGCACCGCCGGGTTGTCCTTCTTGCCCGGGAGCGAACCGGTGATGGCGACCGTGATGATGCAGGGCTTCGTCATGTCATGCAGTGACACGCGCTTAGCGCGCACGATAGCATTTGCGGCGAGGAGAGAGGTGTCCTGAGCGATTTCCTGCAGCTCGTGATCTCCGGCACCGCGGTCGGAGCGATCTACGCGCTCGCCGCGCTCGGCTTCACGCTGCTCTGGCAGGCGTCCGGCACCATCAATTTCGCGCAGGGCGAGTTCGTGATGGTGCCGGCATTCATCACGCTCCTATGCCTCGGCTATGACCTGCCGCTGGCGCTCGCCTTCGCGCTCACCTGCCTCGTGTCGATGGCGTTTCTCGGCGTCGCCTTCAAGCAGGCGGTGGTCGAGCCGCTGCGGCGCCACGGTGTGATCCCGCTGGTTATCGCGACGCTCGGCCTTTCCATCGGCCTCAAGAACCTAGTGAAGGCCGGCTACAGCGCCGGACCGCAGCCCTTCCCAAATATCTTTCCCGGCGCGCTCGTCACGCTCGGGCCGGTGCGCGTTTCGGCCTACGACATCGGGGCGCTCGCCGTCGCCGGCGTGATCGTCGTCGCGCTGCAGCTATTCCTCAACCGCACGGTCACCGGCCGCGCCATGCAGGCCGTGGCGCAGAACACCGAGGCGGCGACGGTGCTCGGCATAAATGTGAAGCGCATGGTGCTCTATGTCTTCCTCATCAATGCGCTGCTCGCCGCGGTCACAGCGTTGCTCGTCACGCCGACCTATCTCGCCAAGTTCGACATGGGCGACGTCATCGGCCTTAAGGCCTTTTATGCTGCCATCATCGGCGGCTTCAACCAGACGCGCGGCGCGCTGCTCGGCGGCGTGCTGGTCGGCGTCCTCGAGAACCTGACCGGCGCCTATCTCTCGCCCGCCTACAAGGAAGGCGTCGCGCTGATGCTGTTTCTGGTGGTGATCCTGTTCAAACCCGAAGGGCTCCTCGGCAAGGCGGAGGAGCGCAAGGTATGAGGACCGCAATCGTCCTCGCGATCGCGCTGCTCGCGCTGGCGGCTGCGCCGCTCGCGCTCAAGAACTATGGCATCTACCTCCTGACGCTGTGGTGCGTGTACGTGATGGCCGGCATGGGCCTCAATCTCACCGTGGGCTATGCCGGGCAGATGTCGATCGGGCATGCGGCGTTCCTCGGCATCGGCGCGTACACCGCGGCGATCCTGATGAAGCTCGGCCTTTCCTTCTGGTTCGTGCTGCCGATCGCGGCCCTGCTGTGCTTTTTCGTCGGCCTGGTGCTCGGCTTTCCGGCGCTGCGGGTACAGCACCATTACCTCGCCTTCGCCACGCTCGGCTTCAATGTGCTGATGTCTCTCTTCTTCCGCAACGAGGAGTGGCTTACCGGCGGCACCTTCGGCATCTCCGGCATTGCACGACCGAGGCTCTTCGATGGTTCCGGCGCCTACTTTTACTTCACCTACGCATCGACCGTGGTCCTTGCCCTCGTGCTCGTGTGGCTCATTCGCTCGCCCTGGGGCCGCGCCTTTGCCGCACTGCGCGACAACCCGATTCGCGCCGAAAGCCTCGGCGTCAACATCATGGCGTACACGCTGCTCGCCTTCGCGATCGGCGCCGCCTTTGCCGGCATCGCCGGCGCGTACTTCGCCGCGCTGGTGCAGTTCATCGAGCCGGCGCCGTTCAGCCTCACCTCCTCGCTCATGATGCTTCTCATGGTGATCGTCGGCGGCTCGGGCCGCTTCTTCGGCCCGCTGCTCGGCGCTGCGATCGTAATCCTCCTGCCGGAGTGGCTGCGCTTCATGCAGGACTGGTACCTCGTGGTGTTCGGTCTTGCGGTGGTGGCGCTCATGATCTGGCTGCCGGGCGGCCTGCTTTCCATTCCGGAGCGCCTGCGCCGGTCATGACGCAATTCCTCGAGGTGAAGAATTGCGTCAAGCACTACGGCGCCATCCGTGCGGTGGACGGCGTGAGCTTCTCCGTGCGCCCCGCCGAGATCGTCGGCGTGATCGGCCCGAACGGCAGCGGCAAGACCACGCTCTTCAACTCGATCCTCGGCCAGATCCGCCCGAGCTCGGGGCACATGGAGTTCTGCGGCGAGGACATCACCGGCATGTCGCCCCTCGCGCTCGCGCGGCGCGGCATCGGCCGGACGTTCCAGACGCTGCAGGTCTTCGGCAAGCTTTCGGTGCGCGACAACCTGATCGTCGCCGCGCAGGAGTTCAAGGGCACGTTGCCCGCGCGGCTCTTCGCCGCGCCCGATGCCGGGCTCGGCCGGCACGCCGAGGAGATGATCGAGCTCTTCCGCTTGCAGCACGTCGCGCACCTGCCGGCCGGCAGCTTGTCCTACGGCCAGCAGAAGCTGATCGACATCGCCATGGCGTTCATGCCCGCGCCGCGCCTCGTGTTGCTGGACGAGCCCTGCGCGGGCGTGAATCCGGCGCTGGTCGAGCAATTGCGCGAGCTGCTCGTCGAGCTGAACGAGTCGCAGGGCGGCAGCTTCGTCGTCATCGAGCACAACATGGACTTCATCATGCGGCTCTGCCCGCGCGTGATCTGCATGGTGGAAGGAAAGGTCCTCGCCGAGGGCAGGCCCGAGGAAGTGCAGTCGAACCGCGCGGTGCTGGAGGCCTACCTTGGCAATTGAATTTCGCCGGGTGGTGGCCGGCTACTCGCCGACGCTCACGATCCTGAACGAGCTCAGCTTCGTGGCCCGCGACGGCGAGATCACGCTGCTCATCGGGCCGAACGGCGCCGGCAAATCGACAGCGCTGAAGACGCTCTTCGGCCTGCTCGTGCCGCGCGCAGGGTCGATCAGGCTCGATGGCCGCGAGATCGGCGGCACGGCGCCGCGCGAGATGCTCGCGCAGGGCGTGGCGTTCGTGCCGCAGGGGCGCAATCTCTTCGGCTCGCTCTCCGTGCTGCACAACCTCGAGCTCGGCGGCATCACGCTCAAGTCGGGACTGCGCGAGCGCATCGCCGGAGTGCTCGAGCGCTTTCCGCGCATCCGCGAGCGGCTCCATAACCAGGCCTCGACGCTTTCCGGCGGTGAGCAGAAGCAGCTCGAGATCGGCCGCGCACTTCTCTTGCGCCCGCGGGTCCTCCTGATCGACGAGCCCTCCATCGGGCTCTCGCCGCTCATCAGCCAGGACGTGTTCCGGCTGCTGCGCTCGCTCGCCGATGCGGGCACCACGGTGCTCATGGTCGAGCAGAACGTGAGAAGCGCGCTCAACTTCGCCGACCGCGCGCTGGTATTGGAAATGGGCCGCCTTGCGCTCGAGCGGCCGGCGGCGCAGCTTCTGCATGAGCCCGATTTGCATCGCCTGTTTCTCGGTGGCTCGGTGCAAAGGAGAGCTCCATGACGACGCGCGCGCTCGGGCTCGCTGCGCTCACCGTGCTGGAGCTGCCGCATCACGAGCAGGTGACGGTGGCAGCGCAGGCCGGCTATTCGCACGTCGGGCTGCGGCTGCGGCCCGTCGCCGGGCAACCGTACGAGTACCCGGTCGACCTACCCGCGATCAAGGCGCGCCTCGCCGATACGGGCGTGCGCGTGCTCGACGTCGAGGTATTCCGCCTGAGCGCCGATACGGAAGTTGCGCAGTTCGAGCCGGTGATCTGCGTGGCGGCGGCGCTCGGCGCCGCGCATCTCCTCGTCCATGGCGCCGATGCCGATGAAGCGCGCTTGACGGACAACTTCGCCCGCCTGTGCGACCTGGCGGGCCGCTATCGGCTCATCGCCAACCTCGAGCCGATGCCATGGGTCGATGTCTCCACCATCGCCAAGGCGCTCGCCGTCCTGCGGCGCGCGGGCCGCGCGAATAGCGGCCTGCTGGTCGACGCCATCCATTTCTTCCGCGCCGGCGATCGCGTCGCCGCGCTGCCGTCGCTGCCCGGCCAGTACCTGCACTATGCGCAGTTCTGCGACGCGCGGCGCGAGCGGCCCGCGGACATGCAGGAGATCATTCGCCAGGCGCGCAGCGATCGTCTCATGCCCGGCGAAGGCGGCCTCGATCTCCACGGATTGCTGCGCGCGCTGCCCGGCGCTTTGCCGCTCAGCCTCGAGGTGCCGTACGCGAAGCCCATGCCGGCGCTGGAGCGCGCGCGCCGCGCGCGCGAATCGACGCTGCGCCTGCTCGAACAATCGTGATCATCCGCGGCACGACGCGCCTCATCGCGCACATCGGCCATCCGACGCACGCGTTCAAGGCGCCGATGATCTACAACCCATACTTTGAGCACGCCGGTATCGATGCCGTCGTCGTGCCGATGGGCTGTGAGAGCGCGCCGTACTCGGAGTTTCTGCGCGCGGTGTTCAGGCTCACGAACATCCTCGGCGCGCTGATCACCATGCCCCACAAGGTGACGACGCTCGAGCTGCTCGACGAGGCGACGCCGGCCGTGAGAATCGCCGGCGCGTGCAACGCCGTGCGCAAGAGCCGCGACGGCCGCCTGCAGGGCGACCTCTTCGACGGCGAGGGCTTCGTGCACGGCATTCGCCGCAAGGGATTCAAGGTCGACGGCGCGCGCGCACTCGTGGTCGGCGCGGGCGGCGTGGGCGCCGCCATCGCCGCGTCGCTCGCCGCCGCGGGCGCTGAAAGCCTGACGCTGTTCGACGTGCGTGCCGCGGCGGCGACGCTGCTCGCGCAGCGGCTGCGGCATCATTACCCGCAGCTTCGCGCCGCCATCGGGACGAACGACCCGGCTGGCCACGACCTCGTGGTCAACGCGACGCCGCTCGGCATGAAGGAGGACGATGCGCTGCCGCTCGATGTGACGCGAGTTGCGCCCGAGACGTTCGTCGGCGAGGTGGTGATGAAGGAAGAGATGACGCCCTTTCTCAAGCAGGCGGCGGCGCGCGGCTGCTCGTTCCAGGTCGGCACCGACATGCTGTTCGAGCAGATTCCCGCCTACCTCGAATTCTTCGGCTTGCCGAGCACGACCCCGGACAAGCTGCGCGCGCTCGCGCAGATCAGCTACTCATGATTGGCCAGGCGGCGGTGGCGATCTGGTGCGACGTGGCATTCGAGGTGCGCGAAGAATTCAATCACTGGCACGCGCACGAGCACATGCCCGAGCGCCTTGGCATACCGGGCTTCCTGCGCGGCTCGCGCTGGGTCGCCGAGCAAGGCGCCGGCTACTTCATCCTCTACGAGGCGCGCGACGAGGAAGCGATCACCGGCCGTGCGTATCTCGAGCGGCTGAACAATCCGACGCCGTGGTCGCGCCAGATGATGCCGCATCATCGCAACATGGTGCGCGGGCCGTGCCGCGTCGAGGCGAGCTATGGCGCGGGGCTCGCGCATGCGCTGCTCACGGTACGCTTTTCAGCGCAGCGCGAAAAAGCCGATGCGCTGCGTGCCTGGCTTACGGAAATTCTTGCCGCCATGCCGGCGCGCAAAGGGCTCGTGGCGAGCGCGCTGCTGCACGACATCGGCGCGCCACAGGCGGCGCCGACGGCGGAGCAGCGGCTGCGCGGCGGCGGCGATCGCGCACCCGATTGGGTCGTGCTCGTCAACGGCTACAGCGCGGAAACGGTTGCTGCGGTGGCAGCTCGCGACCTCAATGACGCCGAACTCAGTGCCCACGGCGCGCTTCCCGGCGGCGACTCCGGCCTTTATCGCCTCGCCTATGTCCTCGCCGACAGTGGCTATACTGAACGCCCCGAGGAGGCCGCATGATTTTCGATCTACGCATCTACACTCTGCACAACAATAGGTTCGGTGCCTGGCTCAAGCTCTACGAGGAGTATGGACATCCGACACAAGTCAAGCACTGCGGTGAGCCGGTGTTCTACGCGACCACGGAGGTCGGGCCCTTGAATCAGGTGGTGCACGTGTGGAAGTACGCGAGCCAGGCCGATCGCGAGAAAAAGCGCGACGCGCTGATGGCGGATCCGGCGTTCCAGGCGTATCTCGCGAAGAGCCGCGAGCTTGGCGCGCACCAGAGCCAGGAATGCCGCATCCTCAAGTCCACTTCCTTCTCGCCGCTGTGACATGGCAGCGGAGCTGCGCCGCGCCTGCCTGATGGGCCACCCGGTGGCGCATTCGCGCTCGCCGATCATCCATAACTATTGGTGCAAGCGGCTCGGCATCGCGGGCGTATACGAGCTCAAGGACCTGACGCCCGAGGAATTCCCCGCTTTCGCCCGGGCTCTCGGCAAGAACGGCTACGTCGGCGGCAACGTCACCGTGCCGCATAAGGAAGCCGCCTTTCGCCTCGCCAGCGCGCGCGATGCGGCGGCGGAGGCGGTCGGCGCGGTGAACGTGCTCTGGGTCGGGGACGGCCGCCTGATGGGCGGCAATTCCGACACGCACGGCTTCATCGCCAATCTCGATGAGCGAGCGCCCGGCTGGCAGGTGCCGGGCTGCCGGGCCGTGGTGTTGGGCGCCGGCGGCGCCGCGCGCTCGGCGGTGTACATGCTGCGGGAGCGCGGTGCCGAGGTCGACATCGTCAATCGCACAGCGCCGCGCGCGCAGGAACTGGCGGCGCGATTTCACGCCCGCGCGCACGCGATGGAAGCGTCGGCGCGATTGCTGGCCTCCGCGGACCTGCTGGTCAATTGCACGTCTCTCGGCATGGCGGGCAAGGAAGCGCTGCGTATCGATCTCACGCCGCTGAAACGCGGCGCCGTGGTCTACGATGTCATTTATGTGCCGCTCGAGACGGCGCTCCTCAGGGCCGCGCGCGAGCGCGGTCATCGTACGGTCGATGGCCTGGGCATGCTGCTCCACCAGGCGGGCTACGGTTTTCGCAAATGGTTTGGCGGCAGTCCGCAGGTCACGCCCGAGCTGCGTGCCATGATCGAGGCGGACATCGTCGCGAAGACAACGAAGTGATTTTTCCAACAGAGGGGGAACGATGAAGATGTCGATGGCTCGCGCCTTTTCCGTGCTCGTGCTGGGCATGGCGCTCACGCAGCCGCTCTTTGCGCAGAGCGGACCGGTCAGGATCTTTGGCCTGGTCGAGCTCTCCGGCACCGGCGCCACCTCGGGCACCAACTTCAACGACGGCGTGAAGCTGGCGCTGAAAGAGATCAACGCCGCGGGCGGCATCCTCGGCCGCAAGATCGACTACACGGCGAGCGATACGCAGTCGCAGCCGCAGGTGGCGAAGGCGCTCGCGGTGCGCGCGGTCGATGACGGCGCCTACGTCGTCATGGGCCCGGTGTTCTCCGGTTCGATCCTGGTCAGCATGGCGGAGACGCGGCGCGCCGAGATCCCGAACTTCACCGGCGGCGAGGCGGCGGCGATCACCCAGCAGGGGAACCCGTACATCTTCCGCACATCCTTCACCCAGGCGAATGCCATGCCGAAGGTGGCGCGCTATATAAAGGACAGCGTGAAGGCCAAGACGGTGGCGCTGATCTGGGTCAACAACGATTTCGGCAAGGGCGGGCGCGACGTGTTCGTGAAAACGATCGAGCCGCTGGGCATCAAGATTGTTGCGGACGTCTCGACCGACCCGGGGCAGGTCGATTTCTCCGCCGCCGTGCTGAAGGCGAGGCAGGCGAATGCCGACGCTCTCTTCGTCTACTGCAACGAGGAAGAGTCTGCCCGAGCGCTGCGCGAGCTGCGCAAGCAGGGATACGACAAGCCGATCATCGGCGAAACCGTGCTCACCAGCCAGAAGGTGATCGAGCTCGCGGGCGATGCGGCGAACGGTGCGGTTGCGCACGTCGGCCTCACCGCGGACGCGCCCAGTCCCCTGATCCGCGACTTCGCCGCCAAATTCCAGAAGGAATACCGGTACAAGCCCGACCACAACGGCCTCAAGGGCTACACCGCGATGTACGTCGTCAAGGCAGTGACGGAGAAGGTCGGCAAGTTCGACCCGAAGGCCTTCGCGAAAACCATGCACGGCGTCAAGCTCATGGCCAAGGAGCACCCCGGTATCCTGATGGACGTGAGCTTCGACCAGAACGGCGACCTCGATCGCGAAAGCTTCATGACCAAGGTGGTGAACGGCAAGCAGGAGGTCATCGCTACGCTGCCACCCGCTACGGCGAAGTAGCCGCCAACGAGTCCGCAACCCGTGAAAGACGCGCGCGACGTACGCCTCGCGCGCATGAAGTGGCGGGCGAGCGGCTTGCTCGTGCTCGCGGGCGCGATCTACGTGGCGGCGCGGGCGTTCGAAGCAGAGCACCCGTGGCTTTTTTACGTCAGCGTGACCGCGGAGGCGTCGATGGTCGGCGCGATCGCCGACTGGTTCGCGGTGACCGCGCTCTTTCACCATCCGCTCGGCCTGCGCTTCATCCCGCACACGGCGATCATCCCGCGCAACAAGCAGCGTATCGCCTCGGGGCTCTCGCATTTCATCGAGACGAATTTCCTGACGAACGCTGCGGTCCTGCAGCGCATCCGCGACTTCCAGCCGGCGCGCACCCTCTACGCGTGGCTGCTGCGGGCGGAAAACGCCGAGGCGGTTGCCACCTATGTAACGCGGCTCAGCGCCTATCTGCTCGGCGCGATGGACGATGAGCGCGTGCGCCGCTACCTGCAGCAGACGATTGCCCGGCGCCTGAAGAGCGCCGACATCGCGGGCGCCGCGGCCGAGCTCCTCGACGTGTTAACGGAGAACAAGCGCCATCACGAGCTGCTCGACGCGGCGCTCGCCGCGCTCGACGAGCTCCTGTCGCGCGCCGAGACGCAGGCGTATCTCGCGGGCGAGGTGGCGAAAAGCGCGCCGCTGCTCAAGTGGCTCTCCGATCTCTTCCAGTTGAAGCTGGACGAGCGCGCGGCGCTCAAGATCGTCGAGGTCGCGGTGCAGAAGATCAAGGAAGTGCGCAATACCGAGAGCCACGCGCTGCGCGAGCGTTTCGATGCCTACGCGGCCGGTTTCGTGCGGCGGCTGAAGAACGACGAGGCTTTGCGCGAGCGCGTGCACCGCCTGCGCGACGAGGCGCTCGCGAGCCCCGCACTCGCCGCCTACGCCGGTGACGTCTGGGACGAGCTGCGCGCGTGGCTCGCGGCCGAGCACGACCGGCGCCCGGCGTCGCTGCACCAGCGCGTGACGGGCATGCTGGAATCGCTCGGGCGCACGCTGCGCGCCGATCGCGAGATCCAGGCCTGGCTCGACGAGCAGATTCTCGAGGGCGCGGCGCTCATCGTCGAGGAGCACCGCGCCAAGATCGGGCGCTTCATCGAGGACCAGATCATGGGCTGGCAGGAGCACAAGCTCGTCGGCGAGCTCGAGCGCCACATCGGTCCGGACCTGCAGTACATCCGCATCAACGGCACGCTGGTGGGCGGCCTGGCCGGCTTGCTCATCGCTGTCCTGACGCAGCTCGTGCGCTAGGCCGCTCGGCATGCTTATTGCGACGCCAGCCATTCCAACAGCAAGACGGAGAGCGCCTAATGGCAGTTTTTACCGAGCGCCGGGTGATGTCCAACCCAGCCCTCATTCCGCCGGCGGGAGATCGGCGGCGTACCGCCCTGCAGGTCGATGCGCGCGCCGAGGAAGCGTACTGGCGCAGCCACTACCTGCGCGAGCCCTATTACGAGCGCGGCTACACGTTCGAGGATTACTTGCCCGCGTATCGCACCGGCTGGGAAGGCCGGATGCGCTACCACGGGCGCAGCTTCGAGCAGGCCGAGCGTGAGCTCGCGCGCGACTACCAGCGAAACCGCGCCGGCTCGCCGCTCGACTGGCGGCGCAACCGCCACGCCGCGCGCGCAGCGTGGGAGCGCTTCGATCACTAGGCCTTTAGGAAGAGCGTAACCAGGGGCTCGGGACCGCGCTGCGCGCTAAAGTGGCCGTGCAGCCCGGCATCGAACGTCGCGCCCTCCGGCAGCAGGTCCGCGGCATAGAAGTGCTCGCCGGGGCGGAAGCGCCGCAGCGTGCCCTCGCGCAAGCCGATTTCCATCTCGCCGCGCAGGATGAACACCCATTGTGGCTTGGGCGTGCAGTGCCATTGGCTGCGAAAGCCGACCGGGCTGTAGCGCAGCTGATAGCCCGACGAGGCGAACACCTGCGAGAGCCGCGACTGCGGCGTACCTTCATCGAGCGCGATCTGCTCTTCGCGGAATCTCGCGCGCCCGTCGCGATCGGTGAACAGCACGATTTTGGCGAAGGTCATCGCGTGCGGTATTTCTCGATCGCCTTGGGATGCAGCGCCATGCCGTGTCCCGGCCGGTTCGGGATGCGGATGAAGCCGTCCTTGCATTCCGGCAGCTCAGCGAAGAGGTCCGGCGGCGCCCAGTCCATGAACTCGACCAGGAAGCCGTTGCTGAGGGCGCCGACGACATGGACCGCGATCTCGTGGATGAGGTGCGGCGTCAGCGCGACGCCGTGCGCGGCGGCGAGTCTGCCGATGCGCAGCGTCTCCGAAAAACCGTTGGCGCGGCAGACGTCCGGCATGGCGTACTGGATCGCCTTGCGGTCGAAGAGCTGCTTGAATTCCCAGCGCGTGTAGTGATTCTCGCCGCCGGCGATCGGAATGCGGATCGAACGCGCGACTTCGGCGTAGCCGTCGTAGTCGTCGGCGAGCACTGGCTCCTCGTACCACAGGAGGTCGAACTCTTCGAGCAGTCGCGCCTGGCGCTGGTTGGCGAGGACGTCGCGATTCTGGTTCACGTCGACCATCATGCGCATGCCCGGACCGAGCGCCTTCTTCACCGCCGCGACGCGGCTCGCGTTCACGGCGGGGTCCGGATGGTGGATCTTCATCTTGTAGTGCTTGCAGCCCAGGCGCGCATATTTCTCCGCTTCGGCCACGAGCTCGTCAATGCTGTACTTCGCCCAGCCGCCCGAGCCGTACGCGGCCACGCGATCGGTCATCGCGCCCCACAGCTTGTAGAGCGGCAGCTTGGCGCTCTTGCCGGCGATGTCCCAGAGCCCGATGTCGAGCGCGGAGAGCGCGTAAGCGGCCACGCCCTGCTTGCGGATGCCCATGTCGACGCGGAACATCTTTTCCCACAGGCGCTCGACAAAGAGCGGATCTTCGCCGATGAGCGCCGGCTTCAAGCGCGTGTCGAGATAGGCGAGCACCGCTTCGGCGCCGCCGCCGTTGAACACCAGGCTGTAGCCGAGTCCCCGCACGCCCTCGTCGGTGAGGAGCTCGGCGACGACGAGCTTGTGCTCGGGGTACTGCAGCGCCATCGGCTTGGGCGTGGGGACGCTGAGAAGGCAGGTGTCAATAGAGGTGATCTTCATGGCCCAGGCATGGTACTGCGGGAAGGCGGCTGGCCTGATGTTTGCTGCATCAGGGATGCCTTTTCCTAAGGAGGATCCATGAAAGTACTGATGATCGTCGCCGCATCCCTGGCCCTCGCGCTCTCCGGCTGCCATCGCGAGCAATCCGGCGCAGGCAGCACGAGCAGCACGTCGAAGAGCCCGTCGTCCGCCGCGGGCGGCAGCTCCTCGATGCAGACGCCCAGTGGCGGCGCGAGCGGGCAGAAGAGCGAAGGCTCGACCGACAAGTCGTCGCCGAGCCGTCCCTCGACCCCGACGACCCCGACGACCCCGACGAGCCCGGGCGGCAAGTAGTCGTCTGGCAGCCCCCTGCGGCCGGCGGTTGCGCCGGTCGCAGGTTTTTCACGGCGGGTTTAGCATGGGGCCGGGAGGCCTCGTGAAAAACTTGCCCGTCGTCCTCGCGCTCGCCGTCGCGGCGTGCGCACAAAACCCTTCTTCCACCGTCGGCGAGGCGCCGAGCTTCCGCGTCGACCCGGCGTGGCCGCGGGCGCTGCCGGAAGAAAACGGCGTGCAGCTCGTGCTCGGCCAGGTGGCCGGCATCGCGGTCGACGACCGAAACGGGCACGTCTGGATCGTGCATCGGCCCTCGACGCTGCTTGCCGATGAATGGGATGCAAAGGCGGCCCGCCCGGTGACGCATCGCTGCTGCAAATCGGCGCCGCCGGTGGTCGAGTTCGATGCCGCGGGCAACTATCTGCGCGGCTGGGGTCCGGCGGAGGCGAAGCTCGAATGGCCAAAGAGCGAGCACGGCATCTACATCGATCCGCAGGGCAATGTCTGGATCGCGGGCAACGGCGAGGAGGACAACCAGATCCTCAAGTTCACGCCCGAGGGCAAGTTCCTGATGCAGATCGGCCGCGCCGGCAAGTCGGAAGGGAGCAATAGTCGCACGCAGCTTGGCCGCCCGGCGCACATGATGATGGATCCGAAGAGCTCCGAGCTGTACGTCGCCGACGGCTACGGCAACCACCGCGTCGTGGTGTTCGACGCGCGCAGCGGCGCTTACAAGCGCCACTGGGGCGCGTATGGCGCCGAGCCGAGCGATGAGAAGCAGCCGGCGTACGAGCCGAGCGCGGCGCCCGCGCGCCAGTTCGGCAATCCGGTGCATTGCGTGCGGCTATCGAACGATGGCCGCGTCTACGTGTGCGACCGGGTGAATAACCGCATCCAGGTGTTCGAGCCGACGGGCCGGTTCGTCCAGGAGTTCCGCGTCGAGCCGCTGACGCGCGCCAACGGCGCGGTGTGGGACATGGTGCTCTCGCACGACGCGGCGCAGAAATACCTGTACGTCGCCGACGGCGCGAACGGGCGCGTGTACATCCTCGAGCGCGCCACGGGCCGCTCGCTCGGCGCGTTCGGCCGCACCGGCCGCATGGCGGGCGAGTTCAAGTGGGTGCACAACATCGCCATCGACCGGCAGGGGAATCTCTACACCTCGGAAGTCGGGTTTGGACGACGTGCGCAAAAGTTCACCCTGATGTCGTTCTAGAACCGACGGCAAATTAAAGCGAGCCCCAGCGTTCGCGCTGCGCGGCGCGCTGTATAAAGGCGCTCATGAAGGCCTGCGAGATATTCCACGTGCCGTACAAGAAAACTTATCGCTGGAAGTGGCGGCACACTGCGACCGACGGACGAACGCTGGTCGAGTCCGACGAGAGCTACGCGCTCTACTACGAGTGCTTTAGCGCGGCGCGCGAAGCGGGCTACGAGCCGCGTAAGCAGGCCGCCACGCCCGCCGAGCACGGCTAGCCGGCGATTTCCTTTCGCACGATGGCGGCGCCGCGCGCGAGCGCGGCGAGCTTGCCGAATGCAACATCACGCTCGAGGTACTTCATGCCGCAATCGGGCGCAGCCACGAGCTTGTCCGGCGCGATGTATTTCAGCGCCGCGCGAATGCGCTCGGCCACGAGCTCGGGCGTTTCGATCGCGGTCGTGCCGAGATCGATCACGCCGACCATCACGCTCTTCGGCGCGAGCGCGCGCAGCACGCCGAGATCGAGCCGCGGCTGCGCCGCTTCGATCGAGATCTGCGAGGCGCGCGTCTCGGCGAGCTGCCCGAGGAACGAGTAGCCCGAGGGCTTGTCCTTGACCGCCGCTGCATAACCAAAGCACAAATGGACGACCGTGGTGCCCGGGATGCCGTCCAGGGCGCGGTTGATCGCGCTTACGCCGTAGCGCGCGGCGCGCTCGGCGCGCGCCTGGAGCCACGGCTCGTCGAGCTGCACGATATCGGCGCCCGCGCGCTTGAGATCTTTCAGCTCCTCGTTCACCGCGGCGGCATAGGCCATGGCGAGCGCTTCTTCATCCTTGTAGTAGTCGTCCTGCGCCTGCTGCGTCATGGTGAAGGGCCCGGGCACCGTGATCTTGATCGGCTTTGCCGTGTTCGCGCGCAGGAATTGCACGTCGCGCACTTCCACGGGGCCGCGCCGGCGGATCGGCCCGGTGATGCGCGGCACCACGGCGCGCGCGCCACTGCGGTTGATGGTGGTGCCGGGATTCACGATGTCGACGCCGTCGAGCGCGGTGGCGAAGCGGTTCGAGTAGCTCTCGCGCCGCATCTCGCCGTCGGTAATGATGTCGATGCCGGCGCGCTCCATGTCGCGGATCGCGAGCAGCGTCGCGTCGTCCTGCGCTTCCTCGAGGTGCTCCGGCGCAATGCGCCAGATCTCGGGCGCGCGCACGCGCGGCACCTTCGAGCCGAGCTTGGCGCGGTCGATCAGCCAATCGGGCTGCGGGTAGCTGCCCACTACGGTCGTAAGAAGCGGTTGCACGGCGCGATGGTACACGCGCGCGGGCCCCGGCCTTGCTCCATCCAGGCATGGCCACGGAGGATCGCCAAATGAAACTTCTCGCCCTCGGGATTGCAATTTCGCTCGCCGCCGCGGCCGGCTGCGATCGTCGGCCCACGACGCCACCGTCACCAAAAACCGACAGCGTGTCGCAGGCGCAGCAGGCGGGAGCAGGATCGACCGTGACCCCCGCCAACGCGGGAAATCCTACAAGCGCCGAGAAAAAAGACGGCGCCAATCCGGTTCAAGGGCAGGTCGATCCGAAGCACGCCGACCAGCACCGTGATTTTCGCAATAGCGGCGATGCTGCCGGCCCGCGCGGCAGTGACACGCAACCGACGATGAAGAACTGACGTCCTGCTTACGCGCGATAGAGCTGTCACATTGCCGGCCCAATCCTTGCTCCCGAAGTTCTGTACCCTTTTCTGTACCCTTACCACGGAGGCCTCATGAGACTTTCAACTTTGGCACTTGCAGTCACACTCGCGCTCGGTACCGCGGTCGTGACGGGCTGCAACCGCTCTAGCGAGCGCAGCTCGACCGGCGCGACCAGCACGTCACCCTCGGGCTCGAGCACCTCGCCGTCGGGCTCGGCATCTTCGTCCGGCGCGACCACCTCGCCGAGCACCTCGCCGTCCGGCTCGGCGTCCTCGTCCGGGTCCACCACCTCGCCCAGCGCCTCGTCGCCGTCGTCCAGCTCCTCGAGCTCGAGCGACACGACGAAGAGCCCGGCGAGCGGCGGTGCTTCGTCCTCCAGCTCCTCGCCGTCGAGCCCCAGCGGCGCCGCGGGCGCCGGCTCGAGCAGCTCGAGCGACACCAGCGCGGACAAGGACAAGTCGTCCTCGACGAGCAAGTAAGTCCCGTTCGTAGTATCCAAGGGCCGCCCGGGCTCTCGCCCGGCGGCCTTTTTATTGCACGGCGACGCGCATCGAGCCGATGCGCTCGATGGTGGCGACCATCACGTCGCCCGGGCGCACCGGCCCGACGCCCTGCGGCGTGCCGGTGAGGATGACATCTCCGGGATGCAGCGTGTAGAAGGCGCTCGCCCACTCGATGAGCTGCGCTACGCCCAGGATGAGATCGCTTGTATGCGCATCCTGACGGGTGGCGCCGTTCACCGTGATCCTGAGAGCGACGTTTCCCGGGTCGGGCACTTCGTCCGCGGTGACGAGCCACGGCCCGAGCACGGTGTAGGAGTCGGGTGACTTGCGCAGGCTCCGCTCCTCCGGGCCGCGGATCGTCATGTCGAGCCCGATGCAATAGCCTGCCACGCACCCGAGCGCCTCGGCTGCGCTGACATTGCGCGCGCGCGCGCCGATCACCACCGCGAGCTCCACCTCGTGGTCGTTGCGCCGGTCGCTGTGCACGAGCTTGACGCCTTCGCCTGGCCCGACGAGCGAGCTCGTCGCCTTGAGGAACATGCCCGCCTTGTGGATTTCCTGCACGAGATTCCCGTGGTGGATGCCCTTGTCGGCGAGCGCCTCCTCGAGGTGCTTCTTGTAATTCACGGGCGCGGCGATGATCTTGCCCGGGTTGGCGAGCGGGCTGAGCAGCCTCACGCGCTCGGCGGCGAGCGGCTTCGCCCCGCGCGCCGCGTGCTCGATCTGAGGGCGCAGCTCGGCGAGATGCGCGACCAGGGCGTCGTGGCGCGGGAAAGGATAGGTCACCGCGGGCAGGCGCGAGAGCACGGCGCTCACGTCGCGGATGCCGTCTTCGCCGACAAGGCCGAGGCGATTGTCGTCGAAGCGGCAGAGTTTCATGGCGGCGTATTCTATCGGCATGAGGCTTTGCATATTCGGGGCGGGCGCGGTGGGCGGCCACATCGCGGCGAAGCTCGCCGCGGGGGCACACGAGGTGAGCGTGGTGGCGCGGGGCGAGCACCTCGAGGCGATGCGCCGCGACGGCATCCGGCTCCTGCATGGCAGCCGCACCATCACCGGCCGCGTGCGCGCCGCGGCCGAGGCGCGCGAACTCGGCGCGCAGGACGCCGTATTCGTCACGCTGAAAGCGAACCTCCTCCGCGCCTTTGCCGCGCAATGCGCGCCGCTCCTCGGACGCGACACCGCAGTGGTATTCGTGCAGAACGGCATCCCGTGGTGGTACGACGAGCGCCTTACGCGCCTCGACCCGGACCGCGCGCTCGCGCGCGCCATCGCGCGCGAGCGCGTCGTCGGCGCGGTGGCGTACTCGGCCAATGAAATCGTCGCGCCCGGCGTGGTCGAGAACCACGTGCCGGGCAACAACATGCTGGTCATCGGCCGCCCCGACCGCGAGGAGACGCCGCTCGTGCGCGCGCTGCGCGAGGCGCTCGAAGCGGCGGACATCTCTTCGCCGCCGGTGGAGGACATCCGCCAGTCGATCTGGGCGAAGCTCGCGCAGAACCTGTGGACCTCTACGCTGTGCACGCTCACTCACCTCACGGTGCGCGAAGTACAAGATGACAGGGACCTTGCGCCGATCGCCGAGCGCACACGCGAAGAAGCGAGCGCCATCGCCTGCGCTCTCGGCGTGGTCATCGAGCGCGCGCCGCGGCGGCCCAGCGGCAAAACATCGTCAGGAGCAGCGCACAAGCCGTCGATGCTGCAGGACTACGAGCGCGGCCGGCCGATGGAGATCGAGGCGCAGCTCATTGCGCCCCTCGAACTCGGCCGAGCGGCAAAAGTGCACACGCCGACACTCGAGATGCTGGTAGCGCTGGTGGCAGCGAAGGCCGCCGCGAAGGGACTCGCCACGCATTAAAATGGCCTCACTGCCATGCCCCGCGCGAAACAATTACAACGGGCACGGGGGGAAGACGAGGCCGCCACGCCGCTCGACGCAGCGTTCAAGCTGGTCGACGCTCTCCCGGTGCCGGTGTTCTTCAAGAGCCGCGACGGCCGCTATCTCGGCGTCAACCGCGCGTGGGAAGAATTCTTCGGCATCCCCGGCGAGTCCTTCATCGGCAAGCAGGTCGCCGATCTCTATCCGCAGGATCCCGCGATCGCCGAAAAGCACGCGGCGATGGACCGCGAGCTGTACGCCCGGCCGGGACGCCAGAGCTACGAGATCGCGGTACGTGCGCGCGACGGGAAGCTGCGCGACACGATCTACTACAAGGCGACCTACAAGGACGCGCGCGGCGAAGTGGCGGGCCTCATCGGCACGATCATCGACATCACCGAGCGCAAGAGCATCGAGGCGGCGTTGCGCGAGAACGAGGAGCGCTACCGCCGCACGTTCGAGCTCGCGGGCTCGGGGCTCGCGCAGGTCGGGCTCGACGGCCGCTTCCTGCGCGTCAACCGGCGCCTTTGCGAGTTTCTCGGCTACAGCGAGGCGGAGCTCGTCGGCATGCAGGTCAAGGACATCTCGCATCCGGAGGACCGCGACAGCGTCGATGAGCGGCGCAAGCAACTCATCGCCGGCGACATCGACACCGTGCGGCTGGAGAAGCGCTACCTGCGCAAGGACGGCGCCACCGTGTGGGCGAGCATCGCCATCGCGCTGGAGCGCGACAGCGCCGGCCGGCCGCTCTACGCCATCTCGGTGCTCGACGACATCACGGCAAGGAAAGAGACCGAAGAGCGCCTGCGCGAGAGCGAAGCGCGCTACCGCAGCACCTTCGAGCTCGCCGCCTCGGGCATCGCGCACATCGGGCTTGACCGCAAGTTCATCCGCGTGAACCGGCGCCTTTGCGAGATCCTCGGGTATCCCGAGCGCGAGCTGATCGGCATGACCGGACGCGACATCTCGCATCCGGAGGATCTGGAAGTCATCAACACGCAGCGAACGCGCCTCTACGCCGGCGAGATCGACCATGTGCATGTCGAGAAGCGCTACCTGCGCAAGGACGGCTCGGTGGTGTGGGTCGCCTTCAGCATGGTGCTCGAGCGCGATAGCTCGGCGCGGCCGTTCTACGAGATCGCGATCTTCGACGACATCACCGAGCGAAAGCGCGCCGAGGCGGCGCTGCGCGAAAGCGAGGAGCGCTTCAGGAGCCTGACGCAGCTCTCCTCCGACTGGTACTGGGAGCAGGACGAGAATTTTGCGCTGCGCTTCATGTCGCGGCGCATGGGCGAGCGGACCGGCCTCGACGCCGCCGCCTTCATCGGCCGCAAGCGCTGGGACCAGCCGGCGCTCAATCTCACCGACGAGGACTGGGCGCGCCATCGCGCGAACCTCGAGCGCCACGAGCCGTTCCGCGACTTCGAGATGGAGCGCCCCAATCCCGCGGGCGGCACGCGCTGGGTGTCGGTGACCGGCGAGCCCGTCTACGACGAGAACGGGCGCTTCCGCGGCTACCGCGGCGTGGGGTCGGATGTCACCCAGCGCAAGCAAGCGGAGGCGGAGCTGCGCCGCGCGCACGACGAGCTCGCCAGCAAGGCCGAGGAGTTGCAGCGCTCCAACGCCGAGCTCGAGCAGTTCGCCTACGTCGCCTCGCACGACCTGCAGGAACCGCTGCGCATGGTGTCCTCGTATACGCAGCTCCTTGCCAAGCGCTACAAGGACCAGCTGCCTAGTGACGCGCAGGAGTTCATGCAGTTCATGGTCGACGGCGCGGCGCGCATGAAGCAGCTGATCGAGGATCTGCTCGCCTACTCGCGCGTCGGCACCAAGGGCAAGGAGTTCGTGGCGGCGTCGCTCGAGGCGCCGTTGAAGCGCGCGCTCACCAATCTGCGCGCCGCGATCCAGGAGTCGGGCGCCGCGGTCACCGCGGACGCGCTGCCCACCGTGGACGGCGACGAGGTGCAGCTCGCGCAGATCTTCCAGAACCTGATCGGCAATGCGCTCAAGTTCCGCGGCGCCGCGGCGCCGCACGTCCATGTCGGCGCGGTGGAGGAGGCCGGCGAGTGGCACATCAGCGTCGCCGACAACGGCATCGGCATCGAGCCGCAGTACTTCGAGCGCATCTTCATGCTGTTCCAGCGCCTGCATGCGATGGGCGAGTACCCCGGGACCGGCATCGGGCTTGCGATCTGTAAGAAGGTCGCCGAGCGCCACGGCGGGCGCATCTGGGTCAGCTCGCAGCCCGGCGCCGGCAGCACGTTCCATTTCACGCTACCGAAGAAGGAGTTTCCATGACCGATGGCCGTTCGCCCATTGAGATCCTGCTCGTCGAGGACAACCCGGGCGACGAGCGCCTGACGCGCGAGGCGCTGAAGGAGGGCAAGGTGTATCACAAGCTGCACTGGGCGAAGGACGGCGTGGAGGCGATGGATTTCCTGCAGCGGCGCGGCAAGCACCGCGACGCGCCGCGCCCGGACATCATCCTGCTCGACTTGAACCTGCCGAAGAAGGACGGGCGCGAAGTGCTGCAGGAGATCAAGTCCGACGAGCACCTGCGCCGCATCCCGGTGGTGGTGCTTACCACCTCCAAGGCGGAGGAGGACGTGCTGAAGAGCTACAACCTGCACGCCAACTGCTATGTCACCAAGCCCGTGGACCTCGAGAAGTTCATCGTGGTGGTGAAGTCGATCGACATCTTCTGGCTGACGGTGGTCACCCTGCCCCCCAATGGGCACGCATAACTGAGAATGCACAGCGTCCTCCTCATCGAGGACAACCCCGGTGACGAGCGGCTCATCCGGGAGATGATTGGCGAGGACCCGCACGCGCCGTTTACCCTGCATTGCGCCGATCGCCTGGCGAAGGGCCTGGAGCACCTCTCCGGGGGCGAGACGGCGCTCGTGATCCTGGATCTGGCGCTGCCCGACAGCGCTGGCCTCGACACCTTCGCCAAGGTGTACGCGCATTCGCCCGCCGTGCCGATCATCGTGCTCACCGGCAACGACGACGACTCGCTCGCGCTCTCGGCGGTGAAGGGCGGCGCGCAGGATTACCTGGTCAAGAGCCGCCTTGATCGGGAACTGCTGCTGCGCTCCATGCACTACTCGATCGAGCGCAAGCGCTATCAGGTACAGCTCGAGCGCCAGGCGAACTACGACGCGCTCACCGGGCTGCCGAACCGCAACCTGCTGCACGACCGGCTGCGCCAGGCGGTGCATTCGCAGAGGAACCCGCGCAACATCGCCGTGGTGTTCATGGACCTCGACCACTTCAAGTTCGTCAACGATTCGCTCGGCCATTCGGTGGGCGACCGGCTGCTGAAGGCGATGGGCGAGCGGCTGCGCTCGGTGCTGCGCGAGGGCGACACCGTCGGGCGCGTGGGTGGCGACGAGTTCGTGCTGATCCTGAACGACCAGTCGAACGAGGAAGTCATCTTCCGCGCCATGCAGCGCATCAGCGCCAAGGTCGCCGAGCCGCTCAGCATCGATGGCAAGGAGCTCTACGTCACCGCGAGCGCGGGCATCAGCCTGTACCCGCAGGACGGGCGCGACGTGGAAACGCTGCTGAAGAACGCCGACGTCGCGATGTACCGCGCCAAGGAGCATGGGCGCTCGAACTTCCAGTTCTACACGTCCGAGATGAACGAGCGCGTGAACGACCGCCTCGCGCTCGAGCACGCGCTGCGGCGCGCGCTCGAGCGGCAGGAGTTCACGCTGCACTACCAGCAGAAGGTGGACCTGCGCTCGGGCGGCATCATCGGCGCCGAGGCGCTGGTGCGCTGGCTGCACCCGGAATGGGGGCTCGTGCGCCCGGCGCGCTTCATCCCGATCGCCGAGGAGACGGGACTGATCGTGCGGCTCGGAGAATGGGTGATCCACCAGGCCTGCCGCCAGACGCGTTCTTGGCTGCAGGCGGGCCTCGAGCCGGGCGTCGTGTCGGTGAATCTCTCGGCGCGTCAGTTCCGCGCCGAGGGACTGGTGCGTGCGGTGTCGCGTATCCTGCAGGAGACGGGGCTCGATCCGGCGAGCCTCGAAATGGAGCTCACGGAGAGCATGGTGATGCACAACGTCGAGACGGCGATCGCCACGCTGCAGGGCCTGAAGTCGCTCGGCGTCGCCCTGTCGGTGGACGATTTCGGCACCGGCTACTCGAGCCTCTCGTATCTCAAGGACCTGCCGATCGATGTGCTCAAGATCGACCGCTCCTTCGTGCGCGACATCGGCACGGGCTCCGAGGCCGAGGACGGCATCCTCGCCGCGGCGATCATCTCGCTCGGCCATGCGCTGCACCTGAAGGTGATCGCCGAAGGCGTGGAAACCGACGCGCAGGTGCATTTCCTCAAGCGCCACGGCTGCGACCAGGTGCAGGGCTTTCTCTACGGCGAGCCGGTGCCGGCGGAGCAGTTCGGCGAGCTCCTCGGGCGCGCGCGGCGCAAGGGCAAGCGCGCATGAAGCGCTTCGCATTCATCGTGCTCCTCATGCCCCTCGCGCTCGGCGCCCAGGAGCTGCGCGTGCTCTCGGGCGGCGCGGCGAAGTCGCTGGTCGATCCGCTCGCCCGCTCGTTCCGCCAGGCCAAGGTCGAGGTGCGCTACCAGCCGATGGGGCCGCTCGCCGATTCGCTCGCGCAGGGCGCCGAAGTGGATCTCGTGATCGTCACCGAGGAGACGCTGCCGCGCCTTGAGCGCCAGAACCTCGTCAGACGGGGCGCGAAACCGATCGCGCGCGTCGGCATCGGCGTCGCGGTGAATGAAAAGGCGCCGACGCCCGACATCTCCACGGTGGAGGCCTTCCGCCGCACGCTGCTCGCGGCGAAGTCGGTCGTCTATATCGATCCCAAGGTGGGCACCAGCGGAAAGCATGTCGCCGAGGTGCTCGAGCGCTTGGGGATCGCCGCCGAAGTGAACGCCAAGGCGCGCCTTGCGCAAGGCGGCTACATCGTGGAGCCGGTGGGGCGCGGCGAGATCGAGCTCGGCATCCACCAGATCAGCGAAATACTGCCGGTGAAGGGCGTGAAGCTGGTGGGGCCGCTGCCGCCGGAGCTGCAAAAATACACCACCTACGTCGCGGCGCCGGTCGCCCAGTCGCGACTGGTGCTCGACTTCATCGACTACCTCACCGGCCCCGAGGCGCGCGCGAGCCTCGGGCAGGCGGGCTACACGGCGCCGCAATGACGGCCAAGCGAGCGCGCATCCTTGCCGTCGACGACGACAGCGATCTGCTCGCGCTGATGGCGAAGGCGCTCGGCGCCGGCTACGACGTCGACACCGCACCGGACGCCGGCACGGCGATCGAAAAAGCCTTTGCCAGCCCGCAGCCCGACCTCATCCTGTGCGACGTGGAGATGCCCGACGTCTCGGGCTTCGAGGTGTGCCGCGCGCTCAAAGGCGAGGCCGCGACCGCGCACATTCCGATCATTTTCCTGACGAGCAAGCTTGAAGCCGAGGCGCAGGTCGAGGGCTTCGACGCTGGCGCGGTGGACTACGTCGCCAAGCCGATCAACGCCAAGGTGCTCAAGGCACGGGTGCGGCTGCATCTCGCGCTGATCGACCGGCGCCAGGAGCTCGAGAGCCTGGTGCAGGAGCGCACCGCGCAGCTCGAACGCACCCGCGCCGAGCTCATCCGGCGCCTGGCGCGCGCCATGGAGCTGCACGAGAGCGCCGCCGTGGGAAACCGCGTGGTGCGCCTTGGGCACTATGCAAGGCTCATCGCGCAGGCCGCAGGTGCGAAGCCGCAGGTCGCCGAGATGATGATGCTCGCGGCGCCGTTGCATGACGTCGGCAAGCTGGGCGTGCCCTCGGAGATTCTGCGAAAGCGCGAGAAGCTCTCGGCGCCCGACTGGGAGCGCGTGAAGCGTCACCCGCAACTGGGCGCCGACATCATCGGCGAGCACGACGACCCGCTGCTCAAGCTTGCGCGCCAGTTGGCGCTCACGCACCACGAGCACTGGGACGGCAGCGGGTACCCGCAAGGGCTGAAGGGCGAGGCAATTCCCTGGTCGGGGCGCGTGATGGCGGTGGTCGACGCCTTCGAGTCGATGACGACCACGCAGTTCTACCGCGACCCGCGCTCGCCCCAGGAGGCGGCGCGCGAGATCCTGCAGGGCGCGGGCACCAAGTACGATCCCGCGATCGTCGAGGCGTTCAAGAAGGCGGCGCCCGTGATGCAGAAGGTGCGTGACACCTATGCCGACTCGCTCGGCGATATGGTCAATCTCGATTTCGCGCCGATCGCGGGCGCGGCAGCGAAGCCGGCAGCAGCGAGCCCGCCGAAGAAGCCCGCAGTCGACGTCGCGGCGCTCGCGCGCGCTGCGGCGAGGAAGGCGGCCAAGTATCAATGAGCAAGTTCGTCGAGCGCCTGCCGGGGGTGGAGCGCGAGCGCGTGGAGCAGGAAAAGGCGGCCGAACAGGTCGCAACCGCGCGCGTCGCCGAGGAGAAGCGCGGCCTCGACCTCGCCCGCGAGCGCCAGTCGGCGGAAGTGGAGCTGCGCCGCCTCGCGCACGCGCGCGCCGAAGCCGAAGCCAAGGCGGCTCGCCTGGTGGCGGAGCGCGAACGCGCCGAGGCCCAGGCCGCCGCGGATGCGAAGACCCGCGAGGAAACGGAGAAGAAAGCCGCGGCGCTCGCCGCCGAGCGGCGCGCCAAGGAAGAGGAAGCGGCCGCACACGCGCGGGCGCGCGCCGAGGCGCAGACGCAGGCGGCGGCCGCCATGCGCGAGCGCGCGGCGTCGGAGGAGCAGGCGCGCCGCGCGGTGCGCGAGCGCGTGCAGGCCGAAGCACGTGCGCTGCAAGCGGCGCGCGAGAAGAAGGCCGCCGAAGAGGAACTGCGCCGGCGAGGAGAAGGTTGCGGCACAGGCCGAGGCCGGGCGCCTTGCGCGCGAGCGCGCCGAGACCGAGCGCGCAGCGCTCGAGCAGGGGAGGCTCAGGACCGAGGCGGAAGCGAAAGCGAAGGCACTGGCGCAGGAGCGCGCCGCGGTTGAGGCGCAGGCCGAGGCGCTCGCCACCGAGCGCGCGCGGGCCGAGGCGCAGGCACTGGCGATGGCCCAGGAGCGGCAGGCCGAGGAGCAAAACCTGCTACGTACCGCCGAAGCGCGCGCCGCCGCCGATGCGCAGGCGAGCCGTCTCGCGCGCGAACGCGCGGAGGCCGATGAGGAGCTGCGCCGCGCGGCGCAAGCGCGGCTGGAAACGGACACTCGAGCGGTTGCAGCGGCGCACGAAGCCGCCGAGGCGGCTGCCGCCGCCGAGCGCGAGGCCGAGGCGCGCGCCAACGCAGAAAAAGGCGCCATTCGTGCGGCGGCCGAGCGCAAGGCGGCCGAGGAAGCGCTCGCCGAGCGCGCGCAAGCGGCCGCGGTGGCCGAGCAGGCGGCGCGCGAAGCAGCGGAAGCCCGCACGCAGACAGAGCGCGAGGCCGAGCACGGTGCGCGCGAGCGCGCCGCCGGCGAAGCGGCGCTGAAGCGCGCCGCACAGGAGCGGCTCGCCGCGGAGGCGGCGGCGGCCGAAGCGGCGCAGGCTGCCGTTAAAGCGCGCTCCATGGCGGCGAGCGAAGCACGCGCGCGCGCCGCTGCGGACAAGGCTGCGGCACGTGCAGCCGACGAACGCGCCAAGGTCCAGGAAGCGGCCGGCGAGCGCGCCTCCGCGGCCGAGGAGCGGCGCGCGGCCGACGAGATGTTGCGGCTCGCGGCTGCTGCCAAGGCCGCGGCGGATGAGAAGGCGGCGCAGGCCGCGCGCGCCCGCGAGCAGGTGCAGTCGCGCGCCGCGGCCGAGCTCGCCGCCCGCATCGCGGTCGAAGAGCGCCGCCGCCGTGCCGCCGAGGAGCTCGCCGCCGCCGAAGCGGCGGCTGCCGCGGAGTTGCAGGCCCGCATTGCCGCCGAGAACGCGCTGCGCAGCGAGGCGGAGCGCTCCGCGCAGGCGGACAGCCGCGCCACGGAAGCCGCGCACGAGCGTGCGAGCCTCGATGCCGACCTGCGTCGTGGCGCGCAGGCGCGTGTGCAGGCCGATGCCGAGGTGCTCGAGGCGGCGCGCGAGCGCGAAGACGCAGAGGCGGCGGCCGCCGCCGAGCTGCAGGAACGGCTCGAGGCGGAGCGCAGGAGCGAAGCGCTTGCCGCCGAGCGGGCGGAGGCCGAGTCGCGCGCCACAGCGATGCTGCAGTCGCGGCT
>Ga0209577_10000950_pt1 | contig 28844 bp, 23 predicted proteins | sample GraSoiAngelo_109_FD_185874 | JGI IMG/M metagenome (GOLD analysis project Ga0209577, IMG submission 185874) | Grasslands soil microbial communities from the Angelo Coastal Reserve, California, USA - 14_0903_12_20cm (SPAdes) (version 2) | ecosystem: Environmental > Terrestrial > Soil > Grasslands...
GGCTCGATCCTGGTCCCGATCTTCGGAACGCCGCTGGACGACGACATCGTGCAGACCGCCGGTAGGCTGGCAGGCGAGACTCGCGACGACCTCGAGGAGGAGGGCGCGGTGATCGAGGCGATCTGGGTGTTCGAGGTCCCGCTGGCGCTGCCCATGGACGCGCCGCTGCCCGAGGCTCAGGTCCGCCGCGCCCGCGACGCCCTGGCCCGTGCGAAGGCGGTCGGCGAGGAGTACGAGGGGGTCGAGGTGGCGACCGCGATCGTCCGCGCGCGCCGCGCCGGCGAGGCGATCGTTCGCGAGGCCCGACGCCGCGGGGTCGAGGCGATCGTGCTGGCGGCGGAGGAGCCTTCGCGCGTCCGCGGCGGGGCGCTCCTCGGAGCGGCTGGGCCCCTCGAGAACTACGTGGGCGAGGTCACCAAATACGTGGTCCGCAAGGCCCCGGTCCGTGTGATCCTTACGGCGCCCCCCGCCGACTGGCGCCCGCAGCCCGACGGGGCGGTACCAGCCAGCCAGGACTGATGGCAGAACGACGCATCCCAGGCCTCCAGCGTGTGCTGGGAGTCAACGCCCTGTTCTCGACCGCCTACGGAAACGTCGGCTCGTCGATCTATTACGCCCTTGGTCTGGTCGCCTCGTTCGCGCTCGGTCTGACCCCGATCGTGTTCATCATCACGGGCGGGATCTTCTACCTCACGGCCGCGACCTACGCGGAGGGCACCGCGATGTACCCGGAGGCCGGCGGATCCTCGAGCTTCGCGCGCCACGCGTTCAACGAGTTCTGGTCGTTCTTCGCCGCCTGGGGCCAGATGCTCAACTACGTGATCACCGTCGCGATCTCGGCGTTCTTCGTCCCCCACTACATCGGGGGGCTGTTCTGGCCCGCCCTGAAGACCTCGCCCGGAGACATCATCTTCGGCATCGGGGTGATCGTGGTGCTGTCGGCGATCAACGTGGTCGGCATCAAGGAAGCGTCCCGGCTGAACATCATCCTGGCGTTCACGGACTTCTCGACCCAGCTCCTGCTGGTGATCGTCGGCGCCGTGCTGGTGTTCTCCCCGCACACGCTGATCAACAACGTGCACATCGGGTTCGCGCCGAGCTGGAAGAACTTCATCATCGCCATCCCCGTCGGGATGATCGCGTACACGGGGATCGAGACGATCTCGAACATGGCCGAGGAGGCCCGCGATGAGGCGCGGACGATCCCGGCTGCGATCAAGGGCGTGGTGGGCGCAGTGTTCGCGATCTACCTAGCGCTCCCGCTCGTCGCGCTGTCGGCGCTTCCGGTCAGATGCGTCGGCCACCACTGCCAGACCCTGCTCGGCGTCTCCGAGGCCAAGGGCGGCTTCGCCGGGGACCCCGTGCTCGGGATCGTGAAGCACCTGCACCTGGGGGCGCTGCAGCACGCGGGGGAGATCTACGTCGGCCTGCTCGCCGCGACGATCCTGTTCATCGCCACCAACGCCGGGATCATCGGGGTCTCCCGGCTGGTGTACTCGATGGGGCTCCACCGGCAGGTCCCCGACCAGCTCCGCCGGCTGCATCCGCGTTTCCGCACGCCCTGGATCGGGATCCTGGTGTTCGGCGGCGTCGCGTGCCTCACGCTCATCCCGGGGCAGGCCACGTTCCTCGGGAACATGTACGCGTTCGGGGCGATGCTGTCGTTCACGATCGCCCACGTGTCGGTGATCCGCCTGCGGGTGGTCGATCCCGATCGGCCCCGGCCCTATCGAGGTCCCGGGACGCTGCGCGTGCGCGGGCGCGACCTGCCGCTGTTCGCGGTGCTCGGCGGCCTGGGGACATTCCTGGCCTTCGTGACGGTGACGGCGCTGCACGTCGACGTGGCCGCGGCCGGAATCGGGTGGCTGCTGGTGGGCATCGGCGTGTTCGTCGTCTACCGCCGGCGCCAGGGCCTCGACCTGGTGACCACCACCAAGGTGGCGGTGGCGCGCCCGGCGATCGACACCGAGGCGGAGTACGAATCGGTGCTGGTGGTGTTCGACGATCTGCGGTACGTCCCGGAGGTGATGGCCACCGCGGCGCGGCTGGCGGCCCGCAGGCGCCGGGGGATCTACGTGCTGGTCCCGATCGCCGTGCCGGCATCGAGCCCGATCGACGCCGCGATGCCCGAGCTGGAGGCCAAGGCCGACTCGATCCTCGAGGAGGCGAAGGTCCAGGCGGGGCGCCGCGTCACCGGCCACTGGGAGAAGGTCCGGGCGGGCCAGACGGGGCGCCGGATCGTGGACGAGGCGCGGGCGTTGCGAGCAGCGGCGATCGTCGTTCCGATGCCGTCGAGCGGAGGCAGCTTCGGTCGTACGCTGGAGACGGTGCTGCGAGAGCGTCCGACCCGGGTGATCATCGAGTCGATCCCGAGCGGTCGCCGTCGGGTGGCGGCGTGAGCCGCTCACCGCGCACCTGGGGGCTGACGGCGGTCGAGATCGTGATCGCCGTCGCGGTCGCGACGGGCGGGGTGGCGGCGCTCGAGGGGGTCACCCCGGCCGAGGGCCTGGGGATCCTGTACCTGCTCGCGGTCCTCGCGATCGCGATCCGCCGGGGGCAGCTGGCCGCCCTGCTGACCGCGCTGCTCAGCGTGCTGACGTTCAACTTCCTGTTCATCACGCCGCGGCACCGGCTCGAGATCGCCCATTCGAGAGATGTCGTGAACCTCGTGGTGCTGCTGATCGCGGCGATCGTGGTGGGACGATTGGCCTCGATCGGACGCGAGCGCGCGGCCGAAGCCGAGAGCCGGGCACGAATCGCCGCGGCGCGCGAGCGAGAGGCCAAGCTGCTGGCCGAGGTCGCCTCCTCGATCCTGCCCGGACGCAGCATCGCGGCGCAGCTCCGGATCATCGGCAACCTCGTGGCGGCCACGACCGGCGCCACGGCCGCCCGAGTGGCGCTCGAGCACGCGCCGAGTCCCGGCGCCGACGAACTCGCGCTGCCGCTCCACGGCCCGCGCACGGCGTGGCTGTACGTGACCCGGGATGCGAGCTGGAGCCGCGGCGAGATCGAGCGGATCGCGGAGCCCCTGGGACGCCTGATCGACGTCGCCGTGGAGCGCGAGCGCGTCGCCGACCAGGCCGCCGAGACCGAGGCCTCGCGCCGGGCGGAGGTCGCCAAGACGGCGGTCCTTCACGCGATCTCGCACGACCTTCGCTCGCCGCTCACGGCGATCGCCACGGCCGTGGGGGGCCTCCGGGCCACGCTGGTCACCGAAGCCGAGCGGGAGGAGCTGATCGACGTCATCAACGAAGAGACCGCGAGGCTCGGAAAGCTCGTCGACGACCTGCTCGATCTCTCGAGGATCGAATCGGGTGCCGTCGCGCCGCGGGCCGACTGGACCGACCTCCGGGACGTCGTCGCCTCCGCCGTCATGCAGTCGCGCAGCGACGCGCGCATCGAGGTCGAGCTCCCCGAGGATCTGCCGCTGGTCCGCGCCGACGCCGCCCAGCTCGAGCGCGTCTTCTCGAACCTGATCGACAACGCCGTCAAGTTCTCGCCACCGGGGGAGCCGGTTCGGATCACGGGCGGCGCGAGCGGCGGACGGGTGGTGGTCCGGGTGAGCGACCGCGGTCCCGGGATTCCGCGAAAGGACCGGTTGAGGGTGTTCGAGCCGTTCTTCAGGAGTGCGGGCGATCGCAGCTCGGGCTCGGGGTTGGGGCTGTCGATCTCCCGCGGGTTCGTCGAGGCCAATGGCGGCCAGATCATCCTGCAGCCCGGCGCCGACGCCGGGACCTCGTTCGCCGTGAGCTTCCCCGCCGCCCGGCCCAGCCCGGACGGTCCCCCGGCCGACGGCGCCGACGCGGGCCCAGGCCCCGAGGCGGCCGAGCCGCGGGCTCGCGCGCCCAGATGACCACGCCAGCGCCCCGTGTGCTCGTCGTCGACGACGAGCCGCAGATCGTCAGGGGCCTCAAGATCATCCTCCGCAGCGCCGGGTACGCGGTCGAGGCAGCCGAGACCAAGGCCGAGGCCATGGCGTCCCTGGCCTCGCGGCCGCCCGACGCGCTCGTGCTCGACCTGGTGCTGCCCGACGGGAGCGGCGTCGAGCTGGTGGGGGAGATCCGCCGCTGGAGTCAGCTGCCGGTGCTGGTCCTGTCCGCCGTAGGCGACGAGCGCGAGAAGGTGCGCGCGCTCGACGCGGGCGCGGACGACTATGTGACCAAGCCGTTCGGGACCGACGAGCTGCTGGCCAGGCTGCGGGCGCTTCTGCGCCGCTCGCTGGAGCCGGGCGGCACCCCGGAGGTCGAGCTCGGGGAGCTGGTGATCGACCTCCAGGACCGGCGAGTCATCCGTTCCGGCCGCGAGGTGCACCTCACGCCGATCGAGTTCGACATCGTCCGCGTGCTCGCGCAGCATCAAGGGCGGCTGGTGATGCACCGGCAGCTGCTCCAGGAGGTGTGGGGTCCCCAATACGTCGACGAGACCCACTACCTGCGGGTGCACATGGCACACATCCGGGCGAAGCTCGAAAACGACCCGTCGCGCCCGCGGTACCTGATCACCGAGCCCGGAGTCGGCTACCGCCTTCGAGACCCCTCGACTTAGCGATTTCTCTACGGCTCCCGGCCGATCCTTAGCGTGCGCTTGACGGACGCGCGCCTACCGTCGATAGGCGGCGATGGCGCGCATCGAGACCTACGGGCTCCGCCGGAGCGTCGGCGTTGGTGGACTGTTCGCAACGGCCTACGGGAACGTCGGCTCGTCGATCTACTACGCGCTCGGGATCGTCGCGGCGTACGCCCTGGGGCTCACCCCGGTGATCTTCATGCTCGCCGGGGGCCTGTTCGCGCTGACCGCGAAGACGTACGCCGAGGGCGCCGCCATGTTCCCCGAGGCCGGAGGCTCGTCGTCGTTCGCCCGGCACGCGTTCAACGAGCTGGTCTCGTTCTTCGCCGGGTGGGCGCTGAGCCTCGACTACATCCTCACGATCGCGATCTCGGCGTTCTTCGTCCCGCACTACCTGGGGGCGTTCTGGCCGGCGCTGACCCATCCGCCGGGCGACGTGATCGGCGGGTTGATCGTGATCGCGGTGCTCGCGGCGCTGAACATCAGGGGGATCGGCGAGTCCGCGAAGCTGAACTTCGTCCTGGCGATCATGGACCTGGCGACCCAGGTGCTGATCATCGCGATCGGAGCGTTCCTGGTGCTCGATCCGGCGCTGCTGGTCCACCAGGTCCACCTCGGAAGCGTGCCGACCTGGGGTCACACGGTGTTCGCGCTGTCGCTGGCGATGCTGGCCTACACCGGTATCGAGACCGTCTCGAACATGGCCGAGGAGGCCCGCAGCCCGGGGACCGACGTTCCCCGCGCCGTGAACCTGATCCTGGTCGCCGTCCTTGGTGTGTACGCCGGGATGACGGTGGTGGCGCTGTCGGCGCTGCCGGTCCACGGAGCCGGAGCTCACGCGTTCACCCAGCTGGGTGGGAAGTACCAGAACGACCCGGTGCTGGGGATCATCCAGCACCTCGGGCTCGCGCCCGGGCTCCAGCACGCGCTGCGCTACTACGTCGGCGTGCTGGCGGCGACGATCCTGATCATCGCCACCAACGCCGGCCTGATCGGGATCTCGCGGCTGTCGTGGTCGCTGGCGGAGCATCGGCAGCTGCCGAGGCTGTTCTCGCGGCTGCACCGCCGGTATCGCACGCCGTGGTTCACGATCGTGGTGTTCTCGGTGCTCGCCGGGATCCTCCTGATCCCGGGTCAGACGACATTCCTGGGCAACCTCTACTCCTACGGAGCGATGCTTTCGTTCACGATCGCCCACGCGGCGATCATCGCCCTGCGCGTGAAGGACCCCGACCGGGAGCGCCCGTACCGGGTCGGTGTGGGCGTCAGGTTCCGTGGCGGGACGATCCCGATCAGCGCCGTGATCGGGGGGATGGGCACGCTGGCCGCGTGGATCTCGGTGATCGCGCTGCACGTCGATGCCCGATGGGTCGGTTCGGCCTGGATGATCGTCGGGCTGGTCGGATACGTGATCTACCGCCGCCGGCAGGGGCTCGATCTGACCTCCCGCCACCGAATCGAGCGCCGCGAGCGCCCTCCGCACTTCGTGGAGCTCGAGTACCGCTCCGCGCTCGTGCCGATCTTCGGCACCGACGTCGACGCCCGCGCGCTGCGCAGCGCCGCCCGGCTGGTCGGCGAGGAGGCGGTGGTCGAAGCGATCTACGTGTTGCGCGTCCCCAACCAGCTGTCGCTGGACGCGGGCCTGGAGGAAGAGGAGCAGCTCGGGCTGAGCGTCCTGGAGAGCGCCAAGCTGGCGGGCCGGAAATCCGGCGTGAAGGTCCACACGCATCTGATCCGGACCCGCAACCCGGGAGCGGCGATCGTGGAGGAGGCAGAGCGCACGCACGCTGAGATCATCTACCTCGCCACCGATCACGCCCCACCGTCGGAGCGGGCGCTCGGCCCGACCGCGAGCTACCTCCTGGCGCATCGCCCGTGCCGGATCGTGATCGAGACGCCCCCGGCAGACCGGGCCCGCAGCGGGGCGGGCGCCTCCCGGGATCGGAGCGTGGAGCTCGTATAGATTCCCCGGTCCGTGGAGGAGCGCACCGCCGAGAGCACCGTCGCGAGCGGCGCAATCGAGCTCGCGGTGCGCGAGTCGGGCGACCGCGAGGGTCCGCCGGTCGTGTTCATCCACGGCTATCCCGACACCAAGGAGATGTGGAGCGCCGTGCTGGCGCGGCTGCCGGCGCGTTTCCACGCGATCGCGTACGACGTGCGCGGGGCGGGCCGCTCGAGCCGCCCGCGCGGGACCGCGGCGTACGACTTCGAGCGGCTGGGCGACGACCTGCTGGCGGTCGCCGACGCGCTCGCGCCGGGCCGGCGGATCCACCTGGTAGGTCACGACTGGGGCGGGCTGCAGGGATGGGATTTCGCCACCCAGCCCAGGTTCGAGGGGCGGCTCGCCTCGTTCACGGCGATCGCCGCCCCGTCGGTCGATCAGGTGGCGATCGGCGGCGGCGAGCTGCTGCGCCGGGGCCGGGTCCTGAGGTGGCTGGCCCGGCTGCGCCGGTCGTGGTACATCCTGCCGCTGCTGACGCCGGGAATGCCCACGCTGATGTGGCGCGGGGTCTGGTCCCCGGAGCGGTGGCGCTGGATGTTGCGCAACGTCGAGCGGGTCCCCGTCGGCGAGGACGACCCGCGGCCCACCCTTCAGAGCGACGCCATCCACGGGGCGAAGCTGTACCGGCGGAACATGCCGCGGCGGGCGATCCGTCCGCGGGTCGACGCGATCGCCCACGTCCCGGTGCAGCTGGTGATTCCAACCGGCGACCGCTTCATCTCGCCGGACTACTACGAGCTCGCGGAGCGCTACGCGCCGCGGCTGCGTCGGCGCATCGTGGGCTCGGGCCACTGGGCGCCGCGGGGACAGCCCGAGCGGATCGCCCGGTGGATCGAGGAGTTCGTCGACGAGGTGGAGGGGGGCGGCGAGGAGGAGCCGGCGCGCCCCCCGTGGAGCCGTGGCGGGGGAGTGGGGCAGCTCCACGACCGCCTGGCGCTCGTCACCGGCGCCGCCAGCGGGATCGGCGCCGCCACGGCCCGGGCCCTGTCGGCCCACGGGGCGCGGGTCCTGCTCGTGGATCGCGACGGCGAGGGTGCCGCGCGCCTGGCCGACTCGATCGAGGGGGCGCGGTCGTTCACCTGCGACGTGTCCGACGAGGAGGCGATGGAGCGCCTGGCGGGCGCGGTCCTCGGCGAGCACGGGGTGCCCCAGATCGTCATCAACAACGCGGGGATCGGGATCGCGGGCGCGTTCCTGGACACCGGCTTCGATGACTGGCGGCGGATCGTGTCGATCAACCTGATGGGTGTGGTGTACGGATGCCGCCTGTTCGGCCGCGCGATGGTCGAGCAGGGGGAGGGCGGACACATCGTCAACACGGCCTCGGCGGCCGCGTTCGCACCCAACCGCTCGCTGCCCGCGTACTCCACGACGAAGGCGGCGGTGCTGATGCTGAGCGAGTGCCTCCGAGCCGAGCTCGAGCCGTGCGGGATCGGAGTCACCGCCGCATGCCCGGGGTTCATCGCCACCAACATCACCCGGACGACCCAGTGGGTGGGGCGCGGCGAGGAGGAGCAGCGGCGCCTCTCGGGGTACGTCACCGAGCGCTACCAGCGCCGCAACTTCTCTGCCGACCGCGTCGCCGCCGAGATCATCGAGGCGATCGGCGCCGACCGTCCGCTGGCGGTGATCACGCCCGAGGCCAAGCTGGCGCGGGCGCTGTCCCGGTTCGCGCCAGGCCTGCTGCGGCGGCTGGCACGGATCGACTCGACGCCCGTTTGACGCCGCTCGTGGCGCGGCTCCTCCTCCGCGAGGATCTTTCGGGAAGGAGTCCGCCGCGCGGGGGCGAAACGCACCGCATGCTGCTCAAACGCCGGCCCCCGCGCATCGACGACCGTCCCACCGCCACCAAGCAGGGCTTCGAGCACCTCGACCCGAGTGCCGTCGCCGTGCTCCGCTGGCTGCACGCCAACCGCGTCGAGTTCGTCCTCGTAGGTCCCGTAGCCGAGGCGCTCCGCGGTCGGACGGCGGCGCACGGACCGGTGTCGATCGTGCCCGCTCCCTACCGCCGCAACCTCGAGCGCCTGGCGCGCGCGCTGGATGCGGCGCATGCCACGATCCGCCTCGACGGCGCCGGGATCGACGGGGGGACCGACACCACCCCCACCAAGCTGACCGCCGAGAAGCTCTCCCGCGGCCAGCTCTGGACGCTGCGCTGCGGCTCGCACGACCTGGACATCGAGGGGATCGTCGAAGGGGTGCCGGGCTACCAGGAGCTGCTGTACGAGACGACGCGCTTCGAGCCGGTCGCGGAGGTCGAGGTCGAGGTGGCCTGCCCCGAGGACGTCGAGCAGTACGCGCATGTCCGGCGGACCGGCGAGGTCCCCGAGATCGTGATCACGCGCCAGGGCTGACGGGCAGGCCCGCGCCCAGCCGTCTTAGCGGTACTTCCCGGGCTCCCAGAGGGGCTCGTTGCCGCCGTTCGCGCCGCGGCTGAGGATGAACAGCAGGTCCGAGAGGCGGTTGAGGTAGCGGACCACCTCCGTGTTCAGCTCCTCGCCGCAGGCGATCGCGCGGCGCTCCGCGCGGCGGCACACCGTCCGGCAGACGTGGAGCTGGGCCGCGGCATGCGTGCCGCCCGGGAGCACGAACGACTTCAGCGGCGCGAGCGTCGCGTTGACCTCGTCGCAGCGTTGCTCGAGCCATTCGGTCTGGGCGGGGATCACCCTGAGGCGCTCGCGGCTCGATTCGGGGTCATCCGGCGCCGAGAGGTCAGCGCCGACGTCGAACAGGTCGTTCTGGACGCGCTCGAGCCAGAGGACGTACTGCCCTGGCAGGTCCTCGATCGTCAGCGCCAGGCCGATGCAGGCGTTCAGCTCGTCGACTGTCCCGTAGGCCTCGATCCGCGGGTGCGTCTTCGGCACGCGGCTCATGTCGCCGAGGTGGGTCTCGCCCGAGTCCCCTAGGCGGGTGTAGATCCTTGTGAGGTTGACGGTCATGGCGTTCGCAGTTTAGGGCTGGGGAGGGGGATTCTTCGCGCCTTCGGGCTCGTATGGGTGTGGCGGACCCGACAGCTACTCGCACCGCAACGGCCCGCGGGTCCGCCCGGAGCGGTGAGCTGTCGGAAATCGACGGCTCCTCGCACCGGTCCGTGAAGCTTGTCGGACAGGGGCGGATAACCGTCGACCTACGGGCTCCGATCGATGCCCGGATCGACGCGATCACCGCGGCCCAGCGAGGTCAGCTGTCGCGCGAGCAGCTGCTGAGCTGCGGGGTCGCCGACGGAGCGATCCTGCGCCGAGTACGCAACGGTCGGCTCGAGCGAGTGCACCACGGCCTGTACCGGGCCCCGCGCTCGGCTGACGTTCCGCTCGCGGTAGAGACCGCCGCGTTGCTGGCGTGTGGCCACGACGCGCTCCTCAGCCACCACAGCGCGCTCACGTTGTGGCGCTTGCGCCCGGGAATCGCCCGCCCGGTGCATGTGACGATCCCGGGCGATCGCGGCTTCCCGGGCCCGGCCGGCGTCAAGCTCCACCGCAGTCGCACGCTCGCGCCACGCGACATCCGCGTGCACAGGGGTATCGCGGTCACCTCCCCGGCACGCGCGCTGCTCGACGCGGCTGCGACGTTGCCCGATCGCGACGTCGAGTTGCTCCTCGACGAGGCGGTGTTTGCGCAACGGCTCGTCACCAGCGCCGAGATCGCGGACCTGCTAGGACGAGCCGGGAACCACCCCGGGCGGGCGCGGCTGGAGCGGGTGGCGGGCGCTCACGATCGTTCCACGAAGACCGACTCGCCGCCGGAGGAGAGACTGCTCGCCCTGATCCGGGCGGCGGGCCTGCCCGAGCCGCGGCTCAGGGTCCCCATGCTCGGCTACCGGCTCGACTTCTTCTGGCCTGAGCTCCGGCTGGCCGTCGAGGTCGACGCGTACGGCACGCATGGCTCGCCCGCCCGCTTCGAGGGCGACCGCCGGCGGGACGCCAGGCTCCTGACCGAGAAGGGGATCTCCGTGCTTCGGCTGACCAAAGCCGCGATCGAACAGCGGCCGTTCGAAGTGATCGCGCTGCTCGCGCGGGCGATCGGGCAGCGCGCGGCGCGGTAGGATTCGCGCCGTTCAAGGTCGTGGCGATGGGAAGCCGGTTGGAATCCGGCGCGGACCCGCCACTGTGATCGGGGACGCTGACCGCACTCAAGCCACTGGCGAGGACGTCTCGCCGGGAAGGCGCGGCCGGTAGGCCCGTAAGCCAGGAGACCAAGCCCGACCGCAAGCCCATACGCCCTCGTGGAAAGGGGTGGCACTCATGAAGCAGAAGAAGCTCCTCGCCGGTTGCGGCGCGGTCCTCGCGCTCACGCTCGGCTCAACGGCGCTGGCCGCGGGCGCGCGACCGAGCGCGTCAACCGTGACGGTCAGGGTCGAAGGCCTCCACCGGACGCTGCTCAATCCGACTGCCGTCAAGACGCACGCAGGCTCACTGACCCGCTTTGGCGCGCCGACCGGGAAGTGCCCGGACCACAGCGCCGCGGGCGCGCTCGACGGCGCGACGCACCACAGATGGAAGGGGATCTGGGAGAGCAGCTTCGGCGACTACGAGGTCACGTCGATCCTCGGCGAGACCCACGCGTTCTCCTCCAAGGACTTCTGGGAGATCTTCGTCAACAACGTCGCCGCCCAGACCGGCGCCTGCGAGATCAAGCTCAAGCCGGGCGAGCGGATCGTGTTCGCCGCGGTCCCGTCGAGCGGCGCGATGGAGTCGCCGCTGCTCATGAGCGCCCCGCAGAGGGGAAGCGTCGGCCAGTCCTTCGCGGTGCGGGTGCGCGGGCGGCGCGCGGGCCGGCTGATCAACGTTGCCGGGGCGCAGGTGACGGGCGAAGGCGTCCAGGCGACCACGAACCACCGCGGCGTGGCGACGATCACGCCGACGCGGCGAGGGAACCTCCTGCTGCACGCCTCGAAGGCCGGTCACGTCCGCGGGTTCGCTCGGGTGATCGTCTCGTAGGGGAATGAGGCGCCTGCCGAGTGGCTTCCTGGCGGCGAGCGCGATCGCAAGCGTTGCGATCGCGCTCGTCGGCTGCGGACTCGGGGCCGGCCGCGGGACCTCGGACGTCACGGTGACGGTGACGCGCGACTTCGGCGCCCGCAGCGTGGGCCAGCTCACCGAGCCGCGCGTACCGGGGTCCGAGACCGTGATGCGGGTGCTCGAGCGCCACTTCAACGTCGGGCTCAGGTACGGGGGCGGGTTCGTCGAGTCGATCGACGGCGTGTCGGGCAGCGCAGCGCGCCGTGACTGGTTCTACTACGTGAACGGGATCGAGGCACCCAAGGGCGCGGCGGGCACGACCGTCCATCGCGGCGACCGCATCTGGTGGGACCTGCACGACTGGGCCGCAACCAACTCGGTCCCGGCGGTTGTGGGCTCGTTTCCGGAGCCGTTCCTTCACGGGACCGGCGGCAAGCGCTTCCCGACCGTGCTCCAGTGCGCGAGCGACGTGGGCGCGGCGTGCAAGCACGTATCCGGCGAGCTCAGCGCCCTCGGTGTCCCCGTCGCCACGCAGCTGATCGGCACCGGCTCGGGCACCGATTCGCTCGGGGTCGTCGTCGGCACCTGGAGCGACATCCGCGCCGCAATCGTGGCCAGCCTCCTCCAGCAGGGCCCGGGGGCGAGCGGCGTCTATGCGCGGTTCTCGCCGCAGGGAAGGTCGCTCACGCTGCTCGATCCCGGCGGACGGGTGGTGCGGACGATCGGCTCGGGCGCAGGGCTGGTCGCGGCGACCGCGCAGGGCCCGGGCGTCCCCACGTGGCTCGTCACGGGGACCGACGTGGCCGGCGTGGACGCCGCGGCGGCGGCGCTCACGCCGGGGGCGCTTCGCAACCACTTCGCGCTCGCCGTGCAGGGTCCCATCCGCCTCCCGCTACCGCTCCGAGGCGCGAGTTGAGCTATCGCCGCCGCGCCAGCCCCCTGCACGCGGCCCGCGCGGGGGTGGCGGTCGGCTACTGCCTGGCGCTCGGATGCGCGGCGCTGCTGCTGTCAGCGCCGCTGACGCTCGCCGCTACGACGCTCGCCATCGTGCTGGCGGGAGTGGCCGCCGGGGTGGGCCGCGAGCTACTGCGGGCGGCACCGTTCGCGATCGTCCTGGGCCTCCTGGTAATGGTCGTCAACGCCCTCGTGGTGCGCGACGGGCTGACCGTGATCCTGCGGCTGGGGGACGTCCCGGTGCTCGGCCACGCCGACGTCACGCTCGAGGCCACGGTGTACGGCGCCGTGCTCGGGCTGCGGGCGGTCGCGCTGATCCTGTGCGGCGCCCTGTACACCGCCGCGGTTGACCCCGACGAGGTCCTGCGGCTGTTCCGCCGCCTCTCATTCCGCTCGGCGCTCACGGCGGCGATCAGCACCCGGATGGTCCCGATCCTGATCCGCGACTCGCGCCGGCTCGCCGACGCGCAACGCTGCCGGCCCGGGCGGCCGCCGTCGCGCGTGATGCTGATGCGCGCGGCCACGGCCGGGCTGCTCGATCGGGCGCTCGACGTGGCCGCGGCGCTCGAGGTGCGCGGGTACGGAGGCGCGCGCCGGCCGCCGCACGCACGCCGCCCCTACAACCGGCACGATCTCGCGTTTGCGGCTTCGGCGATCGGTGTCCTCGCCCTGGCGATCGGCGCGCGGGTCGGCGGGCTGGCGCCGTTCCGGGCGTATCCGACGCTCCACACGCCCTTGCCGGCGGGCGAGTGGGCGCTCGTGGCGGGGCTGCTCGCGTGCGTGCTGCTGCCGTTCGCCGAGCGCCGGGGAATCGAGTGATGAACGCGCTCGAGCTCGATGCGGTCAGCTACGCGTACCCGGGCGGCCGGGCGCCGGCGCTTGCTGAGGTGACGTTGCAGGTCGCGCCCGGCGAGCTCGTGATCGTGGCCGGCGACTCCGGCTCGGGTAAGTCGACGCTGCTGCGCGTCGCCAACGGACTGGCGCCGCACTTCCACGGCGGCACGTTCTCGGGGCGGGCGATCGTGGCCGGCCTCGATACGCGCGAGCGGGGGCCGGGCGAGCTCGCAGCGGCCGTCGGGACGCTGTTCCAGGATCCCGAGACCCAGGTCGTGATGGGCACCGTGCGGGCGGAGCTCGCGTTCCCGCTCGAGAACCGCGGTCAGCCCCCGGGGGCGGTCGCACGCGGAGTGGAGGAGTCCGCGCTTGCGCTGGGGATCGGCCATCTGCTTGACCGCTCCACCGCCGAGCTCTCCGGCGGGGAGCTGCAACGGGTCGCGCTCGCGGCCGCGCTCGCGGGCGACCCGGCGCTGCTCGTCCTCGACGAGCCGACGTCGCAGCTCGACCCGGTGGCCGGCGACGAGCTGATCGGCGTGCTGAGGCGCCTGAACGAGGACCGGGACACCGCGATCCTGCTCGCCGAGCATCGCCTCGAGCGGTGCCTGGCGGCGGCCGACCGGGTGGTGGCGCTGGATCAGGGGCGCCTGGTGTGCGACGCCCCGCCGGCGGCGTTCCTCGAGTGGGCGCTCGCTTCGGCACCGGAGCTCGCGACCCCGGGCGCGCGGCTGCTCGCCGGGGCGGGCCTGCGGCCCGCCCCGGGGGTCAAGGCGGCGCGTGCGGCACTCCGCGAGCAGGGGCTCCTGCCACGCGAGAACAAGATTGACCCGCCTATAGCGGGCGAAACTCACACTCGTCGCCGGAAGGACGCGGCGTTGCGGTTCGACCGGGTGTGGCACGAGCTCCGCGACGGCCCCGCGATCCTCCGCGCGGCATCCCTGACCATCGCGCCCGGCGAGCGAGTCGCGCTGATGGGCCGCAACGGCGCCGGGAAGTCGACGCTGCTGAGGCACGCGGCGGGCTTGATGCAACCGACGCGGGGCCGGATCTCCACCGGCGGCCGGGTCGCGCTGCTGCTCCAGAACCCCACCGACTACCTCGTGCACGAGACGGTGGGGGAGGAGGCCGCGCCGGAAGCGCTGCGGATCGCCGGGCTCGATCCGGCCTCCTTCGCCGGCCGGCACCCGCGGGACCTCTCGGGCGGGGAGAAGCAGCGGCTGGCGCTGGCGGTGGTGCTCGGCGATCCCGCCGCCCCGCCGCCCGCGGTGATCTGCCTGGACGAGCCCACGCGCGGCATGGACCGGCGGCTCAAGGGCGAGCTCGCCGCGCTCCTGCGCGGGGTGGAGGCGGCTGTACTGGTGGCCACGCACGACCCCGAGTTCGTGGCCGAGTTCGCCGATCGCGTGGTGCTGCTCGCGGACGGGGCGCCGATCGCGGACGGTCCGGCCGCGGAGATCCTGGCCACCGGCACGTACTTTGCCACCGAGACCGCGCGGATCCTGGGCGGGGCGGGAGGAGCGCTTACGCCCGTGCAGGGCGTGGCGCTGCTCACGCGGGAGGCGGAGGTGCTGGTGTGAGCTGGCAGCTCGGCGCCTTCGCGATCCTCGGAATCGCGCTGCTCGGGGGATTCGGGTGGTACGAGCGGGCCCATCCGGACGCCCGGATCGTGGCGCTCGTCGCGACGCTTGCCGCGTTCGCGGCGCTCGGGCGGATCGCGTTCGCCGCGCTTCCGAACGTCAAGCCCACGACCGACATCGTGCTGATCTCCGGATACGCGCTGGGCGCCGGGCCAGGCTTCGTGGTCGGCGCGCTGGCGGCGCTGGTGTCGAACTTCTTCTTCGGCCAGGGGCCGTGGACGCCGTGGCAGATGGCCGGGTGGGGGGCGACCGGCCTGATCGGGGCGGGGCTCGCGGTGGCCACTCGCGGACGGATCGGGCGCTGGCCGCTCGCGATCGTCTGCGCCGCGGTGGGGTTCGCGTTCACGGTCCTCCAGGACGTCGGCGACTGGGTCACCTACAGCGACCACAGCCTGGCGCAGCTCGGCGTATACGTGGGCAAGGGCATCGGCTTCGACGCCGTGCACGCGGGCGGGTGCCTCGTGTTCGCGCTCGCCTTCGGGCCGGCGTTGCTGCGGTCGATCTCCAGGTTCTCGACCAGGCTGCAGGTGCGGTGGGTCGCGCCGGGAGGGACCGTGGCACCGGTGATCCTTGCGGTCGCCGCCGCGGCCACAGCCGGATCCTGGCTGGCTAGCCAGCCAGGACGCGCGGGGGCGGCCGGAGGGGCGGGGGCGGCCGGAGGGGCGGGGGCAACCGGGTATCTCGTTGCCGCCCAGAACGGCGACGGCGGGCTCGGCGAAGCGCCCGGGCAGTCCTCGAGCGGGTTGTTCTCCGGGTGGGCGGCGCTCGGTCTTGCTGCCCAGGGGATCAATCCTCAGCGCGTGAGCAAGGACGGACACAGCCTGGCGGGCTACATCCGATCGGGCACGGGAGGCGGATCGGACCCGGGGTCGCTCGAGCGGACGATCCTCGCGCTGCGAGCCGCGGGGCTCCCGGCCCCGGCCCAGTTGGCCGCGCTTCGCAGGGTCATCGGCTCGGGCGGCTCCGTCTCCGGACAGACCAACCTCACGGCGTTCGCGGTGCTCGCGCTGCGCGCGGCCGGCGTCGCCCCGTCGGGGGGTTCGCTGCGTTGGCTCGTACGACAGCAGGACCGCGACGGCGGGTTCAACTACGGCACGGCCGGCGGGGCGAGCGACGTCGACGACACCGGCGCGGTGCTCGAGGCGCTCGGGGGCGGCGGGCGGGTGGGCGCGCGCGCCGCGGGCTTCATCGAGCGACATCAGAACCGCGACGGAGGCTTCCCGAGCCAGCCGGGCGGCGAGTCGAACGCCCAGTCGACGGCCTGGGCGGTCCAGGGCCTGGTGGCGGCCGGGACCGGCGCCGGCGCGGTCGACCGCGGACTCGGCTACCTGGGCTCGCTGATCGCGCCGGACGGCCACGTCCGCTATTCGCGATCGAGCGACCAGACGCCGGTGTGGGTCACGGCACAGGCGCTGATGGCGCTGGCGCGCAAGCCGCTGCCGCTGGCGGCCGTCCCGCTGCCGGCACCGCAATCCGGCCACCGCGCGAGGCCCGGGGCGCACCGCAGCGCCAAGGCCGCCGGCCGTGCCCGGCAGCCCCGGCGATCGGGGAGAGCCCGTCCGGTCCGCAGCTCACACGGCACCCTGACGGTCGCAGCGGACCTTGGCATCGCGTCCGCTCTGGCGCTCGCGCCGGTGGGACTCGGGTGAGCGCAAATCGATAGCCTCTCGCGCCCGATGCGGGTGGGAGTCCCCAAGGAGACGATCGATGGCGAGCGGCGTGTGGCGCTCGTGCCGGAGGTGGTGCGCAAGCTCGCGCGCTCCCCGGGCGAGGACGGCGCCGAGGCGGTCGAGATGCTGGTCGAGCGCGGTGCCGGCGCCGGCGCGCTGATCCCCGATGCGCAGTACGAGGAGGCGGGCGCCACGATGACGGAGGACTCCGGTGAGGTCTGGTCCTCGGATGTCGTGGTGAAGATCGGCGCGCCGACGCCCGAGGAGATCCAGCGACTGTCCTCGGCGACGACGCTGATCGGCTTCCTCCAGCCGCTGACCAACGGCGAAGGGATCCGCGCGATCGCGGACTCGGGCGCCACGAGCTTCGCGATGGAATCGATCCCCCGCATCAGCCGGGCGCAGTCGATGGACGCGCTGTCGAGTCAGGCGAACATCGCCGGCTATCGCGCCGCGCTGATCGGAGCGCAGGAGCTGGGACGGTTCTTCCCCATGCTGATGACCGCCGCCGGGACGATCCGCCCCGCCACCGTGCTGGTGCTGGGCGCGGGCGTGGCCGGTCTCCAGGCGATCGCGACGGCGCGCCGGCTCGGCGCGGTCGTGCAGGGCTTCGACGTCCGCGCCGCGGTCAAGGAGCAGGTGGAGTCGCTGGGCGCGACCTTCCTCGAGTTCGACCTCGGCGGCGACCTCGAGGGCGCCGGGGGCTACGCGAAGGAGCTCACGCCCGAGCAGCAGCAGCGCCAGCAGGAGCTGATGGCCGAGGCGATCGGCAAGGTCGACGTGGTGATCACGACAGCGCTCGTGCCCGGCCGCCGCGCCCCGATCCTGGTCACCGAGGAGGCGGTCAAGCTGATGAAGCCGGGATCGGTGGTGGTGGACCTGGCGGGCGAGCAGGGCGGCAACTGCGAGCTCTCGGAGCCGGGTAGGACGATCACCGCCCACGATGTGAAGATCGCCGCGCCGCTGAACGTGCCGAGCGCGATGGCCGAGCACGCGTCGCAGCTGTACGCACGCAACATCGAGGCGCTGCTGGGACTGATGGTCAAGGAGGGCAGGCTCGAGCTCGACTTCGAGGACGAGGTGATCGCCGGGGCGTGCATCACCCGCGGGGGGGAGATCGTCAACGAAGGCGCCAAGCAGGCCGCCGGCGCCACCACCCCCAGCTAGGAGCACCCGCATGACACTCGTCACCGAGATCGCGATCCTCGTGCTGGCCGGGTTCGTCGGCTTCGCGGTCATCTCGAAGATCCCGAACACCCTGCACACGCCGCTGATGTCGGGCACCAACGCGATCCACGGGATCGTGGTGCTCGGCGGGTTGCTGCTGATGCACGTGGCCCAGGGCTGGCTCGAGCACCTGCTGCTGTTCATCGCGATCACGTTCGGGACGATCAACATCATCGGCGGCTTCTTCGTCACCGACCGGATGCTCGAGATGTTCAAGCGCAAGCCAGAGCCCGAGCCCAGCGGCGAGCCAAGCCGCGACGGCGCCGGCGCGCCGGAATCGGACGGCAAGGGCGGAGGCAGCTAGGCGTGTCGCTGGCAACCGTCTTCCTGCAGAAGCAGAACTTCATCGACGCCTGCTACATCGTCGCGTTCGCGCTGTTCATCTACGGGATGAGCGGGCTGACCGGGCCGCGGACGGCCGTGCGCGGCAACCTGATCGCCGCCACCGGGATGGCGATCGCCGTGGTCGCGACGCTGCTGCAGCCGCACGTGTGGGATGGCTCCGCGACCCCCTGGCTGATCGTGCTCGGGCTGTTGCTCGGCACGGCGATCGGGATCCCCGCGGCTCGCCGGGTCCACATGACCGCGATGCCGCAGATGGTCGCGCTGTTCAACGGCGTGGGCGGTGGTGCTGTGGCGATCATCGCGTGGATCGAGTACCGACACCACTTCAGCCCCGGCTTCTACCCGTTGAAGTCCGAGATCCCGACGCTGTTCGCCGCGATCATCGGGTCGATCTCGTTCTGGGGCTCGAACATCGCGTTCGGCAAGCTCCAGGCGATCATTCCCAGCCGTCCGATCAAGCTCCCCGGACAGGCGATCATCAACGGCGGGCTGTTCGTGATCGCGGTGGCGAGCGCGATCGTGCTTGCGGCCGGGACGCACTCCCAGGGGCTGTTCATAGTGGGCATCCTGCTCGCCGCGGCGGCGCTCGGGAACATGGTCGTGCTGCCGATCGGCGGTGCCGACATGCCCGTGGTGATCTCGCTGCTGAACGCGTTTACCGGATTGTCGGCAGCCGCGACCGGAATCGCGCTCAACAACACGGCGATGATCGTGGCCGGGATGATCGTCGGCGCGTCCGGAACGATCCTCACCAACCTGATGGCCAAGGCCATGAACCGGTCGGTGCCCGCGATCGTCGCCGGCGGGTTCGGGGGCGAGGTGGCGGCGCCGACGGGCGGGGAGGACACCGACCGCGGGCCGGTGACCTCGACCACTCCGGAGGACGTCGCGATCCAGCTCTCCTACGCGCGCCAGGTGGTCGTCGCTCCTGGTTACGGGATGGCCGTGGCGCAGGCGCAGTACGCAGTGCGAGACCTGGAGCAGGCATTGGAGCAGCGGGGGGTGCGCGTGCTATTCGCGATCCACCCCGTCGCCGGCCGAATGCCCGGACACATGAACGTGCTGCTGGCCGAATCACAGGTGCCATACGACCTGCTCAAGGAGATGGACGAGGTCAACCCTGAGTTCGCGCGCACCGACGTGACGCTGGTGATCGGTGCCAACGACGTGACCAATCCGGCCGCCAAGAACGAGCCAGGATCGCCGATCTACGGGATGCCGATCCTCGAGGTGGACAAGTCCCAGTCGGTGATCGTGCTCAAGCGCTCGATGGCGTCGGGGTTCGCCGGGATCGACAATCCCCTGTTCTACGAGCCGCAGACGAGCATGCTGTTCGGCGACGCGAAGTCGTCGGTGAGCGAGATCACTGCGGCGGTCCAGGACTTGTAGTTACGATGCCGCGCGAAGGAGGCCAACCACAATGGACCCCAATCGGCTGAAGGCAATCCCCATCTTCTCGCACCTCTCCGACGAGGAGGCCCACCGGCTGTCGGCGTTCGCGACGGAGCAGAGCATCGCGGAGGGCCACATCCTGATGAAGCAGGGCGACTACTCGGTCGAGCTGATCGCGATCGAGGAGGGAAGCGCCGACGTGATCAGGGACGGCGACAAGATCGCCTCGCTGGGAGAGGGAGACCTGATCGGCGAGATGGGGCTGTTCGAGCGGCGACCGCGGAACGCCGACGTGATCGCGACTTCGCCGATGCGCGTCATCAAGCTGACCCACTGGGAGATCCGCCGGATGTCCGAGGACACGATCGAGCGGATCAGGCAGGTGATCGAGGAGCGCCAGGAGGCCGGCGTGGCAGACCCGGCCCATCTGAGGGACCGCGACTGAGCGTCGCCCGCGGCGCCAAACGTTAGTCCAGTAGTGCCCCACGCCGTCCCCGTTTTCTGATACCGTCGCGCCCGCCGAATCCCCGGAATGCCGCCCCGGGGAGCGGGGAACCCAATTCGTTGGGGCGAGTCTCGCGGTGATCCGTGAGATGCGCTCAGAGGTAGAGCGCTAGCCCGTCAGCTAACTCCGCAGGCGACAGGCGATCTGCAATACCGCCGTCGTGGAGAGCCACGCTTGCGGGTTTTCTCGAGCTTTCGGACCGACAACTTGCGCAAATCCGCACCGGAGCACGGAGCGGGGGCCAGGCACGCCGAACGTGGGATGGCGATGCATCGCGCCCGCGCCATCCGGCTTGCAGCGCTCGCGTTCGTGCTCGGGGCGCCACTGGCCGGCGCCCCGGCGGCGCTCGCGAACAGCTCCGGGGGGGCCGCGCTGGTGCCACGGCACCAGCCAAAGGGGATCGAGAGGGCGAGCGCCTCGGCGGCGGTGTTCACCCGGACGCTGCGGCGCGGTCAGACCGGGACCGACATCAGGACGCTGCAGACGTGGCTCGACGAGGTCGGCTATCCGATCTCCCCTGACGGCGACTTCGGGCCAGTGACCCAAGCTGCGGTGGTGCATTTCCAGCTGGACCACCACCTGTCGCCGGCCAGCGGCGTGGTCGGACGCAGGACCGCGGCGACGCTGCTCTCGGCCGTCAAGCAGGCGGCGCGCACGGGCGTGTTGAAGTCCTCCGGCGGAGCGACGACGACCACCACCCAGAGCCTGGTGTTCCCGCTGAAGCCGCTAAGCCGTGTGCTGGGTCCCAGCTCCTGGTCGCTAGACCAGGGAGTCGACATCCCGACCCTCGGCGCCGCCTGCGGCTCACAGGTGGTCGAGGTGGCGATGACCTCCGGGACGATCGTCCAGGAGGGCATCGACGGGTTCGGCCCGTACGCCCCGGTGCTGAAGGTGTCGGGCGGGCCGTATGCAGGTCGCTACATCTATTACGGGCACGCCGCGCCGGCGCTGGTCCAGGTCGGCGCGCACGTGAGCGCCGGCCAGCCGATCGCCGAAGTCGGCTGCGGCGACGTTGGGATCTCCACCGGCCCGCACATCGAGATCGGGATCAGCACTCCGGGCGGTCCGCCGTGCTGCCCGTCCGATCAGGAGACCTCGCCCGCCTGGTACAAGGTCGTGCTCGGGCTCTATCACCAGGCCGGAGGCTGATAGCCCGGAGCGGGGGACTACCCTCCGCTCCATGATCGCCCGCCACCGCGCGCTCGACGCCCTGCAGAGCGAGCGCTTCGATCTGGTGGTCGTCGGCGGGGGGATCACGGGCGCCGGTGTCGCGCTCGATGCCGCCTCCCGCGGGTACAGCGTCGCGCTCGTCGAGAAGGCGGACTTCGCGTCCGGCACCAGCAGCCGTTCCTCGAAGCTGGTGCACGGAGGGCTGCGCTACCTGCAGAACTTCGATCTCGGGCTGGTGCGTGAGGCGCTGCTGGAGCGCCAGCTGATGGTCAAGCTCGCGCCGCACCTGGTGAAGCCGCTGCCGATGGTGGTATCCACGTTCGATGGGGCGCGGCCCGACCGCTTGATGGGGATCGGGCTGAACATGTACGACGTGATGGCGACGCCGGTGCGCGGCCGCCGCAACTCCCGGCGCGACGACAGCTACTGGAGCCCCGCTCGCCACCGGACGATCTCCGGCGAGGAGGTGGTCGAGCTGCTACCGGCGCTCACCGAGCGTCACCCCACCGGGGGCTATCTGTTCTACGACTGCCAGACCGACGACGTGCGGCTGGTGCTGACGGTGCTCGGCGAGGCGGAGCGGTTCGGCGCGATCGTGGCCAACCGCCTCGAGGTGGTCGAGCTGCTGACCGAGGACGGTCAGGAGTCGGGCGTGCGAGTCACCGACGCGGCCACGGGCGAGGAGCTCGCGATCCGGGCGGACAACGTGATCAACGCCACGGGAGTGTGGGCCGATCGCATCCGGCCCGAGGAGCTTCACTCCGAGACGGAGCTGCCGAAGATCGCGCCGAGCCGCGGCACGCACGTGATCGTCGCGCGCGCGAAGCTCCCGCTCGAAGCGGGCGCGATCGTGCCCGCCGGAGAGGGGAGGTCGATCTTCGCGCTGCCCTGGTTGGGCGGCAGCCTGCTCGGGACGACCGATAACAATTACTCGGGCGACATCGACCACGTCAGGCCATCGGGCGAGGACGTGGAGTACCTGCTCGAGGCGACCAACTCGTTCTTCGCCATCTCGCTGACCGCCGACGACCTGGCCGGCGCTTACGCCGGGGTACGCCCACTGATCTCCGCGGGCGACACGCGCAAATCGGTCGACATCTCGCGCAAGGCGGAGCTGTACGAGACCTCCAGCGGCCTGATCACGATCACCGGCGGGAAGCTCACGACCTGGCGGCGGATGGCGAAGATGGCGGTCGACCGCGTGGTCGAGCGCGACGGCCGGGACGCTCCGTGCCGGACGGCGGAGATCCCACTCGGCCAGCCGGCCGACCCCGAAGACCTCACCGCGCCCCCGTGGGTCCCGGCCGAATCGGTGCAGGCGCTGGCCTCGAGATACGGGCACGCGGCCGAACAGGTGCTGGCGGTGGCGGCCGAGCGGGAGGAGCTCGCCGCGCCGATCCTCCCGGGGCTTCCGGATCTGCTCGCGGAAGCCGCGTTCGCGGCGCGCCACGAACAGGCGGCGACGGTGGGTGACGTGCTGCTTCGCAGGACCCGGCTGGGACTGCTCGCGGGCCGGGAGCTTTCCCGGCCGGAGGCCGAGGCTCCGCTCCGGGTGTCACGGACCCTGGGACAGGAGCTCGGGTGGGACGAGCAGACCGTCAGGGACGAGGTCCGCAGGTTTCAGGAGGAGGCCGACGCGGAGGGGATCGGACTGCGGTGAGCGCGCCGGCTCGCGCGCTTCTGACCACCCGCGGCACGCTCGCGCTGGGCGGCAGGCCGTGGCTGATGGGGATCGTCAACACCAGCCCCGACTCGTTCTCGGACGGCGGAGCGAGCCGGTCCCTGGAACAGCAGGTGGCGCACGCTCGCGAGCTGCTCGAGGCCGGCGCCGACCTGATCGACATCGGGGGAGAGTCCGGCGTCACCAACCGGCCGCCCGTAGATCCGGACGAGGAGGCCGGCCGGGTCGTGCCGCTGATCGAGCGGGTGGCGGGCGAGCTCGGCGCGCTGGTGTCGGTCGACACGTACAAGCCCGCCGTCGCCAGGGCCGCGATCGACGCGGGAGCGGCGATCGTCAACGACGTGAGCGGGCTGCGCGACCCCTCGCTGGCCGATGTGTGCGCGCACACCGGCACCGGGCTCGTGGTGATGCACACTCGCGCTGCGCCCAAGCAGAAGCTGCTCGATCCGTCGCTCGACGGCCACGTGGCCGAGGACGTCGAGGGCTTCCTGCGCGAGCGGATCGGCATCGCGCTCGAGCGGGGGATGGCGTTCGATCAGCTGATGCTCGACCCCGGGCCCGACTTCGGCAAGACGCCGTCCCAGACGGTCGAGGCGCTGCGCGCGCTCGACCGGCTGCACGCGCTCGGGAGGCCGGTGCTGCTGGCCGTCTCGCGCAAGGACTTCGTCGGCGCGATCACCGCGCGACCCCCCAGGGCGCGGCTTGCGGGGACCCTGGCCGCGATCGGGTTCGGGGTGGACGCCGGCGCGCACGTTGTCCGGGTGCACGACGTCGCGGCGGCCGCCCAGTTCCTGGCCGTGCGCGCGGCGCTCAACGGAGAGGCGGACGTGGATCCGGAGCTCCGGCTGGCCGACCAGCTCCGCCGGGAGCAGGGCTCCTAGGGGTCCGATCGGTACATTGGCCTTGAGCTGAATCGCCGGCCGCTGCCGCAACGCGGCCGGAGCCAACCGATTTCGTCAGGAGGTAGAGGATGGCGATTCTCGACCGAGAGTCACTTGAGCAGAGCCCGCTGGCCGATCTTCATGCGATCGCGTCCGAGCTCTCGATTGACGGGTACCGCCGGCTGCGCAAACCCGAGCTGATAGCCGCGATCCTGGAGCGCCAGGACGCGGGTGACGGCGAGGCGGCCACCGCCCAGACCGAGGAAGAGGGTGAGCCGAAAGGTCGATCGCGCAGGCGCGGACGGCGCCGCAAGCCCGCCGACTCGGAGCCGGAGGCGGAGGGGCCGAAGGAGATCGAGGAGCCGAAGGAGGTCGAGGAGGCGATCGAGCCCGAACCTCCGCGCGAGGAGGTGGTGGAAGGCGTCGTCGACCTGCTCCCCAACGGGTCGGGGTTCGTGCGAGTCGACCCTCCGGAGCCGTCCGACGGCGACGTGTACGTCTCCTCGGCTCAGGTCCGCAGGTGCGAGCTGGTGAGCGGCGACCGGGTGAGCGGCCCGCGGAGGGCGCCGCGTCGCTCGGAGCGGTTCGCGGCGCTCGTCCGGATAGACACGATCAACGGACGCCCCGCCACGGAGCTGGCCGACAGCACGCGCTACGACGACCTGCCCGCTTCGTTCCCGAGCGAGCGCTTGGAGCTCGAGTCCGATGGTGACCCCACGGTGCAGGCGATCGGGTCGGCGACCCCGATCGGGCGGGGTTCACGCGTCACGATCGCCGGGCCCGCGCAGTCGGGCAAGACCGAGGCGCTGCGGCGGCTGGCGGCCGCACTGTCCGGCCGGGAGGAGCTTCAGCTGTGGGTGGTGCTCGTGGGCGTCCGGCCCGAGGAGCTCCAGGAGTGGCGTGCGGGAGCGGTCGCCCCGGCGGCCGCGATGAGCTTCGCCTCCTCACAGGACGCGCAGGCGCAGGCGATCGAGGGCACGGTCGAGCAGGCCCGCCGGATGGCCGCCCGCGGCGTGCATGCCGTGGTGATGATCGACACCCTCTCAGGGTTGCCATCACAGGTGGCGCGCAAGGCCCTGGCGGCCGCGCGCCGCCTGGAGAACGGATCCCTGACCGTGATCGCGACCGCGGCGGAGCCGGTCGGCGGCGAGACCACGGTGATCGTTCTCGATCGGTCGCTCGCCCGCGAGGGGACGTTCCCGGCGCTCGATCGCGACGAGAGCTGGACGATGCGCGCAGAGCTGCTGAGGGGCTAGGCGGCGGAGTGGGTAGGCTCCCTCTCCTAGAGGAAGGAGAGGATCCGTCATGCGTCAGCTGACCGCTCTTGACCAGCAGTTCCTCGCGCTCGAGGACACGCGGCACGTCGGCCATGTGGGCGCCCTCGCGGTGCTCGATCCCTCGACGGCGCCGGGCGGCACCGTCAACTGCGCCGACCTCCAGGCGCTGATCGCGGAGCGCCTGCCGTTGGTGCCGCCGTTCCGCTGGCGCCTGGCGGAGGTGCCGTTCGACCTCGATTACGACTACTGGATCGATGACGCGGAGTTCGATCTGGATTTCCACGTCCGCGAGCTCGCGCTGCCCCCCGGCGGTGGCGACAGGCAGCTGGGCGAGCAGGTGGCGCGCATCTTCGCCCGGCCGCTCGACCGCTCGCGCCCGCTATGGGAGCTCTACCTGATCCACGGCCTGCCCGAGGGGCGGGTGGCCGTGATGACCAAGATCCACCACGCGGTGATCGACGGCATGTCGGGCAACGAGATCCAAGGGGCGCTGCTCGACCTCTCCCCCGAGGGGCGCGAGCCGCCGCCGCCGCTCAGCGAGGCGGCCGACACGCGGCCGGGCGAGCTCGAGATGCTGGCCCGGGGCGTCATCGGGCTGCCCCGCTACCCGGTGCGGCTGCTGCGCTCGATCCCTCGGGCGCTGCCGAACGTCGAAGAGGTGCCGTCCCTCGGCAGCATCCCCGGGCTGAAGCCGGTGGGGCGGCTGGCCGCCCGCGCGCAGGGCATGCTGGGGGGCCGCAGCCGGGTCGTCGGCCGCAACGACCTCTCGCCGCCGCGGACCTCGTTCAACGGGCGGGTCTCCGCTCATCGCCGGTTCGTGTTCGGGCAGCTGTCCCTGGACGAGGTCAAGGAGGTCAAGAACCGCTACGGCTGCACCGTGAACGACGTCGTCGTGTCGATCTGCGCGGGTGCGGTGAGGCGATGGTTGATCGCCCACAACGAGCTTCCGGCCGAGCCGCTGGTCGCGCAGATCCCGGTGTCGGTCCGCACGGAGAGCCAGCAGGGCACCTACGGCAACCGGATCCTGCTCATGACCGCGCCGCTGTTCACCGACGAGCACGACCCCGTCCGCCGGCTGCAGCGCACGCACGAGGCGCTGGCTGAGATGAAGGAGCGCCACAAGGCGCTGCCCGCGGAGCTGCTCCAGGACGCCAACCAGTTCATCCCGCCCGCGGTCTTCTCACGCGCCGCGCGGCTCACCTTCTCGATCACCTCGAGCCGCCGGGGCCGTCCCGCATGGAACCTCGTGATCTCAAACGTCCCAGGGCCGCAGTTCCCGCTGTACATGGCGGGCGCGCGGCTGGAGGCCAACTACCCGATCTCGGTGATCACCGACGGCATGGGGCTGAACATCACGGTGATGAGTTATTGCGGCCACCTCGACTTCGGGATCGTCGCCGACCGGGAGCAGATGCCCGACGTCTGGTCGCTGATGGGCTCGCTGGGCGAGTCGCTCGAGGAGCTGCGGCCGGCCGGCGTGGAGGCGACGCCGGGGCGCAACGGCGGCAACGGGGCGGGTGAACGCGAGCAGGCCGAGGCCGCCGCGGAGCGCGATGGCTGAGCAGTTCTGCGACGTGGGCGGAGGGATCACCCTCTGCTACGAGACGTTCGGCGATCCCGGAAACCCGCCGATGGTGCTGATCATGGGGCTGGCGACGCAGATGATCGCCTGGCCCGAGGACTTCTGCTCCGGGCTGGCCGAGCGCGGCTTCTACGTGGTGCGTTTCGACAACCGCGACGCCGGCCGCTCCACTCACGTCCCGGGACGCCCACCCGCTGCGCGCCAGCTGCTCACGCGGCGGATCGACCCGGTCCTGTACACGCTCAGCGACATGGCCGGCGACACCGCGGGGCTGATGGGCGAGCTCGAGATCGCCCCCGCGCACGTGGTGGGGGCCTCGATGGGAGGGATGACCGCCCAGACGCTGGCGGCAGAGCATCCCGAGTCCGTCCGCTCGCTCGTGTCGATCATGTCCACCACCGGCAACCGTTGGCGCGGCCAGCCCGCATTCGGGATCTACAGGTTCCTGCTGCGCCGGGCGCCGCAGGATCGTGAGGCGTTCATCGAGTACCTGACCACGCTGTTCCGGGCGATTGGCTCCCCCGGTTTCCCCCGGGACGAGCAGCGCATCCGGGAAATCGCGGCGCAGAGCTACGACCGCGGTCACGATCCGCCCGCCTCCGGCCGGCAGCTCGCCGCGATCGTGGCCTCGGGCGACCGCACTCCCGCGCTACGCCGCATCCAGGCGCCGACGCTGGTGATCCACGGGACTCGGGACAAGATGGTGCGACGGTCCGGCGGCCGGGCCACCGCCCGGGCGATCCCCGGCGCCCGGCTGATGATGGTCGAGGGAATGGGTCACGACCTCCCGGAGGGCACGTGGCCACAGCTGATCGAGGCGATCGGCAGTCACGCGAAGACGGCCGACGGCGCGCTCGTAGCCCGCTGAGAGGGGCTCTCAGCCGATCGAGATCTTCGCGATCCGGCCGTGGCGATCGAACACCACGCGCACCGGCGCGCCGGGGCGGCCCGATAGGAGCGCCCGGGACGGGACACCGGCTGCCCGGCACGGTAGAGCGCCTGCACCGCCGTCTCACCGCGGCGGAGCGGCCCGATCCCTGAGCGGGTCAACCTGCCGCTCGCCGCCAGGCAGCGGGTGGCCGGCACGCCGTCGGCGCGCTCCCACATCTCGAGGTAGGCCTCGGCGCCGTGGAACATCGCGTTCATCAGCGGCGCCCCGCCGGCGAGCTGGAGCGAGTGCAGCCAGTCGGCGTACATGCCGTAGTTCGCGAGCCCGTCGGTGTTGAGGTCGAATGTCCGCTGCCCCCACTGCTCGCGGGCGAACGTCACGCGCCCGTCGTAGGACTTGAACGGGTAACCGATCGTGGTGTTCGAGGGTCCCGGCTGGTCCGCCAGGCCGTTCTCGTCCGACCCCCAGCCGAAGCCTTGCGGGTACTTCGGATTGTCCACCGCCCGGTCGGCCTTCCAGGTCGCCACGAACGCGCTCGTCGGCTCCACGGGCGGCGTGATGAACCCGCCCGTCGCATACACGCGCTGGAAGAGTTGCGGCGAGGAGCAGCAGTGGGCGGAGACGACGCCCGAGTAGTGGTTCGCCTCGGCGATCGCGAGCGCCGCCGTGGCGGTCTTCGAGTCCGTGTGGTCGAGCTGCACGATCAGGTGCTGCTGGATCATCCGCTTGATCAGATACGCGCCGAGCCCGGTCAGCCCCCGCGTGTTGCACTGGGGGCCAGGGCCGTAGACCGGGGCCGGGCTGCCGTGCAGCATCGAGGCGAGCGGGCCGTTGATCAGCTGGGCCAGCGGGCCGCTGGCCGGTGTCGAGAGCTGCTCGGCGTCCTGATCCTGAGCCGGGCAGGGCTGGAGCGTCCAGAAGCTCCCGGTCTCCTCCCGGTTGCCGACGTTGATGATCGTGCCGGTGGCGCCGGCGATCATCTTCGTGCCGCCGAACGCGTTGTCGAACTCGTGCACGGGGAAGAAGGTGCGCACGCCGAGCTGCTCGACGTGCCTGAGCCCGGCGTCGACCTGCGCGGGGTCGCATTCCGGGACATCGCTGTGCTCGCCGCACCCGAACAGCCGCGAGACCTCGATCCCCTCGACCACCGCCAGCTTGCCCTGGTTGATCACGCGCCGAGCCTGGAACGGGTCGGTCACGATCCGGAACCAGCCCTTGCCCGGACCGCCCGACTGCGCGTCGACGTAGTCCTGGAGCGCGTGGAGGTCGCGGCT
>Ga0209577_10000955_pt1 | contig 28811 bp, 25 predicted proteins | sample GraSoiAngelo_109_FD_185874 | JGI IMG/M metagenome (GOLD analysis project Ga0209577, IMG submission 185874) | Grasslands soil microbial communities from the Angelo Coastal Reserve, California, USA - 14_0903_12_20cm (SPAdes) (version 2) | ecosystem: Environmental > Terrestrial > Soil > Grasslands...
GTTCGCTATTTCCCATTCACCATTTACGATTTACTATTTACCAGCGATGGCTGTGCTGAAAAAAATCCGCTCGAGGCTTTTCTCGTCGGGGGCCGCGGGCGAAGGCGATGCCTTCGGCGTGCCCGAATCGGCGCGGGCCGCGCGCGCCGCCGCGGGCGCGCAGACGCGCTACGACATCCGCCCGCTCACGGTCGCGCAGCTCGACGAGTGCTGGCGTCTCGACCAGCGCTGCTTCGTGGACGGCGAGGCGTACAGCCGCGAGACCTTCGAGTACCTCCTCACCTCGCCCGACTCCGTCTCCTACCGAGCGGTGACGGCGGACGGCACGATGGTCGGTTTCATCGTCGGCATCGTCGAGCCGGACGCGACGGGTCACATCACCACGCTCGGCGTCGCGCCCGAACACCGACGGCGCGGCATCGCCCAACGCATGCTCGCCAAGGTTGAGGACGGCTTCCGCCGCCGCGGCGTCCGCATCGCGCGCCTCGAAGTCCGCTCCGTCAACAACGGCGCGCAGGAGCTTTACGCCAAGCTCGGCTTCGCCGTCACCCAGCGCCTCCCGCGCTACTACTCCAACGGCGGCGACGGCCTGCTCATGATCAAGTCTCTGGTCTAAAAGCCGAGAACCGTAAACCGTGAACCGTGACAAGAGTCGAATCTCTTGTCACGGTTCACGGTTTACGGTTCTCGGTTTTTCTAGCTCTTCCGCAGTTCGGTCAAGACCTGCTTGGCGACGGACTTGAGCGTGTCGAAGACGCCCGTTCCCGTGGAGGCGACCGCCTCGTGCACCGGCTCGTCCTTGCGCCGGAGTTCGGCGACCATCTCGTCGGGCGGGATGATGTTCGACAGGTCGCGCTTGTTGAGTTGGAGGACGTAGGGAATCTTCAGCAGGTCGTAGCCGTTGGCCGACAGGTTCTCCTCCAGGTTGTAGAGCGACTCGATGTTGGCGTCCATGCGCTCCTCCTGGCTGTCGGCGACGAAGACCACGCCGTCCACGCCCTTGAGGATGAGCTTGCGCGAGGCGTCGTAGAAGACCTGCCCCGGAACGGTGTAGAGGTGGAAGCGCGTCTTGAAGCCGCGCACCGTGCCCAGCTCCAACGGCATGAAGTCGAAGAAGAGCGTGCGGTCGGTCTCGGTCGCCAGGGAGATGAGCTTGCCTTTCGCGGTCGGCGCGGTCGTGTCGTAGATGTATTGCAGGTTCGTCGTCTTGCCGCACAACCCCGGCCCGTAATAAACGATCTTGCAGTTGATCTCTCTCGAAGCGTAGTTGATGAAGGTCATAGGATTACCGTGACGGAGAGCCTGGAGCCTGGAGTCCGAAGTCTGAAGTCAGCCGGACGAAAGGATTTCGTTTCGACTTCAGACTCACGAATTAATTGAAAAGACTGTCTATGTCGTCGTCCGTGATCTCGGCGAAGAGCGATTCCTCCGACCCCTTGCGCTGCTCGGCGAGCCGCGCGATCTCGTCGAAGACCGCGGAGAGGTCGCGCGACGCCTGCTTGACGCGCAGTTTGATGAGGCCGAGGCTGGAGCGTTCGTCGAAGACCACGACCAGCAGCACGCGACCGATGATGCAGATGTGTATGCTCTCGCGCTCGCCCTCGTGCGAGAGAGTCGGAAACTCTTTCTCGCCGATGAGCCGCGCCATGCCGCCCGTGGCGGCCACGTTCCCGGCGGCCAGCGAGGCCAGACTCGTCGTGTCGAGGTCGCCGATGTCGCCCTGTGCGGCAATCTGCTGGCCGTTTTTGTCCACGAGAAAGACCACGCGGGAAAAAGAATCGAGGCGCAGCTTGTTGAGAATGTGCCGGAGCTGCTGAAACTGCTCCTCGTGCATGATGATAGGTGCGTCTGTCATTCGTACACCGGCTCTTTTTCTCGTAGGATGCAGACTGTAAGGCGAGTTTTCCGGGGGCGTGGTCTCCGAGGTTCCGCCGCGGAACTAAATGAAGAGTTGAGGAGACTTGGCACGCGAGTTCGACGGCGGTGCGCGCGCCAAGAGACTAAGCGCGGAGCCTCGTCACTCCAAAAGCACTCTAGCATAAGGCAAAAGATGACTTCAATAGTTTTTCTTTGTTGGTCATTTCTTAAATGCTTCCGGCCTTCGATGAGTTCCCGCAAATCCTACTTGTGCGTTGATTTATGCCCTCTCATGTGTTAAGCTGCTGGAGGTCGGCGGCTTCCCTCATGGGAAGCGATCTGTGAAAAGCGAGTGCTTCGCATGAGCGATCCAGTCATCAAGGGTTCAAAAAGAACCTCCTCCCGCCCTGCACCGCATAGCGCTTCGCCAAAGTCTTCGGCCAAGAGCCGCAAGCTGACTGCAAAGTCCGCAAAGCCTAAGCCTAAGCGTGTGGCGGAGAAGGCACCCGTGCGAAAGGCCGCCCCCGCGAAGACCGCTTCCGTCCCGAATCGGTTGCGTACGACCGCGAAAAAAAGCCCCGCGAAGCCGCCTGCAAAACAATCAGCGGGTAAGGCGCGCCACGCCGCCCCGGCCAAGAAAAAGCCCGCGACAAAATCTCCGCCGCGCAAGTCCGCGCCCGCGAAGGCGACCAAGGGCCAGACGAAAGCCGCCCCGACGCAGCGGAGTGCGGCGAGGCCGGCTCCGACGCACGTCCCGCGCCAGCCTTCGCGCGACGAGGCCGCGGCGCTCAAAGCCTTCGAGCGCGCCCACAAGGAGTTCGCTCGCGGCCATTTCTCGACGGCGCGCGACCTCTTCCGCTCGCTCATCGAGCAGCACGCGGGCGTCTCCGAGGTGACGGCACGCGCGCGCACCTATCTGACCATCGCCGAAGCGCGCCTGCGCACGGAGGCGTCGCTGCCGCGCGACCCCGACTCGCTCTACGACCGCGGCGTCATCGAGTTGAACCGCGGAGACTTCGTCGCCGCGCAGGAGATGTTCGAGCGCGCCCTCAAGCGCGACCCCGAAGCTGCCGACACGCACTACGCGCTGGCGGCCACACGCGCGCGCCTCGGCGCGGTCGAGTCGGCGCTGCAATCGCTCGAACGCGCCGTCGAGTTGAAGCCCGTGCTGCGCGTCCGCGCGCAGACGGACGCAGACCTCGCGCCCTTGCGCAACGACCCTGAGTTCGAGCGGATAATTTTTTCGACGACTCGCCCCTAGGAGGGCCGCCCTCAAATTCCTCCCCCGCCGCATCTTAAAACCACCTTTCGCCGTCAAACTCCTTTGAAAGCCTATTTCTTTCAAGTATGATTCCGTCATCGGCGCGCTCGGCGCGCCCGCCCGTTTGCAGAAGGAGACCGAGACAGTTGCAAGTAAGTTCAGAGCGTGGCCTCAAGCTCGTCGCCATAGGCGGCGGCACGGGCCTGTCCACCGTGCTTTCGGGGCTGAAGCAGTTAGTCGGCGACCACGGGCGCGGCGACCTTTGGCTCGAAGCGCTCTCGGCCATCGTCACGGTGTCGGACGACGGCGGCAGTTCGGGTCGCCTGCGCGAAGAGTTGCAGATGCTCCCGCCGGGCGACATACGCAACTGCATGGTCGCGCTGTCAGAGGACTCGACGCTGCTCTCAAGGTTGTTCCGTCATCGCTTCCGCGGCCAGGGCGACTTGGGCGGCCACAGCTTCGGCAACCTCTTCCTCGCGGCGCTGACGGAAGTCACGGGCGACTTCGTCGAGGCCGTCCGCCTCTCGTCCGAGGTGCTGGCGAGCAAGGGGCGCATCTACCCCGCGACTCTGAACGACGTGCGCTTGGTCGCCGACCTCGAAGACGGCGAGGAGGTGCGCGGCGAGACGCGCATCACGGCCTCGCGCTCGCCGATTCGACGGCTGCGGCTCGAACCGGAACAGTGCCTCCCTCTGCCCGAAGCGCTCGCGGCCATACGCGCGGCGGACATCATCACGGTCGGCCCCGGCTCTCTCTACACGAGCATCCTGCCGAACCTTCTGGTCGCGCGCGTGGCAGACTCAATCGGTCAGGCTTCCGCCGTCAAGATTTTCATCTGCAACCTGATGACGCAGCCGGGCGAGACCGACGGCTACACGGCGCGCAGGCACATCGAAGTCGTCAAGAGGTACGCGCCAGAAATCGGGTTCGACTTTCTGGTCGTGAACGAACGCCCCGTCAGCGCAGAGCAGGCCGCCGCTTACGCCGCGGAGGGCGCGCGACAGATCGGCCTGACCGACCACCTGCTCGAGGAAGAGTTCGGCGGCGAGGCCGAGGTCGTGCGCGCCGACCTGCTCGATGAGGGCGAAAAGGTGCGCCACAGCCCCGAAAAGCTCGCGCGGGTCATCCTCGCCTGTTACGAACAGGCTTGCGCACGCGCGCCCGTGACCGCCGCACGCTGAAAAGCGACTATGGACAAACATCCACAGCAACCTTCCCAGCCGGGCCTTAGCCCCCCACTCGACATACTGATACTCGCCGCTGGCCTCGGCACGCGCATGCGCTCCGAGACGGCGAAGGTTCTGCACAAGTTGGGTGGTCGCCCGCTCGTCGCGCACGTCTGCCGCACGGCGGCGGCGCTCGTCAAAGGCGAGCGGCCCGTCTATGTCGTCGTCGGCCACCAGGCCGAGGAAGTCAAAGAGGCAGTGCGCGAGGAATTGGGCGAGTCGGGCGCGGTCTTCATCACGCAGACGGAGCAGCGCGGCACGGGCGACGCCGTCTTCGCCGCGCGCGGCGCACTCGCCGGCTCGAACTCGACGCTGCTCGTGCTCTCCGGCGACGTGCCGCTCGTCCGCGCCGAGACGCTCGGTTCGCTCGTCCACCAGCACCGCACGCACCGCGGGCGCGGCGCGGCCTGCACGCTTTTGGCCGTCCGGCTCGAAGACCCTGCGGGCTACGGGCGCGTCGTGCGCGACGAAGAGGGGCGCTTCGAGAAGATCATCGAGCAGAAGGACGCCACTCCCGAAGAGAAGCAGATCAGCGAGGTCAACGCCGGCATCTACTGCTTCGAGACGCGCCTCCTGTTCCCCGCGCTCGAACGCGTCGAGCCTGAAAACGCGCAGGGCGAGTTTTACCTGACGGACGTGCCCGGCATTCTGCGCGCCGAAGGCGAGGATGTGAGCGTCTTCCCGCACGCGGACGCGCGCGAGGTCTCCGGCATCAACACGCGCGTCGAGCTATCGGAGTTCGAGCGCATACTTCGCCTGCGCACCCTGCGCAGCCTGATGCTCAACAGCGGCGTCACCATTATTGACCCGCAGCACACATACGTCAGCCCCGACGCGCAGATCGGGCGCGACACGACGCTCCACCCGAACGTCCACGTCGAGGGGCGCACCGTCATCGGCGAAGGCTGCGAGATCATGCAGGGCACGCGCATCGCGGACTCGCGCGTCGGCAACGGCGTCCGCGTCAAAGACCACTGCGTCATCGTCGAGTCGGACATCGCCGACCACTGCACGGTCGGCCCGTTCGCACACCTCCGGATGAACGCGCGGATGGAGGAGGGCGCGGCGGTCGGCAACTTCGTCGAGGTGAAGAAGTCGCGCCTCGGCTCGAAGTCGAAGGCAATGCACCTCACGTATCTCGGCGACGCCGAGGTGGGCGAGCGCACGAACATCGGCGCGGGCACGGTCACGTGCAACTACGACGGACGTGCGAAGCACCAGACCACAATCGAGAACGACGTGAAGATCGGCTCTGACACGATGCTGGTCGCGCCCGTCCGCGTCGGCGCGCGCTCGGTCACTGCCGCCGGCTCGGTCGTCACCGAGGACGTTCCGCCCGACACGCTCGTCGCCGGAGTCCCGGCGAAGGTCAAGAAGAAGCTGCCCCGCGAAGCAGAGGCGACGGCGGAGAACAAGGACGTGGAAGAAGAGGTAACTGCCGTGAACCGTGAACCGTAAACCGTGACAAGACGGAAGACAGCTTTTCTCTCGTCACGGTTTACGGTTCACGGTTCACGGCTTTTGAAAGGAAAGCATTTATGTGTGGCATCGTCGGTTACGTCGGAAACAAGCAGGTCGTGCCCGTCATCCTCGACGGGCTGAGGAAGCTCGAATATCGCGGCTACGACTCCGCGGGCATCGCGGTCGTTGACGAGGCCCACCACCTCGACATCCGCCGCGCCGAAGGGAAACTGCGCAACCTCGAAGAGGCCATTCGGCTCAAACCCCTCGACGGAACCTACGGCATCGGCCACACGCGCTGGGCCACGCACGGGCGTCCGACCGAGGAGAACGCGCACCCGCACCGCGACTGCACGGGCCGTGTCGTCGTCGTCCACAACGGCATCATCGAGAACTACCTGCAACTCAAAGACCGTCTGCGCCGCACCGACCACCACTTCGTCACGGAGACCGACACCGAGGTCATCGCCCACCTCATCGAGGAGTACCTGAAGCGCGACGACTCGTTCGAGCGCGCGGTGCAGATGGCCGTGCGCGACCTGCGCGGCATCTTCGCCCTCTCGATCATCTCGACGGACGAGCCGGACACGATCATCGCCGTCAGGCAGGGGCCGCCCGTCGTCGTGGGCCTCGGCGACGGCGAGTTCTTCGTCGCCTCCGACGTGCCGCCTATCTTGCAGCACACGCGCGACGTGTTCTTCCTCGGCGACGGCGAGATCGCCGTGCTCACCAAAGACTCTGTGCGCGTCACGAACTTCGAGGGCGACTCGGTCGAGCCGCACACGCAGCGCATCACCTGGGACCCGATCATGGCCGAGAAGGGCGGGTTCAAACACTTCATGCTCAAGGAGATTTACGAGCAGCCCCGCGCCGTGCGCGACACCGTGCAGGGGCGCATCTCGCTCGACACGGGCCGCGTCTATCTCGACGAGATGAACATCACGCCCGAAGAGTTCAAATCTTTCGACCGCGTCGCAATCGCCGCGTGCGGCACGTCGTGGCACGCGGGACTTGCCGGCAAGTACATGATCGAGCAGTTGGCGCGCGTGCCCGTCGAGGTGGACTACGCCTCGGAGTTCCGCTACCGCGACCCCGTGATGTCGGAGCGGACGCTGCTCGTGGTCATCTCGCAGTCGGGCGAGACGGCAGACACCATCGCGGCCCTGCGCGAGGCGAAGGAGCGCGGCTCGAAGGTGCTCGCCATCTGCAACGTGCAAGGCTCGATGGTCACGCGCGAATCGGACGGAACTATTCTGACGCACGCAGGGCCGGAGATCGGCGTGGCCTCGACGAAGGCGTTCACGGCCCAGATGATCGCGCTCTACCTGTTCGCGATGTACCTCGGGCAGTTGCGCGGCACGCTCAGCGGCGACGAGGCCAAACACCACGCGCAGCAGTTGGCCGGCCTGCCCGTCAAGATCGAGCGCCTGCTGTCGGAGTCGGACGAGCTGGAAGAGCTGGCGCGCGAGTTCCACCGCGCGACCGACTTCCTCTACCTGGGCCGCGGCATCAACTTCCCCGTCGCGCTCGAAGGCGCTCTGAAGCTCAAGGAGATTTCCTACATCCACGCCGAGGGCTACCCGGCGGGCGAGATGAAGCACGGGCCGAACGCCCTGATTGACGAGCGGCTGCCCGTGGTCGTCGTCAACCCGCGCGAGGAGGGCAACCAGGCTTCGGAGCTTCGCTACGAGAAGACGCACTCGAACATCGTCGAGGTCAAGGCGCGCGAGGGGCAAGTCATCTCCGTCCTGACCGAGGGCGACGAGATGTCGGCGAAGGTCTCCGACCACGTCATCTCGATCCCGGAGTCGTCCGACCTGCTCTCGCCGATCCTGGCCGTCATCCCGCTGCAACTGCTCTCCTACCACATCGCGGTCAGGCGCGGCTGCGACGTTGACCAACCGCGCAACCTCGCCAAGTCCGTGACGGTCGAGTAACCCGGCGGCAGCTCGCTTCTTCGTCGCGCGCGTCGTCGGGTTCTCACTCGACGACGCGCGCGATGACGCACTTGAGATAGAGGGTTTCGGGGACGCCGACGAGGACGGGGTGGTCGCGCGCCTGCGTGCGGCGCTCGACTATCTGCACGCGGCGGCGCGCGTCCGACGCGGCCTCGGAGATGAGTTCGAGGAAGAGCGGCTCAGTCATGTGGTAGGAGCAGGTGCAGGTGACGAGCACTCCGCCCGGTTCGAGCATCTTCAAGGCGCGCAGGTTGATCTCCTTGTAGCCGCGCGCCGCCGCCGCGACGCTCGCGCGGTTCTTGGCGAAGGCCGGCGGGTCGAGGACGATTGTCTGAAAGCGCTCGCCCGCGGCTTCGAGTTCGTGCAGCGCGTCGAAGACGTTCACCTCCCGGAACTCGACGTTCGACGCGCCGTTCAGCTCGGCGTTGCGGCGCGCGGCGGCCACGGCCTCGGCTGAGATGTCGAGCGCCAGGACGCTCTCGCACGCGCCGGCGAGCGAGAGGGCAAAGCCGCCGTTGAAAGTGAAGCAGTCGAGAGCGCGGCCCCTGGCGTAGCGCCGCGCGGCGAGATGGTTCTCGCGCTGGTCTAAAAACGCGCCGGTCTTCTGACCGCCGAGCGGCGCGACGCGCAGGCGCACGCCGTGCTGCACGACCTCCAGCTCCGCGGGCGCGTCGCCGTAGAGGACGCCCGCCGACGAGGGCAGACCTTCGAGCGCGCGCACGCGCACGTCGTTGCGCTCGACGACGGCGCGCGGCGCGAACTCTTCGACCAGAAGCTCGACCAACATCCCCTTTAACTCTTCAGTCCCCTGCGAGAGCGTCTGCAAGACGAGCACATCGGCGTAGCGGTCAACAATGAGCGACGGCAGAAGGTCGCCTTCCGAATAGACGAGGCGGAAGGCGTCCGCCTCGCGTTCAAGTCCTGCGCGCCTTCCGGCGGACGCGCGCAGACGAGCGTGCCACCACTCGCGTCCGACCTCTTCGTCCCTCGTCGTCAGCACGCGCAGCGCGATCTCGGAGCGGTCGCTGTAGAGCGCGCGGGCGACGAAGCGTCCGCGCTCGTCGCGCACGGCGACGACCGAGCCGCCCTCCGCGCCCTCCGCGCCGCGCACGTCGCTGCGATAGACCCACAGGTGGCCGCCGCGCACGCGCTCGGCTCCGCGCCGCGTGATTGTGACTTGAGCCCGACTCATAAAGTCCGTTCAGGCTTCATTGAAGCATGAGAGCGGAGGCGTGTTCAATGAGACTGGCCGACTGACGGCTTCTCGTTGTTCTCATCCTTGAGCACGCGGACAGGGAAAGCTAACCACCGCAGGCACAGAGTACGCAGAGGGGGCACAGAGAATTTTAAATTCAAATTTGAAATTTCAAATTCTTAAACCCTCTGTGCCATCTCCGTGTCCTCTGCGCCTGCGGTGGTTAACTTCCGCTCGCCGTACACTCAAGTTTGATGTTGCGCGCGCCGAACCTTGAAATCGTCCCCTCATGGTTGTAGCCTAGAGGCGTAAGTTCCCCGCAACAATTCAATCTTGAAGGAGGTAACTCTCTGATGCCAGAAGTCGGAGACGTGGCCCCGGACTTCGAGTTGCCGAGCCACCTTGAGAAGGGCAAGAAGGTGAAGCTCTCGGACTTCCGCGGCCAGAAGAACGTCGTGATAGCTTTCTACCCGCTGGCGTGGACTCCCGTCTGAACGGCGCAGATGCCTGCCTACGAAGCCGACCTCGAACGCTTCGGGCAGTATGATGCCCAGGTCTTGGGCATATCCGTTGACAGCGTCCCATCGAACACCGCCTGGGCCAAGTCGCTCGGCGGTCTCACCTACGATCTTTTGAGCGACTTCGAGCCGAAGGGCGAGGTCGCACGCCTCTACGGCGCGTACCGGCCCGAAGGCTATTCGGAACGCGCGCTCTTCGTTGTGGACAAGGACGGCCATGTAGCCTACAAAGACATCCACGACATCGGCGACCAGCCCGACAACGAGGATTTGTTCGAGGTGCTCCGCAAGCTCTAGCGGCGGCGCTGCCAGTATCCAAGCCGCACCGGCGGGCTGAAAGTCCGAAGCGCGAAATACCTTCGGACTTTCAGCCCGTGAAGCTTTAGCAATATAATGATTGTATGAAGAAGGAAAAGTCCTGGTTCAAGGCAGAGGCTAAATGGAACGTGGCCTTCCAGTACGGCCCGGCGGTCGTCGGCCTGTTAGCTATTTTTATCGTGCTGGCCCTCAGGTGGCTTAGAATTACGGGTTAACCTACCCGAATCCCATGACTACACTTTCACGTAAATGCGTGCCGTTCACGCCGTTCGACGGCGAGCTATCAAAGGCGACGGTCGCCATCGTCACCGCGGGCGGCGTGCACCTGAAAGACCAGGAGCCTTTCAATATCGCGGACGAACTGGGCGACCTGACTTTCCGCGTCATCCCCGAAGACGTGGACTCGTCGCGGCTAATGGTCACGCACCACCATTACGACCACGGCGACGCGGACGAAGACATCAACGTCGTCTTTCCCGTTGACGTGCTGCGCGATCTGCAAGCGGAGGGCTTCGTCCGCGACCTCGCCAAAAAACATATCGGCTACATGGGCTACACGATGCAGCTCAAGGCGATGTACGAGGGCACCGCGCCCGAAATCGCCAACGAGATTGACCGTGGCTCGCGCGCCGATGTGGTCGTCCTGACGGGCGGTTGACCGAACGTGTGCCACCGCACGGTCGTCGCGGTTCAGAGGGAGATAGAGATGCGCGGCATCCCGACGGTGCTCATCACCGTCAGCCCCGAAGTCTCGGCGCAGATGCGCCCGCCGCGCGCCCTCTACCCCAAAGGCTTCAAAGTCGGCAACAGCCTGGGACGCCCCGGCATGCGCGAACTCCACCGCGAAGTCCTGCGCGATGCGTTGCGACTTCTCACACAGGACACGCGCCCCGGTGCGGTCGTCACGCGCGAGTACCCGGAATACGGCGAGCAGTACGAGCCGCCGAGAGTGAGAAACAAATGATGAATGCAGAGTGATGAATGATGAATTAAAGGCAAGCTGCTTTAATTCATTATTCCGCATTCATCATTCATCACTTCCCTATGAAGACCATCGGGATCGTGACGGGCGGCGGCGACGCGCCGGGCTTGAACGCGGTGATCCGCGCGGCGGTGAAGACCGCCGTGAACGAGTACGGCCTACGCGTCGTCGGCATCGAGGACAGCTTCGAGGGGCTGCTCGCGGAGACGCGGGTGCGCGAGCTGAGGCCGTCGGACGTGCGCGGACTGCTTCCGCGCGGCGGCACAATCCTCGGCACGCGCAACCGCGGGCGCTTCGTCGTGCGGCAGGAGGAGGGACGGGCCGAGAAGTCGGAGGAGATTTACCGCGAGGCCCTCGCGAACCTCGCGCGGCTGCAGATTGACGCGCTCGTCGTCGTCGGCGGCGAGGGCACGCTCGGCATCGCCGCGGAGTTCGACCGGCGCGGCATACCGGTCGTCGGCGTGCCCAAGACGATTGACAACGACCTGGCAGCGACCGAGCTGACCTTCGGCTTCATGACCGCGCTCGACACCGCGACCGAGGCGCTCGACCGCCTGCACACGACCGCCGAGTCGCACGACCGCGTGATGATCCTCGAAGTGATGGGCCGGCATACGGGCTGGATCGCGCTGCACTCCGGCGTCTCCGGCGGCGCGGACGTGATCCTCATCCCCGAAATCCCCTTCTCGATGGAGCGGGTCGCGCAGAAGGTTCGCGACCGCGCCGCGTGCGACGCGCAGTTCAGCATCATCGTCGCCGCCGAGGGCGCGAAGGAGATCGAAGGACAGCATCACTACCAGGACGTGGGCGATAGTCGGGGCGCGGCCCGGCTCGGCGGCATCGGCCACCACGTCGCGCAGGAGCTGATGGAACGGACGGGCAAGGAGGCGCGCTGCGTCGTGCTCGGACACCTGCAACGCGGCGGCAGCCCCAATGCCTTCGACCGAATGCTCGCCACGAACTTCGGCTCGTCGGCGGTGCGCTCGCTCGCGGGCGGCGAGCGCGGCGTGATGGTCTCCTTGCAGGCGGCCAACATCCGCACCGTGCCGCTCGCCGAGGCCACCGCCAACCTCAAGACAGTCTCGCCCGAAAGCCAACTCGTCCGCACCGCGCGGGACGTGGGCGTCTCCTTTGGCGCGCCCGACGAGGAACGCTTTCACCACGGCGAGGGCTGCGACCAGTGAGCTGATTGCGGAATGCAGATTTCAGATTGCGGATTTAAGGCAGCTTGGCCCTCATCAATCCGCAATCCGAAATCTGCATTCCGCAATCGTCTGTGCTTTAGCTATAATCTCTCACAGCCGACACACGCGAGCGGAGGAAACCAAGTGACCGAAGGCGTCAAGCAGAAGCTCCAGCAGGAGCTGAACGATTTGGACGAGGAGTTGCACGTACACCTGCCGCGCGAGATCAAGCGCGCCAAGGAGTTCGGCGACCTGCGCGAGAACGCCGAGTACCACGCTGCGCTCGCGCGCCAGCAGTACGTGCAGGCGCGCATGCAGCAGTTGCGCCAGCGCCTCGGCGAACTCTCCTCCATAGACCTCTCGAAAATCCCGCACGACCGCGCTGCCTACGGCTCCACCCTCGTCCTCTACGACGCGGAGCGCGAGGAGGAAGTGACCTATCGCCTCGTCACCCCCGAAGAGAGCGACCCCGCCGCCGGACTCATCTCCACGACCTCGCCCGTGGGCCGCAGCCTCATGGGCCGCGAGGAGGGCGACGAAATCAAAGTGACCACGCCCGCCGGCACGCGCAACTTCGAGATCAAGAAACTGACGACGATGCACGACGAAGCCAAGAGCAATGCCGCGAGCGAAGACTAAACTTCGGCGGATTGAATGCCGGCGTTCAGTTACTTTGTTGCTCTTGACCTTATGAATTGTGCAGACGTAATCTCAGCTTATGAACTACCAAGACTACATCACCATAGACCCTAATAAACGCGGCGGGAAGCCTTGTGTTCGCGGCTTGCGGATTACGGTTTATGAAGTGCTTGAGTACCTGGCTTCGGATATGACCGAGGAGGAGATTCTCGATGATTCCCCGACCTCACGCGCGAAGACCTGAAGGCGTGCATTGCCTTCGCCGCCGACCGCGAGCCTAAGCTCGTCACTGTGCCAGCCGCATGAAGCGGGCGCTAAACTCTAATCCTTTCGTTAGATTTCCTCCGTCCGAGCACTTCCTTGACAAGCCTTCCGGCGCGTTCCTATGATGACTCGTCCAAACCAGGGCGCTCTGACGGGGCGCGTCCGCGCATGTTGAGCGCGCGGAGAAAGGCTTTGTAGAGTTGTTCGGGGCGAGCATCGGACGCGGCGCGGGGCGGGTCATCAGTGCGATGGTGAGAGGCTTAGCGCGTCGCCGGATCAACCCGAATCTGCTGACTGTGACGGGCGTCTCTATCAACGTCCTGTGCGGTCTGATGTTCGGACTCGGCCACTTCTTCTGGGCCGGCGTCGTCCTCATCGTCGCCAACCTCTTCGACATGCTCGACGGCCAGGTCGCGCGCCGCACCAACCAGGTGACACGCTTCGGCGGCTTCCTCGACTCCACGCTCGACCGCATCTCGGACATGGCCGCCTTCGTCGGCCTCATGGTCTTCTACGCGCGCGACACCGAGTTTCATTCGACCTTGAACGTCTTCCTCGCCGGCTCGGCCATGGTCGGCTCGGTGCTCGTCTCCTACGCCTCGGCGCGCGCCGAGAGTCTCATCCCGAAGTGCGACGTGGGATTCCTCCGCAGGCCCGAACGCGTCGTCCTGCTCATCATCGGCGCGCTCTCGACCCACCCGTCCTCCGACAACCTCTTCGCCAACCGCATGCCCGCGGTGCTCTGGATTCTCGCGTTCGGCTCGTTCTGGACGTTCGCCTACCGCGTCTATCACACCTGGAGCGAGCTGAACCGTATCTCGGCGACCGAACCGGGGCAGACGATTTCCGACGCCCCTCAAGCGCAGCCCCCACCGCCCGCGCGCGGCGACGCGTCGCCCGCGCCAGCCGAGCGTGTGCCGGGCGCGGACGCCGACCGGCGCGACGCGCCGAAGGTCGCGCGCCGCATCCCCGCACCGCGCTAAATTTAATGATGAACGTGGAATGATGAGTGATGAATGAAAAGCAGCAAGACTCTTTTAATTCATCGTTCATCATTCAGCATTCCGCATTTCTGTCTTTCGAGGTGTGAGCGAGTTGACGATCTGTCCATGCTGCGGCGCTGAGGTAGAGGGCGACCTGCTCGCGGGCTGCGTCGAGTGCGGCGCGCGAGCCGTCGGGCCGCCGCTGCCGCGGCCCGAACGTGAGCTTCCCGGCTACGGCCACGCGCTCGCAATCTCTGCCGCGGGGCTTCTGCTCGCGCTCGCGTTCGCCGCCGCCTTCGTCTCCGCATTGTGGCAGCGCGAGACCTTCGACCTCCGCCCGTCGGCGCTCCTGCGCGCCGCCGAGAGCGCGGCGTGGGGCCTGAAGTGGAGCGCCCTGCCCGCGTCCTTTGCACTCGCCTTCGCGTGCGCGCGGCTCTACGCGAGCATGCGTCGCGCGCCCGCGCGTTTCGTCGGCCACTGCTTCGCCCGCGCCGGACTCGCCGCGACGCTCGCGGTCATGCTCGCGCTTTCGGCGTTCGTCGGCGTGACCGTCCCCGAACGCCTGCGCATGCGGGAGCTTGCGCGCCGGGCAGGCGAGAACGCCCTGCTCTACTCGACAGACCTCGCGCTCGCGCGCTACCGGCGTCGCTTCGGCACGTACCCGGCCACGCTCGAAGACCTGCGGCGGCTCGAAGACCCCGACGGCTCGGTCGCGAAGCTGCTCGCCGCCGTCGGCGCGGGAGATTACAGGCCGCGGACTGACCTCGCCTCGCTCTCGACGGGCCGTGCGAAGGCGCGCGTGCGCCGCCGCGTCCGCGCCGACGACGACATGCAGGGCGACCCGATAGTGCTCACGAACTACGAGCTTGTGCTGCCAGGCGGGGACGGGGTCAACGGCACCGACGACGACCTGCGTTTAAGCGACGGCCTCATCCTCGATGCGCCGCGCGCCGCAAACACGAAAGGCGCGGCCACACAGACCGTCGGAGGCAGGCGCGCTCACTGAGTTGGAAGAAGGCTAATGGTGAATGGAAATGGATAAGAGCAGGTTCTATTCATTCTTGAGGGCAGGGGCGATGAAGCTCACCACAGAGGCACAGAGGACACGGAGGGAGCACAGAGCGTTTTCTCCGTGCCGTCTCCGAGTCCTCTGTGCCTCCGTGGTTAACTGCCCGTCACCTCGCCAATAGGTATAAAATAGGAACAGTTCCATTTACCGTTTACTAAACCATGGGAATCATCAACCTCTTCAAGCGGAAGAAGGCGGACGACGAGGGCGCGCGCCGCGCCACGCTGCTGCGGGCCGGGCGCATCACCGAAGGCTCGATCTTCGACGTGATCACGGACGACGCGGGCACGATCACGCAGGTCTTCTACAACTACGAGATCAACGGCGTCGAGTACGAGTCGTCGCAACTGCTCGACCCAGACCAGCGCCGGCGCTCGTCGGACTACTTCCCCGGAGCGCGCGTCACCGTCCGCTTCAACCCGCGCCAGCCCGGCAACTCGCTGGTAGTTTAAGATTCGTAAACCGTGAACCGTAAACCGTGACAAGAGAAAACCTACTTTCCACTCGTCACGGTTTACGGTTCACGGTTCACGGCTTTTTATGTTCAAGAAGATTCTCATTGCCAACCGCGGCGAGATCGCGGTGCGGGTCATGCGCGCGTGCCGCGAGATGGACATCTCGCCGGTCGCCGTCTATTCCGAGGCGGACGCGTCGGCGCTGCACGTGCGCCTGGCGGACGAGGCTTATCTGCTCGGCCCCGCGCCCTCGGTCGAGAGCTACCTGAGAATTGACCGCGTCATCGCCTCCGCGCGCGAGAGCGGCGCGGAGGCGATTCATCCGGGCTACGGCTTCCTCGCCGAGAACGCGACGTTTGCGCGCGCAGTCTCGCAGGCTGGACTCGTCTTCGTCGGCCCCTCGCCCGAAGCGATGGAGTTGATGGGGTCGAAGACGAGCGCGCGGCGCGCGGCCCTCGCCGCCGGAGCGCCCGTCGTCCCCGGCGCGACAGAGGCGCTCGCGTCAGTCGAGGAGGCGCGCGAGACCGCCGCCCGCGTCGGCTACCCCGTCATGCTCAAGGCCGTGGCGGGCGGCGGCGGCAAGGGCATGCGCCTCGTCGCCTCGGAAGACGAGTTGCCGTCGGCCTTCGAGACGGCGCGCTCGGAGGCGGCCTCCGCGTTCGGCGATCCTTCGGTCTATATCGAGAAGGCGGTCGAGCGCCCGCGCCACATCGAGATTCAAATCTTCGCCGACTCTCAAGGGAGTTTCGTACACCTTGGCGAGCGCGAGTGCTCCATCCAGCGCAGGCATCAGAAAGTCATCGAGGAGTGCCCGTCGCCGATTAACGACGCACGTTTGCGCGAGACGATGGGCGCGACGGCAATCGAGATTGCCCGCGCCGCGAATTACGTCGGCGCGGGCACGGTCGAGTTCCTCGTCTCGGACGTGACGCGCGAGTTCTACTTCCTTGAGATGAACACGCGCCTACAGGTCGAGCACCCGGTCACGGAACTCGTCACCGGCCTCGACCTCGTGCGCGAGCAGATACGCGTCGCCGCGGGCCTGCCGCTCTCGTTCACGCAAGACGAGGTGCGCTGGACGGGTCACGCCGTCGAGTGCCGCGTCTATGCCGAAGACCCGGAGCGGGACTTCATGCCAAGCCCCGGTCGCATCACGCACTTGCGCGTCCCCGCCGGCCCCGGCGTGCGCGACGACGGCGGCGTCTATCAGGGCGCGGAGGTCTCGATCTACTACGACCCGCTCGTCTCGAAGCTCGCCGCCTGGGGCCGCACGCGCGCCGAGGCCATCGAGCGCATGCGCCGCGCTCTCTCCGAGTACACGGTCGGCGGCATCAAGACTACGCTCCCCTTCTTCCGCGAAGTGATGCGCGACGAGGAGTTCGCCGCGGGCCGCCTCGACACCGGCTTCATCCCGCGCTTCAACGAGCGCCGCGCCGCCGAATCGTCACGCGCCGACGAGCCGTCACACGAAGAGATCGTCAGGCGCGACATGGCGGCAATCGCCGCCGCGCTCGCCTACTCGGAGTCGGAACGGCGCGGCCCCCAACCGCAACCCTCTCAAGCCGAGCCGAGCCGCTGGAAGATGGCCGGTCGCGTGGCGCTGCACAATTCGAGGGTTTGAATCGGACGAGCCGACCGCTGTTGATGTATGAAACTACACGTCGAGATTGAAGGCGAGAAAGTCCTGCTCGAAGTTGAGCGCGAGGGCGGGCGCGTGGTCGCGGAGGCCGGCGGGCGGCGCTACGAACTCGAAGTGCGCGGGGTCGGCGAGGGCGAGTACCTTCTGCTGCACGAGGGGCGCGTCTATGAGTGCCGCGTCGAACAAGCACAGGGCGCGCGTGAGCGCGGCGAGATGAGAGTCGCCGTCGGCGCGGGCGAGTACGCCGTCACGCTCACGGACACGAAGCACCTGCGCGGCGCGCGCATAGCCGCCGGTGAGCACGGGGGGCGCGCGCAGGTCGTAGCGCCGATGCCGGGCAAGGTCGTGCGCGTGCTCGTCGAGCGGGGGCAGGCGGTCGAGTCGGGCGCTGGAGTGGTCGTCGTCGAGGCGATGAAGATGCAGAACGAGTTGAAGTCGCCGAAAGCGGGCACGGTCGTCGAACTCCGCGTCGAGCCGGGCGCGACCGTCAACGCGGGCGAAGTGCTCGCCGTCATTGAATGAAGGAATGAAAGAGAGACGGGGAGAGCGGGAGACCGGGAGACGGGGTGAATCGGAGACCGGGCGCGTCGTGTTAAATGCTACGCCTCTCGCCCCGTCTCCCCGCCGCCCCGTCTCCCGGCCATCCATTGCCGGCGACCTGCGCGTCGTCCTGTGGGACATTGACGGGACGCTCGTGCGGACGCGCCGGCAGGGCGTGTTCAAGGACTACACGACGCCCGTGCTCGTGCGCGTCTTCGGCACGGCGGGGCGCTTGCACGAGTTGAGCGTGTCGGGGATGACCGACTTGCAGATCGTCTCGGAGGCCCTGCGCGACGAGGGCTTCACCGCGGAGCAGATTCGCGGGCGCGCGACGGAGTTGACCGCGCTCTACCTCGAAGAGCTTGAGCGGCTGACGCGCGGCGAGGAGGTTTACCACGCGCTGCCCGGAGCGCGGGAGGCGCTAGAAGCAGTCGAACGCCGCCCGCGCTACCTCAACTCCCTGCTCACGGGCAACGTCGAGCCTGCCGCCCGGCTGAAGCTGCGCCTGGTCGGACTCGAACGCTTCTTCCGCCTGCCCGGCGCGTTCGGCGAGGACTCGCACGACCGGCGCGACCTGCCCGCGCTCGCGCGCGAGCGCCTCAGCCGACACCTCGGACTCGATTTAAAACCGGAACAGCTCATCGTCGTCGGCGACACGCCGAACGACATCCGTTGCGCCCGACACTTCGGCGCGCGCGCCGTCGCCGTCGCCACCGGGAGAACCTACAGCACCGCAGACCTCACGGCGCACGACCCGGATGCCGTCCTCGCCGACCTCACCGACACGGAGCTTGTGCTGCGGATTCTCGCGGGGCTTTGAGCCGGTATCAGGCGGCGGCGCTTCGCCCTGCACCGCCTTTCTCGAAGGCGCTCCCGTGCACCATCACGAAGAACACGCCCGCGGCATAGACCAATAGCGTGAGCTGCAACTCACCGTGAAGGCCGTGGAACGCAAGCGCGAAGAGAAAAATCGCCAGCAGCGTAATCGCGCCCACCCTCAACGTCGCCGGAACGATGAACAAGAGCGCGGCGATGGCCTCCGCCCCCGCCAGCACGACGATGCCTACACGGACGTGCGACGCGCCGCCCGAACCGCTCGACTGCAACACGGTGATGAGACTCTGCGCGAGCACGACGACCCCCAGAGTCAGGTGAAAGGCGATGAACGAGCGGCGGAGCGCGTGGTTATTCATCCTCTGAACTCCTTTAAGCGAGGCCGGCCTCTCTGAAGCGCGGGTACTCTTCTGCATTCAACCGGTACGACTCATTATAAAAGCCCTTCAAGGGCGGTGGAAGCCCCTCTCAATATCTCTTTTCGTCAGACGAAGGATGATGGGGCGACCGTGCGGGCAGGTGGTGGGCGAGGAGGTGAGCAGGAGGCGGTCAATGAGCCAGCGCATCTTCTCCGCGGTGAGCGGCGTGTTGATCTTAATCGCCGCGCGGCAGGCGAGCGAGGCGGCGACCTCGTCGCGCAAGGTGGCGCGCGCGCGTCCGCGCTTCTCTGCGTCAACGGTGTCGAGGATTTCGGCGAGGAGGTTGCGGGCCTCGGACGCGGGCAGGTCTGCGGGCACAGAGCGGACGGCGACCGTGCGGCCCGACAGGCGCATCAGCCCGAAGCCGAGGCGTTCGAGTTCTGCGGAGACTTCGTCGAAAGCCGCGGCCTGCGCGGGCGTCAGATCAAATGTTTCGGGGACGAGGAGGTTCTGCGACTCCGCCGCGCGCGACGCTTCGAGGCGACGGTACTTGTCGAAGAGGATGCGCTCGTGCGCGACGTGCTGGTCAATGAGGAGCAGCCCTTCGGCGTCCGTGGCGATGATGAAGCTGTCTTCGAGCTGGCCGAGCGGGCGTATGTTCGGCGTCAGCGTCTCGCCCGCGGCCTCGCGCACGATCCCCGCGGCGGAGTTGAGCGGCGGAAGAGCGACCGCGCCTGCGCTCGTCTGAGCCGGAGGACTCTGCGCGCCGGGTGTGGGACGCATGGCATCGGGCGTCGCGGCGGGCGTGTGCGCGGCGTCGTGTGTGTGAGTCGCTGTCTCCGCATGACGCGCGACGGCGTCGAGGGCCGAGTGGGAAGAGCGCGCGGCCTCGGTCGCTTCGTCGCCCGCGAACAGGGGCGACACGGCGTCCGCGTGCGGAGTCCGACCGAACTCGATTGACTCCTGCGCGGCAGCGCCTTCGTCGCGTTGCGCGGGCGCAGCGTCCGGCGCTCCCCGTGTTGATGAGGGGGTCGCTCCTCGGAGCGAGTCAGGCCCGGCGGCAGTCGCGCCGATGTGTGAGGGCGAGTCGGGCGCGAAGGCGCTCGCGTGCCCGCGCCTGTCGCTCGCGGACTCGCCGACGGCGAAGTCGGTCTCCTTCCTCTCGGCGAAATCCGTCCCCGCGAAACTCGTCTCGGCGCTCACGTCGTAGTCGCCAGCCGCGCCGGCGAGACTCTCCTCAAGCGGGAGGTAGCCGCCCGTGGCGAGCGCAGCGCGGACTGCTTCGCGCACGGCGTCGGCGACCGCCGAGGTGCGGCGGAAGCGCACCTCGGTCTTCGCCGGGTGAACGTTCACGTCCAACTCTTCGGGCGGTACTTCGAGGAACAGGAGCGCCGACGGGTAAACGCCGTGCGGCAAGACGGAGCGGTAGCCTTCGGACAGGGCGCGCGCGACGAGGCGGTCGCGGACGAAGCGCCCGTTGACGAAGAGGTACTGCGCGTCGCGCGTCGTGCGCCGCTCGCGCGGGGCCGAGACGTAGCCGCGCACGCGCGCGACCCCTTCATGACCGCCCCCGACTTCGAGGAGGTGTTCGAGGAACTCCGCGCCGAAAATCTGGTAGGCACGCTCGCGCAAATCCGACGCGGGCGCGGCGCGCAGGACTTCGCGCCCGTTGTTCGTGAGCGCGAAGGCGATCTCCGGGTGCGCGAGCGCGTAGTGCGTGACGAGGTTCGTCAGGTGGAAGCTCTCGGTCGCCTCGGAGCGCAGGAACTTGCGGCGCGCGGGGACGTTGAAGAAGAGGTCGCGCACACTGATGGTCGTGCCGCGCGCTCGCGCGGCGGGCGCAACGTCGCGCATGCGACCGCCCTCGATCACGACGCGCGTGCCTTCAGTCTCACCTTCGGTCTGCGTGATTAGCTCGACGCGCGCGACCGAGGCGATTGAGGCCAGCGCCTCGCCGCGGAAGCCGAGCGTGCTGATGCGCGCGAGGTCGTCCGTCGTACTGAGCTTCGAGGTGGCGTGGCGCTCGAAGGCGAGCACGGCGTCGTCGCGCGTCATGCCCTCGCCGTCGTCGGCGACGCGCAAAAGGCGGCGGCCACCGGCCTCCACGTCAACCTCGACGCGGCGCGCGCCCGCGTCAATCGAGTTCTCGACCAGTTCTTTGGCGACCGACGCGGGGCGCTCGACCACCTCGCCCGCGGCGATCTGGTTGGCGACGTGGTCGGAGAGGACGCGAATCTTGGACATGGGAAAGCAATCAGCAATCAGCGTTCAGCTATCAGCTTCTTCGCCTGACAACGGCTGTAAGTTTCAGTGTAGCGGCTGCCAGTCTGAGAAGGCAAAAGCTGAAGGCTGACTGCTGACCGCTGAATGCTTTTAGAGATAGACGATCTGGTGGTCGTTCGTCGAGAGGTCAATGGCGTCGTGAATCCACTCGACGACGTAGCGACCGTGGCGCGCGAGCAAGCTGGTGATGTTGAGATGTCGCTCCTGTAAAGACTTTTCGGGGAAGAGCGCGGTCGAGGCGCGCTCCAACTGGCGCAGAACGGCCCGGTCGCGCGCGATCTGTGCGCGGTGGAAGCGTGCGCGCAGGCCTTCGAGCTGGTGCGCGATCTTGCGCCGCCCGCCCGTGAGCGCGTCGGCGAGCGTCGGGTCGAAGCCGCGCAGCTTCTCCTGAAGGGCGTCGAGGGCGCGGGCTACGTCGGCGTCCGTCTCGTCCAAAGCGCGCGCCACGTCAGCGCCGAGGTGCTCTTCGACGACGCGGGCGACCACGCGGTCGAGTCCGCCGAAGAAGTCTTCGAGCCGTAAACCGTAGCGTTCGAGCGTGCGGCCCGTGCGGCGCTCGACGACGGTCAGACTCGCGCGGTGGAGTATCGGCGTGGCGGGCCGACCGAGCACGCGGTAGCTCTCGGCGGTCTGCGCGAAGTAGGCGATCTCGGCGGAGCCGCCGAAGTATGCGATTGTCGGGAGCAGGAAGTCCTGCACGACTGCGCGTAGCGTGACGTTCGGGCTGAAGCGCTCCGGCTCGCGGAGCGCGAGAGCCGACAGCTCGTCCGCCGTCCAAGCGTTCTCAGTCCCCTTCGCGCGGTAGCGCCCTTCCGCCGTGCGCACGAGCGCGCGGCGCGCACCGCCTTCGATGAGGAAGAGCGGGAACGCATCCTCGGAGGTGTGCACCTGCGCGTGGTAGCCCGCGGCCTCAAGCTCGCGCGAGCGCGCGTCCGTGGCGGCGGCGATCTCCTCGGCGCGGCGCGCGGCCTCCGAGTAAAGCGGCGCGGCCAGACGCTTCAAGGTCGCATCCGTCGGGTCGAGCAGCACGAGGCCGTAAGCCCTTGTGAGCGCGGCGAGCATGCGCGCGAACGCCTCGCCGTAGGCGCGGCCCGGTCGGTAGCTGTCGCGCACGAGACTTTCGAGGTCTGGACGGAACTCGCTCGACGGCAGGAGGTCGAACAGTTGATTGATCGTCTGTTCAATGCTCTCGTCGAGTGTGACGCCGCCGACCTGCCGCCCTTCGGCGTGTAGCTCGCCGGGGACGGACGCGCCCGCGAGCCGCCCGTCGCAGGCGATGACCTCTGCGCGCTGCACCTCCTCCCAGTCGTGATCTTCGGTCGCCATCCAGAAGACGGGCACGGCCTCCGTGCCGCGCGCCGAAAGACAGGCGGCGAGCTTCACCGCCGAGAGCGCCTTGTAGAGAGTGTAGAGCGGCCCGGTGAAGAGACCGACCTGCTGGCCCGTGACGACGGCGACCGAGTCGCTTGAGCGGAGGCGTTTGATGTTGTCGAGAGTTTCGCGGCCCGCGCCCCATGACGCGTTCGAGTCGGCGAGCGCGTCGCAGAGCGCGGCACGGTCGGTCGTGTAAGTATCAAGCACGCGGCGGCGGCGACCGTCCAGTTCGTAGTGGAAGCGGACTGCTTCGGGGTAGAAGCGGCGCAAGGCTGTGGGGTCTTTGAGGTATTCGAGGAAGAGGCGCGACTGGTGCGGGACGCGCTCGAACGGCAGGCGCTCGACGCGCAGGCCCGCGCCTTCGGGCGTGCCGTGACATGCGGATTCGGTCGTGGTCACAAGCTTCTCGGTTCCTGCCGCGCGGCCCCCGTTCAAGCTCCTTTTTTGCCGGTGCATTATAACGACCGCCTCCGAGCGCGCGCAAACTAAGGGGATGGCAAAGAAGTAAGGAAGATGTAAAAAGGCGGGAGGCGAAAGTGAAGGCAGCTCGCGTGCTTCCGCTTTCGCCTCCCGCCTTTTTACTTTTGCCTTACCCCCTGGGTCTCACTTCGGGAACTTGTCTATCTTGCCGTAGCGCAGGTAGAGCGGGTCGAAGGCGTGCAGGTGGAGGCGCGCGACGAGCCAGCCGGCGACGCTCATCAGGATGCCGACGGCGATGTAGTTGATCGTGTCGCGCCACTTGACGACGCGCATGATGTACTTGCCCCGCGCCTTCCCGACCAGGAAGTTGACGAAGGCGGCGAGCAGGGCGAAGGCGATGATCGTCAGCACGAAGACGGCGACGCCCCGGAACGTCAGGTGCGCGCGCCCCCACCCGTAAAACCGCGCCGGGATGACGCTCGACTCCCATCGGCTGTAGAAGGCCCAGGCCACGCCGAGGACGACCGACGCGAGCAGCGCCCACTTCAGGGCGATGAGCGTGGGCGAGAGCTTCCAGGGCTTGAAGGCGGAGCTGGCGGCGGCCTTCAGAAGTTTGTCGAGCCGCTCCTTGTTCTTCCCGCGCGGCTTCATCGCCTCCTCGATCTCCAGGAAGCGCCACTGCTCCGAAGGGGCGTCGCCGTCGAAGCCCTCGACGCAAGGGACTTGGCCGCGGAACTGGTTGGCGGTCATGCGGTAGGCGCTCGACATCAGCGCGTAAGCCTCGGCGTCGCAGAACGAGTCGAGGTCTGTGCGCACGGCTGCGAGACGGCGCTGCGTGTCGGCGGCGACGCCGTAGGTGGTCACGCCGGTCGTGCCCGCGCCGACGCCTGAGTCTTCCCTGTCGAACTCGTACTCCTTCTGCGAGGGTGGGCAGTCGCGCCAGGCCAACGACTCGCCCGACAAGTCCTGCTTGAGGTGGACGAACATCAGCCCGCGCAGCACTGAGGAGCTGCGGCGCGCGGCGATGTCGCCGTACTGCGCCTCGCGCACGCGCGCCTGAAGGATGCTGTTCGAGCGCAAAGGCACGCCGAGCAGGCCGCCCGACGGCACGTCCAACGCGTCCATCTGCCCGCTGCCGTCGCTGACGAGCATCACCGTGCAGTCCTGCTCCAGAAGGCTCGCGATCCCCTGGTTGTCGCAGACGCCGCCGTCAACGAGGCGGACGCTGATGCGCCGCTCGGTGGTGTCGGGGTAGAGGTCGTCGAGGATGATCGGCTCGAAGAGTCCGGGCACGCAGGACGAGGCGGCGACGGCGTGGCCGAGCCTGACAGGCGGATAGTTCGGCGGCGCGTCCGTGTAGTAGAGGCGGCGCAGGCGGTAGTTACAGTCTATCTTCGAGCTGAGCGGCGCGGGCGGCTCGCCCATGTAGGAGGCCGTGAACTGCCAGGTGTGCCCGGTGTTGAGCGAGGCGGCGTTGAGGACGAGGATGGGGGCCTTGTTCTCGCGCCGCCAGTTGTGGCTGCGCGGGTTGAAGTCGGCCTGCCGGAGCGCGCCGCCGTCCGCGCCCGCGCCGACCTTCGGGTGGATGTAGAGGTCTCTGAGCAGGCGCTTCTCGCGCTTGAAGCCGAAGACGGGCGCGAGCCAGTCGGGCAGCCAGCGCGGGCCTGTGACGGGGCCACGCCCGTCCTCGCCGTCCTCGACCTCGGAGTAAAGCTCGCGCTCGTAGAGTTCGCCCACGCGCAGCGTGCGCGAGTAGCCCGCCGAGAAAATCATCTTGAGGTTGGTCGTCAGCTCGGCGAGCACGCGCGTCCGTATGTTGCGCTGCACGCCTCGGAGGAAGTGCTCTTCGAGGCGGCGGACGATCTCGACGTAGTCCCCGCGCGTGATCTCTTCGTCGGCCTTCGTCTGTAGCAGGCGGCGCACTTCGAGGTAATAGTGCGCGCCGAGGATGGAGCCGCCGGAGACGCAGGAGAGAACCTCGACGTGGCGCAGAACGTCGAGTTCGGCGAGGCGGGCGAGCACGCCGATGTGGTAGAGCGAGGCGCGAAAACCCCCGCCCGAAAGCCCCAGCCCGAACTTGCCGCGGAAGGTGCTGCGCACGGCCTTGTCGTCGCCGCGCAAAAGCTTCCTGAGCGCGGCAGCGGCCTCCGTTCGCTCGAACTCCTCCTCCGAGATCATCCCCTGTGAGCCGTCGTCGCCGCCAGCGCCGTACTGCAAGCGCGCGAGCCGCGCGAGCTGCCGCGCCGTCGTCTCGTACTCCCACTCCGGCACGTCGAGGCCGGCGGAGGATTTGATGTCGAAGCCGACGCGCAGGCCCGCCGCCTCCGGCTCCTCGGTCAGCCAGCGCGCGGCCTCGTCGTAGCGCCTGAGTCCGAAGAGCGCTTCGGCGACTGTGGCGTAGTACCACCATTCGTCCCTCAGCCACGCGCAGCCCGGCTGCTCGCGCAGGGGTGGGACGGAGCGTGCGAGTTCCTCGCGGATGAGACGGGCCTGAGCGCGCCTCTCGTCGGCGGTCTGGGCGGAGACGCCGACGCGCGCGGCCTCCTCGTCCTCCTGCGCGGCGAGCACGTCGAGCACGAACGCCGCGTTGAGTCCGTTCCAGCCCTGATCCTTCGAGGCGTCCAACACGCACGCGGGGTTCTCTCGCAAATACTTCAGAACGTCGGCGCGCTCCCCGTCGGTCGCGTCCGCGGGAAGCCCCTGCGCGTAGCCCTTCAGGTAATAGAAGAGGGCGCGCTCCAGGTTCTGACGCTTCCCGTCGGCCTCCCACTTCCGTTTGAAGATCGCGCCGGCGAGGCCGAGCGTCTCCGTGTCGCGCGTCTGGGCGAGGTCTTCGATCTGGCCGAGAATCTTGAAGGCGCGATCCAGCTTCCAGTCCAGCGGCAGGTCTGGGTCTTTGTAGGTGTAGAGGGCGGCCTTCTGGAAAATCTTCGTGTAGAGCTTCGGGTAATCGCTGCGGTTGACGACGGCGCACGCGCGCCGGAGCACGCGCCGCGCGTAGCCGATCTGCTTGTACTCGGCGAGGCTCCTGGCAAGCTCGAACATCTCGTCCGGCTGAATGACGGTCGCGCCGCCGAGCACCTCGACGGCGAGCGCCACGTCCCGCTCGACGCGGCGCGCGCGGACGAGGGGCACGATGTCGTCCTGCCCGTCCCTGGCGAGGCTCCGCTCAAGCGTGCGCGCCGCGTCGGCCTTCAGCGATGCGCCGGCGATGAACTCTCCGGCGCGCCTTCGGTCGGCCTCGACGCGCAGGGCGCGGATGTCTTGCGCGAGTTCCCGGCGACCGAAGCCGCCGAGGCTCCGCTCAATGCCGCGCAGGTCGTCGCTCGTCCAGGAGTTTTTGCCCCTAAGAATTTCGGCGGCACGATTGACAACGGCGCTTTCGTTTTCGCTCATGAGGGTTCTCCGGTCTTAGAAGTCGGTCGGGCAGCCGGCCCACGGCAGGTTAGACAAAGGGAGGCGGCGACGCTCTCGGACTGTGGCCGGAGGCATTGCCCGCGGCGCGTTCGGGAATTCTTCCGACGGGCCTAACGACCCGGCGGCGCTTGTTAACGCAGGCCCGCCGCGCCGCCGCCGCTTATACTCCGCCTCAATCTTTATGTCAACGCCGAGCGCCCCGCCGCCGCGCCCGCCGCCTCTTCGAGCAGCCGCGCGATCTCGGCGCGCGCCTCCTCGCCCGGCGCGCGCAAGGGGGCGCGCACCGCCCCGCCGCCGTAGCCCGCGAGGTCGAGCGCGGCCTTCAGGCCGCCGATGCCGTAGCGCGTCGTCACCGCGCGCGCTATGGGCGCGAGCCGCTTCTGTAGTTCGAGCGCGCGCGCGTGGTCTTCGGCGCGGAACGCCTCAAAAATCTGGACGCACAGGCGCGGCACGGCGCATCCCGCGGCGAGTATTGCGCCGCACGCGCCCGCGCACAGCGACGCGTAGAAGACGCCCGCGTGCCCCGTCAGCACCGCGAAATCCTCTCGACACCCGCCCGCGAGTCGCAGCATCTCGGAGAGGTTCACCACGTCGCCGGAGCTGTCCTTGATGCCACAGATGTTCGGGTGTTCGGAGAGGCGCGCGACCGTCTCCGGCGCAATGGCGACGCCCGTGTTCTGCGGGATGTTGTAGAGGACGACGGGAACGGGCGAGGCGTCGGCGACGGCGGCGAAGTGATCCGCCAAAGCCTCCTGAGACATCGCCGCGCGGTAGAAGTGGGGCGTCAGCACGAGCAAACCTTCCGCGCCCGCGCCCGCCACCCGCCGCGCCTCGGCGACCGTCCCGCGCGTGCCCTGCTCGCCGACGCCGACGACGAACGCCAGCCCGCGCGCTACGCGCCCGCGCGCCGTCTCGACGATCAGCATGCGCTCGCGCTCGTCCAGGTGCGCACGCTCGCCCGTCGAGCCGAGCGCGACGTAGCCCGCGACGCCCGTCTCGTTCCACTTCTCGATGTTCGCGCCGAGCGCCCGCGCGTCCACCTCGCCGCCCGCGCCGAACGGCGTCGTGAACGGCAGCAGCACGCCGCGCAGCCTCTCACTCGGCGGGGATTCGAGCGAAGATTTCTGTCCGTTGATGCCTTCCTGCTGTTTCAAGCCGGGGCATTATAGCGGGACGTTTCAGGGCAGGCAAACTACTGCGTCAGCCAAGGACGAGCCAGTTTCTTCCCGCGCCCCCAGATTTTTTACTATGCGCCCACGCCACGATGAAATGTTTTATCCCGCGTCGTCATAATCATTAGAGCAAGCCGCGAGAGGCGTTCTCCCTCAGGGACTGGGCGTGAGTGTTACGGCATGAATTTGGGTCCCATTTGCGCAGCGTCGCTGTATCCGGTCGGAACGGCACGAGGGCCGTTCCGATCCCTGACGACGCGCGACGCCCGTGCGGTCACGTTTTCTATCCTTTTAGCTTTACGCCGTTTGTAATCCTTTGCGCCGATTTTTTCTGTACCTGGGCAACGGCGAAAAATGATGTTGACAATTCCATTGAAGAGGAATATTTTGCCGACGTTCTCAACACGTTTTGCCCGCCGACACAGCCTTCCCGTGCCGGCAAGTCGTTCCTGTTAACATTCTCTTTCACGGCTGGCCCGGCCTTAACGGATCGGCCTTTCAATTCATTTAACACCGCCACCAGCGCGGTCTCTCTTCATCAAAGGGTCACAGCTTCAACAGACTCTACCCCGGCGGCTTCGCCGGAACGGACGCGCCCTTAAACTTTCGGGTCGCGGTTTCGCCCTCGCCGCTCCCGTCCGCAATTCAAGACTCGGCGGCTCAAGCGGCGGCGTCAGCCGATTTGCCGTCGTTCCGCCTCGCCCCGCATCGTGCAAGGAAAGTTTTGACAACCCGGCTTTCGGCACTTCCGAGAGAAGTGTCGCCCCTCAAAGGAGATGCCCGTGAAAAAGATTCTCAGTCTCGCTCTGGCACTCATCGTCAGCTCCCTCGGACTGATCTCGCTCCCCGCCAGAGCAGTCCGCGCGCAGGAGGTCGCCTCCGCCGGCAAGTCCATCGGCGAGATAAAAGAGGAGTACGAGCGCCTGCTGGCAATCGAGCGCAACCCCGCCACCCCGAGCGAAGTCAAGGAGGTGAACCGTGGATTTCTCGACGAGCGGCGCACGCAACTGATTAACCTGCTCAAGACGAGGATTGACGCCCTGCGCAATTATCAGGCGAGCACCGGCGACCTCCTAAAGGCGGAAGAGAGCCTGGTCATCGAAAAAAACATTGGGGGCTTGGAGAAGGAGATGCGCGCCCTACAGGGCGACGCACAGAGCGTGGCACGGACAGCAACCCCCGCGCCTTCGTCGGTCAGGGCCGCGTCAAGGCCCCTGCGCGCCAAGGCTTCTTATAAAAAAGCCGCCCCCGACGCGAACGCGGCCAGTGCCCCCGCCGAAGCGACGCCTGCGAGCGCGCCCGCCTTCGCGCCCGACCCGCCGCGCGACGATAGCGCCGCTGCTGCGCCTGCTGCGCCTGCGGCGGCCTTGGCCCCAGCCCAGGCCCGTCCTATTGAAGTGTCA
>Ga0209577_10000956_pt1 | contig 28810 bp, 24 predicted proteins | sample GraSoiAngelo_109_FD_185874 | JGI IMG/M metagenome (GOLD analysis project Ga0209577, IMG submission 185874) | Grasslands soil microbial communities from the Angelo Coastal Reserve, California, USA - 14_0903_12_20cm (SPAdes) (version 2) | ecosystem: Environmental > Terrestrial > Soil > Grasslands...
AGAAAACACTGAGATCGTTCGGCGATCCTCGTCGGATCGCCTCGGCAGGACAACGCTTTTTGTTTGCCACCTGATCCGCGGCGAATGGCCAGTGCTGCTAGAATTTAACGAATGGGAAGCTCCATGAAACAAGAAAGATCGTTCATGCCGTGCGCTGCGCTTTCAGCATTCCTGGTGATGACCGTCGCCGCGTCGGTGGCACAGGTGAAGGCAGGAGCTTTGCCGGTGCGGCGGGAGTTCTTGAAGAAGCTGGTCGAAGCCGCGGTGGAGAGAGCGCAATACCTGGTGCGCTACGATCCGGAATGATGTCGGCAGGCGGGGGTGCTCCAGCAAGAGCGCCGGCCTGAAGGCCGCAGCTAGGAAAGCGCTGCTCGGCCGTGGAAACGGGCGGAGGAGCCGAGTTCTTCCTCGATGCGGAGAAGCTGATTGTACTTGGCGATGCGGTCGGTGCGGCTGGCGGAGCCGGTTTTGATCTGCCCGGCGGCGGTGCCGACGGCGAGATCGGCGATGAAGGTGTCCTCGGTTTCGCCCGAACGATGAGAGATGATCGAGTTGTAGCCGGCTTTGCGGGCGAGCTCGATGGCGTCGATGGTTTCGGTGACGCTGCCAATCTGGTTCAACTTGATGAGAATGGCGTTGGCGATGCCTTCGTTGATGCCGCGGGAGAGGCGCGCGGTGTTGGTGACGAAGAGGTCGTCGCCGACAAGTTGAATTTTCTTTTTGGAGGTCTTGCTGCCGATGCTCTTGGTAAGGGACTTCCAGCCCGCCCAATCGTCCTCCGCCATTCCGTCTTCAATGGATACGATGGGATACTTTTCGGCCCAAGTGGTCCAGTAGGCAGCCATCTGCGCCGAAGTATGAGTGGACTTGTCCGATTTCTTGAAAACGTAATTGTTGCTCGCCTTGTCGTAGAACTCGCTGGAGGCGGGATCGAGCGCGATGCTCACTTGCTCGCCCGGTTTGTAACCGGCGGCAGCGATGGCTTCCAGAACGATTTGAATGGCCTCTTCGTTCGATTTGCAGCTAGGGGCAAAGCCGCCTTCGTCGCCCACGGCCGTCGAGTAGCCATGCTTCTTCAGCGCGGTCTTCAAAGCATGGAAGATTTCCACTCCCCATCGCAACGCTTCCGAAAAGCTCGGGGCGCCTGCGGGCACAACCATGAATTCCTGAAAGTCAACGGAACTGTCGGCATGTGCGCCGCCATTGAGAATGTTCATCATCGGACCAGGGAGCAGATTCGCGGACGGATCCGTGGAATAGCGCGAGAGATATTTGTAGAGCGGCTGTTTGAGGGCGATGGCGGCGGCGCGGGCGGCGGCCATGGAGACGGCGAGAATGGCGTTGGCACCGAGGCGGGACTTTGTGGGGGTGCCGTCGAGGGAAATCATCTTCTGGTCGAGCACGCGCTGGTCGGCGGCGTCGAAGCCGACTATGGTCTTGGCGATTTCGGTGTTGACGTTCGCGACGGCCTTAAGGACGCCCTTTCCGAGATATTTCGATTTGTCACCATCACGCAATTCGAGGGCTTCGTGCTCGCCAGTGGAAGCGCCGGAAGGGACCGCGGCACGGCCAAGCGAGCCGCTATCGAGAATGACGTCGGCTTCCACGGTGGGATTGCCGCGGGAATCGATGATTTGGCGAGCGCGAACGTAGGCGATTCTTGTGGACATGGTGGTCTGTTCTCCTGAGCAGATGCGAATCGATGATTTTACAGAACATTGCCACGGAGTCACAGAGGCACGGGAAATGAATCAAGATTGGAGAAGTATGGCGGGGCAGCTCGATTTAAGCCGATTCGGGTTCTTCGATGAGGGATTCCTGCCGAACGACGACGACGATGCCGGAATCGGTGACGTGGAAGCGGCGTTTGTCGGCTTCGAGGTCATAGCCGATCTCGGTGCGCTCGGGGAGACTGACGTGGCGGTCGATGATGGCGCGGCGGATGCGCGAATGGCGGCCGATGTTCACGTGATTGTAGATGATGGATTGCGAAACTTCCGAGTAGCTGTTGACGCGCACATCGTTGCCGATCACGGATGTCTGTACGCGGCCGCCGGAGATCACCGAACCGCCGGCGACGATGGAATCGAGCGCCAGGCCCATGCGCTCCGGGTCGGCAAAAACAAACTTTGCGGGCGGATACTGGTGTTGCCAGGTGCGCAGCGGCCAGGCACTGTCGTATAGGTTGAAGACCGGCGACACGCTGACCAGATCCATGTTGGCATCATAGTAGGCGTCCAGCGTGCCCACATCGCGCCAATACAGAGCGTCCTTGCTGTTTTCATCGACGAAGTTGTAGGCGAAGACGCGATGTTTCGAAATGATACGCGGAAGGATGTCCTTGCCAAAGTCGTGGTGCGACTTGGGATCCTCGGAATCGGCCAGAAGGATGGGAATCATGAGCTGGGTGTTGAAGATGTAGATGCCCATCGAGGCGTTGCAATAGCCCGCATGGTGCGGGGACTGTTTTGGCTCCGCAGGCTTTTCCTCGAAGCCGACAATGCGCCAGTCTTTGCCGACTTCGATGACCCCGAACTGCCGCGCCGCTTGTTCCACAGGAATCTGAATGGTGGCGACCGTGACGTCCGCTCCGGACTCGACGTGCTGCTCAAGCATCTTCGCGTAGTTCATCTTGTAAATGTGATCGCCGGAGAGGATGAAGACGAATTTCGAACGCTCGCTGCCGATCGAGTAAATGTTCTGGTAGACCGCGTCGGCCGTGCCTTGATACCACTGCTGCGAGACGCGCATCTGCGGGGGCAGGACTTCGATGTAATCGCCGAGGCCGGCGAGGGGCGACCAGCCGGCGCGGATGTGGCGGTTCAAGCTAAGGGCTTTGTACTGAGTGAGGATGAAGATGCGGCGGAGATTCGAATTGATGCAGTTTGAAAGCGTGATGTCGATGATCCGATAGAGAGCGCCGAAAGGCACGGCAGGCTTGGCACGGTCGCGAGTGAGCGGCCAGAGGCGTTCGCCCTGGCCTCCTGCAAGGAGTACTACGATGGCATCCCGCATATCGGACATTGGCTGCCCCCTGCGGCGCGGAAAGAGAAGCGGCTCATTCTAACAACAGATACAGGGAAAAAGACAACCGCGGTGGTATCGAAGCCGGTGCGGGGTAACCGGCAAGTGAGGAAGGCTCGCGGAGGAGCACCTCAATCCAAATCCTTGGAATCCCCTCCTATTTATCCTTGCGGCAACAGAGTATACAGGTGGTTATGAGGTGGGTTCAGTACCGCGGCAGGGGTCAGAAAGTGCAAAGATTCCTTGACTTGCATGGCGGGAATTGATTAGAAGATGCCAGCGACCTTTCTGGGTGCATCCGTAAAGCGGACAAGACATGCGATAATCAGTAACAGGGGCGGTGCCCGCAGCAATACACAGCCGGCAGTAGCTTGGCCGGCGAGAGGCACTGCAAGAAACCAATCCGAACCGGATTGGGGGTGAATTAATACCGTGGCTGAAGTCATCATCCAAGAAAGTGAATCTCTGGAAAATGCCCTGCGGCGTTTTAAGCGCAAGGTGCAACAGGAAGACATCATCAAGGAAATCAAGAAGCATAGCTTCTACATGAAGCCCGGCGAGAAGCGCCGGGCAAAAGAAGCGCTTTCGCGGAAGCGACTGCGCAAGAAGCAGCGGCGGGAAGCGGACTAATTTAGGGGGCGGCTCCGGCTCGACCGGGGTCGCCCTTCCGTTTTCCTCGCGGCTCGGCGCCGCACTTCCGAGAATCAGGCCCCCGTAAGGCAGAGCGTTTGGGTTCGTGTTTCAGCTTCGTGCCCGCAGGCCCAAGGGATCCGCGCCCGGCGTCCCCGGATACTGGTCTCCTCAAGCATCTAGGCTCTCAGGTACAAAGTCCGCCCAACCTCCTGCCCGGCTCGGGACCAGGGGAGAGCGGCTCATGGAATACCACGACAAGGTGCTGAAGTGTTCGGAGTGCGGATCGGAATTCGTTTTTACTGCCGGCGAACAGATGTTTTTCGCCGACAAAGGCTTCAAGAACGAACCGAAGCGCTGCAAGAACTGCAAAGCAAAGCGGGCCGAGAGCGGAGGAGGAGGGGGAGGACACGCCTCGCCGATGCGCTCGGAAACGAAGACGAATTGCTCGCAGTGCGGGAAGGAAACCACAGTTCCCTTCCGGCCCACACAAGGGCGGCCGGTGTTTTGCCGGGAATGTTTCCAGCAGCGCAGGGCGATGGGAGCGGCATAACGGAATTGCAGTAATGAAGTAAGGAAGTTACGAAGTACAGAGAAGGCCCGACGCGAATACGTTACGCAGGGATAGACAGGAATGTCTGTCCTACTCTTCTCAATCCCTCCCTCCAAGCGCAAATTTAGTCAAGAATGAGCATCCAGAAAGGCCCCCAGTTGCGCGAGCGCTTCCGGCATGTTCTTGCGGCCATAGCCGAAGCGGATATGGCGCGGCTGGTCATAAAGGGTTCCCGGCAAGAGCAACACGCCAGTCTCCTGCATCACCTCCTCACAGAAGACAAATACGTCACGATCGGGCTTGAAGCGCGCGAAGCCGATCGGACTGGCGTTGGGCTTAACCCATTCGAATAGATCGGAGCGCAGCTGAAGGAAGGCGTCGAGAAGAGCGAGATTTCGCCGTACCATTTCCAAATTGCGCCGTACCAACTCACCGCGATGGCGTAAAGCCAGGGCCGTCAGGAACTCACTCGGGGCGCTGCTGCAGATGGTGGTGTAATACTTGAAGTCCAGGCATCGCTGGAGAAGGTCAGCATCCCGGCTGACTAACCACCCCAGCCGCAATCCCGGCAGCCCGTAGGTCTTACTCATCGATCCGAGGCTGAAGGCGTGCTCGTAAACCTCGCAGGCTGCCGGCAGGCGCATCCGTGGGTCGTGTTCGAGTTCTCGGTATACTTCGTCCGAAAAAACGATGATGCCGCGGCTTGCGGCTAGCGCGATGACTTGCTTGAAAACGTTCGCCGACATCAACAGGCCCGTTGGGTTGTGCGGCGTGTTGATATAGATGATTTTCGTGTTGGGCTGGATCAACCTTTCGAGAGCGGCCAAGTCGTGCGCCCAGCCGTTTTTGGCGGAGCGGCGCCACTCGCTGACTTGCGCACCGGTGCTGCGCGCCACCTCGAGGCTGCTCTCATAGCAAGGAGTCTCCACAATCACGTGGTCTTTTGGCGCGGCCAATGCATGATAGAGTACGAAAATCCCTTCCTCCGCGGCAGAAAGCACAAGCACGTCGTCCCGCAGAACCTCTTTGTAGATTCCAGCCACCGCTTCCCGCACCCAGGGGGCGCCGGGGGATTCCGTGTACCCGCACCAGTGATCAAGGAAGCGTTCGTATGCCCCGGGCTCCAGGTCCAGCAGTTCCCGGATGCTGCGGGATTCTGCGTCGGAGCTGGAGAGCAGATATTTGGCTGTGAACTCGTACTTGCCGAAATACTGCTCGATTCGAAAGGGTTTAATTTGCATGCCAAAGAGTCTGACAAGGCCACCAGCTTCCCGTCCAGCGCCAAATGGACTGCATGGCTGCTGAGCCTTCCCGACGACGACAAACCGCAGAGGTGCAATTTGAGGAGATGGCGGGTATGATACGAGACTCGAGGTCCCCAACAAGACCAGCGACCCGGAGGGCCACCCCATGGCTCACCGTTTCACCATCGGCGTCGAAGAAGAATTCCAAATCATTGATCCCGCGACGTGCGAGCTGCGGTCACACGTCAGCCAAATCGTCTCCGCAGCTTCGCCGGATATCGCGGAGCAGGTGAAGCACGAGCTGCACCAGTCCATCGTGGAGACCGGCACGCGCATCTGCGAGAACGTCAGCGAGCTGCGCATTGAAATGCATCGCACGCGCGGCGAGCTGGTCGCCGCCGCCGAACGCGCCGGACTTCAAGTGGCCGCCGCAGGCACGCACCCCTTTTCAAGCTGGATTGACCAGGTCATCTCTCCCGGCGAACGCTATCAGCACATCGTCGAAGAGATGGGCCAGTTGGCACGATCGCTGCTCATTTTCGGCATGCACGTACACGTGGCCATGCCCGACAAGCAGACGACCATCGACATGATGAATGGCGTAAGCTACTTCCTGCCGCACCTCCTCGCGCTTTCGACCAGTTCACCCTTCTGGATGGGCAGAAATACCGGGCTGAAGTCGTTCCGCACGACAGTGTTTCGCCGGTTCCCGAGGACCGGTGTGCCGGAGCAGTTCGAATCCTGGAGCGCTTACGAAAATTTCGTGAACCTTCTCGTGAAGCTGAACTCTATCGACAACGGCAAGAAGATTTGGTGGGACGTCCGCCCGCACCCCACGTTTGGCACGCTGGAATTCCGGATGTTCGACGTCTCGACACGAGTCGAGGAAGCAGTGGCCATTGCCGCGCTCACGCAGGCAATCATTGTGAAGCTGCACCGCCTCAACCAGGCCAACCTGAGTTGGCGTCTCTACCGCCGTGCGCTCATTGAAGAGAACAAATGGCGTGCGGCGCGATACGGCATTGATGGAAAACTTATCGACTTCGGCAAGGAAGCCGAAGTGCCCATGCACCAGCTGGTTCCCGAATTGCTGGAATTGGTGGATGACGTCGTCGATGACCTTGGCAGCCGCAGTGCCGTCGAATACGTGCACACGATCATGAACGAAGGCACCAGCGCGGACCGGCAGTTGCGCGTATACCAGGAGACGGGCGATTTGAAAGCGGTGGTCCGGCACCTTGTGGCCGAAACGCGCGGGGGTGTCACCCAGCCGCGCACTTCCTCAGCACACGCTGTGAATTGACGGCGATCGCAAGCGAGGCAATTCCACAAGACCCTGAAGGAGCACGAACATGAAAACGGTTGGCCTTCTCTGCGGGCGGGAATACAGCTTTCCTCCGGCTTTTATCGAGCGCGTCAAGAAGCTCGGCGCAAGGGACGGAGTGACCGCCGAATTTGTGAAACTGGGCGGCACGCGGATGGGCGAACCCGCACGCTATAGCGTCATCGTCGACCGCATCTCGCATGAAGTCGAGTATTACCGCGGGTACCTGAAGCATGCCGTTCTTCAGGGGAGCTACGTCATCAACAATCCTTTTTGGTGGACCGCCGACGACAAGTATTTCAATTACTCGGTGGCTTCGAAGCTGGGAATCGCCATCCCCAAGACCGTGCTCCTCCCGCAGAAGGGTTATCCCAGCGACGTGGATATCACCGCCGAGTCACTCCGCAACCTGGAGTATCCGGTGGACTGGGACGGGCTGCTCGATTACGTCGGACGGCCCGCCATCTTGAAGCCTTTTTCGGGTGGCGGCTGGAAGCAAGTCTACAAAGTGAACAACAAAGAGGAACTCCTCGCCGCGTACGACAAGACTTCGCCGTATTGCATGACCCTTCAGGAATTCATCGATTTCAATCAGTACGTGCGTTGCTTCACTTTCGGCAAGACGGACGTTGTCCCCGTTCACTATGATCCCAAGGAACGCAAATACCTTATCGACCACCAATACCTGACCCCGGAGCTCGGGGCGCGCGTCGTGAAAGATGCGCAGACCATCAACCAGGCGCTGGGCTACGAAATGAACACCATCGAGTTCGCCGTCAAAGACCGGGTGCCCTACGCCATCGACTTTCTGAATCCCGCACCGGATTTCGAGCGCGAGCGCATCACGGAATTCTATTTCGAGCACGTGGTGGAAAAAATGGCGCGGCTGGTGATCGACCGCGCATTGAATGGCAAGGCTTCGAACCCGTGGCCGCGTTGGGAAGAGATGCTCGGCATCGGGGCAGCCGCGGGATTCACGGGAGCTCCAAAGAGCGCCTCCGCCGGGCAGAGGTCAGCGGCCGCTCCGGCTGCGGGGGCCGCGCAGGGATCATGATGAAATGACTAGTGCCCCAACACCTTCGGTTTTGCCGCCTCCTCCCGCGGAGGAGTGGCATGCTATTTTGAAAGCCACGCTTCCGCGCGTGCCCGGGCTCCCGAAAGATTTGTTCAAGCGCATGCGCAGAGCCAAGCTTACCTTTGGCGATCGCGTTCACTGTCCTTTTCTGCGTCCGTTTTTTCTTTCCCCTGAAGACGAAGAGCGAGTGAGAACCGTCGCCGAGACCATCGCGGATCTCGGCGAGCGCATCACCAGCACCGCGCTCGACGACAAACATCTTTTTGCACAATTGCATCTTCGGGAGGAAGAGGAACGTCTCGCTCGGATTCCGACGGGATATGGACGGGCGAGCACGGCTTCGCGGCTGGATGCGTTTTTGCTTCCCGACTCGCTGAAATTTGCGGAATACAACGGCGAATCGCCGGCGGGTGCGGGCTACGCGGAAACGCTTGGTGAGATCTTCCGCGAACTCCCGGTGATGGGAAAATTTGAGCAGATGTATGAAGTTCACTCTTACCCCCTCGGCGCCAAGCTCCTCGATGCTCTGCTGATGAGCTACGTGGACTGGGGAGGATCGTCCACGAAGCCGCAGCTTGCCATCGTGGACTGGGAAGACGTGCCGACCGTGAGCGAGTTCGAAATCCTCCAGGAACGCTTCGAGAAAATGGGCATCCCAACGCTCATCGCCGATCCACGCGAACTTGATTGGGACGGCAAATCGCTGGTAGCGCAGGACAAGAAGATCGATCTCGTCTACCGCCGCGTGCTCATCAACGACATCGTGGCCAAGCCTGCGGAGTGTTCCGCGCTGGTCAAAGCCTACTCCGCGAACGCCGTTTGTGTGGCGAATAGCTTCCGCTGCAAGATTCCTCATGTAAAGGCGTTTTTCGCCGTGCTGACCGACGAGCAAAACGGCGCGCTCGTCTCGCACGGCGAGCGCGAACTGATCCGCAAGCATATTCCCTGGACACGCGTTGTCGCGGACGTCAAGACGGCACACTACGGCCAGCCCATCGAATTGCTCGCTTTCATTCGTAAAGAGCGCGAAAACATGGTCCTTAAGCCCAGCGATGAATATGGCGGGGCCGGTGTGACCCTAGGTTGGGAAACCGGCGAAGCCGCCTGGGACGCCGCGATCGAGCTTGCACTTTCGGCAAAAAACGGCGTGTGGATCGCCCAGGAGCGCATCCCCATCCGCCGCGAGGTCTTCCCGTACATCACCGACGTCGGCAAAGTCGATTACCGAGACATGCTGGTGGATTTCGCTCCGTACTTGTTCCGCGGAAAACTCTGCGGTTTTCTCACTCGCCTCAGCGCCACCGGGCTCGCCAACGTAACCAGCGGCGGTGGCCAGGTGCCCGCGTTTCGGGTGTCACAGCATGACCATCGAGCCACCCGGGGACATTGATGAGCTGGCCTGGCCGCGTCTTCGGGGCCACGGTCGAATTCCAATACCCACCACGCCTATCCAATAACTATCGAAAAGGATGGCAGGCAGGATTAGGCCTACGGTGATGACCTGCCGGGTGTTTACGGGCTCGCCTACGATTGAAAGGCAAAGGTCAGCATCCTCGAGGCAATGCACCTCTTATTCTCAAGTGCCCGAAGAAGGGTAAGTGGATTCCCCCTGCACGGACGACTGGCCAAGAGGCCAGTTGAAAAAAAGACCCACCGCAATGCCGGTGCTAGAAAATCTGCGCGATTCAAGTAGAATTATTAGGATGAACTTTGGATCCCCGCAACCAGACTTGATGCCCGGCGCGCGGAATGCCGTGGAAACGTGCCTCGCTGTGGGTCCCGGCGAACACGTGGCGCTGATCGCGGATGAAGCCAGCCGCGCCGTCGCAGCCAGCATCGCCGCCGCGCTCGATGACCGACGCGCGCCTTATAGCGGATTGCTGCTGGAAGATTTTGGACCGCGCCCGATGGGCGCCGCGCCCGCGGCTGTGCTGGACGCCTTGGAAACCGCGGATATCGGCGTGATGTGTATGAAGCCTCAGCCGGGCGAATTGGGTGCGCGCATGGCCATCGTGAGAGTGGTCGAGCGCCGGCAGATTCGTTACGCACACATGGTCGGAGTTACGCCGCAGATCATGCGGCAGGGCATGCGCGCGGATTACAAGATGGTGGACCGGCTGAGCGACAGCTTGCGTGAACGCATGCTGCGCGCCGTAACCCTTACCGTAAAAACGGAAGCGGGCACGAGGATCGCTGCGCATTTCGACCGCGGCCTCGACTGGATAAAGACCAGCGGGCTCATCAGCCCGCGCTACTGGTCGAACCTTCCCGCCGGCGAAGTTTTCACCACCCCCGCAACGGTGGACGGCACCTTTGTCTGCGACGCCACAGCCGGCGATCACTTTAACGGAAAATATGGCGACCTCGAGGCCACTCCCTTGATGCTGGAGATCAAAGGTGCGCGGCTCGTCGGCGTCGCCTGTGCCCGCAAGGATTTGGAGCAGGAGTTCTGGGACTATTGCCATACGGACGAAAACAGCGACCGTGTCGGCGAGCTCGCTTTCGGGACCAACCTTGGGCTATCCGAGATGATCGGGATTTTGCTGCAGGATGAAAAATTTCCCGGTGTGCACATCGCCTTCGGCGATCCTTACGGCAGCCAGACCCACGCCGACTGGAAATCCAAAACGCACGTTGACGTGCTAACCCGCAATTGCGACGTCTGGATCGACGACGACCAGGTCATCGAAAAAGGCCACTACCAACTCGCGCATTTGGGCCTTCGCTAAAATCCTTCCGCAAAACCGCGAAACGATGACAAACAATTCTTAGAAGAGTTGCGCGATGTATTCCCGCATCTGGTGCTTCCAGTACGGCCAATCGTGACCGCCCTGCGGGCCCCAGTTGTCCAGCGAGTGGCGGATGCCTTTGCTGGAGAGAACTTCGGAGAGGCGGTAGGTAGGCCCGCTGTTCTCCCATGGACCCGTACCGGTGCTGAGGTGGATGTCACAGCTTGCGATCTGGTGATAGAACCAGGGATCGCTCGCATTCGCGAGGTAATCGACGGGATTGTTGAAATAAAAATTGTCGTCGTACATGCCGTCCATGAAGTTCCGCAGGTCGTAGACGCCGGACATCGCGAAGCAGCGTTTGATGACGTCGGGGTGCTTGAACAGACTGTTGGCGGCGTGGTAGGCGCCAAACGAAGCGCCCATCGTCGCGATGGCAATGCCTTGTGTCTGGCAATTGTTCCATATAAACGGGACGACCTCTTCGCGCAGATAGGAATCAAAAACGACCTGGACGTAGCTGCGGTGAAACGGGTGCGCGCTCTTGTTGTAAAAGCTGTGCCCATTGATCGAATTCACGGTGAAGAATTTGACTCTTCCGGCGTCGATGAAATCCGCGAGCCCGTCGACCATGCCCTGACCTTCGAGCTCCCATTCGTCGCCGGCGCTGGTCGGGAAACCCAGGAGCGGCTGGCCCCAGTGCCCGTAGACGACGACGCCCAGTTCCATGCCGAGCCGGTGAGAGTACCAGCGGTGATATTCACGTTTCATCGATTGCCTCTTAGTTGTTGCGGGGAAAAGAAAGTATGCCAGCGGAGCGGGTTCCGGGCAATCGCTCTGGATGAACTGAGGTTTCAATCCCAAGCCGCCTCCGCTAAGATGGGTACGGACATTCTTCTTATGCGCACGAGGAGCCAAAGACCATGGCTACCGTTTCACAATCCCAGAAACCATCACCGGAGCGCATCTTCGGAGTGCTGAACGCATTTCAAAGCTCTGCCGCACTGAAGACCGCGATCGAGTTGGACGTCTTCACGGCGATCGCCGATGGCGCCGACCGAGCGGACGCGATCTCACGGCGAGTGAATGCAGCGGAACGCGGCGTGCGTATCCTGTGCGACTACCTGACCATCCATGAGTTCTTGACCAAGAACGATGGCCGCTATGCTCTCACGCAGGAGTCTCGGATTTTTCTCAACCGGCATTCGCCTGCGTACATGGGAACCTTGGCAGATTTTCTTGTCAGCGAAGGGCACAAGAGAAATTTCGACGCATTGACGGAAACGGTGAGGAAGGGCGGAACGACAATCGCACAAGGAGACAATACCAAGCCAAACGACGAACTGTGGGTGACCTTCGCGAGGACCATGGCACCGTTGACGACGGTGTCGGCCGGGTTCATCGCGGACCTTGCGGGCGCAAAGGAAGGAAAAGCATGCAAAGTGTTGGACATCGCTGCGGGGCATGGAATGTTCGGGATCACCATTGCGAAACAGAATCCGAACGCACACATCACCGCGGCTGACTGGGCGCCGGTCTTGGCAATTGCGAAGGAAAATGCGGCCGCAGCCGGAGTAGCTGAGCGCGTGGCTTTCCGGCCTGGAAGCGCTTTTGAAACAGCCCTTGGCGAAGGCTACGATGTCGTGCTACTGACGAACATCTTTCACCACTTCGACATGGCGACTTGCGAAAAGCTGATGCGTCGCGTTCATGCGGCGTTGAAGACTGGGGGAAAGGCCATCACGCTGGAATTCGTGCCCAACGAAGACCGCGTAACCCCGCCCATGGCCGCGGCTTTCAGCCTCATCATGCTGGCAGGAACTGACTCTGGCGACGCCTACACCTTCTCGCAATATGAGAGGATGTTCGGGAATGCCGGATTCGTGAGAACGACGCAGCATACCGTTCCGGATTCGCCGCAGCAATTGCTTCTGTCGGAGAAATAGGAAACCCTGGTGAAGAAAAAAAACAAGCAGATCACGATAAAGAAAAACAACGGGAGAAATCACGATCAGGTGTTGCGCGAACACCTCGCCGCTCTCTTGAAAGGTGGCGAGGCGCACGTGCACTTCATGGATGCGATCGATGGTTTTCCCGAAGCGAAACGAGGAACATTCGTCGAGGGCTTGCGGCATACGGGATGGCAGTTAATGGAACACGTGCGAATTGCACAATGGGACATTCTGGAATTCAGCCGCTACGCAAAGCACGTCTCGCCGGGATTTCCCGAGGGCTACTGGCCGAAGACGCCGGTACCGCCGGACGAAGCCGCATGGGAAAAGAGCGTGCAAGCGTTCCAGCACGATCTCCAGGAAATGATCAAACTGGTGAGAAATCCGAAAACGGATTTGTACACAGCGATTCCGCACGGAGACGGGCAGACGATTCTGCGCGAGGCGCTGCTGCTTGCCGATCACAACGCTTATCACCTGGGTCAGCTGATCGATTTGCGGCGCGCGCTGGGCACCTGGCCGGAATCGTAAGCACTAGTGAATCGCAGGCCAGTCTGGAAACCCGGGAATTTGCGTCAGTACGGCGTTTTATTTTCCTGTTGCTTCCACGCCGAAAAAATAGCCAGGGAATCGGCTCGCAGAAGCTGGGTCATAGGAATGCGCCGCCCTGCAGGTGCGATCTTCAGCTCCTCATAAATGAAGGCGTCGTCGAAACCGGCGCTCGAGGCGTCGGCAGCAGTTGCGGCATAGAAAATTCGCGTTGGGCGCGCCCAGTAGATCGCGCCGAGGCACATGGGGCAGGGCTCGCAGGTCGTGTAGAGATCGCATCCGTTGAGGTGAAAATTAGCGATAGCGCGGCAGGCCTCGCGAATGGCGACAACTTCGGCATGCGCGGTGGGATCGTTCGTAAGCGTGACGCGGTTCGTGCCTTCAGCAAGGATGCGATCTTCTTTGACGATCACGGCGGCGAACGGCCCGCCGCTGCCCGAGCGAACGCTTTCCAGCGCCAGCGCGATGGCGCGCCTCATGTAGTCTGGAGACATGTCGTGTTGTACTGCCGTGTTTCAGAATGTACTGTCCGGTCCAAAATCGCAACGCGGCATTTTTCCGACACCTGGAATCGCCTAACTCCCGGGCAATCGGCGCGGCTGGCTTCGCGGCCGCCGGGCCTTGCAAGAAAACGGATTGGCGGTAGGATAGAAAGCGTTGTATTACCTGGTTTTGACTTTCCTCCAGTGACGGAGCGAGGGCGCATGATTCATGTCGACAATATTTCCTACCGCGATCGTGAAATAGTCAGCGACCGGCGTGGATTCCTCAAAGGCATGCTCGGAGCGGGCGCATTTGTTCTGAGTGTTCGTTTGCTGCCGGAGCAGATGTTTGCTGCATCCCGAAACGCCAGCGCCTCGGAGGCGATGAGCAAGGCGCCGTTGAGGCCGAACGTGTACCTCGCGATCGATGCGGACGGAACCGCATACATCATCGCGCACCGCTCGGAGATGGGAAGCGGGAGCCGGACGGCGCTGCCGCGCATCGTGGCGGACGAGCTGGATGCGGACTGGGCACGCGTGAAGCTCGTGCAGGCAACCGGTGACGAAAAATACGGCGATCAGGATACCGATGGATCGCATTCGGTGCGGAGTTTCTTCAACGTCTTGCGGGAATCTGGCGCAACCGCGCGGCTGATGCTGATGAGAGCGGCGGCGGCGCAGTGGGGTGTGCCGGCCGTAGAATGCACAACAAGTCTGCACACCGTGGTGCACCAGCCGTCGGGAAAAAAACTGGGTTACGGAGAGCTCGCGGCGGCAGCGGCGAAATTGGACGTTCCGAAAAAGGAAGACGTAAAGCTGAAGCCACGAAACGAATGGCGATACATCGGCAAAGGTACGGCGAGCTACGACCTCAAGGAGATGTGTACCGGCAAGGCGGCGTACGGGCAGGATACCCATATGGAAGGAATGCTGTATGCGAGCGTGGCACACCCGCCGGTCTTCGGCAGCAGTGTGAAGTCCGTCGATGACAAGGTAGCGCTAAGCGTCCTAGGCGTGAAGCAGACGGAAACGATCGATGCGTTCAAACCACCTATCGGCTTTCAAGCGCTCGGCGGTGTGGCCGTACTGGCTGACAACACTTGGGCGGCGATGCAGGGACGGAAAAAGCTGAACATCGAGTGGGAGAAGGGCCCGCACGGCGTTTGGAACTCGGACGCGTATAAGAAAGAGCTGCAGGAAACGGCGCGGAAACCAGGCAAAGTCGTGCGTGAGAACGGCGACGTGGATGCGGCATTTGCAAATGGCGGAAAGATTGTCGAGGCGGAATACTACGCGCCGTTGTTGGCACATGCATCGATGGAACCGCCAGCTGCGCTGGCGCTATACCGCGACGGTAAAGCTGAAGTGTGGGCGCCGACGCAGGGCCCGCAGGGTGCGCGGGATGCTATCGCGCAGGCCTTGGGATTGAAGAAGGAAGATGTGACCGTTCATGTAACGCTGCTCGGCGGCGGATTCGGCCGGAAGTCGTTTCCGGATTTTGCAGTGGAAGCGGCGGTGCTCTCGAAAAAAACCGGCAAGCCCGTGAAGGTGGTCTGGAGCCGGGAAGACGACATCAAGTTCGACGTTTATCACTCCGTAGCCGCGATGTACATGAAGGCGGCGCTGGGACCCGATGGAAAACCAACGGCATGGCTCCAGAGGACGGTGTTTCCGCCGATTGGATCGACATTCGACCCCAATGCGAATTATTCCGCTCCCGACGAGCTTGGGTTGGGTTTCACGGATGTCCCGTTCGCCTTGGCTGCCTTTCGCGCGGAGAATGGCCCGGCGACGGCCCATACCAGAATTGGCTGGTTCCGGTCCGTGGCCAACATCTATCATGCGTTTGGAATTCAATCCTTTGCGGATGAACTGGCGCATGCGGCCGGAAAAGATCCGGTGGAATATTTGTTGCAATTGCTTGGACCAGACCGCGTCGTGACGAGGGCTGAACTCCCGAAAGAATTCCCGAACTACGGCGGAGATTACGAGCAGTATCCGATCGATACCTCGAGATTTCGACGGGTGCTGACGCTGGCTGCGGAGAAGGCCGGCTGGGGAAAGCAGAAGCCGGGTAACGGGTACGGAATCGGTCTGGCGATGCACCGCAGCTTTCTGACGTACGTGGCGACGGTGGTAGAGGTGCAGTTGGATAGTGCGGGCCAGGTGCATATCAAGCGCGTGGATACGGCCGTGGACGCGGGTACGGTCGTGAATCCGGAAATGGTGCGCCAGCAGTTTGAGGGCGCGGCGGTTATGGGAACGAGCCTGGCATTTTACGGAGAGATCACTGCCACCAGCGGCGTGATCGACCAATCCAATTTCGATACCTTTCCGGTGGCACGGATGAACAGTGCGCCGAGGGAAACAAACGTCTACATCGTGCCGAGCGATGCGCCACCGGCTGGAATTGGTGAACCCGGGCTGCCGCCGTTTGCACCGGCGCTATGCAACGCAATTTTTGCCGCGACCGGGAAACGCCTCCGGGAATTGCCCCTTTCCAAGGCCGGCCTGGCTTAGAATTTTGCGCGGAAGAACCGTTTATTGCACCGGCGGGTCTGGGGAGTTTTCAAGACGGATCAAGAGGCCCGGGACGAGCCAGGCGCGGCGGCCGTACTGGCGCGCACCACCAAACTCGGCTCAACAACGATTTCCTTTGGATAAGGCGCATTCGGGGGTGCCGTGATGCGCTGGAGCAGCGTCTCTGCCGCGATCACGCCCATTTCGCGCAAGGGCTGCCGAACGGTTGTCAGCGCCGGATTTTGAAAAGCTGCACTCTGAATGTCGTCGAAGCCCACCACCGACACATCCTCGGGAACACGGCGGCCGGCTTCGCGCAGCGCCTGGACGGCGCCGATCGCGGAAATATCATTGAACGCAAACAGACCGGTGAAGAGTTCCTCCGAGGCGAGCAGTTTTTTGGTGACCTGATATCCGAGCTCCGGTGAAGAAGATTCGCCTTCTAGCTGGACAACCAGGCTCTCTTTGATCTGAACGCCGAGGACTTTCGCCGCACCCCGGACGGACTCCCAGCGCACGGCAGTATCGGAGCTGAATTCCTGCCCCTTGATGAAGGCCATGTTGCGATGTCCAAGCTTTGTGAGATGCTCCAGCGCGAGCGAAGCGGCCTGGGAGTGATTGAGAACAATGTTTGTCACTCCGGGCACATCGCGGTGGCCTGAGACCGCTACGAGCGGGACCTGGACTCCCTCAGTAAAGGCGGTATCGACTGCTATCAGACCTTCCACCGCCCGCTGCTGCAGCAGGAGCGGATATTCTTCGATGAGCTCGCTGCGGTGCCGGTGGCTCACGACAAAGTAGAAGTAGCCTTCCTGGAGCAGATGATCCTCAATCCCCGACATGACCAAGGCCGCGTACCCCTCGCTGATCTCCGGCACCACCACGCCAATGGTGTAGCTTCGCTGCTGGCGAAGTGACCTTGCAAGCTGATTCGGTCTGTAATTCAGTTCCCTGGCAGCCTGTCGGATTAAGTCCTGGGTGCGTTGGGGGATGGATTTTGCAGCCGGAGACCGGTTGATGACCAGAGAGACAGCTGCCTGCGAAAGTCCCAAGTGTTCGGCGAGCGACCTCAAACTGACGCTTTGCCTTGCGGGTTTTCGCAGGTGTGAGGCGGGGCCTGATTTGGGGCCGAGCATAGGGGTGTCTAGTGTGCTAGTTTCGCACATCGAAGCGCACCTGGACAAGCCCTACCATCGGCTTGACAACCGTTTTGATGCCGTATGTTGTGCCCTTGATGTATGCACTAAATCGGTTTAGTATGGTATTTTCAAAGCCGAGCCGGGGAGCCCTAGGATGGTGGCGAAGGCCCTTTGAGCCTCGGCGCCAGGTCGGGATTTTCAGGATTATCGATCCTTGTCTGCGCCGGAATCTTGACCGTGGGCAGTCGACCTTTGCCTAAATCGGGCCGGCTGTTGGCCCGCAGAGGGCGTCCGAACGGGGTTCGTTCCGGGATCCAACCGAACGACTGGAGTGTTTCAAACGTGACTTCGCTGTTGCATCGCTCCGCGATTGTGGCGCTCGCAGTAATATTCAGCCAACCGGCGCGGGCGCAAAAGAAATCTTCTCCTTTCGTCGCGCGAGCGACGCATGTTCCTGCCAGCTTATCCGACCCAAGTTCGGAAAAAAAAATGGAAGCGCTTCTTCGAAAAATGACGCTTGAGGAAAAAGTTGGGCAGTTAGTCCAATACTCCGCCGGGCAGCCGACCGGGCCTGGCACCGGGCGCACGGATTATGAGGACATGATCCGGAACGGAGAAGTCGGGGCACTGTTTAACATTACTACGGCGCGCGAAGTAAATGCCTTTCAACACATCGCCGTAGAGCAGTCCCGATTGCACCTTCCTCTTCTGTTTGGCCTCGACGTGATTCACGGATTTCGAACGGAGTTTCCGATCCCGTTGGGCCTGGCCTCCAGCTGGGATCCGGAATTGGTCGAACGAACGGCGCGGATAGCGGCGCGTGAAACATCCGCGAGCGGAATTCGCTGGACATTTTCCCCGATGGTTGACATCGCAAGAGATGCGCGCTGGGGAAGGATCGCCGAAGGATCTGGTGAAGACCCTTATCTTGGGGCGGCCCTGGCGCGGGCCTATGTGCGCGGTTATCAAGGCGCGCGGCTGGATGCGGCTGACAGTATCGCGGCGTGCCCGAAGCACTATGTTGGCTACGGCGCTGCAGAAGGCGGCCGTGATTACAATGCAGTGGAGCTTTCCGAACACACTTTGCGGCAATTTTATTTGCCGCCATTTCGCGCGGCGGTCGACGCGGGCGCTGCCACGCTCATGAGCGCGTTTAATTCGCTGAATGGGGTACCGGCCTCCGCGAATCCTTTCACCCTGAAACAGATTTTGCGGAAGGAGTGGGGATTCCAGGGGCTTGTGGACAGCGATTGGACCTCTATCGCCGAACTCATCCCACACGGAATCGCCAATGATGGTGCGACGGCCGCACGCAAAGCCTTTCTCGGCGGTGTTGACATGGACATGGCCAGCAGCCTTTACCACGAAAATCTGGCGCAACTGGTGCGCTCCGGGGAGGTTCCGGAGGCCGCCGTGGATGAGGCCGTGCGGCGCGTGCTGCGCGTGAAATTCGGGCTGGGTCTGTTCGAACATCCTTATGTGGACGAGGCACGTGAAGCGGGCGCGATGGTTCAGCCGGAGAGTCTCGCCTTGGCGCGCATAGCCGCCGAAAGATCCTTCGTGCTGCTGAAGAATCGGAACTTCCCGGGCGAAGCGCCCGTTTTGCCGCTCTCGGCCGACGCGAAAACCATTGCGCTGATCGGCCCGCTGGCCGACGATCCTCGCGACATGCTGGGTTGCTGGTCCGGGCAAGCGCGGCCCGAGGACGTCATCACTCTGCGTTCTGCGCTCACGCAAAAACTTGGGGCGGAACACGTTCGTTACGCAAAAGGGACCGAGATCATCGGCGGATCGGTTGAGCAAATAGCGGAGGCTGTTAAAGCTGCAGAGCAATCCGATGCCGTGATTCTTGCATTAGGAGAAAGCGCTCCCGAAATGACGGGTGAAGCGGCTTCGCGCGCGTACCTCGGCCTGCCGGGACAGCAACAGCAACTCCTGGAGCAAGTCGTGGCAACCGAAAAGCCAGTCGTTCTGGTGGTGTTCAGTGGGCGGCCGCTGACACTTCCATGGGCATTTGAGCGCGTGCCCGCGGTTCTGGCTGCGTGGTTTCCGGGTGTGCAAGCCGGGCCCGCCCTCATGCGCACAATTTTTGGCGAGGCGAATCCGGGCGGGAAGCTGGTGGTGAGTTGGCCGAGGAGCGTCGGACAAGAACCTTTGTACTACGATGCCCTGAGTACCGGGCGCCCTACGGGTCAAATCGACATAACTCATCCCCCGAAGAATGCCGCCGACAAATTCGTCTCGCGTTACATCGACGAGCAGAACAGCCCGCAGTTCCCATTCGGGTACGGGCTGTCCTATACCAGCTACCGCTACGGAGACCTCAAGATCGAGAAGACACGGCTGAGTGCGCAGACACTGAATGAACTACTTCAATCGAGCGAGCGAGCCGCAAAGACGGTCATGAGCGTCAACGCGGAGATTACCAACACGGGAACACGAGCGGGAGAGGAAACCGTCCAACTTTACTTGCGGTTACAAGGAACTAGCATCGCGCAGCCGGTCCGGGCGCTGAGTGGTTTCCAGCGCATTGCGCTTGCTCCCGGTGAAACCAAAAGGGTGACGTTCACGCTCGGGCCCGAAGCGTTTGCCATATGGAACGATCAAAACAAGTTCGCCGCCGAGCCAGCGCGTGTCACGCTCTGGGTAAGTCCAGACTCGAGTCACGGCTCCGAAGCGACACTTCAAATCACAAAATAGGCAAGGATACCCAAATGATTGGCGCGCGCCCCGTTTCCCGAAGAGAGGTCGTGAGGATTTACGGAATCGGTTTGCTCGCCTCACCGCTCACAACGCTGGCTGGTTGCGGGAAGCGGGCGCCGCGATCTTTCCCGGAGCCAAGCGGCGCGCCCTACCAAGGAACGGACGCCCAACTCCTGGACGAAATTCAGCGTGCGACTTTCCAATTCTTCTGGGACCAAGCAAGTCAAAAATCCGGACAGGTCAAGGATCGCGCCCTGGCCAATGGCCACGATTCGCGGATGATGTCGAGTATCGCCGCCACGGGATTTGGACTGAGTAGCCTGTGCATTGGCGACCAGCGTGGCTATGGCAAGTCTCCTGAGATTCTCGAACGCGTGCGCAAGACGCTGCGATTCCTGGCGCACGATTTGCCGAATGAGCGCGGATTCTTTTTTCACTTCGTTCACATGGACACCGGACAGCGCTGGGAGAAGTGTGAGCTCTCTTCCATCGACTCTTCGCTCTTGCTTTGCGGCGTCCTTACGGCCCGGCAATACTTTGCCGATCAGGAGATCAAAGATCTGGCCACGAAAATCTATGAGCGGGTTGACTGGCCGTGGATGCTGAATGGTGGCTCAACCCTCTCCATGGGCTGGACACCGGAATCTGGATTTCTGAACGCGCGGTGGGAACACTACTGCGAATTGATGATGATTTATCTGCTGGCAATCGGTTCGCCGACGCATCCGATCCCGGCGAGTTCATGGAATGCCTGGACGCGCCCGAAGATTCAATATCAGGGAATCGAATATATTTCCGGCAACGATCCGATTTTCACGCATCAGTATTCACATGCGTGGTTTGATTTCCGCAAGAAACGCGATGCCTACACCGATTATTTCGAGAATTCGATCAAAGCCACCAAAGCCCACAGACTCTTCTGTCTCTCATTGCACGATCGCTTTCCCGACTACAGCGATGATCTATGGGGAATTAGCGCTTCCGACTACGTGAAAGGCTACACGGCGTGGGGCGGCCCGCCGGCGCAGGGGCCCATTGATGGAAGCATCGTACCCTGCGCGACGGGCGGCTCTGTTCCCTTTCTTTTTGACGATTGCATGCGCGTCTTGCGGAATCTGCGCGGGCGCTACCGGGAAAAGGCATGGGTGAAGTACAGCTTTGTCGATGCTTTCAATCCGCTCACGGGGTGGTATGACGCGGATGTGCTGGGTATTGACCTGGGAATTACTATGCTGATGGCGGAAAACCACCGCAGCGGCTTTGTGTGGAACACCTTCATGAAGAATTCCGAAGCGCAATTCGCGATGCAGAAAGTCGGATTTCACGCCGCTTGAGCAGACTCTTAACGTTGGGCGAGATAGACATGCTTCGTCGAATGAAAATGGCGACTTAAGATAAAGAAACGGAACGGTTAACGCTTCTAGAGATTTGGGGAGGGTGCCGGAGATAGAAGATGCAAAGAGACAACCCGGAAGGAGAATGACCAATCCCTTGCAAGAGCAAAGACCGCAAGGGGTTGGTCACCCGAACAAACACACAGCATGTCCCACCCGCGGCACCCCCCTTCACAACTCGGGGGGATTCTTATCCGGCACCGCACCCAGCTCTTTCTGAATTAGTCGACTCTTGAGCAATCCATGCCATAACTTTGTCCTGCATTTCTTGTCTGGGCAGGTCGAGACCGAAGCAGGCGCGCAACATCAGGAATGCACCGCCGGTGCGCAACACCGGGATTGAAAATGATTACCGTGCGCACCGGCCGGAGCTTGCGTAACGGACTTTCCGTTGGAATCAAGCCTCGTGAGCAAAACCTGGTTATCTTAATGACTCTTGGAATCGTTCGGGTATAGGATGGCTGAATTCACAAATGGAGGATCAAGATGGCCAGAAAGACTAGGCTCACGCGGGTCGCGATGAAAATTGGGACGGCAATGGGCAGAGCGGATCGTGGAGTTCAAAAGGTCGCAAGAGCAGGATCGCTGGCTAAAAAAGAGCTCGATGATATATCGAAGCAAGTGGATGCTCTCAAGCGCCAATTGCAGAAAACCGCGAAGCGCTTGAAACGCGCCTTGAGCTAGATTGCAAACTTGGAATCTCGACAGGCAATTTCAGTGTGGTGATGGGAGATAGGGGACAAATCCGCGCGCTTTGGTCTTCAAGCGATACACGGACGTCGTCGCTGTGATGTAGAGCGTGCCGTAATCCGTGTCGCCCCAAGCGAGATTGGCGGGCTGCTCCGGCATCGCGATTGTCCCAAGGTGATGGCCCTGGGGATCCCACACCCAGATGCCTTTCGGGCCCGTCACATAGAGATTTCCATCTTTGTCCACTTTAATTCCGTCCGGCACGCCATCGCCTTTGCCGCCCGGCTCTGCTCCGAAAATGCGTCCATTGGCCAGCGTCCCGTCCGGCTTCCGGTCATAAACGCGAATGTTTCTTTCCTTGCTGTCATCTACATAGAAACGCTTTCCATCGGGGGAGAAGGCCAGCCCGTTGGGCTGGGTCAGATCCCTTGTGAGCAAGCGTACTTCGCCATTCGAATCGAGACGATACACTCCTTGGAACGGAATCTCCTGCTTCTCTCCCTTCACCAAGTCCAGAGTCGGATCGGTGAAATAGATCGCGCCGTCCGGGCCGATGATCACATCGTTGGGGCTATTGAAGCGTTTCCCTTGATAGCGGTCGGCCAGAATTTTGTAAAGTCCGTTGGACTCGACCTGGATGATGGCGCGCAAAACGCTGGCACAGTCGAGAAGATGATGCTCAAGGTCATAGGTATTTCCGTCGGGGTCGCCAAGAGAGAGGACTTCCTCCTTGCGGCCGTCGGCCAGGTAGACGCGGAAAATTTTGTTGATTTCTTCGTCGCTGACATAAAGAAATCCGGAGGGGTCCCAGACCGGGCCTTCGGTAAATCCAAAACCAGTTGCCACGGTTGTAAGCTGCGCGTCGCGATCCAGCAGCTTCCAGAATTGCGACGATTCGGCAAGCAATTCGAATCGCCGGCCCAGCGCACCTGCCTTTAGAGAGCTGAGAAAGGCCACGGCGAGCAGCACCAGAGTGAGAACGGAAGATATCCTTTTCATTTTCGAGGCCCAATCTTGCGAATATATCTTGAAATTCAAAATAGCTGACAAGGGGAATAAAGTGAGCAAAACGAGGTCAGTAGCTAGTCATGCTCTTGTTGTTGTTTGCGCCGCGATTTTGTTTCGGATGCTTGTGCTTGGTTGTCCGCGCGACGCTCGCGAGATAGCTCACCAAATCATCCAGTTCACCACGGCTCAAGATGCCTCCGTAATCCGAAGGCATCAGCGATTTTGGCTGATATTCGAGATGCTCGAGGTCCGATTTCGTGAACAGGTGGAAGGTTCCATCGAGCGACTGCAATTGCAGTGAAAAATTATCTTCGTTGCGTGCGATGCCCGTGAATTGGCGGCCTTCCCGGGTGGTCACAATTACGGTTCTGGTTAGCGGGTCCAGGTCCTTATTGGGATCGGTAATCGCGCTTCGAATCTCTTCCATCGAAACATTTGAACCGTAGGAGGACAAATCGGCTCCGAGAAATCCACCCGAGCCGTTGATCATGTGACAGTTCGCGCAGCCGGCCTTTGTGAAGAAAAGCGACTTGCCTCTTTGCGGATCGCCCGGAATAGCAGCAGCCCGGCCTCCTCCCTGGAGAATTCGTAAGTAGCTCATCACCGCCTTGATCTTCGGGGCGCCCAGCGGGCCAAACCCGGGCATTCCCGCCCTTGGGATTCCCGCCTGCAGGATGCGCAGAGTCTCCTCGTCGGACAACTGCTGAACTTCGGCGCGTGCGACGATATCGGGCCCGCGCTCGCCGCCTCGCCCGTCCAGGCCGTGGCAGGTTGCACAAACCGATTCGAACATTTTGCGGCCATCCACTGCGGCAGAACGGACAGGCTGATTTTTTTTTGCGGTAGGATTTCCCTTCTGCGCGCCGGCAGGCATCAGCAATGCGCCAGCAGCAAGAAGTAATGTGGCAATCGCGGCCGAGAAAAAGCGGTGCGAAGAATGCAAGATGAAAGCGGTGCTGCTACTGGTCCCGGTGCGGGAACGGATGGCGAACATTTGGCTCGTGGCGGCAGAAACCGGCTTTGTCGCGCTTTCAGCAGTTGAAAATAACATTGGGATTACAAAATCCCATTCACAATGGAACGCCGTGATATCTCATTGAGTAGCGCGTGTCAACCTGTTTCTCCGCGGCGAAATTCGAATGGGGCGGCTCGGAGTTTATGTTCCCGCGATACGCAGCGGGCTTGGAGTTTTCGAACCTCTACCACGAGCGTGCAAAACAGTGTTAGAGTCCGCGCTTCAGACTGACTTCCAGGAGGAGTCCATGACTAGATTGGTTCGTTTTTTTCGCCGCGTCTTTGCCTGCGGAGCACTTCTGGCTATAGCTCTTTTCCTGGCGGGAGTTGCGGGGTGGGCCTGGCCGCCTTCCGCGAAATCGAGCCAAGAAGCCGCGAAGCCGAATGACGATGCTTCCTTGCTCGAAGGATTCCGGCACGTCGAGGCCGCTTCCGTTTCGGATGCGCTAGAACAGATCGGCGGCCGCAAGATGTACATGTCGCATCGCATGCGTCCGATTTTCCCGACCAAATTTGCCGGCCTGGCACTGACGGTGCTGTTGAAGAAAGAAAGCAACCATGATCCGGACGCGCTCAAAGGGATGCTTGCGGCGATCGACCAGGGATCTGCGAATTCCGTCTATGTCATGGTGGTCGAGGACGGCGCTGACATTGCGGGTATGGGCGGCTTGATGGGAACAGCCATGGCGTCGCGGGATTTTTCGGGCGCAGTGATCGATGGAGGAGTACGAGACACCGCCTATCTGCAGAAAATCGGCTTTCCCGTGTACGCCTTGGGAATCGTGCCTTCCACTTCGGTGGGCCATTACCGCTTCGCAGGAGCCAACATTCCGGTCGTGTGTGACGGAGTCGCGGTGACTCCCGCAGACATTATCGTGGCGGATGCCGATGGCGTGGTGGTGGTTCCTCGCGCCACGGCGGCGCAAGTCCTTGCGCTAGCCCAAGAGATGGACTTTAAGGAGCACTCCATGTACGCGTGGATCGAAAAGCTCAAGTCCATCCAGGAAGCGGTGAAGAAGTTTGGGCGTCTCTAAGGGCCAAAGAGTGATTCTCCCTATTTGCATTATATGATTGGGGCTGGAACTTAGAAGAGCGCCGTAGTATAGAGACTCTCACCAGATGGTTGATCATTTCATCGTGTGGGTGGATGCGCCGGATTTTTGCCTTCTGGTGCGTGCATTCTGGCTTGTTGCCACGGCGCTTTGTACGAGCTTCTTTCCGCGGCAGACGTGGGCACAAGCGCCGAGTTCACCTGCTTGCCGGATCGAATCCATGAACTTTGAAGGCTGGCGCGCAGAAGAGATGAGCAATCCGTGGGTGAAAGTCACGATCGTGCCGCAGCTCGGCGGACGCGTGATGCAGGTCACCTTCGCAGGCCACACCTATTTATTCGTGAATCCAAAGTACAAAGGGCAATACATCCCGCCGAGCAGCGAGGTGGCAAAGGGCCGCTGGATTAATTATGGGGGCGACAAAATCTGGCCGATGCCGGAGGGAACAGAGGACGAGCAGCATTGGGCCGGTCCCGTCTCGGACGCCCTCGACGATGGGGACTACTCTTTCAAGATTCTGTCTCAGGATTCCAGATGCACGGTGAGGCTCGACGGGCCACCTGATCCGAAAACGGGGCTGCAATACGCTCGTGAAATCACGATCGGCGGGAATTCACCAGGGATTTCATTCCATGCGGTGATGAAAAACATCACCGGCCACCCGATTCGGTGGTCGATGCAATCGGTCACGCAATTCGACACGGCAGAAGCTGGGAATCCTGGAGAGTTCAATCATGAGTTTTGGGCTTTCACTGCCGCAAACCAACACAGCGCGTACTTCAATCAATATCACGTTCGCTCCGGCCTTGCGGATGATCCTTCCTTTGCGGTGAAAAATGATCTGTTCACACTGCATTGGCAGTATTTGCAAAGTGAAGTTTGGGTGGATTCGCCGGGTGAGTGGCTCGCGGTCGTCGACGGCACGGCGCGTTACGCCATGGTGGAGCGCTTTCCTTATATCAAAGGAGCGGAGTATCCCGGCAAAGCGACGGTGATTTTCTACAAGAACGGTCCTTCGCTGGTGCTCGGTGACAAAGGAATTCCCTACGTCACGTCTGCGAATCCGGAAGACCGGCTTCACTACATGGAAGCCGAGGTGAACAGCCCGATGGTGCGGCTGCAGCCCGGAGAGACGTACGCGCTGGACACCCATTGGTTTCCAACGCGGGTGGGGAAAGAATTCAAGACCATGATGGATGCCGGGGTGGTAGCGAGTTCGCTGACGGTTTCCTCCACGGACAACGGCATCCTGCTTTCCGGCATTTTTGGGGTGTTTGTGCCGGGAAAGCTGGAGGCACGGCTCTTCGACAGGCATGGAGCGCCGATTGCGAACATCCCGTTGCAACCGGTGAGTCCGGCGGAAGTCGTAGAGTTGCGCGTGGAACTTAAAGTTCCGGCACAAACCGCGCGGGTTTCTCTTCACGTGATGGATCGGCAGGGGAACGACCAAGGTTCGCTCGGCGAAGCCCGGGTCTCAGCAACGGACAGGAGTTCGTAAGAAGATGCGGTTCGGTCTGGGAGCGCTCTGGATGACCGTCGTCTGCGGATCCCTGGCCGCCGCGCGGGCGCAAGAGGCGGGCACTGTTTCCGTTTCCACCTCGATTGGGGTGGCGGCGGAAGCCCTTGCCGCGCAGCCGGTGGGGGCAAATTGGCTTTCCTACAATGGGGATTATACGGGCCGCCGCTTCAGCAGCCTCGATCAGATCAATCCGAAGAATGTGGGTCAACTCCGCGCGCAATGGGTATTCCACGCGCCCAATTCGAATAGCCTGGAAGTCACGCCGGTGGTTTTCGACGGACTCATGTTTGTCACTTCCGCCAACGATGCCTATGCTCTCGATGCGCAAACCGGCCGAGACATCTGGCACTACTCGCGGCCGGTCACCGAAGGGCTGATTGACGATGCCTCGCAGCACCACAATCGCGGGGTGGGGATTTTAGGCTCGCGCGTCTATATGGAAACGGACAATGCCCATCTGCTGTGCCTGGATGCGCGGTCCGGGCATCTGCTGTGGGACGTTCCCTACGCCGAGGGAAACAAGAATTACGGAGCGACGAGTGCGCCGCTGATCGTGAAAGACAAAGTCCTGGTGGGAACTTCCGGCGGCGACGACGGGGTGCGCGGTTTCCTCGCCGCCTACGATGCCGAGACGGGAAAACTTGCGTGGCGATTCTGGACGATTCCCGGGCCAGGCGAGTTTGGCTCCGCAAGCTGGCCCGGCGAACTCTTCAAGCGCGGCGGCGGCACCACGTGGATGCCCGGCACGTACGATCCGGAACTCAATACAATTTATTGGGGCACCAGCAATCCCGCTCCGGATTTTGATGGCGGCCCCCGCCCGGGAGACGACCTCTATACCGATTGCGTCCTCGCCTTGGACCCCGATACGGGAAAGCTCAAATGGTATTTTCAATTTACGCCGCACGACCTATTTGACTACGACGCGACGGAAACGCCCGTCCTCGTCGATGCCAGCTACCAGGGCCAGCCGCGAAAGCTGCTCGTAGAAGCAAATCGCAACGGCTATTTCTACGTGCTGGACCGCACCAACGGACATTTTCTCTCTGCATTTCCTTTCGTGGAAAAGCTTAATTGGGCCAAGGGAATCGACGCTCAGGGCCGGCCGATTCGAACCGGCGTGCAACCCACGGCAGAGGGGGCCCGGACCTGCCCCGGATTCAGCGGAGCTACCAACTGGTACTCGCCTTCTTATAATCCCTCGACTCGCCTTTTCTATTTTCTGGCGGAGGAAAACTGCAATCTCTTCTTTTTGAAGCCGGAGGAGTTTGCCGAAGGAAAGACGTATTACTCGACGGGAGCGCGCCACAGCCCTGGTGACCACGCCCAGAAGATTTTGCTCGCCTACGGTCTCGAATCAGACAAGCCTCTGTGGCGATTTCCCCAGGTGGGTTCGGGGCATTCCGCCGGCGGAACGATGACTACCGCGGGCGGTCTTCTCTTTTTTGGCGATGACGCGCAGTCCTTCGAAGCCGTGGACGCGCAGACGGGCACGCCGCTGTGGCACTTCAACACCGGCCAAGGCATGCACGCCTCGCCGATGAGCTACGCGGTGAACGGGAAGCAATATGTGGCCATCGCTGCGGGGAGCGACATTTTCAGTTTTGGGTTGCCTTAGGAAACAGACGATTTCAAATCATTTTTACTCCAAGGAGGAATTTGAAATGTTTTTCACTCGCAGCACAAGAAGGAGCTTTACCGCTCGTCTCGCCGCGCTTTTGCCGGGCCTCGGCTTTGCGGGAATGGCGGCTGCAACACCAGCATGGGCCGCGCAAAGTACCGGCGGGGTCCAGAAACTGGACGGCGATGGAAAACCTGCCGGCAAAGGTTTTATCACTCCGCTGATCATTCACAACGGGTTGATCTATATTGCCGGACAAGGCGCTCATTCGCGTGGCAACAAATCGGACGCCGGCAAGACGCCGACGATCGAAATGCACACCCAAATGGTGATGGACGGGGTAAAGGCCGTCGTTGAGGCGGGCGGCGGCACCATGGACAGCATCCTGCAGCTCACTGTATACCTGGCGAAGCTGGACTATTACGATGGCATGAACTCCGTGTTCAAGACTTACTTTCCGAACGGCGGTCCGGCTCGCACCACGGTTGCCGTTGCTGGATTGCCAGGCGAATCGCTGGTGGAAATTAACTGTATTGCTGCTGTTGTGCGCGACGCAAAGAAGGGGGCGTAAGCCGATGGCATTCAACG
>Ga0209577_10000957_pt1 | contig 28799 bp, 21 predicted proteins | sample GraSoiAngelo_109_FD_185874 | JGI IMG/M metagenome (GOLD analysis project Ga0209577, IMG submission 185874) | Grasslands soil microbial communities from the Angelo Coastal Reserve, California, USA - 14_0903_12_20cm (SPAdes) (version 2) | ecosystem: Environmental > Terrestrial > Soil > Grasslands...
CGGCGTGTTGCCTGCTCGGAGGAATTGGCAACGGCTCGGCGCTCCTGTGTAACGCGCTCTTCGTGCAACGCGCCGCACCGGACGAGATTCGCGGCCGGGCATTCACCGTGATCATGACGGTGAACTACGTCGCGTTCGGCGGCGGATTCATCGCCGGCGGATTGCTCCGTGACGCGTACGGCCCGCGTTGGGTCTGGGGCCTCAGTGCCATCCTCCTCGCGGTCGCGGGCGTCGTCGCGTTCGCGCTCACGCGCGGCGTGCCGTCGACTGCGCAGCCCGAGGCGGAGCCCGCCGTCTGATGGCCCGCACCGAATGGACGCGCGAGTCGCTCGCCCAGGGCGTCCGCGCAGGCGACAAGCGTGCGCTCGCTCGCGCTATCTCACTCGTCGAGAACGGCGATTCGCTCGCGTACGACGTCGTCCACGATCTGTATCCCGAGACGGGACGCACGTACGCCATCGGAGTCACGGGCCCGCCGGGTGTCGGGAAGTCCTCGTTGATCTCCGCGCTCGTCCGTCACGTTCGTGCGCGCGACACGAGTGTCGGCGTCATCTCCGTCGATCCCTCGTCTCCGTTCTCGCACGGCGCGCTGCTTGGAGATCGCATTCGCCTGGCCGACCACTTCCTCGACCCGGGTGTGTTCATTCGCTCGATGGGAACGCGGGGACACCTCGGCGGCTTGGCCGAGGCGACGCTGCAGGCGTTGCTGGTTTTGGACGCTGCGGGGAAGGAACTCGTCTTTCTCGAGACCGTCGGCGCGGGCCAAAGCGAGGTGGAGGTGATCGGGATCGCCGACACGGTCGTCCTCGTGCTGATGCCTGGCTCCGGTGACAGCGTGCAGGCGTTGAAGGCCGGGATCATGGAGATCCCCGACGTGATCGCGATCAACAAGCTCGACCATCCGGCCGCGAAGACGATGCTGAACGAGGTGCGTTCGATCCTGTCGCTCGACCGCGAAAGCGCCTGGCGGCCGCCGATCGTCCTGACGGAAGCCCTTCGCGGCGAGAACGTCGACGTGCTGTGGGAGAAGATCGACGCCCACCGCGCGCATCTGGAGTCCGAAGGGCTGCTCGAGGAACGGCGCCGTAAGAATCTCGCGGGCGAGGTGTTCGCGGTTGCGTCGGGCCGGGCGAAGGCGCATCTCGAACGTGCGGTCGAGGGCGATCCGGAGCTGCGGCGCCTGCTCGACGAGGTTCAGCGGCGTGAGCTCGATCCGCTTTCCGCGGTTCGGGAGATACTGAGCAAGGTGTTCAAGCTTGGCCACGACGGCAGTCCCCACACTCACTGACATCCAGGAGGCGCGCGCCCGGATCGACGGCGTCGCGCGCGTCACGCCCGTGTACGGGTCGGAGACGTTCACTCGGCTGGCCGGGCGCGAGGTGTGGCTGAAGGCGGAGAACCTCCAACGCACCGGTGCGTTCAAGGTGCGCGGCGCGGTCAACAAGATCTCGACGCTCTCCGACGAAGAGAAACGTGCAGGAGTCGTCGCGGCGAGCGCAGGCAACCACGGGCAGGCGGTTGCCTGGGCGGCGCGCGAGGCCGGTACGCACGCGACGATCTTCGTCCCGGAGGACGCTCCGATGACGAAGGTCGACGCGGCACGCAATTACGGTGCGAAGGTCGAGCTCGTCGGCGAATTCTTCGAACAGTCGCTCGAAGCGGCACGGGCGTACGTCGAAGAGAGCGGAGCGACGTTCGTGCATCCGTTCGAGGATCCGCTCGTCGTCGCGGGGCAAGGGACGATCGGGCTCGAGCTCGCGGATCAGGTTCCCGATGCGGAGACGGTCGTCGTTCCGATCGGCGGCGGCGGCTTGATCACCGGGATCGCACTCGCCTTGCGCGAGCTGAAACCGAACGTCCGCGTCGTCGGCGTCCAAGCCGGTCTCTCCGGTTACACGATCGCCGACGGAATCTGGGTGAAGCATCCGGGCGAGTTCACGGCGCGCGTGCTCGCGGACGTCGTCGACGAGGTCGTCGAGGTCAACGACGAGGAGATCAGCGAGACGATCGTGCTCTTGCTCGAGCGGTCGAAGCTCGTCGTCGAAGGGGCGGGCGCGGTTGCGCTCGCGGCGCTGCTCGCCGGCAAGGTGAGCGGCGGCGGCCCGGTGGCTGTGCTCCTTTCCGGCGGCAACATCGATCCGACGCTGCTCATCCAAGTCATGCGCCACGGGTTGACGCATGCGGGGCGGTATCTCGTTGTGCGGACACGATTGGCCGATCGTCCCGGCGAGCTGGTGCGGTTACTGTCTTTGCTGAGCGGTGCGCGTGTCAACGTCGTCTCGGTCGAGCATCACCGGGAGGGCATGGATCTCCCGGTCGCAGCGACAGAAGTCGAGCTGACGCTCATCACACGCGACCGCGAGCACTGCAACGAGGTGCTCGAGATGTTGCGCGGTTGGGGGTATGGAGTGGAGCGGATCAGCTAGCCGTCCTAGACTCGGCTCATGGCTGCGCCGCGGCGCGAACGGAAGGTCGTCACCGTCCTCTTCGCCGACCTCGTCGGCTTCACGGCACGCGCCGAGGAGCTCGATCCGGAGGACGTCGAGGCGATCCTGCGTCCCTACCACGAGCGTTTGCGCTCGGAGCTCGAGCGTTTCGGCGGCACGGTGGAGAAGTTCATCGGCGACGCAGTGATGGCGTTGTTCGGCGCGCCGGTTGCGCACGAGGACGATCCCGAGCGTGCGGTGCGCGCGGCGCTAGGGATCCGTGATTGGGCTCGTGAGGACGGCGAGGTGCAGGTGCGGATCGCGGTGAACACCGGGGAAGCATTGATCAATCTCGCTGCGCGTCCGGAATCCGGTGAAGGCATGGCTGCGGGTGACGTCGTGAATACCACGGCGCGCTTGCAGGTTTCCGCTCCGGTCAACGGCGTCCTCGTCGGCGAGACGACGTACCGCGCGACGCGGCACGCGATCGAATATCGCAACGCCGAGCCGGTCGAGGCGAAAGGGAAGGCGCAGACCGTTCCCGTCTGGGAAGCGCAGGAGACGCGCTCGCGGTTCGGTGTGGACGTCGTTAAGTCGGCCCGAACACCACTCGTCGGCCGTGAACGCGAGGTCGGCCTGCTGCGCGACATGCTCGTTCGTGTCCGCGAGGAGTCGGCCCCTCAACTGATCACGCTCGCGGGCGTGCCGGGGATCGGAAAGTCCCGTCTGATCTACGAGCTGTTCGCCGCCGTCGAGCAGAGTGGCGTCCTCACGTACTGGCGGCAAGGCCGATCGCTTCCTTACGGGGAAGGCGTCACGTACTGGGCTCTCGCAGAGATGGTGAAGGCACAGGCGGGCATCCTCGAGACCGACGATGAAGACGTCGTGATGACAAAGCTGGGCACTGCAGTCGCGGCGCTCGGAATCGAGGAGGGCGAGGCGGGGTGGGTTGAAGCGCACCTCCGGCCGCTCGTCGGCCTCGGGGGCGAGGCCGAGTTCGGCGGCGATGCGCGCACCGAGGCGTTTGCGGCCTGGCGCCGGTTCTTCGAGGTAATGGCCGAAATGCGACCGCTCGTCCTGGTCTTCGACGATCTGCACTGGGCGGACGACGGTGTGCTCGATTTCGTCGACTACCTCGTCGAATGGGCCGCGCGCGTACCGATGTTGGTTGTTTGCACCGCGCGGCCCGAGCTGCTCGAGCGCCGTCCGGGGTGGGGCGGAGGAAAGCTCAATGCCACGACCCTGTCGATTTCGCCGCTCTCCGAGACGGATACAGCACGCCTCTTCAGCGTCCTCCTGGACCAACCGCTCCTCGAAGCCGAGCAACAGCAGGCGCTCGTTTTACGTGCGGGCGGCAATCCGCTGTACGCGGAGCAGTTCGCGCACATGGTTCTCGAGGAGGGAGACGTCGCGGGTCTGTCCCTTCCCGAAACAGTCCAGGGGATCATCGCGTCGAGGCTCGACCGGCTCACGGCGGAGGAGAAGAGCGTTCTGCATCAGGCGGCCGTGCACGGAAAGGTCTTCTCAGTCGGAGGGCTGAAAGAAGGACGGTCAGGAGAGGATCTCACCGCGACGCTTCACTCGCTCGAACGGAAGGGCTTCGTGCAACGGAGCCGTCGCTCGTCCATCGGCGATGAACCCGAGTACGCGTTCCTGCACCTGCTCGTGCGGGACGTGGCGTACGGTCAGATCCCCCGAGGCGACCGCGCGGCGATGCACGTGACCGCGGCGGAGTGGATCGAATCGCTCGGCCGTAGCGAGGACCACGCCGAGATGCTCGCGTATCACTACCGAAGTGCTATGGAGCTCATGGACGCGGCTCGCATACCGCTTCCCAGCGATCTCGTCCCGCGGATTCGGGCAGCGCTTGCGGGTGCGGGTGAGCGCGCTCTCGCATTGAACAGCTACGCAGCGGCAGAGCGATTCTTCGACCAGGCGCTCGACCTCGCATCGGAGGTCCCACCCCGCGAACGTGCACGCCTGGAGTACGGTTTCGCGCTCGCGCTCTTCGGTATGGGAGATGACCGGCGGGTCGCTGCACTCGAGATCGCCCGCGATTCTCTGCGTGGATGTGGAGAGGAGGATCGCGCGGCCGAGGCGGAGGCGTTCGTGGCGCAAACCTGGTGGCTGCAGGGGCGCCACGATCTCATGCTCGCGCATCTCGAACGTGCCGTCTCGATGATTGCCGAACGCCCGCCCTCCCCGGAAAAAGCTCGCGTGCTGTCAGAGGTCAGCCGCTTCCAGATGCTCAGCGATCAGGACGCCGAAGCTGTCGAGACCGCTGCGGAGGCGCTTGCGCTCGCCGAGCGACTTTCGCTCGAAGAACTCCATGTCCACATCCTCGCCACCGTCGGTACGGCTCGGTTGAACCTTGGTGATCTGGACGGCATCCACGATCTCGAACGCGCGGTTGAGCTTGGGGCATCTCGTCCGTCGTCCGCAACGTTTCGGGCCTTCAACAATATGGCGGTCGCTCTCGACTATGCGTTCTCCGATCTGAAGCGCGTCCGGGACCTCTACGAGGAAGGACTTCACATTGCAGAGCGCCTCGGCGACGCATCGCAAGTCCGTTGGTTCAGAGGTCAACTCGTGTACGCGCACTACTATCTTGGCATGTTCGACGCTGCGGTACGCGGCGCCGACGAATTGCTCGGAGAAGTTGAGGCCGGGCCCCCGCATGTCATGGACCTCGTGTGCCGTGCGTACCGAGCACGAATCCGTATCGCGTCTGGTGACGATTCCGGTGCCGTGGCGGATACGGACGGCGCGGTGCGCGCTGCGAGAGTGAGCGCGGACCCACAGTCTCTACGCCTAGCCCTTTCCACTGCGATGTACACCGCGTTGGAACTCGGGCGTAGCGAGCAGGCCGGAATGCTCGCCGACGAGCTCCGCCCGATTATCCCCACGGGAGCCGGCGGACACACCGGGGTCATTCAACTGTCCTATGTCCTGGCCGGCCTTGGCCGGGGAGAAGAGTTCCTGTCCGTCACTGCAGATATCAGGTCGAACCCGGTACTGAGAGCAGCCCAGGCATATGCGGCCGGCGAGCTCGATCGCGCCGCGGAGCTCTTCTCCAGCATCTCGGTTCCGGACGAGGCATACGTCCGACTGAAGGCCGCGGCGGCGCACGCGCAGGCGGGCCGACGGCACGAGGCGGACGAGCAGCTTTCGCGTTCGCTCGCGTTCTGGCGGTCTGTGGGCGCGACGCGTTACGTCCGCGAGGGCGAGAAGCTGCTCGCCGCGACCGCATGACGGACATTCGGCAAGAGCGGAAGGTCGTGACTGTGTTGTTCGCAGATCTCGTCGGCTTCACCGCGCGCGCCGAAACGCTTGACCCGGAAGACGTCGCGGCCGTTTTGCGCCCGTATCACGAGCGCTTGCGCTCCGAGCTGGAACGCTTCGGCGGAACGGTGGAGAAGTTCATCGGTGATGCGGTGATGGCGCTGTTCGGCGCGCCCGTTGCGCACGAAGACGACCCCGAGCGTGCGGTGCGTGCCGCGCTGGCGATCCGCGACTGGGCGCGCGAGGACGGCGAGGTGCAGGTGCGGATCGCGGTCAACACCGGTGAGGCGCTGATCAATCTCGGCGCGCGTCCGGAGTCGGGCGAGGGAATGGCTGCGGGCGACGTCGTCAACACGACGGCGCGGCTACAGGCCGCCGCACCCGTGAACGGCGCGCTCGTCGGAGAGACGACATATCGAGCGACGCAAACGGTGGTCGTATACGGAGCTGCGCGAACCGTTGAGGCGAAAGGAAAGACAGAAGCCCTTCATGTGTGGGAAGCGCTCGAGGCGCGTTCCCGCGTCGAGACGGAAACGGTCTCGACACGCGTGCCGTTGATCGGTCGGGAGCGCGAGCTCGATCAACTCACCGACGCACTCACGCGCGCGCGACGCGAGCGCACGCCGCAGCTCGCTACCGTCGTTGGCGTTCCCGGAATCGGGAAGAGTCGCATCGTCGCCGAGCTCTTCGCCGTCGTCGATGCCGATCCGGAGGAGATTGTCTTCTGGCGGCATGGCCGCTCGTTGCCCTACGGCGAAGGCGTCACGTTCTGGGCCGTGGCGGAAATGGTCAAGGCGCAGGCGGGGATTCTCGAGACGGACGACGCGGGGAACGCGGCGAAAAAGCTGAGCGCTTCCGTTTCCGAGCTTGTCGATGAGTCGGAGAGCGAATGGCTCGAGTCGAAGTTGCGACCGCTCATCGGTCTGGCGAGCGAGTCTGAGCTGATCGGGGACCGACGTTCGGAGTCATTCGCCGCGTGGCGGCGCTTCTTCGAAGCGCTCGCCGACAAGCGGCCCCTGGTGCTCGTCTTCGAGGATATGCACTGGGCCGATGACGACCTGATCGAGTTCGTGGACGAGCTGGCGGACTGGGCCGAAGGGGTGCCACTGCTGATTCTCTGCACAGCACGTCCCGAGCTGCTCGACCGCAGGCCCGGGTGGGGCGGCGGCAAGCGCAATGCCGTCACCGTCTCGCTTGCCCCTCTCGGAGACGACGAGACCGCGCGGCTGATCTCGCAGTTGCTCGAACGATCCGTGCTTCCGGCCGAGGCGCAGTCGGCGCTGCTCGCACGGGCCGGCGGCAATCCGCTCTACGCAGAGCAGTTCGTGCGCATGTTCGCCGAGCGGGGGATGGACGTAGAGCTGCCCGAAACCGTGCAGGGGATCATCGCTGCGCGCCTCGACGCGCTGCCGACCGACGAGAAGGTCCTTGTCCAGGACGCCTCGGTTCTCGGCAAGGTGTTCTGGACAGGAGCGCTCGCATCGATTGGCGGTGTTCCGGCAGCGGACCTCGACGAGCGCCTGCGCACGCTGGCCCGCAAGGAATTCATCCGGCGTGCGCGGCGGTCATCGGTCGCCGGCGAATCACAGTATGAGTTCGGCCACGTGCTCGTCCGCGACGTCGCATACGGGCAGATTCCCCGCGCGGACCGTGCCGCAAGGCATCGGTCCGCGGCGGAATGGATCGAGGCGCTGTCGCCGGACCGCTCGGACGACCGCGCGGACATGTTGGCCCATCACTACTTGTCCGCGCTCGAGCTTGCGACAGCGGCCGGGCTCGACACGGCCGACCTAAACGCGCCTGCTCGCGCCGCGCTGCGCGATGCAGGTGATCGTGCATTCGCGCTCGGCGCGTTCAGAGCAGCGGCGAGGACCTACGACGCTGCGCTTGCACTCTGGCCCGAAGACGATCCCGTCCGACCGGTGCTCGTCGTGCGGCGAGAACAGGCGCGCTTTGACGCGGGCGATCTGCCGGATGTCGACGCGCTCGCGGGCGCGCGTGAGAGTCTGGTCGCCGCCGGAGACGTCGAGAATGCAGCAGCCGCCGACCTCATCCTCGCATCGATGAACTGGTACCGAGGACAAGGGGAGGAGGCTGCTGCCCATTGCGAGCGTGCGCTCGAGCTCCTCCGCGATGTCGAAGCGTCGCCGAGCAAGGCCTTCGCGCTCGCCGAACGGTCCCGTCAACTCATGGTCGGCGGAGACAACGAGCGTGCGGTCGACCTCGGTGAGGAGGGGTTGGCGATGTCGGAGCGCCTCGGCCTCGACCGCCTACGTGCCTCGGTGCTGGTGACGCTCGGGGCGGCACGGATGAACATCCACGGGGCGAAAGCCGGCCAAGACGAATTGCGCCGTGGGCTCGAGCTCGCGCTCGTCCTCAACGACTCCGGCTCGGTTCAGCGGGCGTACAACAACATCGGCGAAGGACGTTGGATCGCGATGGAGACCGACGCATTGGTGCCGCTCTACGGAGAGGCGCGTCGTTTTGCCGAACGGTTCGCGAATGCGTGGGCGCTTCGCTGGATCGACGCGCAGACGGCTGTCGCCCATCTGTACCTCGGACACTGGGACGAAGCGGGGCGGATTACGCGTCGCTATCTGGAAAGCCTCGGCGGTGAATCGGATTACCTCGAAAGCCAGGTCCGCCTGCTCGATGCGCACATCCTGTTCGGCCGCGGCGAGGTCGAGTCGGCGCTAGCGGAGTCGGCACGCGCGACTGCGCTCGCGCGGGCAGTGCAGGACCGACAGGCCGTCGGCCCAGCACTCTCGCAAGCCGCCGTCGTGCTTGCGCTCCTCGGCCGTCGCGACGAGGCCCTCACGCTCGTCGACGAAACACTCGCGCTCGGTTGGGTGTATTACTCGTGGATCGTCGACCTCGCGCTCGCTTGCGTCCTCCTCGACAAAGAAGAAGCATTTAGAGAGATCGCAATGACCGCAGCGGATTCGCCGTGGGTCGTAGTCTCGACGGCGGTCGCGAATCGGGATTTCGCGCGAGCGGCTGAGCTCCTGGATGTGCTGCCGACCGAAGCTGCGCTCGTTCGTCTCGTCGGAGCGGAGCTGCTCACGCCTGCCGAGGCGCAGCCGTTGATCCTGGAAGCGCTCAAGTTCTACGAAACGGTAAACGCGGCGGGCTTTGCGGCCCGCGCGCGAGGCCTCATGGCCGAGTCAGCCTGAAGAGCCGCAGCGGCGGAACTCGACCGTGTGACCCTGCCAGTCGTTGATGCCGCCGTGCAGGACCGGTCGTGCGTCGATTCCTGCCGCGACGAGCACGCTCGCCGCGATGCCCGCCCGCGCGCCCGATTCGCAGATCGTGACGACCGTCCGCCCGTTCTCGAGACAGTCGGCACCGCACGCACGCAACAGCCGGTACGGCATGTGCACGCTGCCCGGGATGTAGCCCGTATCGCGTTCGTCTTTCTCTCGAACGTCGAGGACCTGCACGCTTCCGTCCTCCATCAGCCGCTCGAGATCGGCGATGTCGACCCGCTCGATCCGCTCGGTCGTCTCGATGTCGGTGACGAAGCCGTCGAGCTCGAGGAAGCCGACCGCGCGCAGGCCGCGAGCCGCCCGCTCGGCCTCGTTCTGTGACGACGCGTGCAACACGATGCGCTCGTCCGGGTCGAGGACGAATCCGGCGCGCGTCGCAAACGAGGCGCCGTCGACCGGAACGTTGATCGCGCCCTGCACGTGTCCAGCGCCGAACAGGTCCGCCGAGCGCACGTCCAAAACAGTCGCTTTGCAACAGTCTGTTACTTGGCGAAGTTGGGGAGGCGCTTCGACCCACGGGCCTTTGTTCAGTGCGACGACCCGCGCGGTCGTCGGCGGGCGCGGCGTCGTCACGGCGGCACGCGCGTCGATGAACGATTGGAGATCGCCGTGCGCGAGCGCAGCGTTCGTGCGCTTCTCCGCCGCAATCGTGGACGATCGTTCCGGGCTCATCGCGACTCCGCAGAGCGATCCGGCGACGTGACCGGGATACACCTCGTACGAATCCGGCAGCCCGGTCAGCTTCTGGAGCGAGGTGAACAATCCCTCCGCGCCTTCGGTCGCGTCGACCGCCAGGTCGGGGCGTGCCGCGTCGCCGATGAAGAGGGAGTCACCGGTCAGCACTATCTTCTCGTCCACGACGAATGCGCTGTGCTCCGGTCGATGACCCGGGGTGTGGAGGACGCGGATCGAGACGTCTCCGACACGCAGCTCCTGTCCGTCCTCGAGCGGATCGTGTGGGAACTCGGCCTCCGCGAGTCGATGGACGGAGACCGGCACGCCGTGCTCGAGCGCGAATCGTCCGTGCCCGGACACGTGATCGGCGTGCGTATGCGTCTCGAGCACGCGTGCGATGCGAAGGCCTTCGCCCGCGGCCGCCTCCAGGTACGGCTCGATCTCGTACGCCGGGTCGACGACCGCCGCCTCGCCTGCCCCGGAATCCCCGATCAGATAGGAGGCGCAGCCGAGATCGTCGTCGACGAACTGGCGGAACACCACGGCTTTGGAAGCTAGCACTGCCGTCCGCTTGCTTTCTTGAAGTCAGTGCATCCGGAGGCCTCGAACGGTCGTAGAGGTCACCATGCCCGTGATGAGACGGCAATGGATCGTCGGCCTCGCCGCTCTCGTCGTGCTCTTTGTGCCGATCGTGCTCGCCGCCGCCCTCAAGGGGAGCCATCACCACACAGCATCGAGCGGCCCCGTCGTGTTGGCGCGAGAGGACGGAAACGACGCGCTCGCGCTCTCGGTCACCTCGAACGCCGTTCAGGTCAAGCTGTTCGGCCCTCAGGGGAAGGGCTTGGGTGGCCGCACCGTGACGGTCGCGGGCACTGCCACGAGGTCCTGCGGCAGCGGTTGTTACGTGGCGCAGACCTCGGCGCGCGGCGACGTTGCCGTTCTCGTGGACGGCCGGCGCTTCTCCTTCGCCTTTCCGCGCGAGGCCCCGGACGCAACCGCGCTCCTACAGCGCGCGACCACTGCATTTCGCGCCTTGCACAGCGTGACGTACGTCGAGCGCCTCGCGTCGAGTAGGCGCGATCACGTCGTCTCGACGTTCACGCTCGAGGCGCCGGATCGCGTCGAGTACCACATCCACGGCGGCGTGGCCGGCATCGTCATCGGGACGAAGCGGTGGGACCGTTCCGGCAAGAAATGGACGGAATCCGCGAGCACGCTGCTGCCACAACCTTCCCCGGTGTGGGGTTCGCCCGTCACGGATGCTCACGTGCTCTCGCGAACGCCGGGCACGATCGTGATCTCGTTCCTCAACCCCGGCATTCCGGCCTGGTTCGAAGTGCGCTTCGATGCGCACACGTTGTTGCCTCGGAGACTCGACATGATCGCCGTGTCTCACTTCATGCACCATCGCTACGCGGCGTTCAACGCGCCGCGGCGGATCTTTCCCCCGCGCTAGGTTGCATCGGTGACTCGAAGAAGGATCGTCGCCGCCGTTGCGCTTGCGGTCGCGGCCGCCGGAGCCGCGGGCGGCCTGGCGGCCGCGACGCTGACCGGTGGTGGTCGGGCGACGCCGCCGCTCGCAGGAGTCGCGCTCGATCGTCCCGTTCCGCAGTTGTCGCTCATCGACGAGACTGGCAGGACGACGTCGCTCGAGGCGTTTCGCGGCTCGGTCGTGGTGCTCGCACCGACGTTGACGCTCTGCCACGAGGTGTGCCCGATCACAAGCGGAGCGCTCGAGCAAGTCCGTTACGACGCCGAGCGAGCGGGGCTCGGCAAGCGTGTGAGCGTCCTCGAAGTCTCCGTCGATCCGTGGCGCGACTCGCCGCGCCGGCTCCGCGCATACCGGCGCGACACCGGAGTCGATTTCGGATTGCTGACGGGAACGCATGCCGAGCTCTCGCGCTTCTGGAAGTTCTTCGGCGTCGGCTTCTATCCGACCGGGCACGGAAGGACGTTCGACGTGGCACACACCGACGGTGTCTTCTTCATCGACGCGCGCGGACACGAACGAGCGGCGATCATCGGGATGCCGGACGTGCACGGAAAGCTCGCCGAGCGCCTCCGGCGACTACTCAGCGCGACCGGTCGCCACAACCTTGCGCGGCCCGAAGCAGGCTGGACGGTGCAGCAGGCGCTCGACGACGTCGGACGGCTCCTCGGCCGGACGATTCCAGCCAAGCCGCTCCCGTAGCGCTCAGCAGATCGGATAGCCGAAGTAAAGGCGGCTCGCGCTAGAGCCCGAGGTGACGTGCGATGACCATGCGTTGGACTTCGTTCGTACCCTCGCCGATCTCGAGGATCTTCTGATCGCGGTAGAAGCGTGAGATCGCGTACTCGTCCATGTAGCCGTAACCGCCGTGGATCTGCAGCGCCGAGTTCACAACGCGATTCGACATTTCCCCTGTGTAGAGCTTCGCCTGGGCGGACGCGAGCGCAAAGTCCGCCTTCTGATCCTTGAGCCAGGCCGCGCGATAGAGGAGCGCGCGTCCGGCCTCGATCTCCGTCGCCATGTCGGCAAGGCGGAACTGCATCGCCTGGAAGCTCGCGATCGGCCGTCCGAACTGATGGCGCTCTTTCGCGTATGCAAGCGCGAGGTCGTATGCGCCTTGCGCCAATCCGACGCCCATTGCCGCCACCGAGATGCGGCCCCCGTCGAGAATCTCGAGGAACTGATGAAAGCCCTTCCCACGGGGACCGAGCAGATTCTCCTCGGGCACGGCGCAGTCCTCGAACGAGAGCTCGCGCGTGTCGGACGCGTGCCAGCCGAGCTTCTTCATCGGTTTCGAGATCTCATAACCGGCCGTGCCGTTCGGAACGATGATGTTCGAGATCTCGTCGTCACCCGTGCGCGCGGTGATCGTCACGCAGGCCGTGATGTTCGTTCCCGCATTCGTGATGAAGATCTTCGAGCCGTTGACGATCCATTGGCCGTCGCGCAACTCCGCCGTGGTGCGCGAAGCTCCAGCATCCGAGCCGGCGCCCGGCTCGGTCAGACCGAACGCGGCGAGCTTGTTCCCGGACGCGAGGTCCGGGAGCCACGCGCGCTTCTGCTCCTCGTTGCCGTAGTAGTAGATCGGCAGCGTGCCGAGCGAGTGGTGAGCCGCGACCGTGATCGCAACCGACGAATCGACGCGCGTCAGTTCCTCGATCGCGATCGCATACGACAACGTGTCGGCGCCGGCGCCGCCGTACTCCTCCGAAATCGTCATTCCCATCAGTCCGAGCTCCGCGAGCTCGGACACGAGCTCGTACGGAAACCTCGCTTCGCGGTCGAGTTCCTCCGCAACGGGCGCGACACGCTGCGTCGCGAACTCGCGCACGGTCGACCGGACGAGCTCGTGCTCGGGGCCGAGCTCGAAGTTCAAGCCGAGAGTGCCGTCGCGAGCTCGACGATCATGCGCACGCCGTAGCCGGTTCCGCCGCGTTGCGTCAGGTAATCGCCACGTGAGCGTTCGAGGAAGCCGGGACCCGACATGTCGATGTGCGCCCAGGGGCCGTCGCCCGCGAACTCCTCGAGAAACGCGGCGGCGAGAGCGGGGGAGGCTTGTCGCAACTCGGTCGCGTTCTTGAGGTCGGCGTAGTCGGAATCCACGTAGCGTCGGAAGCGCGGATGCATCGGGAACGGCCAGAGATGGTCTCCGCTTCGCTTCGCGGCGGCAAGGATCTCCTCGCGCCACGCGTCGTCGTTCGCGAACAGACCGCCGTAGAGGTCGCCGAGCGCGAGCTCCATCGCGCCGGTCAGCGTCGCGACGTCGAGGACGTGCGTGGCGCCCTCGCGTCGCGCGTACCACAACGCATCGGCGAGGACGAGCCGGCCCTCTGCGTCGGTGTTCGTGATCTCGATCGTCTTGCCGTTCGCCGCGCGCAGGATGTCGCCGGGACGAAACGACTCGCCGCTGACGAGATTCTCCGCCGCTGCGACGACCGTGACGATGCGGATTGGCAGCTCGAGCTCCGCGATCGCAGCCGTTGCCGCGACGACGGCCGCACCGCCGGCCATGTCGCCTTTCATGTCCTGCATACGCTCGCCGGGCTTGATCGAGATCCCGCCGGCGTCGAACGTGATCCCCTTGCCGACGAGTCCGAGCACGAGCTCGCCGCGCGCCGGCGACGCCGGCTCGTGCCGAAGGACGATGAGCCGAGGTTCGTTCGCACTCGCACGGCCGACGGCGGCGAGCGCGCCCATGCCGAGTTCTCCCATCTCTTGCGGTCCGATCGCCTCCGCTTGCAAGGACGGGAGGTCGAGCGCTGCGGTCCGCTCGGCCCAGCCCGCGGGCGTGAGCTCGTTGGGCGGTGAGTTCGCGAGATCGCGCGCCCAGTTCGCCCAATGCGCAACGCGGGCCGCACGCCTCGCGGCGTCCACGAGCCCAGGTTCGTCGTCGGCGCAGAGAACGATCCGCGTGATCTCCTTGGCGCGGTCGTGCTCCGTCTTCCAGCGTCCGGGCCGGTAGGAGCCGAGGACGACTCCCTCGACGACGGCCTTCGCCTGCTCGTCGAGCGGAAGGGGCAGCGTTTCGTCGAGCAACCAGGCGAACGTGCCGCCGACGTCTTCGACCACACGGGCGACAGAGGCCGCGGCCGTCCGGATTCCGTCGGCGTCCAGCTCCTCGACTCGGCCGATGCCTGCCGCAGCGATGCGCCGGGCGTTCAGCTCTCCATCGGTGTGCAGAACGACGGTCTGGCCGAGCTCCCCGTGCAGCTCGCCGTCGGCGACCAGCTGCCGGAGCCGTCCGTTGAGCCGCTCATCGAGAAGCCGCGCGCCGTTCGAGAGGACGCGGTCCGCACTTTCGGGAACGGCGACCGCGAGGATGTCCGGTTCGACTTGCCCCGGCAGCTTGACCTCGACCGCGATGTCCCCCATCCGGTCGCCGATGCTATCCGAGCAGGGTTTTACGGTGTCTTTACGAAATCGGCCTAACCGTGCTCAACTCTTCGCGTCCAATGCCGATGATGATCACCGAGATGAACGCAACGCAGCTGCGGCCATTGCGTCCATCGCGTTTTCGGCGCGTCAATCGACGTGTATCCGTGGAGGCGCTGATGGAGCTGATCGGCGACCTGACCGCCGAGCGGCAGCGTCTCCGTGACACCGGCGCGGCGGCGGGCAGCCTCGAGCGAAACCGCGTCAAGCTTGCGCGCACGCAGTGGGAGCTCTCGCACGCGTTGATCGAGCGCTACCTGCCGGCGCAGAGCACCGAAGCGGCCTGAGCCCGCGCTGCGGTACGCTCGTCGCATGACGAGCACACGGGAATTCTTCGAGACGTTGGAGAGCCGCGTCGATGCGTCCAAGACGGCGGGGATGAACAACTCCTACCTGTTCGACATCGAGGGTGCGGGCAAATGGAAGGTGGACGTGAACGACGGCAAGGTGTCCGTCAGCGAGGGCGGGGAGGACGCGGACGCCGTCATCTCGACGAACGAAGAGACGTTCGAGCAGATCGCGAGCGGCGAGCAAAACCCGACGAGCGCTTACATGACCGGCAAGCTGAAGGTCAAGGGCGACATGGGTGCCGCGATGAAGCTGCAAAAGCTCTTCTGAGGAGTCTTCCCGACGCCTCGCCTCCGCCGACGGAGTAGTTACTCCTCCAACTCGACGAGGAGCGTGCCTGCTGTCACTGCGGCGCCCTCCTCGACGTGGACCGCGCGCACGACCGCTGCGTACGGAGAGGCGAGCGGCGTCTCCATCTTCATCGCCTCGAGCACGACGAGCGGCTGACGCGGCTGCACCTCGTCTCCTGGAGAGACGAGCACGCGGATCACGGTCCCCGGCATCGGAGCCGTCACCGCGCTCTGTTCTTTTCCGCGGCCGTGGTCGACGGAGGTCTCGAGGTCCGGCGGGGGTTCCGGCTTCGGACTCGGCAGGTTGAGACGGAACGCCCCGCGCCAGACCCGATCCGCCACGCGAAGCGGCGGTTGCGACAGCGGCGGATGCTCGGTGAGAAATGCCGTCGTCGTGTCTCCGGCGCGCAAGGCCGGATGGGCGACGAGCCAGCGAAGGAACGGCAGATTCGTCGTCACTCCCTCGACCGCGGTGTCGTCGAGCGCAGCGCGTAAGAGACCGAGGGCGCCGGCTCGTGTCGGAGCGTGGGCGATCAGCTTCGCGATCATCGGGTCGTAGGCGGTCCCGACCTCGTCGCCTTCCTCCACACCTGCGTCGACGCGGATGTCGCTCGGGAGCCGGAGCTTCGTGATGCGCCCGGCCTGCGGGAGGAAGGTCCGAGGATCCTCGGCGTAGAGCCGAACCTCGACCGCGTTTCCTTCCGGCGCCGTGACATCGCGTTGCAACGGCTCTCCGGCGGCAATGCGCAACTGTTCTCGGACGAGATCGACACCCGTGACGAGCTCCGTGACCGGATGTTCGACCTGGATCCGACCGTTCAGCTCGAGGAAGTAGAAGTCGCGTCCGTCGAGCATGAATTCCGCCGTTCCGGCGTTCACGTAGCCGATCGCACGCGCGAAGGTGACTGCGGCGTCGGACATCTCGCAGCGCAATGCATCGTCCACGGCGACCGAGGGCGCTTCTTCGAGGACCTTCTGGTGTCGCCGCTGCACCGAGCACTCGCGTTCACCGAGCGCGTGCACGTTCCCGTGCGCATCGGCGAGGAGCTGGATCTCGACGTGTCGCGGTCGCTCGACGTAGCGCTCGCAGAAGACCCGCTCGTCCCCGAAGGCTGCCTCAGCCTCCCGCCGAGCGGCAACGAGCGCATCGTCGAGCTCGTCGCGCGAACGCACCACGCGCATGCCTCGGCCTCCCCCTCCGGCCGCCGCTTTGACGATCAACGGGAAGCCGATCTCATCCGGATCGCCCGTTGGAACGATGGGGACGCCGTTGTCGCGGGCGATCCGTTTCGCCTCGAGCTTGTCGCCGCCGGCCCGCAGTGCATCGGGCGGCGGGCCGATCCACGTCAGCTCGGCCGCGTCGACGGCCGCGGCGAAGTCGGGGCTCTCCGCAAGGAATCCATAACCCGGATGGATCGCGTCGGCGCCGGTCTGCTTCGCTCCGCGAATGTGTTCCTCGGAGAAGAGATAGCTCGCAATCTCGACGACCTCGTCGGCGGAGCGCGCGTGTAGCGAACCGGCGTCACCCGGCGCGACGACTGCGACCGTGCCGATCCCGAGCTCGCGGCATGCGCGGAAAACCCGCAGCGCGATCTCGCCGCGGTTGGCGACGAGAACCTTTCGAATCAGATCTTCTTCCCCGGATTGAGGAGGTTCTGCGGATCGAACGCGCGCTTGATCGCGCCGTGCAGTTCGTACGCGCGCGGACCCAGGAGGCGTTCGAGCCACGCGGATTTGACGGCGCCGACGCCGTGCTCGCCGGAGATGGTTCCGCCGAGGCGAAGCGCGAGGTCGAACAGCTCATCGGATGCGCGTTCGGCGAGCTCGAGTTGCGCCGCATCGTCGCGGGGCAGCAGGTACGTCGTGTGGAGGTTGCCGTCGCCCGCGTGACCCCAAGAAGCGGCCGGAAGGCCGAGCCGCGCTCCGATGGCGAGCGACTCGTCGATCGCCTCCGCGAGTCGGTCGAGCGGAACCGCGATGTCTTCGCTCGCCTTTCCGCCCAGCTGTGCCTTCACGCGGAGGGCGACGCTCTCACGCCAGGTCCACAGCCCGGCGATCTCAGCCGCGCTCTCCGGTGCGTACAGCGTCCGTGACGTTTCGCCGAGGATCTCGAGCGCGTCGCCGCGAACGCGTGCGGCTTCGTCAGTTGAGCCGTCGGCCTCCGTGATCACGCAGAACGAGCCTGCGGGAATCTCCGTCGGAAATCCTGCTCCCGCGTAGCGCATCGTCTCGCCGTCGAGGTATTCGATCGCCGCCACGGGCAGGCCGTTGCCCACGAGTCGCTCGATCGCGTCGCAGCCTTCGCGCACGCCGTCGAAGAAACCGACTACCGGCCACGCTGCTTCCGGCGCGGGAGTGAGACGCAACCAGACCGACGTGATCACGCCGAGGGTCCCTTCGGAGCCGATCAGCAGTGAGGTCAAGTCATACGATGCGACGTCCTTGCGCACCGGCCCACCGAACCGCACGATCTCTCCAGGCGCCACGACAGCCTCGACCCCCATCACCCACGCACCGGTCACGCCGTACTTGAACGCATGAGGACCGCCTGCGTCCGTCGCGACATTGCCACCGATCTGCGATTGCTCGGACGCTCCGGGATCCGGCGGGAACAAGAGACCGCCCTCACGTGCGGTGCGACGCACGTCCGCGGTCGTCATGCCCGCCTCGACCTCCATGCGCCACAGCAACGGGTCGAACGAACGAAGACGATTGAGCCGCTCGAGTGCAAGCACGACGCCGCCGTCGAGCGGCACCGCGCCGGCGGCGTAGCCGGTTCCGCCGCCACGAGGAACGACCGGCACGCCCTGCGCGTAACACCACGCGACCACTTCGCGCGTCTCCGCGGCGGTTCGCGGCAATGCAACGGCGTCCGCACGTCCGCGCACGCCCCGGCCTTCGGTCTCGTCGGCGAGGTAATGCGCAGTGGGCGTGACGATCTCCGCCGCCACCGCAGCGCGCAGGTCGTGCTCGATCGACGCGACGGTGCTCATCATGGCTCCGTGTGCAAATGCGCCGCGTCGATCGCAGCACGCGCAAGAGCCTCGTCTTCCTCGCCGGCAAGCCCACTGACGCCGACCGCGCCGATCCGCCTACCGTCACGGAACGCGGCGACGCCGCCTTTGAAGAAGGTGAACTGCGGATCGAAGCTCGCGACCTCGATGGGGTCGGCGCGAACCTTCGCTGCAAGCGCGGCAGTTGAGGAGGCGTCGCTCCGCGAGGCGGTGTACGCCTTACGCTGCGCGTTTAGACGCGTATCCGGTGCTGCACCATCCATTGTCGCTGCAAGTACGACCTCGCCGTGGTCATCGGCGACGTAGACCGAAACCGGCGCGGGCGCTCCCCTGACAACCCACTCCGCGATCATGAAGGCCTCGTCGAGCGTCACGGCGTCACTCTAGACCCGCGAGTGCGAGCGTCTCCTTCAAACCCTTCAATCCCTCGCTCGCGCCGATTGCGGTGGTCGCAAGCGCGCCCGTCGCATTCGCCATCCGCGCTGCACGCTCGAGCGGCCAGCCTTGGAGCAGCCCGAACAGGAGCCCGGCGACGAAAGCGTCGCCCGCACCCGTTTCGTCAAGAGCACGCACGCGGACCGGCGCGACGCGTCCGATTCCCGCGACGTAGCACCCGTCGGGCCCGAGCTTGAGCACGACGTCGCCAGCACCGGCTCGCTGCAGCGCACGCGCCACCGACTCGAGTTCGTGCTCGCGGGTGATCGCCCTTGCCTCCGCGAGACTGGGGGTGAAGACGTCGACATAGGGGAGACACGGGAGGATCCGCGTCCAGCGGTCGGTCGCATCCCAGACGGTGTCGAGGCAGGTCGTCACGCCACGTCGCTTCGCCTCCGCAAGCAGGCCGGCGAGCGGCTCGCCGTCGAGCCGGTCCATCACGAGCGCTCCCGCAGCGTGCAAGACGCGACCAGACAAGAGCAGATCCGTATCGAGCTCGTCGCTTCGCAGTTGTGCATTCGCACCAGTGAAGTGGAGGAATGTGCGCTCGCCCCCCGGCGCGACGAGCACGATGGTCGCCGATGTCGGCGTCGTGGAGTCGCGGACCACGCCACGGCGATCGATTCCGCGCTCGTCGAGCAGGTGCAGGAGGAAATCCCCGAGCCGATCTGCGCCGAGCTTCCCCGCGACGGCCGCGCTGAGTCCTAAGCGCATCGACGCGGTCGCGGTGTTCAGCGCGCAGCCGCCGCCGCGGAGCGAGATCGATTCGACCAGCCGCAGCGATCCCGCGGGCGGGAGCTCGTCGACTGGACGCGCGATGACGTCGGCAACGAGGATGCCGAGGCAGACGACGTCGAACGTCACGCGGGGTCCGGTGCCAGGCAGCGAAGCATGCGCAGATCACCGTCGGCGTCGAACGAGCGTGCCGAAGCCGGCACGGCGAATGCGTCGCCCGCGTGGGCGGGCGCGCCGTCGAGCGCTCCCTCGCCTGCGAGGACGAGCAGGACTGCGAACCGGCCGGCCGGTTCCGGAACATCGTCCGCCCAGAAGAACTGGTGCGCCTCTTCAGGGAGGCGCCGAACGGGCTCGTGCCGACTCACGTCGATCGCGGCGAGCGCGGTCTCCCACCCGAGCCCGAGGTGGCTGTCTTCGGGCCGGATCGGGAAGCCCTGCCACTCGCACAGGAAAGAGAAGTCGGTCGGCTCTTGCAGCTCGGCAATGAGGACGCCCTCGCCGATTGCATGTGGTACGCCGGCGGGCACGTACACGACATCACCTGAACGGACCGAGATTCTGTTCAGCGAGTGGAGGAGCCGGTCGACATCTTGGTCGGCGATCCACGCGAGATAGCGCTCGGGCTCGACCGGCTCACAGAGGCCGACCCAGACGTCGGCTTCGTCGCGGCGCGTGTCCACCACGATCCATGCCTCGGTCTTCCCGAATTGCGAGTCGAATGCCTCGAGCGCGAACGTGCGATCAGGGTGTACGTGCACGGGAAGCCGTTCGGCAGCGTCGAGCAGTTTCACGAGCACCCCCGTCGACGTGCCGAAACGGGCGACATGGGCGTCGCCCAGCCACCCGATTGGATCGGCCTCCAGCGCGTCGCGGAGGATGCGCCCACCGGCGAGTCGCGAGAGGCCTTCCCCGGGATCGTTGCGACCGGGATTTCTAGCGGGCGTCACGGAGCCGAGCCAGTCCTCTGGGAAGAAGCCGTCCTCCTCAGGCTCACCGCGCAGCCGTCCAAGGAGCGCTCCCCCTCTGTAGAAGCGGTGGACGCGGGTCGGTTGCAGAGGCTCGGCATTCATCGCCGGAAGTATCCGGCCTCCGAGGACGGCTGGCCGCGCTGACGCCAAACGTGCTGTAGTTCAATTCCATGCACGTCGACGTCGCGCGCCGCGCACGACGAGCCTCGGTGCTGATAGGCGTCTCGGCCGTCCTCGCGCTGTCTCTCACAGCCTCCTCGGGCTGGCCATCCGCGGGCACTGACGCGAGTGACGCCTCGATCGACGGTTTCGCCGGGGTTCGTCTCGAGAACATCGCCCGTGGCGCCGGGCTCGACTTCCGTCAAGGCGCGTTTCGCTTCGGTGTCTCGCCCGACCCGGCCGCGATGACAGGGGGCGGTCTGTGTGCGCTCGATTACAACAACGACGGTTGGGTCGATCTGTTCGTCGTGAACTCGTACTCGCAAGCCGACGTCGATCGCTGGCAAAAGCACGGCGGCCTGCCTCGGAGCGCGCTCTTCCGCAACACGAGAGGCCGCTTCCGAAACGTAACCCGCACTTCGGGAGCAGGGCTCGCGGTCCGTGGCCAGGGGTGCGTCGCCGCGGACTTCAACGGGGACGGCTACACCGACCTCTTCATCACCGTCGACGGGCAGAACAAGCTGCTGTGGAACAACGGCAACGGCACATTTACCGAGGGCGCGCGGGCTGCCGGGATCAGGGGCTACGGGTGGCATACCGGCGCGGCAGTCGCAGACCTCAACGGCGACGGCCGTCCCGATCTCTTCGTCGCGGGCTATACCGACGTCAACCTCCCGATCCCCGGCTCCGCTGCCGGCTTTCCCAACAACGACGCCGGTGTTCGCGACCTCCTCTACCTGAACATGGGCCCTGACAAGCACGGCCGCTCGCGCTTCCGCGAGGTCGGCGTTCAGGCAGGCCTCGAGGCCGCGCGGTTCGACCACAGCCTCGGTGCCGTCTTCTCAGACTTCAACGGCGACGGGCGATCCGATCTCTACGTGGCCAACGACGGCGACCCGAACCGGCTGTACCAGAACATCGCCTGGCCCGGAGGAAGGAAGGCCGATCCGGCCGGGCTCGGCTTTCGATTCGAAGAGCGCGCAGCCATCGCGGGCGTGGCCGACCCGAGTGCGGGGATGGGTGTCGCGACCGCGGACTTCAACGGTGACGGGCGTACCGACTTGTTCGTCTCCAACTCGCGCGGCCAGGGCCATGCGGTCTACACCGCGCAGCAGCCTCTCGCGTCCGGATCGTCCTTCACCGACGTTCGGGCGGCGTTCGCGCCGGCGTTCGGCAAGACGTTCACCGGCTGGGGTGCTTCCTGGGTCGACCTCGATCTGGACGGCTATCGCGACCTCGTGCTCGCCAACGGCGCGATACCGGTCACGAATCTCAAAAGGAACGCGGAGCCCATTCAAGTCCTCGAGAACATGGGAGCGCCCTCCGGGTCTGCGCCCCAGTTCACCGACGGGACTGCACTGGTCGGAGGGTTCAAGCTGCCGCGCGTCGTCGGTCGGGGCCTCACGACGGCTGACTTCAACAACGACGGCCGCGTGGACATCGCCATCAACACCATCGGCGGCAGGCTGGAGCTTTTGCGTCCGACGGGAGCCGTCGGCCACTGGATCGCGGTGCGGCTCGCAAGGTTCTCACCCGGAGCGGTCGTGACTGCGATCCTCCCGGACGGTCGCCGGCTGGTGCGCGAGGTTCAAGCAGGTTCGAGCTATCTCTCATCCGAGGATCCTCGAGTGCACTTCGGACTCGGCGCGGCGACGACCGTGAGTCAGATCATCGTGCGCTACCCGAGCGGTCAGGTCGTGTACCGCACCAACGTTCCGGCCGACCGCATCGTTTTCTTCCCCCACCAAACGCGGAGCACGAGCGATGCAAGCTCGACCGCGCTCGCACGGCGAGGTCGGAGTCAGCGCTCCTCCAAGACGGCGCCGTATCTGATCGACAGATGTACTCGGACCGACCTACAAGGGCGCTCGGTCGCCCGGGTGTGGGACGAGGCCATGCTCGACGCCATCAGGCGGGACCTGCCGGCGCCGACCACGCACGCGCGGAACCTCTTCCATGTCTCCGCCGCGATGTGGGATGCCTGGGCGGCCTACGACCCGAAGGCTGATGGCTACTTCGTCACCGAGAAGGCCAAGGCTTCCGACGTCGAGGCTGCCCGGGAGACCGCCATCAGCTACGCGGCATACCGCGTTCTGCTCTGGCGCTACTCCTACGGCGCCAATATGCAAGTGACCTTCGACGAGCTCGCCCAGACCATGCGCTTGCTCTGCTACCGGCTGGACTTCACGAGCACGAACGGTGACTCACCGGCCGCACTCGGCAATCGCATCGCGGCCGCAGTGATCCGGTATGGAAGGAGCGACGGCTCGCTCGAACGACGCCACTATGCCGACGAGAGCTTTATCCCAGTGAATGCTCCCCTCGTCGTCGCCGAGCCTGGGACGGGGATGCACGACCCAACCTTCTGGCAGCCGCTTGCGCTCGATCAGAACGTCGCCCAGAACGGGCTCACGGTGCCCGGGAAGGTGCAGACCTTCATCGGCGCGCAGTGGGGGCATGTGCGGGGGTTCGCGCTGCCAGCCTCGAAGAAGGGCGTCCCGATCGACCCCGGCCCGCCGCCGATTGGCACGCCGGAGGATGCGGCTTACAAGCAGGCGGCAGTCGACGTCATCCGTAAGAGCGCGGAGCTCGATCCGACGGACGGGCAAACGGTCGACATCGGCCTGGACGCGCTGGGGAACAATCCGCTCGGGACGAACGACGGCCATGGATACCCGGTGAATCCGGTGACGGGTCAGCGGTACGATCCCGAGCGCGTTCTCCGGGCCGACTACGCCCGCGTGCTTGCCGAGTTCTGGGCCGACGGGCCCAACTCGGAAACCCCGCCCGGCCACTGGAACGTGATTGCGAACACCGTCTCGGACTCGCCGCTGATGGCGTCCCGGATCGGTCCCGGGACCGCGAGCCGCCTGAGCTGGGACGTGCACATGTACTTCGCGCTCAACGGGGCGTTGCACGACGCGGCGATCGCCGCCTGGGGCCTGAAGCGCAAGTACCAATCGGTGCGCCCGATCTCGATGATCCGCTACATGGCAGAGCACGGGCAGTCAAGCGATCCCAAGCTTCCGTCGTACGACCCGGAGGGGCTGCCGTTGATTCCGGGCCTGATCGAGCTGATCACGAAGGAATCGAGCGCGCCGGGACAGCGCCACGCCGCCCTCGCCGACCACGTCGGCGAGATCGCTATTCGCGGGTGGCGCGGAAATCCAACAGACCCGCACGACGTAAGCGGCGTTGGCTGGATTCTCGGCGAGCAGTGGGTGCCATATCAAAAGGCGACCTTCGTCACGCCGGCCTTCCCCGGCTTCGTGTCCGGCCACAGCACGTTCAGCCGCGCTGCAGCCGAGGTGCTTGCCGCATACACCGGCAGCTCTTACTTCCCCGGAGGAGAGTTCACCCAGACGTTTGGCCCCGGCTACCTCAAGTTCGAGCACGGGCCGAGCGAGCCGTTGACGCTCGAGTGGGCGACGTACTACGACGCGGCGGACCAGGCCGGCAGCTCACGTATCTACGGCGGCATCCACATCCCCGCCGATGACTTCGCCGGCCGCCGGATCGGATCGAGTCTCGGCAAGCGGGCCTGGACGCTCGCCAAGCGCTACTTCTCGGGCACTGCTCGCTGAGGGGTCAGCGGCCGGACCGAACCTGCAGCCGGCGGGCGATCGTGTCCAGCGTGACGGCGAGCAAGAGGATCACCCCGGTGACGATGTAGATCGTCCCGGTCTTGTAGCCCGCCGTGTCCAGCCCATTCGAGACCGTTGCGATGACGAGCGCACCAATGAGGGCGCTGCGCACCTCACCCCGACCGCCGAACAGACTCGTGCCTCCGATCACCGCCGCGGAGATCGCGTCGAGGAGCAGTGTGCCACCCCCGACGTTGAGGTCGACGGAGTTCAACCGCGCGGCGAGGATCACACCTCCCACCCCGGCCATGGCGCCGGAGATCATGAAGACGATGACACGGATGCGGGCGACGTTGATCCCCGCGCGACGAGCCGCCTCGGCGTTGCCGCCGACCGCGTAGACATGGCGGCCGAAAGGCGTCCGTTTGGCCAGGAAGGTCAAGCCGACGAGAAAGATGACGACGAGGACGCCGGCCAGCGGCAGCCCTTTCGGCACGCTGGCGTGGTTGGAGATCGCGACGGTGCCGAAGCACGCGACCGCGACGCCGAGGAACTTGGCGACAATGAGCAGCGGTCTGCGGATCGCCACGCGCGCGCGGCGCTTGCCGATCACGCCGCCCAACGTGCCGATGGCGTAGAGACCCGTGACGGCGGCCGCAATGATCCAACCCGCATTGGCCTTGAAGTAGTAGTTGGCGAGATTGTTGATCAAGTTGTTCTGGATCACGATCACGCCCTTGATCTCGAGCACCTGCAGAATGACTCCCTGCCAGATCAAAAGGCCTGCGAGCGTGACGACGAACGAGGGGACACCGACAAAGGCCACCACCGAGCCCTGGACGCCGCCGATGAGCGCGCACAGGCCCACCGCGATCGCAATCGCGACGAGTCCGGGATACTCATGGCTGCTACCCGGGAGCTGGAACTCGGCGACGGCCAGGGCCGCTATTCCGCTCAGATACCCGATCGACAGGTCGATCTCGCCGAGGAGAAGGACGAATACGACTCCGAAGGCGAGCATGGTCAACCCGGCCATCTGGACGATGATGTTGTTGAAGTTGTCCGCCGTGAAGAAGTTCGTCGCTTTGAAGCTGAAGAAGACGACGATCAGAGCAAGACCGATGACGATCGGCAGGATCCCGAGGTTGCCCGTCCTCACGTTGTCGAGCGCTCGACGCCAGAGCCCGCGTTCCTCTTCCGCCTCCTGCTCCTCGGGGAGACTGATCCCCGGGGCGGCGACGTCGACTTCGGAGCTCACGACGCCAGCTCCGGCGTTGTCTCCGGGATCCCCGCGACCTTGGTGGGAATCCCCGCAGTGATCGCCTGCACGACCTGCTGCTGGGTGGTCTGCTCCCGCTCGTAGACACCTACGTCGCGCCCGAGGCGCAGGACGGTGATGCGCGTGGCCACCTCGAAGACGTCGTGCAGGTTGTGCGAGATGAGCACGACGGCCAGGCCCTGGTCGGCGAGGCGCTTCACGAGCTCGAGCACCTGGCGCGTCTGCGCGACGCCGAGCGCGGCCGTGGGCTCGTCGAGAATGACGAGCTTGGAGTTCCACTGCACGGCCTTGGCCACGGCGACCGACTGCCGCTGGCCGCCCGAGAGCGAAGCCACGGGCTGGCGGACCGACTTGATCGTGGTCACCGCCAGCGATTTCAGCGTCTCCGCCGTGCGCTGCTCCATGGCCGGCTCTTTCAGGCGAAACAACCAGTCGCGCCTCTCGCGGCCGAGGTACATGTTCTGGACGACGTCGAGGTTGTCGCACAGCGCGAGGTCCTGGTAGACCACTTCGATCCCGAGCTTGGCGGCGTCCTTCGGCCCGTGAATGTGGACGGGCTCCCCGTTGAAGTAGATCTCGCCATCGTCATAGCCGTGGATCCCGGCCACGCACTTGATCAGAGTCGACTTGCCCGCGCCGTTGTCGCCGACGAGCGCCATGATCTCTCCCCCGTGGACCGCGAAGTCGACGTCGGTGAGCGCATGCACTGACCCGAACGACTTGGAGAGACCGCTGAGCTGGAGGAGTGGTGTCTCGCTCACAGTTGCGGATTTCCTAACACATAAACGGTGGAGGCGCCCGCCTGGGCGCCTCCACATTGCCTCACGAGCTCTTTACTTGCAGAACTGCGCGAACTCGCCGACGCAGACGTCACTCTTCTTCAGGAACTTGTCCTTGAAGAGTCTCGTGTAGTTGGCCTTCGTAATCGAGACGATCGGCAGGGCGATGGTTGGTTCCTTCTTGCTGCCGTTCTTGCGGAACCCGTTGATCCCAGGCACCTTCTTGTGCTTCAGCAGGGCGACGGCCGCCTTGGCGGCAGCGTTGACCTCGTTGGGCACGAACTTGTAGACGGTCATCGTCTGCCAGCCCGAGATGATGTTCTGCACGCCCTGGACGGTCGCGTCCTGTCCTGACAGCGCGATTGGCTTCAGCTTCTTCGCCTTCAGGGCGGCGACCACGGCGCCGGCGATGTTGTCGTTCGCCGCGATGGCGCCGTCGATCTTGTTGTTCGTCTTGAGCAGCATCTGCTCGAAGATCGGTTGCGCGTTCGTCGCCAGCCAGAGTGGCACGAACTCCTGCGGTCCCTTCGTCAGCGTTCCGCTCTTGAAGAGCGGGTCCAGAACCGCGTCGTTCCCGCTCTTGAACCAGAACGCGTTCTGATCTGTCGGCCCGCCCCAGAGCTCGGCGACGACCGGCTTCGACTTGGCCTTCAGAGCGTTGACGACGCCCTTGGCCTGGGCGGCGCCGACGGCCTTGCCGTCGAAGGTCACGTAGACCTTCGCGATACCGCCGACCACCTGGCGGTCGTAGTCGATCGACTGACCGCCTGCTTTCGCGAACTTCTTCTCGATCGCGATCGACGTGCCCTGGGCGATGTCGGTCACGACGGCTATCTTCGCCCCGCGGGACAGGCACGAATCGGCCTGCGAGACCATCTTCTGCGGGTCGTTCAACGCGTTCGTGATCGAGTAGGTCAAGTGGGCCTTCTTCAGGGCCTTGGCCCAGTCCGGTGCGTCGAACTGCACCCAGCGAACGGACGACTTCGTGTCCGGGAGCAGGACGCAGACCTGAATCTTGGCGTCCTTCTTCGCCTGGGCGCCCGTTGTCACCGCGACGGCGACGCCGGCGACGGCGACGACGAGAAGTGCCCTCGCCACGTTCCGTCTGGCTCTTTTCATCTGCAATCTCCTTCCAGGGGGATTCCGAGACTCTAGTACGGAATCGGGGAAGTGTTCAGGGTCGGTTTTCGGCCATGAACCTGCCCAGTCTGAATCTCATCGATACTCGACTGCTACTCGTGTTCCGCTCTCGCTCGAGCGGACCACGGCGTCGCAAACTTCGGCCGCCCGATAGCCGTCCTCGAAGGTCGCTCCATGGGGCGCCACTTCGGTGTAGCCGGCGATCGCGGCCAGCATGTGGTGCAGCTCGTGGACGAAGGTATCTCCCCAGCCGACGATGTGGCCGGGCGGCCACCAGTGTTTCCAGAACGGGTGATCGGGCTCCGTGACGAGCACCCGCTTGAAGCCGCGTGCGCGGTCGCCGTCGGCGCGAAAGACCTGCAAATCATTGAGGTGCTCCATGTCGAAGTAGAGCGACCCCTTGGAGCCGTTGATCTCCCACTGGAATGCGTTTCGGCGGCCGAGTGCGAGTCGGGTCGCCTCGATCGTGCCGACTGCGCCATTGTGGAACTCGACCGTCGCTTCGACGGCGTCGTCGACTTCGCGGCCCGGGACGAACGTGCGCACGAAGCCTCCGACGGCCTCGATCTCCCCGACGAGGTAGCGAGCGAGGTCGATCACGTGAGCTGCAAGATCGCCGAGCGCTCCCGAGCCGGCGGCCCTGCGGTCGAAGCGCCAGATCTGTTCGGTGGTGTCGCCCCAATCCTGCAGGTAACGGCCCCGGAAGTGGCGCAGCTCGCCGAGCTCCCCTGCATCGATCATCTCTCGCGCGAGGCGCACGGCGGGGACGAAGCGGTAGTTGAACGCGCACATGTGCTTGACGCCGGTCGCCGCGACGCGGCGCCAGATCTCGTAGCTCTCGTTTGCGTCACGTCCGAGGGGTTTCTCGCAGACCACGTGCTTGCCCGCCTCGGCGGCGGCGATCGTTGGAGCCGCGTGCATGTCGTTTGGCCCCAAGTTGTCGATGAGCCCGATCTCGGGGTCCGTGACGAGCTCCTGCCACTGCGTCGTCCAGCGGTCGAAGCCGTAGCGTCTCGCAGCCTCGGCGACCGCCTCCTCGTTTCGGCCGGCAATCGCCACGAGCCGCGGCCTGAGCGGCGGCGGCCACGTCATGTAGCCGATCTTGCGGAAGGCGTTGGAGTGCGCCTTGCCCATGAATGCATAGCCGAGCATGCCCACGCCGATCTCGCCGAGGTCGTTGGCGCTCACAGGATCTCCTTCACGACTCGGCTGCGGCACTCAGGCGTGATAGTAGGCAGTGGGGTTCACCGGCACAGGAGGGCGCCACATGAAGACCTCGCTCGGAATCTGGGCGCTCGGGCCCATGGTCACCCGCTTCGTGCCCGGCGGCTACCAGCCGCAGAGGGCGGGCGAGACGACAGTCGATCGCGTCCGCCGCGCCGTCGACGGGCTCGGCGATCTCATCGACGGCTACGAGTTCCACTATCCGCAGGAGATCAACGAGGACAACGTCGATGCAATCCACGACGCGCTCGGGCCGGACCACGACATCTACTGT
>Ga0209577_10000958_pt1 | contig 28799 bp, 28 predicted proteins | sample GraSoiAngelo_109_FD_185874 | JGI IMG/M metagenome (GOLD analysis project Ga0209577, IMG submission 185874) | Grasslands soil microbial communities from the Angelo Coastal Reserve, California, USA - 14_0903_12_20cm (SPAdes) (version 2) | ecosystem: Environmental > Terrestrial > Soil > Grasslands...
GCTTGAGCGCGATCGTGTCGCCGTCGCGGAGGTCGCTCCTGCTCTTGCCCGGCGTCAGCTGCACGTACTTGAGCCCGAGCGCCGAGCGCGGGCGCACCAGCACGGTGGTGTCGCTCGGCAGCGGCTGCGCCGACTTGTCGAGCTTCATCCGGACAACCGCGATCGCCCGCGGGTGACCCTGCACCAAGGCCGTGCCCGCGTCGATCTTGTCGACGATCCCAACCCGGAAGCCCCCGATCCGGACCTCGTTGCCGGGCACCAGGTTGGCCCCGCCCGGCAGCTGCGCCTTGAGGTTGTAGGTGGGCACGAACGGCAGCCCGGTGTTGGCGTTGTACGCGAGGAAGACGCTGACGATCACGATCAGCGTGGTGACCGCCCCGACCAGGACCGGGCTGGCGACGATGGAGGCTGTTCCGCGTCCGCGCGTCATGGGCTGAGGAGGAAGTCGAGCATCTGGTCGGGGGCCGCTCCGCGGTTCGGGAGCCCGGGAACGCTCACGCCGGGCGGCAGCTTCGGCAGCTTCACGCCCGGCGGCAGCGGCAGGCCACGCTTCATCCGGTCGATCAGCGACTGGATCACCGGTGGTAGCGCCACGTGCGGCACGGAGGGGTCGAACTGCCCCGGCAGTGGCAGCGCCCGCGGCTGGCCGGCCGTGCGGCGCTCACCCGCGTGTGTCGCCTTCGTCGCCTTCGAGACCTTCGCCCCGCTGGTGGGCGAGGTCGGGTCGGGATTGGTGACGCCGGGCTGGTAGGGGCCGATGTAGGAGTTGCACTTCTTTCGGATGGCGGCCTGTGCGGCGCTCCCGTGATGGCCCGTATCCCACGGCTGTCCCGGACCGCGCAGGTTGTTCTGGATGTCGGAGCAGCCCGCGATCCGATAGCCCGCGACGCGCAGGAGGTGGCTGATGTCGTCGAACTCGTTGAGCGCCTGCGTCTGCCAGAAGAGGTAGTTGAGGAGGCCCTCCATCGCCGTGAAGCCGCGCCGCGCGGTCGGCGAGTTCGAGTTGCGATCTGGAGCCGGTGGCGCCGAGTCGGCGGCGCGCGGATCCCGGTCCACCGCGCGGTGCTTGTCGTCCGAGGTCTGCAGGAGCTGGCGGAGCGGCCCGGCGAGGCCGGGTGCGTTCTTGGCCAGGTTGTTCAGCTCGATGACGTCCTGGCGGGAGTCGATGAACGCCCGCCGGCCGGCGACGGAGGTGTCGCCGAGCGACCGGAACGCAGGACGCGACGCGTCGGAGAACGGCCCGAGGCGAGTGAAGAACTCGGTGAGGCTCGGGGCGGCGCGCTCGAGGTCCGCGAGCAGCGGGGTCTGCTGGTCGGCGAGCTCGCCAAGCCTCTGCATGGTCGGCCTGAGCTCAGCCAGGAACGTCGGCAGCAGGTGGAAGCCGGCGGCGATCGCGTTGCGGTGGGGGGCCGAGATCGCCGCGGTCCGCCCGGTCTCGGTGATCCAGCGCGCGACGTCGTTCTTGCGCTGGTCCAGCGCCGCCACGACCGTGTCGGAGTTCTTGATGAAGTCCTGGATGATCTTCGACTGGTTGCCGAGGATCTGGAGCACCTTGCGCGTCTCCTGGAGTCCCGGGTGCGCGCGCTTGAGGACCTCCGCCAAGTCCGCCGGGCGGCCCGCCAGGCCCGTGCCCAGCTCGGCGATGATCAGCCGCAGCCGCTCCCGGTACGGGCGGCGCAGGACGTTGTTCACCAGGTCCGTCGGGATCGTCGACTGCGTGTGGGTGACCGGGACGGTGCCCCTGAGCAGCTGGGGCGAGTTGCCCGGCTGGCAGTCCACGTAGTACTCGCCGATCAGCGACTGCTGCCGGATGTTGCACACCGCGTCCTGGCGGAGCGACTTGAACCCGGGCTGGGTGATCTCCGCCTCCACGATGGCGCAGGTGCGCGGCGGCCCCTTGACGCCCGGGTTCTGGCACTCGGGTCCCTTCGAGAGCTTGAAGCTGTTGGTGCTGCCGGCCTTCACGCCGGCCACCCGGAGGTCGCCGCCCTTCGTGAGCCCGAACGCGTTGTCGAACGCGACCTTGAACGTCTTGCCCGAGCTGCCCCCGCTCGCGCCCGTGAGGACCACCGCCACGAGCACCGCGCCGACGAGGACGAGGGCGGTTGTCATCCGCCGGATCACGGGATGTTCCCCGTCTCCCTGGCCGTCTCGGTGCAGTGGAGGGCGGCCTTCTCTTGCGCCGAGGGAACGTTCGAGCCGTCAGACGAGACCGACTCGGCGCTCCCCGGGCACTTGCGGAACTGGCCGACCCGCTCGAGGTGGGCGAGCTTGCTGCCGCGGTCGCCGAGTGGGATCAGCGACGGCGTGGCGGGGTTCGACAGGTCGAAGATGTTGAGGATCGTGTAGACGCGCGAGAAACCGCCCTCGGCGTCGACCGGGCCGGTGGTGGAGAAGTCGTCGAACCAGCTGAAGAGCTCGGGGGTGTAGGGGCGCCCGAACGCGATCGTTGGCGCGGTGTCCTTGAGCGCCTTCACGGTCTCGGGGAACGAGCCCTTGACCCGTCCCACGCCCACCGTGTTGGTCCCGAAGTTCGCCGACCGCTTCTTGGTGTCGAGCGCCGCGGAGGCAAGCGGGGGGAAGGACTGCTCGAGGTCGAACAGGTCGTTGTTGGGGCCCGGCTGGAGCACGGTCCTGGCGAGGTCGCGGATCGTCGGACGCGCACCGGCGGCGAAGGCGCGCAGCTGGGGCAGGAAGCGCTGCAGCTTGAAGGCGACCGGCTTGGACGCGTTCACCAGCGGGTCGACGTCGCCGAGCGCCGCCCGCAGGTTCACGAAGGTCGTGTTGGCCTGGCGCATGAAGTCCGGCAGGCGCGCGATCGCCTCCTCGAGAGCGAGGCGCTGGCTGCCGAGCGCGCGGAAGGTGCCGTTCGCGTTGCTGATCAGGTCGGCCAGCTCGTTCCGCTTCTCGGCGAGCGCATTGACCAGCGTCTGGCTGTCCAGGAGGAAGCGGGACAGCAGCGGGGAGTCGCGGTTCAGCTCACTGAACAGTCGAGCCGAGGTCGAGAGCGCGGGGTTGAGGTAGTGGAAGGTGGTGCGCAGCTGCTGGGTCTTGCCCACGTACAGCGCGGCGGAGTTCTTGAGGAACGCCTTCACCGCCTTGCGGGTGGGCGGATCCAGCGTGTTGAAGAGCTGGTCGAGGTCGACGGCGGTGGTCGTGTGGGTGATCGGAATCGTGCCGCCGCTGGCGATGGTGGGCCGCTTGCCGTTCTTGTTGCCGGGCGGGAGCTGCAGCTCCACGTAGCGGTTGGCGATACCCGACTGCGACGCCTGCCTGATCACCGCCTGCGTGCCGACGGGCAGCGGCTTGTAGGTGTCGTCGATCGACATCTTGACCTCGGCCTGGCCGTTGTCCGTGATCTCGATGTCGTCGACCGAGCCGGCGGGGGTGCCGCCGATCTCGACCTGGTTGCCGACCACCAGCTGCGCGGCGTTCTCGAACTGCGCCTTGACGCTGTAGCCCCCGCCGCCCGAGAACAGGAGGATCGCGACCACCACGATCGCGATCACAACGGCCCCGACCGCCGCTACGCGCCCCGCCACGCTGACTGATCGCATCCCGTGCCCTGGTCTCCTCCCCGAGCCGACGGACTGGCCGTCATGGCGCCTCGCCTAGGGCTCAGAGCGCGGAAATCTACAGAACAAACGGGTCAGCCGCGCAGCTTTTTCGTAGTTCTTGCGTAACTGGTGTTAAGGCCGCTTTAAGGCTCTCGGATGCCCTATTCGGGCTCGGGCTCCTCCTCGCCCGGCCAGGTCCCGGTGAGGGCCGCGAACGCGCGTCTCATCTGGTGGTCCACGGCCGTCCGGGTGCCCCTGAACACGGCCCCCTCGAGGACCGCCGCGGCGACCAGCTTGCCGAAGCTCGCCTCGCGGTGCTCGGCCTCCGGCGGCTCCTGGTCGTCGACCACCCCCCAGAGCTGCTCGAACAGCTTCCTGCCTGCGAAGCCCGCGATCAGTCCCCCGACCACGCTGAACGGGATGAAGAGGACCTTCAGGACCAGGTTCACGCGTGGAACGTATACCCGAGCGCGATACGGGTAGGCGTTCCTCCAGAGAGACGGAGGAGGCCAGATGAACCTGCTGAAGCGAACCATCCGCGAGTTCAGGGAGGACAACCTCACCGACTGGGCCGCGGCGCTCACCTACTACGGGGTCCTCGCGATCTTCCCGATGCTGATCGTGCTCGTCTCGATTCTCGGGCTGATCGGCACATCGGCGACCCAGCCGCTGATCGCCAACCTGGGCAAGGTCGCCCCTGGGCCCGCGCAGCAGATCTTCACGAGCGCGATAACCAACCTGCAGAAGAGCCAGGGGACCGCGGGCGTGCTGTTCGTGGTCGGCCTTGTGGGCGCGCTGTGGTCGGCCTCCGGCTACGTCGCCGCGTTCATGCGAGCGTCGAACGCGATCTACGACGTGGAGGAGGGGCGGCCGATCTGGAAGACCGCACCGGTCCGCGTCGGCGTGACGCTCGTGCTGGTCCTGCTGCTCGCCGTGAGCGCGGTCGCCGTCGTCCTCACCGGCGGGCTCGCGAAGCAGGTGGGGACCGTCCTCGGCGTGGGCGGCTCCGCGGTCACCGCCTGGGACATCGCCAAGTGGCCGGTGCTGCTCCTGGTGATCAGCCTGATCTTCGCGATCCTCTACTGGGCGTCGCCGAACGTCCGGCAGCCGGGCTTCCGCTGGGTGAGTCCGGGGAGCCTGCTCGCGGTGGTCGTCTGGATCGCCGCCTCCGCGGGGTTCGCCGTCTACGTGGCGAACTTCGGCAGCTACAACAAGACCTACGGAGCGCTCGGAGGGGTGATCGTCTTCCTGGTCTGGTTGTGGATCTCGAACGTGGCCGTGCTCCTGGGCGCGGAGTTCAACGCGGAGCTCGCACGCGGCAGGCAGATGAAGGAGGGCACGCCGGCTGACCGCGAGCCCTTCCTGAAGCCGCGCGACACGCGGGGGATGCGCACCGCATAGGACGCGGCCGCTGCTTCACACTTCCGCGCCATGGCCAGAGGGGGGCTGCGGGCGCCGGAGAGTCCGACGCAGCTCGGGCGCCGCTCGTGGTGGCGCGTGATGAAGCGGACGGTGTCCGAGTTTCAGTCGGACAACCTGGGCGACTGGGCGGCCGCGCTCACCTACTACGCCGTGCTCGCGCTGTTCCCGATGCTGATCGTGCTGGTCGCGCTGCTCGGGCTGGTGGGCCAGGGCAACACGATCGACACGCTGATCGGCTCGCTCGACCGCGCCGGCCTGAGCGGGGTGGCGAAGAGCATCAACGGGCCGCTCCACCAGGTGGTCATGCACAAGGGCGGGGCCGGCGCCCTGCTCGGCTTCGCGCTCCTCGGCTCGCTGTGGTCGGCGTCCGGGTACGTGGGCGCGTTCATGCGCGCGGCCAACGCGATCTACGACGTGGAGGAGGGGCGGCCGTTCTGGAAGCGCAGGCCGCTCCAGGTGGTCCTCACCGTGGCGATGGTGCTGCTGCTGGCGTGCGTGTCGTTCGCGCTGGTGCTCACCGGGAAGCTCGCGGTGGCGGTGGGCGACGCCATCGGCGTGGGCAGCGACGCGGTGCACGTCTGGAACATCGCGAAGTGGCCGGGGCTCCTCATCGTCGTGATGACGATGTTCGCGGTCCTCTACTACATCGCGCCCAACGTGCGGCAGCCGAAGTTCCGCTGGATCACGCCGGGCGGGATCCTGGGCGTGGTCCTGTGGGTGGCGGCGTCCGCCGGGCTCGGCGTGTACATCGCGAACCTCGGCTCGTACGACCGCACATACGGGACGCTGGCGAGCGTGATCGTGTTCCTGGTCTGGCTGTGGATCACCAACCTGGCGCTGCTCCTCGGCGCCGAGTTCGATGCCGAGCTGGAGCGCGCGCGCGAGCTGGCGGCGGGGCTGCCGGCCGAGGACCGGCTCCAGCTGCCCCCGCGGGAGGCGGCCGGTTAGGGCCTGGAGGCCGCTCCTCCGCATGCCCGGGGTGGGATTCGAACCCACACGCCCCGTAGGGCAAGGGCTTTTAAGGCCCCGCTGTCTGCCAGTTCCATCACCCGGGCGCCCATCTAGGTTAGGCCCGTATTGCCTTCCGGGTGAGCCTGGAAGCGCAACTTCACTCCAGCTACGCTGTCTGAGCAGTCGGACACGGCCGGCCCTCACCTTGGAAGCCTCCGCTCTCCAGCACGCGTCCCGCCTGCCCGCGCTGCCGGGGCGCTCGCCCCTCCTCCGGCTGCAGACCGACGAGCGGCTGATCGCGCTCACCCGCCGCGGCAACCCGGCGGCCTTCGAGGCGCTCGTGCACCGCTACCAGTCGCGGCTCATGGCCTTCTGCCGGCACATGCTCGGCTCCACCGAGGACGCCGAGGACGTGCTCCAGGAGGTGTTCGCCGCCTCCTACCATGCGCTGCTCGGCGACGACCGCTCGATCAACGCTCGTCCGTGGCTCTACCGGATCGCGCGCAACCGCTGCCTCAACCACCTGAGGCGCCCGATCGCGGCCGGGCAGGACTCGATGGACGTCTTCGAGCGCGACGGCGGCTCGAGCGCCGCGGACACCGTCCACCGGCGCGAGGAGTTCCGGCAGATCGTGGCCGACGTGCAGGACCTCCCGGAGACCCAGCGGACAGCCCTGCTGCTCCGCGAGATCGACGCGCTCTCCTACGACCAGATCGCGGAGGCGATGGAGACGACCGTGCCGAGCGTCAAGTCCCTACTTGTACGCGCGCGCGTATCACTGGCGGAGGCCGCGGAGGCCCGGCTCCTGTCGTGCGCGGAGGTGCGGCTCGAGCTCGGCCAGGTGGCCGAGGGCCTGACGCGCACCACCGCGCCGGTGCGCCGGCACCTCAAGTCGTGCGAGCGCTGCCGGACGTTCCGGACCGAGCTCCGGCGGGCGAACCGCGCGCTGGCGGCGGTCTATCCCATCGGGGCGATCGCCGGGCTCAAGCTGTTCGTGTCCAAGCTGGGTGTGGGCGCCGCGAGCGGGAGCGGTGGAAGCTCGAGCGCGGCCGGCGGCGCGGGGTTCGCGGGCGCCGGCGCCGGCGCAGCCGCCGGCACGGCCGGCACCACCGCGGGCGGCGTGCTCTCGGCGGGCGCCTACGGCATCGCGACGAAGGCGGCGGCCGGCCTGGCCGCCGCGGCGATCGTCACGGCAGGCGCGGCCGAGGTGAAGCAGTCCGCCCACCGCTCGCTCTCGCCGCGCTCGCACGACGGCGTGGCCGCGGCGGCGGTGCAGTCGCCGCCCACCACGATCGCGGCGATCCCCGGCATCGTCGAACGCCAGCTCACCGCGCTCCCGCCGGTGGTGGCCCCGGCCGAGAAGGCCACCAAGAAGTCCGAGCCGTCCACGAGCAAGGCCTCGACGTCCACGCCGCCGGCGGCGCAGCCGACCACCACGCAGTCAAGTACGACAACGGCCGCCTCCGCGGGGCCGCCGCCGCAGCAGCAATCCGGTCAGCCGCAGTCCTCGAGCGGCGAGCAGGGCAATCCGTCCTCGAGCGGATCGAGCGGATCGAGCGGAACGAGCGGGTCGACCACCCAGCAGGACGGCTCGACCGTCACGCTCGGTAACGGAAACGGGAGCGGGAGCGGCGGTAGCGGTGGCGACAGCTCGGCGGGGCCCGCCAGCGACGGCTCGTCCTCGCAGCCCTCCGCCAGCTCGCCGCCCGGCGAGTCGAGCTCGGCGCCGTCGTCCGTCCCGGCGGCCCCGTCCGGCACGCCCGCGGGCGAGTCCGGGCCGCCCGGCTCCTAAGCGACCGGCGCCAGCCCGATCACCTTGAGGCGCCGCTCGAGCGCCTTCATGGCGAACTCGCGCGTCTCCTCGAGGCTGACCCCAAACACCTCCATCCCCTCCTCGTACCAGGGCGGCGCCAGCACGCCGTCCGCCGCCGGACCGCACTCCACGATCGTGCGCTGGATGGCATCCGCGTAGCGGCTGTCGTGCTGCGCCATCTCACGCAGGAAGCGCGCGCCGAACGCCACGTGGCGGTGCTCGTCGCGGGCGATCTTGTTGAACCCCTCGACGAACCCGGGCAGCGTGCCCTGGTCCTCGTTGTAGGTGATGATGAAGTGCTGCCCGGTCAGGGCCAGCATCCCCTCGATCACCATGTGGTAGAGGGTGATGGTCTCGACCAGGGTCTCGAGGTCCTCCGGCTCGCGCGCGAGGCGATCCACGCGGGAGTGGAGCATCTCGTCGAAGAGCGTGTGGAAGTTCGGGTTGAGGTGCTCGCTCGTCTCCTCGAGCCGGCCCGCGAGCGTGTCGGACTCGAGGACTCCGACCTCCTCGTAGAAGCGGTTGAAGAACGCCACGTGCCGGGCCTCGTCGGCGATCTGGGTGGACAGGAAGATCCGCATGTCCTCCTGGGGCATGGCGCGCATCATCGGGCCGAGCTCGTCCGTCACCTTCTGCTCCCCGATGAAGAAGGACGACAACCCGTACATCCGCTGGAAGCGCTCGTCGGGATCGATCCGCTCGTGCCAGTCGATCCGGTCCTGCGTGAAGTCGATGTCCTGGGTCGCCCAGTGCTGGCGCTCCCACAGGCGATAGAGCTCCGCGTAGGTGAGGAGGTTGACCTGGCCGGTGTCGGCCGACTCCATGACGGCCGGGTCGCGCGTGGCCTGGAAGTCCTCGCGTTCGGTGCGCTGGGTGACGGCGTCGCTCACGTCTGAGCCTCCTCGGGGGTCGCTGGACGCAGCCTAGCGGATCGACTGGCTGGCCGGCCAACCGGGCGAGGGCGGCCGGCCCAGTCGCCCGCGCGTCAGGCCGAGTGCGTGTCCCCGGGCTGCATGACCACGACCTCCGACGCGCTCACCTCGCTCTTGAAGGCCTCGGCGTCCGTTTCGATCGGCGGGAAGGTGTCGTAGTGGCACGGGACGACCTGCTTCGCGCCGACCAGCTCGGCGGCAGTCACCGCATCGTGGCGGTCCATCGTGTAGTGGCCGCCGATGCACATCAGCGCGACGTCGATCGAGTCGCGCCTCCCGGGCAGCGACAGGTCCGAGAACAGCGAGGTGTCGCCGAGGTGGTAGACGGTCTTGCCGCCGAGATTAACCAGCAGCCCCGCCGGCGTGTTGACCGTCCCGCCCGGCGTGGTCGACGTGTGCCAGGCCGGCACCAGCCTGACCCAGCCCCCGTCGAACTCGACAGTCCCGCCGAGGTTCGGATCGGACACGTTCTCGATGCCTTTGCCCTGGAGCTCCTGCGCGAGCTCCACGATCGCCACGCAGTGGGCGTTCGTCCGCTTCGCGATCGACTCGATGTCGCCCCAATGGTCGACGTGGCCGTGCGTGAGGAAGATGTGCGTCGGGTTCACGTCGTCTGCGCTCACGGCGGCCTTCGGATTGCCGGTCAGGAATGGATCGATCAGTACGCGCGTGTCCCCCTCGCTCAGCTCGAAGCACGCGTGCCCGAGGAAGCGAATGTCCATTTCAGTCCTCCTGTCGGTGTTGTCCCAGTTCGAGTGCCAGCTCCCAGCCCACGGCCACCCCCACCATCATCCCCATCCGGGTCTCCTCGGCAAGGAGCGTTCGCACGGCCCGCAGGCGCTCGTCCTCGTCCGGCGCGGTTGCCGCCTTGAGAACCTCGGCGTCGTGGGCCTCGCCGAACCACCCGCCCTCGTGCAGTGCCTGGCCCAGGACCCGCTGGAGCTGTGGCGCCGCGCGGGCGACGCGGGCCTCGGCAGCGCGAAAGCGCTCCGGGTCGCTCAGCCGCTCGACCGCCGCCTCCAGCTCGGCGTCGGTCGGCGGGCGCTCTGACACGGCGCGGATAATAGGCGCGTGGAAGCCCCCGCCGCCTCCCCCAGGCTCACCCAGCTCTCACACGGAGCGGGATGCGCCTGCAAGCTTCCCCCGGGGCTCGTCCACGACGTGATCGCCGGCCTCCCACGCCCGCAGTCGCCGGACCTGCTCGTGGGTCTCGAGACCGCCGACGACGCCGCCGTCTACCGGGTTTCGGACGAGCTCGCGGTCGTCACCACCGTCGACTTCTTCACCCCGATCGTCGACGACCCCTACGACTTCGGGCGCGTGGCCGCGACCAACGCGCTGTCCGACGTGTACGCGATGGGCGGGACCCCGCTCACCGCCCTCAACCTGGTGGCGTACTCGGTCGAGGACCTCGGCCGCGAGCCATTGGTCGAGATCCTGCGCGGCGGCTCCGACGCGGCGGCCGCCGCCGGAGTCGCGATCGTCGGCGGGCACTCCATCGACGACGCGGAGCCCAAGTACGGGCTCGCGGTCACCGGCACCGTGCATCCCGATCGCGTGATGCGGAACTCCACCGCACGCGCGGGCGACGCCCTCTTCCTCACCAAGCCCGTGGGCAGCGGGGTGGTGTCCACGGCGCTGAAGCGGGGCCTCGCCTCGCCGGCCACCGCGGCGGCGGCGCTCGAGGTGATGACCACGCTCAATCGCGACGCTGCCGCCCGGGCCCTGGACGCCGGGCCCAGCGCGATGACCGACGTGACCGGGTTCGGGCTGCTCGGCCACCTCCACGAGCTGTGCCTGGCGAGCGGCGTGGCGGCCGAGCTGTCGGCCGGGGCCGTCCCCGCGATCGACGGCGTGCTCGACCTCCTGCGCTCCCACGAGCCCCCCGTCGCCGGGGGAACGCGCCGCAACCGCGACTGGCTCTCGTCCTGGGTCGAGTGGGCGGACGGCGTTTCCGACGAGCGCCGCTGGCTCCTCTACGACGCGATGACCTCGGGCGGCCTGCTGGTCGCGGCCGGCGAGGACAGCGGCGCCCCCGGTGTGCGGATCGGACGGCTGGTGGAGGGTCGGGCCGGTGCGATCGCCGTCAGGGGTTGAACGGAATCACCTAAGGGCGGGGTCGAGGCGTCCCGGCGGCTCCCGGTCGATCGAGAGTCCATTTGTACAGCTATGACGAGTACAAATGGACTTTCGACCTGGGCGGGCGGTGGTCAGCGCCTGAACGGCGAGATCATCGCTCCGATGATCGCCCCCGTCGCCGCGCCGCCCAGGCCGGCCGCCCAGCTCGTGTCGCGGTCGGCGAGCGGGAGAAGCAGCAGGACCGCGGCGATCACGGTGACCCCGATCAGGTCGTTGCCGCGGTCGTCGCCTCGCCGGCCGGCGAGGAGGTCGTCCACCACCCACGCCGTGAGGAGGGCGAGCGCCCCGCCGTTGGCGCCGATCGCCGGGTAGACGCTCAGGGCCACGGTGAGCGCACCGCCCGCGGTGGCGCCGAGCAGGAAGATCGCCAGCACCGCGCCGGAGCCGAAGCGGCGCTCGAGGTGCATCCCGAACAGGCCCGTGGCGACAAGCGTGGCGAACAGCGAGCCGGCGTTGGTGTGAACGAACGCGTAGGCCGGCAACCGCCACCAGTCGTGGCCGATCGGCCCGACGATCGCGCCGAGGTCGGAGATCGTCAGCCCGCCGACCCACGCCAGCGTGGTGCCGAGCGCCGCCACGACGATCGCGATCGTGGCGTAGGGCCTGGTCTCGGGGGCGATCCCGGGTATCTCGTCGCGCCGCAGCCGGGGCAGCGACCGCCGCCGGCGCCGCGGGACGGCGTCCGGCTCCGCGCCGCGCTCCAGCTTCGGAGCGCGCTTGCGGACCCGCTGGCCGCAGTACGGACACTCGGTCACGTACATGCTCACCTCGGAGCCGCAGTTCTTGCAGACGACGAATAGCTCGGCTTCGCTCACCGATTCGAGGATACCCCCGGGGAGAGCCCGCCAGGAAGGCCTGAGCGTCTACGCCGAGGTCTTCTCGATGATCTCGCCCACCACCTCGCGGAGATCGTGGTTGGCCTCGTAGACGACGATCTGCCGGGCGGCGCCGTTGCCGCGCTGGAGCAGATCCTCGATGGCGTCGAGCTCCCCGTCGGAGCCGAGCTCCTCGGAGTGCGGGCGCACCCGGTCGATCACCCGCCGGGCCAGCTCCTTGGTGGAGACCCGATCCTTGCTCGGCAGGTCCACCAGCTCGCCGTCCAGGCCGTGGCGGGCAGCTAGCCACTTGTTCTCGTCGAGCATCTCGTAGGGATAGGTGGAGAGCGCCTCGCCGGACTCGTAGTGCTCGCACAGCTCCTTGACCATCGCCTGGACGAGCGCGGCGAGCGCGAGCGTGTGCTCGAGCCGGGTCTGAGCGTCCATGACCCGGACCTCGACGGTGCCGAAGTTGGGGTGGGGGCGGACGTCGTACCAGAGGTAGGTGTAGTCCTCGATCGCCCCGCTCTCCACCATGAAGCCGACCCGCGCCGAGTACTCCTCGAAGTTCTTGTAGGTGGGCGGGATCCCGACCCGCGGGAAGGCCCTGAAGATCGGGGTGCGGGTGGAGAGGAGGCCGGTGGCGTCCGCGCGCCAGAAGGGGGAGTTGGCGGACAGGGCGAGCAGCAGCGGCACGTGCACGCGCATGCCGTTGGCCACATGGATGGCCTTGTCGGCGTCGTCGACGCCCACGTGCACATGCACCCCGAAGATGAGCTCCTGGCGGGCTACGAAGCGGAGCGCCGCCACCAGGTCCCTGTAGCGCGGCCGGGCAACGATCCGCTGGTCCTCCCACATTGCGAAGGGGTGGGTGCCGGCCGAGCCGATCGCCAGCCCGAGCTCGGAGGCGGTCCGCTGCGTGAGCCGTCGCAGGTCGCGGAGCTGGGCGCCCGCCTCACGCGTGTTCTTGCAGGGGGTGGTAGCCACCTCCAGCACGGACTCCATCAGCTCCGGCTTGATCTGCCCCTCGGCCTGCGGAAGGGCCTCCAGCATGGCCTCGATGGAGTTCTGGAGCTCCAGCGTCTCGGAGTCGACGATCATGAGCTCCTCCTCGATCCCGAGCGTGTAGCTGGGGCCCGTGAACCGGTGCTCCATCGCGCGGATGGTAAGGGCCGAGCGGGATATCCTCCGGCGCGTTCAGCGCTCAAAGCAGGAAGGCAGGCACATGGGTCTCGGATACGACGGAAAGCTGTTCATCCTGGCGTTCGACCACCGCGGGTCGTTCCAGAAGAAGTGGTTCGGCCTGGAGGGCGACCCGTCGCCCGAGGACGTCGAGAGGGTCACGGACGCCAAGCACCTGATCTTCGAGGGCCTGCTGCACGCTGCCGAGGACGGCGCGGACCCGGCGCTCACCGGATCGCTCGTGGACGAGCAGTTCGGCGGCACCGTGCCCGGGGAGGCCCGCGAGCGCGGCTTCAGGCTCGCCATGCCAGTCGAGAAGAGCGGCCAGAACGAGTTCGACTTCGAGTACGGGGGCGCCTTCGGGGAGCACATCGAGAAGTTCGACCCCGATTTCTCGAAGGTGCTGGTCCGCTACAACCCCGAGGGCGACGCCGAGATGAACCGCCGCCAGCTCGAGCGGCTACGGCGGCTCTCGGACTGGCTCCACGAGCGCGACCGCAAGTTCCTCTTCGAGCTCCTCGTCCCGGCCGAAGCGCAGCAGCTCGAGTCCGTGGGAGGGGACACGGCCCGCTACGACGCGGAGCTGCGGCCCGACCTGATGCGCCGCACGATCGCCGAGATCCAGGACGCCGGCATCGAGGTGGACGTCTGGAAGATCGAGGGCGTGGACGAGCGATCCGACGCCGAGATGCTCGCCGAGCAGACCCGGGTCGGGGGCCGTGACGGGGTTGTCTGCGTCCTACTGGGCCGGGGCGCGGACGACGACAAGGTGGACCACTGGCTCAGCCAGGCGGCGCCGGTCGAGGGGTTCGTCGGCTTCGCGATCGGCCGCAGCATCTGGGGCGACCCGCTCAAGCAGTTCCTCGCCGGTGACCTCGAGCGGGAGGCGGCCGCCGAGCAGATCGGCAGCAACTACACGCGCTTCGTTCGCGTCTACCAGGACGCGGAGTCGGCCGTGTCCACCGGCTGACGCGCGCCGGCGGCCGCCGCAGTGCGGTCCGGTAGGGTTGCAAGATCTCATGCGGATGAGGCAGTCGCTGGCTCAGTTCGAGGCAGCGTTCAACGATCAGGCGGTCGAGGAGCGCATACGCAGGGAGCGCCTGCGGCGCGCCGCTGCCGTGCGCTCACGCATACGGCGGCGCGAGCGCGTGCGCAAAAGCGGGACCATGCGATACATCGCGCTCGTGCTCGCGATGCTGGCCACGACCGTGCTCGTGACCGTGGCGATGTTCCGAGCGCTCGCCCTCTGGTTCGGCTAACGCGCGGTTACTGCCCTTCCTTGAGCTTGTCCAGCGCCTGATCCACGGCCTTCCGCTCCTCCTCCGGCTTGGCGGTGTCCTGGCGGATCTCGAGGTAGACCTCCTTGCGGAAGACAGGCACGGAGCGCGGCGCCTCGATGCCGATCCTCACCTTCTCGCCCATGATCGCGAGGACCGACACCTCGATGTCGTCCCCGATCATGATGCTCTGGTTGGTCTTTCGTGTAAGGACCAGCATGGCGCCTCGGCGCAACCCTACCTTGCGCCCCGGCCGGCCGTAAAGGGAGCGAGGCATCGGAATGTCGGAATCCTTTCCATGGGTAATTCTAAGGGCCGGTGCAAGGGTCACTGGTAGCCTTCCGCCGCCGTGGCGCGCAGGTCGCTCAAGCCTCAGCTCAACCAGATCCGGACATGGGTGGGCCAGGGGCGAACGGACGCCTGGATCGCGCATCAGCTGGACGTGAGCGTGGGCGAGCTCGTGTCCTTCAAGCGCGAGCACGAGCTGGCCCCGCCGGAGGCGGGAGACGGAGACCAGGCCGCTGATGCCGGCGGTCTGGAGGAGGATCTCCGCGCCCAGGACGACGCGCTGGTGGCGGCGGCGCTCGACGCGGAGCCGGCCGAGGAGCCGGAGCGGGAGGCTGAAGAGGAGGCCGAGGACGGCGAGGGCCAGGCCAGGCGCCGGAGGCGCGGCCGGCGCGGCGGCCGGGGGCGTCGCGGCGGCGCCCGGGCGCGGGCGCTCGAGGGTACCTTCGACCACGGCGAGGAGGGCTACGGCCTGTGGCTCGACCCGGCCATCCAGGACGACGCCACCTACGCCGAGCACTGGGCCGGCCACCGCCCCGTGACCGTCAACGTGGAGCGCGACCGGATCGTGATCCGCCGCGCTGGCGAGGACGGCGACGACGAGGCCGAGTCCGAATCCGAGTCCGATGAGGACTAGGCGCTACTCGCTCGCCGCGAAGCGCGGCCGCGGCTTCTCCCCGCCGCGGTAGTCGGACGCCTCGCGCGCGTAGCGGCCGAAGGCGGCGTCCACGATCCAGGAGGACTCGGTGCCCGCGAAGGCGCGGCGGGCGACCTCGCTGGCCCAGTCGGTGGGCTCCGCGTACAGGTCGCTCAGCTCGTGGAGGCTGAAGCGCGACCCGAGCCGGCGGCGCAGCTCGGCCACGACCAGTCCGGCCGCGCGCTCCAGGGCGGCCCGCCCGGGGGCGTCGGCCTCCTGCAGGCGGCGCTCGCCCTCCTCCCACTGGAAGCGCGCGTTCTCGAGCGCGTAGGACACCGGCCCAAGGTAGCGCCAGGCCGGCGGACCGTCAGTCGGCTCAGCGTGAGGGCATCGACACGACGTACGGGCGCTCGCCGAGCTTGACCATGCCCAGTTCGCGTGCGGCCCGCTCCACCGCGCCAGGACCGGTGAGCGCCCGCAGGCGCGACTCGAGCAGAGCCCGCTCGCGCTTCAGCTGCCGCACCTGCGCGTGTCCGCGCGCCGCGGTGCCGGACTGCTGGAACCAGTGCGTGACCGGGGGGATGTAGAGCAGCACGATCACGCCGAGCACCCCGAGCAGCGCCACCCGGCCGACCCGCTCCCACCTGATGCCCGTGCCAGCGCTGGCGCGGCCGCCCCGCGGCGCCACGCGGGGCCGGGGGGATCGCGCGCTCGCAGCTCCTGCCATCCGGGGCAGCTTCGCCACACGGGCGGATGGTCCTGCGAGGCGTCAGCGCCTTGATGCGGCCGCCCGGAACGCGGCGCGGCCCGGGTAGGTGGCGTCGCCGCCCAGCGCCTCCTCGATCCGCAGGAGCTGGTTGTACTTGGCCACCCGGTCCGAGCGTGACGGAGCGCCGGTCTTGATCTGCCCGCAGCCGGTGGCGACGGCCAGGTCGGCGATCGTTGTGTCCTCGGTCTCGCCCGAGCGGTGCGACATCACGGCGGTGTAGCCGGCCTCGCCGGCGGTCCGCACCGCGTCCAGCGTCTCCGTGAGGGTCCCGATCTGGTTGACCTTGATGAGGATCGAGTTCGCGACGCCGGCCTCGATCCCGCGACGGAGGCGCTCGGTGTTCGTCACGAACAGGTCGTCGCCCACGAGCTGAACGCGATCGCCAAGGCGCTCGGTGAGCAGCTTCCAGCCGTCCCAGTCCTCCTCGCCCATCCCGTCCTCGAGCGACACGACGGGGTAGCGGTCCGCGATCTGCCCCCAGTAGTCGGCCATCTGGCCGGCCGTCAGGGTCCGGCCCTCGTGCTCGAGCACGTAGGAGCCGTCGCGGAAGACCTCGCTGGCGGCGGGGTCGAGCGCGATCGCCACGTCCTCGCCGGGCCGGTAGCCGGCGGCCTCGATGCCCTCGATCAGCGCCTGCAGCCCCGCCTCGTTGGAGTCCAGGTCCGGCGCGAAGCCGCCCTCGTCGCCCACCAGCGTGGCCAGGCCGCGATCGTGCAGCGTGCGCCCCAGCGCGTGGAAGACCTCAACCCCCGCGCGCAGCGCCTCCGAGAACGTGGGCGCGCCGACCGGTACGACCATGAACTCCTGGAAGTCCACGCGGTTGTCGGCGTGCGCGCCGCCGTTCAGCACGTTCATCATCGGCACGGGGAGGACGTGCGCAGCCTCGCCCCCCAGGTAGCGCCACAGCGTCATCCCCTCCTCCGCGGCGGCGGCCTTGGCGGCGGCCAGGGACACGCCGAGGATCGCGTTGGCGCCGAGGCGCGCCTTGTTGGGCGTGCCGTCGAGCTCGATCATGCGGCGGTCGAGCCCCTGCTGGTCGTCGGCGTCGAAGCCGATCAGCGCCTCGGCCAGCTCGCCGTTCACGTTCGCCACCGCCCGGTTCACGCCCTTGCCGGCGAAGGCGTCGCCGCCGTCGCGCAGCTCGACGGCCTCGAACTCGCCGGTCGAGGCTCCGGACGGCACGGCGGCCCGCCCGCCCGCCCCCGACGCGAGCGTGATCTCGACCTCGACCGTGGGGTTGCCGCGGCTGTCGAGCACCTGCCGGGCGTGGATCCGCCTGACCTCGCTCACGCCTCCGCCTCCCGCTCCCCCCGGAAGCGGTCGGCCGCGGCCCGCACGGCGAGCTCCGGGTCCACCCGAAGCTCGCGGGCCAGCGCGACGGCAGCGAGGAGGAGGTCGCCCACCGCCTCGAAGCGCGCGTCGGGATGGGACTCGGACGCCGCGTGCGCTGCGGCGCGGTCCGCCTCGGACCGCAGCTTGTCGGCCCGCTGGTCCGAACCCCCGCGCCGGAGCACCTTGCTCGCGTAGAGCAGGCCCGGAAGCGTCTCCGGCAGGCCGGCGAACAGCTCGCCGCCCCGCCCCTCCTCGGTGCGCTTGATCTCGTCCCAGTTGCGCAGCACCTCGGAGGCGTCGGCCGCCTCGACGTCCCCGAACACGTGCGGATGGCGGCGGATCAGCTTGGTGCGGCAGTGGTCGGCCACGGCGGCCAGGTCACCGGCTCCCCGCTCCTCCATGAGGAGGGACAGGAAGTAGACCTGGAACAGCACGTCGCCGAGCTCGTCGAGCAGCTTGGCGTCGTCACCGGCGTAGGCCGCGTCGGCCAGCTCGTACGCCTCCTCCACCGTGTGGGGGACGATCGAGCGCTCGTCCTGCTCGCGATCCCACGGGCACTCCGTGCGCAGCCTGCGGGTGATCTCGTCCAGGCGCCGTAGGGCGGTGGCGGACTCGCCCAATTAGATGGCTACGGGCCGCTGCCGGACGCGCCCGGCGGGGCACCGGAGGGGGCGCCGGACGGTGCGCCTCCGGGGACCCCTCCGGACGAGGGCGGGGCGCCGGACGGCGCGCCGCTCGGAGCGCCGCCGGAGGTGGGCGGGGCGCCCTGCGGCTGGCCGGGCGGCTGGCCGGGCTGCGGCGTGGCGCTCGTCTGCGGGTTCGGCCCGTTGCTGCACTGGCTCGTGACGAAGCCCTTGGCGCAATCGGTCTTGTCGCGGTAGCTCTTCTGGAAGTCCTTGACAAAGTCGTTGAGCGCCTTCTGCTGGGCCTGCGACTTGAGCAGGTTGCGGATCGTGTCGCTGGCCTGCGCGAGCGACTGCTGCGAGGCGGGCGTGATCTTCGTGACCTGGAAGACGTAGTAGCCGAACTGGGTCTTGACCGGCCCCTTGAGCTGGCCCTGCTTGGCGCTGAAGATCGCTGTGTCGAACGCCTTCTCCTGGGTGCCCTTGGTCACGCCCGGAAGCTTGCCGCCCTGCGCCTTGGATGCCGTGTCGATGGAGAACGTCTTGACCACGTCCTTCCACGCCTTGTGGTGCTGCAGCTGGGTGAGGGCCTGCTGGGCCTTGGCCTGGGTCTTCGTCAGCACCACGAGCAGGTCGCGGCTCTCCGGTTGGGCGAAGCGCTGCCTGTTCTTCGCGTAGTAGGCGGCGATCTGAGCCTGGCTGACGTTCGCCTTGCCCTGCACGACCTTCGCCTGCAGCGCGTTGGTGAGCACCGAGAGCTTCACCTGGAAGAGGAGGTCCTGCTCGGTGCGGCCGGAGCGCTGCAAGAAGGTCTGGTAGTCGGCCTCCTTCGGGAAGGCCTGCTTCTTCTGTTGCTCGAAGGTCGTGCGGACCTGCGCCGGGGTGGCCTTCACGCCCCGCTTCGCGGCCTCCTGCTGGAGCCACTCGGCCGAGATCAGGAACTGCATCGTCTGCTGCTTCAGGCCGTCGTACTGCTGCTTGCACTGGGCCTTGAGCTGCGCGGCCGGCGGCTTCTGCGCTCCGCTCGGCAGCGGCTGGCGCTGCTTCTGTGCGATGCACTTCGTGAAGTTGGGCGGATCCGGGACCGCGGGAGAGGCTGCGCCCGGCTGGGCCTGTGCCTGCTGCTTGGCGGCGGCGTTCAACCAGTGGTTGAACTGGGTCTTCGTGATGGTCGTGTCGCCGACCTTCGCCACGCCGTTCGACGGCACGCCGCCGCAGCCGGCCACGGCCACGGCCACGGCGAGGGCAGTGGCGATCAGCGCGGCGATGCGGAGATGTCGAAGCATTGAGGGTTCCTGGAGGAGCGCGTCTGGGCCGGTCACGACGCTCCCCCCTGACCGGCGCGGCGCTGATGGTAGCGGAAGGAGCGCCACCGGCTCACGGGTTCGAGGGCGGCTCGCTCGCGACCTTCAGCACCACCTCCGCCGCCCGGACCAGCGCGGCGAATCGCTCCTGCGGCTCGTCGGGCATGCGCAGGACGACCGTTGTCCGGCCCGACTCGTAGACGGCGTCGGGAACCTCCGCCCGGAGCTCCCCCGTGGCCTTCGAGTCGAGCTCGATCGGCGTCACCCGCATGCGGCCGCCCCGGAAGTCGACGCGCCGCGCTCCGGCCCGGCCCAGCTTGATGCGCGCGTCCTGGAGCTTGATCAGGTTCTCCAGCGGCTCGGGGATCGCGCCGAAGCGGTCCTCCAGCTCCTCGCGCAGCAGGATCAGCTCGGCGACCTCCCGCGCGCCGGAGACGCGGCGATGGATCTCGATCTTGGCCGCCTCGTAGGGGACGTAGTCGGCCGGCACGTAGGCGTCGACCGGGACGTCCACGCGCACGGGCTCGGGCGCTTCATCGGCCGATGTTCCGCCCAGTGCGGCGACCGCCTCGTCGAGCATCGCCACGTAGAGCTCGAAGCCCACCGCGGCGACGTGGCCCGACTGCTCGTCGCCGAGCAGGTTGCCCGCGCCGCGGATCTCCAGGTCGCGCATCGCGATCTTGAAGCCGGAGCCGAGCTCGGTGTAGTCCGAAAGGGTGGCCAGCCTCGCCGCCGCGTCCTCGGTCAGGGCCGCCGACGACGGATAGAAGAGGTACGCGTAGGCGCGCTCGCGGGAGCGGCCCACGCGCCCGCGGATCTGGTACAGCTGCGCGAGCCCGAGCTGGTCGGCGCGCTCCACGATCAGGGTGTTGGCCGTCGGGATGTCGAGGCCCGCCTCCACGATCGTGGTGCAGACAAGGAGGTCGGCGTCGCCCCGCAGGAACTCGAGCATCACCTTCTCGAGCGCGCCCTCGGCCATCTGCCCGTGCGCGACCGACACCCGCGCGCTCGGGCAGAGAGCGCGGATGCGCTCGGCCGTCTCGTCGATCGTCTCCACGCGGTTGTGCACGAAGAAGACCTGGCCGCCGCGCGCCAGCTCGCGGTCCATGGCCCGCTTGACGAGGTCCTCGTCGTACTCCCCCACGTACGTCCGCACCGGCCGCCGCCCCTCCGGCGGCGTCTCGATCACGGAGATGTCGCGCAGGCCGGCGAGCGACATCTGCAGCGTCCGCGGGATGGGCGTGGCCGATAGCGACAGGACGTCGACCCGCAGCCGAAGCTGGCGCAGCAGGTCCTTCTGCTTCACGCCGAAGCGCTGCTCCTCGTCCACGATCAGGAGCCCCAGGTCCCTGGGCCGGACGTCCCGGGAGAGCAGTCGGTGGGTGCCGATGAGGATGTCCACCTTGCCCTCCTGGAAGTCGCGGACCGCGGCCCCGACCTCCTTCGCGGACCGGAAGCGCGAGGCCATCTCGATGCGCAGCGGGTAGTCGCGCAGGCGCTCGGTGAACGTGCCGTAGTGCTGCTGGGTGAGGACGGTGGTCGGCACCAGGAACATCACCTGCTTGCCGTCGGTGGCCGCCTTGAAGGCAGCGCGCAGCGCCACCTCCGTCTTGCCGTAGCCCACGTCGCCGCAGATCAGGCGATCCATCGGACGGGCCTCCTCCATGTCCGCCTTCACCTGCTCGATGGCCTCGAGCTGGTCGCCAGTCTCCTGGTACGGGAAGGCACGCTCGAACTCGATCTGCCAGTCGATGTCCTGCGGGAACGCGTGACCAGCGCGCCGGCGGCGCTCGGCGTAGAGGTTCAGCAGCTCGCCGGCGAGCGCCTGGGCCGCGCGACGAGCGCGCATCTTCATCTTCTCCCACTGCGTACCGCCGAGCTTCGACAGCAGCGGGTCCGAGGCGTCGGCGCCGACGTAGCGGCTGATCTTGTGCAGCTGGTCGCTCGGGACGAAGACCCGGTCGCCGCCGCGGTACTCGAGCTCGAGGTAGTCGCGCGTCACGCCGCCCACGGTCTTGGTGTCGAAGCCGGTGAAGCGGGCGACGCCGTGGTCCTCGTGCACGACGGCGTCGCCCGCGCGCAGGTCGGTGAACGAGGCGATCACCGCCGCGCCGGTCCCCGGGCCGGTTCTACGCTCGGCCCGCCGGCGGCGGAGGAGGCGGTGCTCGGGCACGATCGCGACCTTCATCGTCGGCGCCAGGAACCCCTCGCGGAGGCTTGCCGAGGCGAAGGTCAGCCCCGGCTCGTGCGGGGCGGGCTTGCCGTCGAGGAACGCGGCGCGCACGCGCGCCAGGTTGTAGGCGGCGCGCTCGGCCTCGCCGCGCCTGGCCCAGGCAATGACGGTCCGGTATCCCGAGCGGACCAGCTTCTCCAGCTCGGGCTCGGCCTCCCGAAGCGAGCGCGCGGCGGTGTCGGCGCCCTGCGCGCGGAACTGATGCGGCTGGTCGCCGGAGATGCTCGACAGGCGCAGCGCGGCGCGCTCGTCGAGCTCCGCCCGGACACGGTCGGGCTTCACGTAGAGGTGGTGCGCGTCGGCGTCGTGGAAGCTGGTCGAGACGTCCTGCCACAGGTCGGCCAGCGAGGGCTCGATCTCCTCGTCCCCCGCAACAGCCAGCAAGGCGTCGCCCGGCACCAGCGTGAGCAGCTCGCGAAAGCGGTCCACGGGGAGCAGCTCGGCCACGTCCGGACGCTCCGCCGGGCTCTCGGTCGCCGCGATCTCGGCCAGTTCCCGGTGTTCGGGGCCGATCTCCGCGGCCGGCGCGATCTCCACGTGCTCCGCCTCCTCCAGGGAGCGCTGGGTGAAGGTCGAGAAGAACGTGAGGCGCTCGACCTCCACGTCGAAGAGCTCGCAGCGCACCGCGCGCTCCTCGGTGGCCGGGTAGACGTCGAGGATGTCGCCGCGGATCGCGAACTGACCGCGCTCCTCCACCTGGTCGACCCGCTCGTAGCCGCATGCCACGAGCCGGTCGGCGGTCTCGTCGAGGTCGATCAGCTCGCCCTTCCGGAGGGCGAAGCCGTGTGGGCGGAGCGCCGGGTCGGGGACCTTCTCGCACAGGGCGGCGGCGGAGGCCACCACCACGGCGGCGCCCACCTCGCGGGGCGGGTCGAGCAGCGCATCGAGCGCGGCGACCCGGAGGCCCACCAGGTGCGGCGCCGGCGCCAGGTGCGACTCGTACTGCACTCCGCGGGCCGGGTAGAAGCGCACGAGCCGCGGCGCGAGGAAGGCCTTCAGGTCCGCCGCGAGGTCGCGAGCGGAGCGGTCGTCGCCCGCGACCACGAGCGCGGGGCGCTCGGGCTCGGCATCGAGGAGCGCTGCGAGCAGGTAGGGCCGCATGCTCGACGACACGAACGCCCGCTCCCCTGCCCCGGGCGCGACGGCGCGAGCAAGCGTGGCGACGCCGGCATCCTCGTGGGCATAGGTGAGCAGGGAGCGGAGGGACATGGACATGCGAAGGGCCCGCGAACGCCGCGCGGCCCATCCGTCGGAAGTCTAGGTAGCCGCTTCGGTCAGCCCCGCCGGATGGAGACGAGCGTGTTGCGCTCGTCGCCCCCGCGGACGGTCTGCTCGAGCACGGTGCCGATCCCGCGCACGTAGAGCTTGTGATCGAGCACCCCCGGCTCGAGCGGAGTCCACTCCTCGGTGAGCAGTGCGCGAGCCGACGAGGCTGCCGGCGTCCTCACCGTGGCCGCCAGGTCCTTGACGCGGTAGTGGTCCTCGGCCTGGCCCCTGTAGTACTCCTGGAGTCCGCTCTGGCCGAGGTGCGGATTCGCCGGCATATAGATCCCCGCCCGCGCGCCATCCCTTCCCGCCCGCCATGAGCCGGAGGTGTTCTTCACACTGCCATCGGGATTCAGCTCGGCCGTCGCCTCCCCGAAGTACCAGACGTTGCCGGGGGTGTCCTGCGCGTACCAGTCGGTGGTCCGCTCCTCGAGCTTGCCCTTCAGGTAGAGATCGTCCTTGACCGTGGCGCTGGGCACACCGTCGATCACGGTCGAACCGCGGCTCACGGTGACCACGTCCCGCGAGGGCTTTCCGTCCTTCACGCCGCGGTAGATGAGCGTGGTGCCCGGCCGGAGCGGGAACCACGGGTTGTCGATGCGCGCCGAGAAGCGCGTCCGCGACGAGCCCGACCCGCAGCCGGCCACCAGGATCGCGACCAGCCCCAGCGCCGCCATCGCCTTCCTCATCTCGCCTCCTCGTTCATGTGAGAGCGACCGTAGGGAGCGGATGTGAACCCCGAGTGACAGCCGGATCTCGGTTCATCGGGGGTTCACCGAAGCCGCGGGACAATGTGCGTGCCGTGCGCGTGCTGGTAGTGGAGGACGAGATCCGGATGGCGAGCGTCATCCGCCGCTCCCTGGGGAAGGAGGGGTGGGCCGCGGACGTCACGACCCGCGGCCAGGAGAGCCTGGTCATGGCGGCCGGGGTCGACTACGACGCGATCGTGCTCGATCTGATGCTGCCCGACATGTCGGGCTTCGAGGTTTGCCGGGCCCTGCGCGAGCGCGGGGTGTGGGCGCCGGTGCTGATCCTCACGGCCCGCGACGCGGTCGAGGATCGCGTGCGAGGGCTCGACGGCGGCGCCGACGACTACCTCGTGAAGCCGTTCGCGCTCGCCGAGCTGCACGCCCGGCTTCGCTCGCTCGCCCGGCGCGGCCGGCCGGAACGGCCCGCGGTGCTCGAGGTCGGGGACCTGCGCCTCGACCCGGCCGGCCGCGAGGTCACTCGTGGCGGCGTGGAGATCCAGCTGTCCGCGAAGGAGTTCGCGCTGCTCGAGACTCTGATGCGGCACGCGGGCGACGTGCTCTCGCGGCTCGAGCTGATCGAGCACGCCTGGGACATCGCGTACGAGGTGCGCTCGAACGTGGTGGAGGTGTACGTCCGCCGGCTGCGCGACAAGGTTGACCGCCCCTTCGGCCGCGAGTCGATCGAGACCGTGCGCGGCGCGGGCTACCGGCTCCGCGAGACGACATGAGGCGGCTGCCCATCCGCGTCCGCGTGGCGGCGGCCTTCGCGGTTGCGATGGCGATCGTGCTGAGCGGAACGGGCCTGTTCCTCTACGAGAAGCTGGGGACGGACCTGAGCCGGGCCCTCAACCAGGACCTGCGGCTGCGCGGGCAGGACCTCTCGGCGCTGCTCGCAGACCGCTCGGCATCGCTCGCCGGGGAGTCGAGGGGGCGGTTGATCGAGAGCGGCGAGAGCTTCGCCCAGCTGATCGACGCGCGTGCCGGGGTGCTCGACGCCACCCGCCCTATCGGCCGCCGCCCGCTCCTCACTCCGCCGGAGGTGCGCCGCGCGAGCAGGGGCAACACGTTCGTGGACGTGGCGGGCGTGCCCGGCCTCGACGAACCGGCGCGGCTGCTCGGACTTCCCATCGATCGGGGCGGCCGGAGGCTGGTTCTGGTGGTCGGCGCCACCCGGGAGAACCGCGCCGAGGCGCTTCGCAGCCTGCGCACCGAGCTCCTCGTGGCCGGGCCCTTCGCGCTCGTGCTCGCGACGGCGCTCGGGTACCTGCTCGCCGGCGCGGGGCTGAGGGCGGTCGAGGCGATGCGCCGCCGGGCCGCCGCGATCTCCGCGGACCGGCCCGGCGAGCGGCTGCCGGTGCCGCCCACGGGCGACGAGCTGGAGCGCCTCGGCACGACGCTCAACGGAATGCTTGCGCGGCTCGAGTCGGCCCTCGAGCGTGAGCGGGGGTTCGTTGCCGAGGCGGGCCACGAGCTGCGCACGCCGCTCGCGCTCCTGCGCGCCGAGCTCGACTTCGCGCTCCACCACGCGGAGAGCGAGGAGGAGCTGCGCGAGGCGCTCCGAGAGGCCAGCGCCGAGACGGACCGGCTGGTGCAGCTCGCGGGCGACCTGCTCCTGATCGCCAGCTCCGACGCGGGCGGACTGGCGCTTCGCGTCGAGCCGATCCCGGCCGGCGAGCTGCTCGAGAGCGTGCGCAACCGCTTCGCGTGGCGGGCCGAGGAGGCCTCGCGGCCGCTCGAGGTCGACACTCCGGCCGGGCTCGAGTTGAAGGGCGACCGGCTCCGGCTCGAGCAGGCGCTGGGGAATCTCGTGGAGAACGCGCTGCGCCACGGAGGCGGCAAGGTCCGGCTCTGGGCGCGGCTCGTTGCCGGCGGCACGGTCGAGCTGCACGTGACCGACCGCGGCGGCGGCTTCGGCGAGGAGTTCCTGGACCGGGCCTTCGACCGCTTCAGCCGTGCCGATGCGGGCCGCAGCGGCGGCGGTGCCGGGTTGGGGCTCGCGATCGTCGAGACGATCGCCCGCGCTCACGGCGGCGTCGCCCGCGCCGAGAGCTCGGGCGGCCTTACCGATGTCTGGGTCTCCCTACCTCAGGGTTCGGAGGCCTCCACGAGGCGCTCCACCTCGCGGGCGGCGTCCTCGATGAGCCCGCGCACCTGATCGTCGGGCTCGCGGAAGCGGGAGAGGACGTACTTGGCCACGACCTCCGAGTCAGTGGTGTCCGGCCGGCCGACGCCCACGCGCACGCGGTGGAAGTCGGGTCCGCCGAGGCCTTCCTTCAGCGCCTTGAGCCCGTTGTGGCCGCCGAGTCCGCCGCCCAGCCGCGCCTCGACGCGGCCGAAGGGGAAGTCGATCTCGTCGTGGATCACCACGATCCGGTCGAGCGGCACACCCAGCGCGCCGCGGGCCGGGCCTGCGGAGCGGCCGACGTCGTTCATGAAGGTCTGCGGGAGGAGGACGCCCACTCGCGGACCCCCAGGGCGGATGCGCCCGTCCGTGTAGAGCCCCGCGTACTTCGACTTCGCGCGCGGGAGCTCCCAGCGGGTGGCGAGGTGGTTGGCCACCTCGAAGCCGACGTTATGACGGGTGCGCTCGTACTCGCGGCCGGGATTGCCCAGCCCGATGACCAGCCAGTCGACGCGCCCGCCGCCGTCCGCGTCGCGCTCGCGCCGGCGCCGGCGCCGGCGGAAGAGGCTCAGGACTCCGCGCCGCCGCCTTCGGCTTCGCCGCCGGCCTCCTCCTCGGGCGCCGCCTCGGCGGCCGGAGCCTCGCCCTCGACCTCCTCGCCCTCGGCAGCGGCCTCGGCCTCCTCGCCGACGAGCTCGGTCTCCTCCTCCACCTCGGGCTCGGGCTCCTCGGTGGGGATCGTGACCGTGGCGATGATGGTCTCCTCGGGGTCGTCGAGGAATATGACGCCGGGCGGAGCGGGGACCGCGGAGAGGTGCATGGTGGCGGCGGCCTCCAGACCCGACACGTCCACGACGATGCGGTCGGGGATGTCCGTCGGGAGGGCCTCGATGTTCAACTCGCGGGTCACGTGCTCGATCACGCCGCCCTCCTTCGCGCCGGGTGCCTCCTCGCCGCCCTCCAGGTCCACGGCCACCGTGGACTGGATCTTCTCGTCGAGGCGGACCTGGAGCAGGTCGAGGTGGACGATCTGGTCCCGGACCGGGTGGCGCTGCTGGTCCTTGACGATCACCGGGAGCGCGCCGCCGCCGTCGATCTCCAGGTCGAGCACGGCGGAGCCGGCGACCAGGGCGGTGCGCAGGTCGCGCCAGCCGACCTTGAACGCGGTGCACTCGCCGTTCCCGCCGCCGTAGACGACGCCGGGCACGTAGCCCTCCCGCCGGAGGCGCCGAGCCGCGCGCGAACCGCGCTCCTCGCGCTTCTCGACGGCAAGTGATGGACGCTTTGCGGAAGCCATGCCGGCCGGCCAGTCTAGTGCCCTGAGGTCCGTAAGTTCACGCGCACCTTCCCGGCGTCTGGACGCGCCTGACGCCACCCGCGGAAATCGCCGATGCTCTGCATCGACTCATCCCGCGTCCGTCGTCAGCCACGCCCAGCGACTCGGGAAGCTGATGCGGAACTTCCGGCTCAGGACACGTGGGTCGCAGCCGTTACGCTGGGGCCGCGATGGCGGGCAAGGAGGAGCGGATCCCGACCGGGCGGGTGGCCCGCACGGCGAAGGTCGGGACCGTGATCGGCTCGCAGGGAGCGCGCTACGCGGGCACCCGCGCGGCGAACGTCGTCCGCTCGAAGGAGCGCGCAACCGAACAGCTCGACAAGCGCCATCTCGAGGCCGCCGAGCGCATGGTGGAGACGCTCGGGACGATGAAGGGCGCGGCGATGAAGATCGGGCAGCTCGCCTCGTTCATCGACACCGAGTTCCTGCCGCCGGAGTACCGCGAGCTGTACCAGGAGAAGCTCAGCGCGCTGCGCACGTCGGCTCCCCCGATGTCCTGGAGCAAGGTCTCCAAGGTGCTCGAGCAGGAGTGGGAGTCTCCGGTGGAGGAGCTGTTCGAGCAGTTCGATCACGAGGCCATTGCCGCGGCGTCGATCGGGCAGGTGCACCGCGCGATCCTCCCGGACGGCCGGGTGGTTGCCGTCAAGATCCAGTACCCGGGCGTCGCGCAGGCGCTGCGGGCGGACATGCAGAACGCCGGGATGATCCTGCGGCTCGCGAAGGCGCTGGCACCGGGGCTCGACGCGAAGGCGGCGGCCGAGGAGCTCAAGGAGCGTGTGCTCGAGGAGCTCGACTACGAGTACGAGGCCCAGAACCAGCGCACGTTCGCGCGCGCCTACCGCGGGCACCCGTTCATCTACGTGCCGGACGTGATTTCGCGGTTGACCACCGAGCGCGTGCTGGTGACCGAGTGGGTGGACGGCCTCGGCTTCGAGGACATCAAGGAGCTGCCCCAGGACAGGAAGGACCGCTTCGGGGAGATCGTCTTCCGCTTCTGCTTCGGGTCGATCTACCACCTCCAGCACTTCAACGCCGACGCGCACCCGGGCAACTACGTGCTGATGTTGGATGGCAAGGTCGCATTCCTCGACTTCGGGATGACCAAGCAGCTCGACAAGGAGCAGATCGAGCTCGAGATCGCGGCACTCGAGGCGGTGTTCGACAACGACCCCGACCGGCTGGTGGAGGCACTGCACGACCTGGGCTTCCTGCGCAACCCGAAGCGGATCGACGCCGAGCGGATGATGGGGCACGTGAAGGCGGTCGGCGGCTGGTACATGGAGGACCGCGAGCTGACGATCGACTCCGAGCTGGTGATGCGGGCGATCTCGGCGGTCACCGACCCGCGGTCGGACTTCTACGACATGATGCGGCGCGAGAACGTGCCGGCGAACGAGCTGATGGGCCGGCGGATGGAGTCCGGAGTGCTGGCGGTGCTGGGTCAGCTGAACGCCACCCGCAACTGGTACCGGATCGGGCGCGAGTGGTGGTTCGCCGAGGAGCCGGCGAGCGAGCTCGGCGAGCAGGAGTGGGAGTTCTTCGAGTCGAAGGGCGAGCGGCGGGTGAGGAAGTTCGGCGCGCGGGCCGGGTGAGCCGCCGGCCGCGCCTCGCGGCGCACTACGTCGGCTTGATCACCATGTCCACGATCACGAGCGTGAGCACCAGCGAGTCCACGCGCGCGACGTTCAGGAGCACGCCCGTCAGCCTGAGCGCCTCGGGGTCCGTGGCGCCCTTCTCCTCGATCGCCGCCTCGAGCTTCTTCGAGTTGGGCCCGAGGAAGAAGTTGCCCGTGACGAAGGTGACTCCCCAGCCGACGAGGCCGAGGACGATCCACAGGTCATAGGGCCAGCCGAAGTTGTAAATCATCCAGAAGCCGGTGACGAGGGCGAGCGCGGCCGAGCCGGCGAAGATGCGCGGCCCGACCCAGGCGATCTCCCCGACGAGGGTGAGGACCTTGGCGTGGTCGGACGCGCGCCGGGCCCGGGCGGTGAGCGTGATCAGGATGCTCCCACCGCCCACCCAGGTGGCGACCGCGATGACATGGATCGTCTTAAG
>Ga0209577_10000960_pt1 | contig 28797 bp, 27 predicted proteins | sample GraSoiAngelo_109_FD_185874 | JGI IMG/M metagenome (GOLD analysis project Ga0209577, IMG submission 185874) | Grasslands soil microbial communities from the Angelo Coastal Reserve, California, USA - 14_0903_12_20cm (SPAdes) (version 2) | ecosystem: Environmental > Terrestrial > Soil > Grasslands...
GCAGGCGGCGCAACCATTACTGGATGCGGGCAAGGATGCGGTGGTGCCGATCATTCTGGATGGAGAAAATGCGTGGGAGTACTACCCGAAATCGGGACGCGAATTTCTGCGGCGTCTTTATGACGCTCTTCAAGGGGAGCCAGGGGTGGAGGCGGTGACCGTTTCGGAAGCCATCGAGCGGCATACTGAATTCAATGTGCTCAACAAGATTGTTCCGGGATCGTGGATCAACGCCAATTTCAATGTCTGGATTGGGGCGCCGGAGGACAACCGGTCGTGGGACTACCTTTACCATGCGCGGAATTTTTATGCACAGACGGGGCCGCAAGCGAGTGAAGCGCAGCGCAAGCTGGCTTTTGAAGAGATCCTGATTGCGGAAGGCAGCGATTGGAACTGGTGGTACGGGCCGGAGCATCACTCGGCCAACGATCGGGAGTTTGACGAGCTTTATCGCAAGCATTTGTCGAATGTCTATCAGGCGTTGGGTGCGAGCCCTCCGGATTACTTGGCCCAGCCCATTTTGGGTGGGGTGGGAAGGCCTTCGTTTACTCCACAGATGGCGTACATTCATCCGCAAATTACGGGCGATATGGTGCGCTACTTCGAGTGGATGGGGGCGGCGCGATATACAGCGGACAAACGGTCGGGCTCGATGCACGGGAAAAGTTTCTTGATGGACGCGGTTTATGCCGGGATTGACCACGCGAACGTGTATGGGCGGATGGATTTTGTGGGGCGAGTTCCGGAAGCGGAAATGGGGCTGGTGGTCAACCTGGAGTCGTGGGCGGAGGATGGACACCGGCCGCGGCGGGCGCTGCGGCTGGACGCGGTTTTGGCGAAGGGAAGAGTGCGCGCGTGGAAAGTGAGTGTCCCGGGCGAGGAACCGGTAGCCGCGTCGGAGAAACCCGCCAGCAGCGAGCTGAAACTGGCTCTGGGACGCAATTTTGAATTCAAGTTGCCCTTGAGCTGGTTGCTGGCGACGCCGGTTTCAGGGGACGGTTATGAGGCGGGGACGGTTTCTGTTCCGGTGGCGAGGAAGTTAAAGCTTCGGTTTAGCCTTTGGCAGAACGGTCTGCCGGTGGATGCGCTGCCATTGGAAGGATGGATTGAGTTGCCGTTGGTGAGTGAAGGGGAGTTGATGGCCATGGCGTAGAGCAGGAAACCTACGTACCTCAGCGGCTAAAGCCGACTCGAAGAAGACGCTTCCAGCAGCGCTGAAGCGCTGCGCCAGACAACCTTGCGGATGCAGTACGCGCTGCGCCAGCTAGAACCCGTCATTGCGGGTGAGAAGTGCGACAAAAACAACCGGAGGTCGCAACCTCCGGTCTGAACTGGGCAAAGGCTACTGGCCGCTGCTTGTGCTCATCATCAGAGGTCGGGTCAACTCTATGGTCAGCTCGGTTCCGGCGGGAATTGCGGCGGAACGATGCTTGGCGAGCCAGTGAGTTACGGTGGCGGTGGCTCCGACCATTCCTCCGATGAGCAGACCTTTTCCGCCACCGGCGAGTCCGCCTACCAGCATGCCTCCGCCCGTTGCCATGCCGATTTCGGTGAGGTCTTTGCCGTCGTGGCCGGCTCCTTTGAATTGGCCTTCATCGTTAACGTCGGTTGCACCGCGAAGACCCGTGTCTACCAGCGAGGCATTAAGCATGAAGCGTTCGCCGCTGGGCAGGACGACGGTCTCGGGAAAGATTGCGATGGTCGGCTTGCCGGCAATGCGGCGGGGTTCATTGACGCGGGTGACCCGGCCTTGCACGGTGGTTCCGATGGGAATCACCGTTTTGCCGTCGAGCTGAACGGCTTTGGTGACGCGGGCGGAGAAGGGGTCTCCGGACTTGCTGCTGAAAGTGGTCAGCGTGTTTTCAAGTTTCACTTTAAAAGCGGTTCCGCCGGGGAGGGAAAGGTTCGACTGTGCCCAGGCTGCGGCTGAGGTGAGCAGCAGGGCTAGCGAGATGAGCAACTTTTTCATTGTGCCTCCTGATTTTGAGCGAGTGGGGAGAATCGGGTGATGTTTCATCCAAGATTGGACTGTAAGGCAGGCGAATAACCGGAACAATAACCGAGGCGGTACGTCGACGGACTAATTCCCGAAGGGCGACCCTCGTATTGAATTACCGAACTGCGGAATTGAGGAAGTAAGCGTAGGTGAGCACGGCGAGAATATCCGCGTAAAGGTGAGTCAAAATGACAGGAAGATGGGGAGACCGCGGCGAGGGGACGTACGTGTTCGCGGACCACTGACGGCTTCCAACTCCCTCCGATATAATCGCGGTTTCCGGATTACAAATGGGCAAAACCTATACCGGCGTTGGTTATCTGACCGGGCGGCGGCTGGTCGTGAATAGCGACTCCAAGCGCGTCACGCCGGATGAGGGGTCCAAAGTCGATACTGCGGCAAAGGAAGCGCAATTCATGATGACTAATATTTCCGAAATTCGAGCGCGAGAGATTCTGGATTCGCGGGGAAATCCTACCGTGGAAGCGGAAATGGAATTGGCCGACGGCACCACTGCGCGGGCCGCAGTGCCTAGCGGCGCGTCTACTGGGGAGCACGAGGCGGTGGAGCTGCGGGATGGCGACAAGGAACGGTATCAGGGCAAAGGCGTGTTGAAGGCGGTGGAGAACGTGAATGGGGAGATCGCGGATGCGCTGGCGAACATGGACGCTTCCGAGCAGCGGGCTCTCGACGCGAAGATGATCCAGTTGGATGGGACGGAGAACAAGGGGCGGTTGGGAGCCAATGCGATTCTGGCGGTGTCGATGGCGGCGGCTCGGGCTTCGGCAGCGGCCTTCGGTTTGCCGCTTTACCGTTACCTTGGCGGGACGGCGGCTAACCTGCTTCCTTGCCCGATGATGAATATCCTAAACGGCGGGGCTCATGCCGACAACAACGTGGACTTTCAGGAATTCATGGTGATGCCGGTGGGTGCGGAGTCGTTCGCGGAGGCTCTGCGCTGGGGAGTCGAGGTTTTTCACACTTTAAAAGGCGTGCTCAAGAAACGTGGGTACAACACGGCGGTAGGCGATGAAGGCGGGTTCGCGCCTTCGCTGAAGTCGAATGTGGAAGCGATCGAAGTGGTGCTGGAAGCAATTCAGCAGGCGGGGTACAAGCCGGGGGAGGAGATTGCCATCGCACTCGATCCGGCGGCGAGCGAGCTTTATCAGGATGGGAAGTATGTGTTCAAGAAGTCGGATAAGTCGGCAAAGAGTTCGGAAGAGATGGTGCGCTACTGGGCGAAGTGGGCGCGGGATTATCCGATTGTTTCGCTGGAAGACGGGCTGGCTGAGGATGATTGGGAAGGTTGGGAGTTTTTGACCAAAGAACTTGGGGGAAAGATCCAGTTGGTCGGGGATGATTTGTTCGTTACCAATACCGAGCGTTTGCAGCAGGGAATTGAGCGCAATGTTGCCAATTCTATTCTGATCAAGGTCAACCAGATTGGCACGGTCAGCGAGACTTTGGATGCTATCGATCTGGCGCGGCGCAACGGGTATACCTCGGTGATCTCGCATCGTTCGGGGGAGACAGAGGACACTTTCATTGCGGATCTGGCGGTGGCGACCGGTGCGGGACAGATCAAGACTGGATCAGCGTCGCGCACGGACCGCGTTGCCAAGTACAACCAGTTACTGCGCGTTGAAGAGGAGTTGGGCGAGTCGGCGCAGTTTTTGGGTTTGAAGGCGCTGAACTACAAGGGTACCGAGTAGGGACGATTTTTTCATGGATGCGGAGTCATTATTCAGGGAAAGCCGGCAGCGGGCGTTTGAGGCGCCTGCGGATCCACGGATCAAGATATGGCACTACATGGATTTCACACGGCTGGTGAATATGCTGGAAGAGCGGGGGCTGTTCTTCCGGCGGGCGGATTCGTTTGCCGACCGGTTCGAAGGGACTATTTCGCAGCCGGTGCATGATTTCCTGGAGCAGGGGCGGGAGCGGATCACTCCGGAGCAATATGCGGAGATGGTGCGCAAGGTGCGGGCATCCAGCTTCGTGAATTGCTGGCATATGAATGAGTCGGAATCGGCAGCGATGTGGAAGTTATTTTCTTCTTCCACAGCGCAATCCATATGCATTCAGTCTACCTATGCTCGCCTGCGCGAGGTCCTTCCGGAGGACGTCCATCTGGGGACGGTGAAGTACATCTCTTATGATCGGGATGAAATTCCATTTAATGATTTCTGGTGGCCTCTGCTGCATAAGCGGAAGTCATTTGAATACGAACGGGAGCTCCGGGCGGTGTGGAGCGATATGGAAGCGCTGCGCGGCGATGGCGGCGCACGGCGAGCCGGCGTTTGGAAGCAGGTCGATTTGCAGCGCTTGATTGAAGGCGTTTACGTCTCGGCGGAGGCTGATCGCTGGTTTCTGAAATTGGTCAGGAAAGTGTTGCGGCGGTATGACACGGAGTTGGAGGTTCGGCAGTCTGATCTAGCCGACGAACCGTTGTTTGATTAAAAAGAATGGAGACTGATGTCATGAAAGTTCGTTTGCTGATTGCTGCCTGCCTCGCGTTCGTCACCGGCGCTGCTTTGGCGCAGCAGGCCCCAACTTCGGATGCGCCCGCCACCAAAGAAGACATCCTGAAGCTTTTCGACGTCATGCACAATCGGGATGAAGTGCAGAAAGTTCTCGAGCAGGTGGTGCAACAGATGCAAACCATGAACCGGGAGCAGATGAAGAAACGCAATCCCTCGATTACCAATGAAGAACTAGCGCGGATGGATCGGGATTCGCAGGAGATATTCAAGAATTTTCCCATCGACGAGATGATGAATGACATGATTCCGGTGTATGCGCGGCATCTCACCAAATCTGACGTCGATGCCATGATCAGCTTCTATTCCTCGCCCACTGGCCAAAAGTTGCTGCGCGAAATGCCGACCATCATGAGCGAGAGCATACAGGCGGCTTATCCCCACATGCAGGCCCGGCTTGATGAAATCCTGAAACGGATGGACGAGAGAAATAGTCCGGGGACCCATAAGAAGGCTCCCGTGAACAGGCCGCCAGTTCAAAAGGACTAGGAAATATTCACACGCGAACTTGTATGCCGCTCGTCATGCGGCGACCGCGCGAGACTGAACCGCGAAATTAAGAAACCAGGAGCGACATGCGTCCTAAACCGCTTGTTTTGGTCATTCTTGATGGTTGGGGTTACCGGGCTGAGACCAAGGCCAATGCCATCGCGCTGGCGCGAAAGCCTGTTTACGATCGGCTGCTGCGGGAGTATCCCAATACTTTGATTCATACGAGTGGACGCTACGTGGGTTTGCCGGACGGGCAGATGGGGAACAGCGAGGTCGGGCACCTCAACATTGGGGCGGGGCGCATTGTGATGATGGACAGCACGCGCATCCAGGTGATGATTCAAAATGGGGAATTGCTCTCGAATCCAGTGTTGCTGGAGGCGATGAAAAATGCGCGCTCAGGCGGACGCAAGCTGCACCTCTTCGGGTTGCTCTCGGATGGGGGGGTGCACTCGTATCAATCGCATCTTTACGCGCTGCTGAAGATGGCGAAGCAGAACGGGGTGGACCGCGTCTTCGTGCATGCTTTTATGGATGGGCGCGACACGCTGCCGACCAGCGGGGTTGGGTACATGCAGCAACTGCAGCAGAAGATGCGTGAATTCAACGCGGGTAAGGTTGCGTCGGTGAGCGGACGGTACTACGCCATGGATCGCGATCGGCGTTGGGAGCGGATTGCGAAGGCTTTTAACGCCATGGTGTTTGGTGACGGAGAAGCCGGCAAGTACGTGGATCCGGTGCAAGGGATTAAGGAGTCCTATAACCGGGACGTAACTGACGAGTTCATCGTGCCGTTTGTGTGCGTGGACAATCGCGGGGAGCCGGTCGCGACGATTCGCGATGATGATTCGTGCATCTGTTTCAACTTTCGGGCGGATCGGGTACGGCAGATTACGCGGGCGCTGGCGCGCAACAGTGGGCTGAATCCGGAGGGTGGTAGGGACCTGCCTGGGGCCGAGGATCTGGATGCGGTGATTTCGCGCGAGCGCGTTCCTAAGAACCTGCGTTATGTTTGCATGACTCGCTACGACAAAAAGTTCACTTTGCCGGTGGTGGTTCCGCCGGAGTCTTTGGAAAACATCCTGGCGAATGTGATGGCGAATTTGAAGCTGCGGAATTTGCGGGTGGCGGAGACGGAGAAGTATGCGCATGTCACGTATTTCTTTAATGGCGGCGTGGAGCAGCCTTTTCCGGGGGAGGACCGGGTGCTGGTTCCGTCGCCAAAAGTCCCGACTTACGACTTGAAGCCGGAGATGAGCGCGGCGGGGATCGCCGAGGCTGTGGTCAAGGCTGTCGAAGGTGGGACTTTCGATGTGCTCATTGTGAACTTTGCCAATGCGGATATGGTGGGGCACTCGGGCAAAATTGAGCCGACGGTTAAAGCGGTGGAGACGGTGGACGCTTGTTTGGGCGAGATTGAGAAGGCGGTGCGGCGGAAAGGTGGAGCTCTGCTCATTACTGCTGATCACGGGAATGCGGAGATGATGATTGATCCCGCGACAGGTGGGCCGCATACCGCGCATACCACGAATCCGGTGCCGTTTATTTTGGTGGCAGAAAACAATAAGCAGTTCACGCTGAGACCGGATGGGTCTTTGCGTGACATCTCCCCCACCGTTTTGGGAATGTTGGGAATTCCTGAGCCTAAGGAAATGACTGGTCACGATTTGAGACTTCCGAAAACCGTGTAAATCAAAATCATTAACCACAGAGGACACGAAGACCCACGAAGGGAAGCACTTCGTGGCGCTAGCCAATACAGGCCGTCAATTACGCGATCACTCCTCTCATGAAAGTTCTGATCGTTCTTCATCACCGGTTCGATCTGTGGAATGCGCCGGCGTGGTTTGCTGAACGGTTGCGCAAGGAGTTTCCGCGGATCGAAGTGGTTCACCTATCCAACTATGACGGGGTGGAAGAGCAAATTGGCGACGCCGAGATTTGCGTCGCCTGGTCGCTTCGCCCGCAGCAGTTCAGTCAGGCAAAGAAGCTGCAGTGGATACATTCTCCGGCAGCGGCGGTGCATCAGTTAATGTTTCCCGATTTAGTGAATAGCGACGTTGTTATAACCAATGCGCGGGAGGTCCATGGGCCGGTGGTGGCGGAGCATGTCATTGCCCTGATTTTTGCTTTAGCGAAGAAAATTCCGCAGGCGGTCCGGTTGCAGCAGCGGCGGGTATGGGGGCAGCAGCAAATCTGGGAGGGGCCTCCGCGGCCTCGGGAAGTCAGCGGGGCTACCCTCGGGCTCATCGGATTCGGCAGCATTGGGCGGGAAGTCGCTAGGCGGGCTGTGGCGTTGGGTATTCGGGTGATTGTTTTGCGGGAGCACCCAGAGCATGGTGGGGCTGGCGTGGCGGCGGTGTTGGGGCCAGGGCAGTTAGATGAATTGCTCTCGCAGGCGGACTATGTAGTTTTGGCAGCACCAGTCACGCCGCAGACGAGGGGTCTGATCACTGCGGCTCGGCTGGCGAAGATGAAGCAGGATTCTTATCTCATCAATGTCGGTCGGGGGCCCCTGGTGGATGAGGCTGCGCTGGTTTCGGCGCTGAAGGAGAACAGGATTGCCGGGGCGGCGCTGGATGTTTTTTCGGAGGAACCTCTTCCCGCTGAATCGCCGCTGTGGGATCTCGAGAACCTGCTGATTACTCCGCATACGGCCGGGCTGACGGAGAAGCTGTGGGGGCGGCACTATGCACTTTTCTCGGAGAACCTGCGGCGCTATTTGGGGCATGAGCCGTTGCTTGGGTTGGTAGATAAGCAAAGAGGCTATTGATTCCCCAACTACCTTAGCGGCTAAAGCGGAAAGAAAGAAAGGACATTACCTGCAGCGCTGCGCTGCGCCATCCACCCTCAAATTCACCACCTCAAAAATCATTCATAAGTCAGTTCTAAATAAAGACTAATCTCGGCATCGCAGCGCCCTATGACGCTCTCAGCTCGCTTGATAACCTCCGTTATATACGTTTGATGACTAACGAAATGGGCAATTACACCTTGGTAACTGGAGGGATGGCCCGGGTGGCGCGAAAATAGAGGCTCCCATGAGTGAAGATCAACAGAAGAGCGCAATCATACCTGGAGTTGTGTCATCGGCTTGGCAACGTGGGCGGAAACAGGCAGCGCGGATCCCGACCAAGATTTGGATCGTCTTGTGGATGTTCTTGATCGCGGCCGTGTTGATGGCTTTGCACACGGCATTTTCCGACAAGAGCGCCAGCCTGCGGTTGAAAGTGCAACACGGGTTCCGCAGCGCGCAGATGACGGTATGGGTGGATGGTGAGCAGGCGTATACCGGGAAACTGACAGGTTCCCCGAAGAAAAAGTTCGGTGTCCTTCCCACTGATTCAGTGCAGGGCAATACGTCTCAAGTCGTGCCGCTTTCCTCCGGCAAGCACGTGATTCGCGTGCAGGTAGTGGCCGCGGACGGGTCGGAACAGGAAGACAGCAGCTCGGGCGACTTCGTGCGCAATGGCGAAAGAATCCTGGCGGTGGCGGCCCGGCGTGGCAGCGTGTTCCTTACGTGGCAAGGTGACAATACGGCTTTGACGGAGGCTTCCAACACTGCCTGGCTCGGGCGATACGCCAGCACCTTGTTCTTGACCATGGCGGGTTCTATCATCTCGGCGCTGTCTGGATTCGCTATCCGGGAACTACCGGGACACATTCGGGCCCGGCAGGTGGACGCTCCGAAGGTGGAATCGGCGGCGGCAGGTCAGTAGGGGGGAGGACCGGCTTTTGGCTTTGGCTCCAGGCTTTCGGTTCTAGGCTCCGGACTTCTGGTTTTAACTTTCCCGCTGAGTTCGGGTTATTCCATCCTCGTTTATTTATCCGGCTAGTAACGCGTCTGTGGGACGAGCGGCTGGGATTGTCTTTACTGGGAGCGTTGCCTTTACCGTGGTGCCCTTGGGCGTGTGGGCGATTTCCAGTTGGCCTCCTAGTTGACGAACTCTTTCGCGCATTCCTCGAATGCCTACTCCGAGCAGTTCGGGAGCTTGGCTGACTGTGCGAATCGCGTCGGGCAGTGTGGGCTGCCCGCAATCTTTTATCTCGAGAACTACCCGGTGGCCCTCAAGCACCATGCGAACGCTGGCGGTGGCGCTGCCAGAGTGACGATGCACGTTGCTCAAGCTCTCTTGCAAAATGCGGAAGAGTGCGATTTCGACGTCTTCCGGCATGCGTGCGAGCTTGGGCGGCAGCGAAAGGTGAACCCGGATGCGGCTGCGGCGGACGAACCCATCTACGTACCATTGCACGGCGGAGCGCAAGCCGACTTCGTCCAGCAGGGGCGGGTGCAGCAGATAAGAGAGAGTACGGAGGTCGGTGGTTATTTCTTTCGCCAGGTTGGCGCAACTGTTGAGAGCGGATTGGGATTGGGGCGAGAACTGGGCGGCGTTTTGTTGCAGCAGTGCGATGTCGAGGGCGAGACCAGCTACTTTTTGTCCCGTGCTGTCGTGGAGGTCGCGGGCAATGCGGCGGCGCTCTTCGTCCTGTAGTTGCAGCAGACGTCCGGATAGCTGGCGGAGGGACTCTTCATCGCGGCGGAGTGCCTCTTCCGCGCGGACTCGTTGTGCAACTTCATTGAGCAGGGCTTGGTTGGTCTGCGCAAGTTGCTGTTCTTTGGCCTTTTGCCCACTGAGGTCAGTAACGATGAGGCAAATTCCCTGGAGACCTTCTTCACGCAAGGGGCTCAGTGAGAGATATACCGGGAGATATTCGCCGCCGCTGACGTATAGGCTTGCCTGCACTTTCTGGGGGCCGTTCTCGACCTGCAGCAGCAGTTTTTCGAAGCTGCGGGACTGAATGTCTTTCGTGAATTTAGTCAAGGAAGAACCCAGTAGCCGCTGCAATGGGCAACCCAGCATTTCAGCCAGTCGGGGATTGGCAAAAAGGATGATGCCTTGGGTAGAGAGGGTGGCGGCGCCTTCATTCATGGCCTCAATCAGCACGCGATAGGGGTGCTCGGAGCCCTGCAGAGTGAAGATCCGGTCGCCCTTGGGACCGGAAACCAGCACAGCGTCCACCTGACCAGCGCGGATGGCCTGGAGCGTTTCTTCCAGTTCCTCCAGCCTCAAGCGCAGCCGGCTCAGCTCTTTTGAGGGACTTTTCGCGGCTCTGCGGACGCGCGCCATCGGTTATGCAGACCTTACATCGAGGGCGAGGAGCACGCTCTCGGTGTCGGAAAGGTCGCCAATAATTTTTCGCGCAGGTGGCGGAATATTACGCACCAGGGTGGGGATGGCGATGATCTGGTCCCGGCGAGCCAACTTGGGATTGGCGAGCAGATCAATGACTTCGATGCGCCATCTGCCGCTCCTGCACTGCCCACAGATTCTCTTCAGGTTATTTAAGGCAGCCAGGGATTTGGGCGTTTGTCCAGCCACATACAATCGTAAGCACTGAACTTTTGCCCCTGTCATGGATACACGCGATTGGTGTTCCACGATTTGTAGGCTCCGGGCGCTCTTTTTCATTATCTCTCAGTCAGGAAGCCCGCCTGGATAGTCGAAGACTGAGCAGACGACGGCCATCCGAGACTTGGACGGTGGTGCAATTTATTTGGTTGCTTAGAAGCCATGCGTGACGAGCAAAAATGCTATTAGGACAGCTGGCAAAGCCAACCATTTCGGACCTTTTTCCCCCTCGCGAGTTTGCTAATGGCAGAGGCTTCCAGTTTGTATCTATCCAGAACTGCGAACTGCATTTATTCTGTTCGATCAACTCGTTGCGTTTATGTGTGTGAAATCAGCCAATGAGATTCCTGAAGCGCTGGAAGATCCGGATCCTGATTTTTTTTGCGGTAGTCGGGCCGGGATTCATTACCGCGAACGTGGACAACGATGCCAATGGCATCCTCACGTACTCGCAGGCCGGAGCACAGTTCGGTCACATGCTGCTTTGGACGTTGATTCCTGTGACCCTGGCGCTGATCGTGATCCAGGAAATTGCGGCGCGCATGGGCGCGGTTACGGGCAAGGGCCTCAGCGATCTTATTCGCGAAGAGTTCGGGTTCCGCATTACCTTCTTTATGATGATCGGAATTCTGATCATCAACTTCGGCAATGTGGTTGGCGAGTTCGCGGGCATTGCCGGTAGCCTAGAGTTGTTCGGCGTCAAACCTATCTACTCGGTTCCTGTCTGCGCCGTCATTGTGTGGCTGATCGTAGTAAAGGGCCAGTACAAGAGCGTCGAAAAGGTGTTTCTGGTGGCTTCGTTTTTCTACGTGACATACATCTTTGCCGGCGTGTTGGCAAAGCCAGCATGGATTGATGCCCTGATTGCCACCGTCAAGCCGCCAGGGAAGCAGGTGTTTTTGCAGCCCGGGTATCTCTATATGGCGATTGGCGTGGTCGGGACGACCATCGCGCCCTGGATGCAGTTTTATTTGCAGTCTTCAATTGTCGAAAAGGGCGTTACCCGGCGCCAGTATAGAGCCTCAAAGATTGACGTGATTTCGGGTTGCATTTTCACCGATATCGTAGCGTGGTTCATTATTGTGGCGTGCGCGGCGACCCTCTATGTGCACGGCTTTCGCGATATCAAAGAGCCTGCCGATGCCGCCCAGGCGCTCCGGCCTTTGGCTGGGGACTACGCTTATATTCTGTTTGCCATGGGGTTGTTTAACGCTTCGCTGTTTGCGGCTTCTATCCTGCCGCTTTCGACGGCGTATACGGTCTGCGAAGGTCTGGGATTTGAGTCTGGAGTAGGCAAGAGGTTCAGTGAAGCCCCGGTCTTTTATTGGCTGTATACGATTTTGATCGCCGCGGGGGCGGGGGTGATCTTGCTGCCTAACCTGCCTCTGGTGCAGATTTCGATTCTGTCCCAGGTGGTCAACGGAATTGCCATTCCCTTCGTGCTGATCTTCATGCTGCTGCTGGTCAACAATAAGGAGTTGATGGGCGAGTACGTCAATTCGCGTCTCTATAACGTGGTCGCTTGGGCCACGACAGTGATCATGATCGCGCTGAGCATCGCTTTTGTGTGGAGTTTGAAGGCCCGGGCGAGTTGACGCATGTTTAGGGCTGATTGTTGATTGGTTCCACTCCTTGCGAGCAAAGCGCCGAGCCTGCCAGTCCCCGAGCAGAGACTCTGAAGGGGGTGTCTTTGGGGTAACTCTTTCAATTCTGCGGCATCTAAGGTATTAGAAGGGAACCAAAGGTGGGGGTGGGGGTAATGAAGTTCCGTAGTACTACCATTCTTGTGGTTTTCCTCTTTCTCATAGTTAGTTTCAATCCAATCCTGGCGCAAGACACCCCTCAAAGTACCCAAGATAGATCAGATAAAGACGCGAAGAAGCACGCCGGCGGGCTCAAAGACATCAGTGCTATCGGCAACCGCAACGTGGGTTGCGGGCGAGGCGTGGGCAACTGGTACAGCCTGGATCGGCAAATCCAGATGGGCAAGGAGTTCGCCCAGCAGGTGGAAAGCACCGCGAAAATGGTCTCTGATCCCGTGGTCACAGAGTACGTCAATCGCATTGGGCAGAATTTGGTGCGCAACTCTGATGCCCAGGTCCCCTTCACTATTAAGGTTATCGATTCTGACGAGGTGAACGCCTTCGCGCTGCCCGGTGGATTTTTTTATGTAGATTCCGGACTGGTACTGGCGGCCGATAATGAAGCGGAACTGGCCGGGGTAATGGCACACGAGATTGCGCACGTGGCCGCCTGCCACGCCGCGCGTGAAAGCACTCGCGGCCAGTTAATGAATCTGGCCTCCATCCCACTAATCTTTGTGGGAGGCGGGATCGGCTACGCAATACAAAATGCTGCGGGACTGGCGCTGCCGCTTGGCTTCCTGAAGTTTTCTCGTGGTTTCGAATCGGAAGCCGATTTTCTGGGTCTCGAGTACATGTACAAAGCGGGCTATGACCCACAGGCTTTTACCGCTTTCTTTGAAAAAGTGGAAGCGCTTAATAAAGTGAAGCCCGGGACGCTGGCCAAGGCTTTCAGCACGCACCCGCAAACGCCGGATCGCATTGCCAAAACCCAGAGGGAGATCGCGACGGTGCTGCCGACGCGTGATCAATACAAAGTAGACACTTCCGAGTTCGAAGATGTGAAGGCGCGCCTGGCGTCGATTGAGAACCGCCACAAAATTAATAATGGGCGGGAAGGACGGCCCACACTGCGGCGGGCTTCGCACCCGAGCAGCACGACGGATACGGGTAAGCCGGATGACGATAAAGATCGTCCTACGCTGAAGCGCAGGAACGGCGATGGGCAGGATCAGTAGCGATTGTTTTCTGCTGATGACTATGGCCGGCGGCTAAGTTTTTGACACGGCGGGTGAGATCTTCATGAGCCGAGCCGAGGCGAGGTGATGGGTTGGGCTCAGACGATCTTTCCCGCCGCCAGATCTTGCACCAATTCCCGGTCTGCTTCCAGGAAATCGTAAGAGGGCAATTCCGAGCGCTTGGCCCAGCGGACGTCGCGAAAGATCCGATTCTCCAGTTCCCCATTGTAGTTGTGCACCACATAAAAGCGAAGCTCGACGGCTCCGCCACCTTTGTATTCGTGCTGAATGCGAGCTACTTCTTCGCCGATGCGAGCGTCGATACCTAATTCCTCGTCCAACTCGCGGTGCAGGGCATCGCGGGGCTGCTCGCCTTCTTCAATTTTTCCGCCGGGAAACTCCCATTTGAGGGGCATCGTCTGATGGCGGGTGCGTTGGCACACCAGGACCTTACCGTCTTTGAGGATCAAGGCTGCAACTACGCGTTTCATTGTTCGGCCGCTGCGGAAGCGGGAACGTCGCTGCGGCTGGGATCCACGCAGCTGGTGAAAGTGAACGCAAATGCGGCGAGTCCGCCGCCGCAAGTGAGTTCCAGTTGGCGTTCGCCAAACTCGCGATTATCTACCAGCGCATACATCCTGGGCTGCTGGACCAGGATGTAACTTTGTTCTTCCCCATTCGCTACCCGAAAGCGAGTATCGGGCGTTGCCTGGGCACGAGTGAGCGGCTTGCCATCTTGCCGAACGATGACCTCGCTGGAGGCGCCGCGTGGGGACGCCATTACGAGGTTTACAGCTGCGGCTGAATACTTGAGCATAAGACTGTGCTCGGTTTCACCGACCGATTCCAAGTACTCGGCAGTGGAGGCCCAGTGACCGCGGGCGTAGAAGAGATTTTCTTCGAGATCTCCGGCGAAGAGATATTCGGAAACCTGGTCCTCGCGGAAGCCCCCGGGATTGCCAATGCGTCCGCGGCGATGGCCGAGGTACAACTCCGGCGATGGTTTGAAACACGCTGCGCCGGAACGATCTTCATCGCGCAGTGGCGCCATTACGGGCGGGAGCGCGACGCCGGCGTCTACCTCACGCAGCAACTCCTGGATGGCTTCTTCGCATTCGGCATATGCGCCTTCGCCAAAGTGCGCGAAGCGCAAATAACCTTCCTTGTCGAGCAGGTACTTGGTGGGCCAGCAGCGGTTCGCGAAGGCTTTCCAGATTTCGTAATTTGAATCAATGACGATGGGATAAGTCAGGCCGAACTGGCGCACTCCGCGCTCTACGTTCGATTCATTCTGAGCAAAGGTGAATTCCGGCGTGTGTACGCCGATTACCGTCAGGCCACGGTTGCCATAGCGTTCGTGCCACGCCTGGACGTACGGCAGCGTACGAATGCAGTTCACGCAAGTGTAGTCCCAGAAATCAACCAGGACGACCCGGCCGCGTAACTGGCGAAAACTTAGAGGAGGGGAATTCAGCCAGATGCGCCCGATTTCAGGGGCTCGCACTTTGCCTTTTTCGACTCTCATGCGCCGGATCGTTCCAGAAGCTTGCCGACAAGCGCCGCGCAATGCTGAACCAATTCGCGATCCTCGTGGTCGAAAGCGGCAGGGAAGTGGCTGTCAATGTCGAGTTCACCTACAACTTCATTTTTCACAAAGATGGGCACGACGATTTCCGACTTGGTTTCGGAGGAGCAGGGCAGATACCGGGCGTCGGCGCTGACGTCATCGATGACCAGCGTTTTGCCAGTGGCGGCTGCAGCGCCGCAAATTCCTTGATTCAGGGGAATTCGAGTGTGCGGGGTCATAGCTCCCTGAAACGGGCCGAGCACAAGCGCAGCGGGCTGGGAGCTGGTAGAGTTCTCCAGCATATAAAAGCCCACCCAGTTGTATTTGAGCATTCGGCCGAGCAGCAGGCGCACGATTTTCTCCATCAACTCACTGGCGGAGTGGACCGAGCCCGCCAGGCGGTCTACTTCTTTTCTGACTTCATCCACTTTTGAGGTGACGGCCATATAGGCAATCTTAACCCATTGCCTGCGAAGCTCGTTTGTGAGGAAAAGGTTTTACAATTTCCGGACAGATATTAGACCTGCTGGTTGCGGAAAACGTTCCGGTTGAATTGCGGCAGCGAGAGCCCGTAAACCTTGAACCAGAGTGGGAGCGGGCGTGTTGAGCAGTTCGTCGCTGATGCAGTAGACGCGGTGATCGCGAACTGCCTGAATTCCTTCCCATCCGCGCTGGTGAATAATTTTTTCCAGAGGCACGCGATCGCCGGCTCCGCACCAGGCGGCAATAATGACTTCGGGATTTGCGGCGGCGATATCTGAGGCGCGCTGTTGTTTGCCGGGTTCACCTACGAACTCGCCACCGGCGGCCTCGACCAACTCCGCCACCCAGAGTTGGGAGCAAATCAGGGGCTTGCCCCATTCTTCGCAGAATACACGCGGGCGAGTAGCAGCCTTGGCTTGTGCGCGGACGCTTTCGATTTCCTGCTGCATTTTCTTTATTACCTGGTCACCGCGCTCGGAAACAGCCAAGGTTCCTGCGATAGTCGCGATGTCGGTGTAGATGTCGTTCAGCGATTTGGGCGCCAGCCCCAGGAAACGAGAACCTGCCTTCATGATCTCGGCAACAGCTTTCTCCTGGTATGGGACGGCGGCAATAACTAAGTCCGGGCGTGCGGCAATGATCTGGGCGGCATTGGCCGTCCAGGAGTCAGCCAGGATCGAGCGGCCGTTGCTGGCTGCTTCCGGGCAGACCTCTGCGCAGTACCTGGTGCAAGCCACCAAACGGTCGAGTTTGCCGACATCGGCAAGAATCACCGTGGCGCTCGGTTGCAGGCTGACAACGCGCCGCGGTGTGTAATCAGCAGTCGCCATGAATTAGAAAGGCAAAGCGGCAATGGAAGGAGCTCCCGCCGCGGGGGCACTAAATTGTGGTGAAGATCGAGAAGGCCCCTGCCGGGGGGAACCGGCAAGGGCCGTTCGCGGTGATCTAAGCCGCTTTCCTCAACTGCTTAAACTTCGCCCAGCGTGCTTTTTGGGCCATCGAAATTCTCTTACGTGCTGCCGCAGACAATCTGCGCGGTCCGCGCCTCATGCCTCTGGCGGTGCGAGTACCGTTAGTACCCCGTGCGCCTAGGCCTCTAAGCGCGCTGATCGCATCATCGATGCGATGTAACTCATTCTCAGTCCGTTTTCGTTCCGACTTCAATTCGACTAATACCCGAGCAAAGTTGGACATAGGTCCGGTCCCCCTCAGCGAGAGATTCTAACACGCCGGGCTATCATGCCTTATAAGTGAAAACTTGTTTTTTCGCAGGCATTACAATAGCAACAATGTACTCGCCGCAAGTTCTCGACCACTTCCAGCAGCCGCGCAATGCAGGAGATCTTCCTAACCCGGATATTTCTGTGCAACGCGAAAATCCCGCCTGCGGTGACGTGCTGAAGCTCACCCTGATCATAAGGGAAGACCGTATAGCCCAGATCGGCTTTCGCGCCAAAGGATGCGTTCCCGCGATGGCCTGCGCCTCGCTGCTTACCGAACTGGCGAAGGGAAAGACGATAGAGGAAGCACGCGCGCTTTCCGGAGAAGAATTAGTCAGTGCGATTGGCGGACTACCTGAGGCATCGACCCACGCCAGCCACTTAGCTATAGAAACCCTTGCGGCGGCGCTGAAGGAGTACGAGAGGGTTAGCAGAGCTCGGGAAAACGTGAAGCAGAATCGCTAGTGCGGAGAAGCCGCATCGCGTTTCTCGACCCGGCGTGAAGGCGGGCGATGAACCAGCCCAATCTCGTCTCGCTGAGTGGATAGCGTGAGTTCATTATTGTTAGTAAGTGACTGGGATCTAATCCGCTGCGGAACGATCCGGGAAATAAACTCTCCAGCGGTTCTTCTGCGCGATTTGTAGCAGGTCTGGATTGGGATTTACGGCAAACGGGTGCAGTGCCGTTTCCAGCATCTCCCGGTCCCAAATGGAATTTCCGAATGCCAGATCCGGTCGCCGCCCGAGTGTCTGGTGAATCGCCTGCGGTTTGCCTGGTCCGGAAGGTACGCGCGTCAGGCGGTCAGTGATTGTGCCATTCTGGATTTCAACGGCCGCAGCCAGGATTCTGTTGTCGGCAATGCCGAAATGCCGCATGGCGGTGCGAATCACCCATTCGTTGGTGGAAGAAACTGCCCAAACATCGCAACCAGCGGCCTGTAAGCGCGCAACCAGTTCCCGCATTTCGGGGATGATGTTGGGGACAAAAAATTTATCAAAGTAACGCGTCGCAGCCCGCTGCACCTCGGCCTCAGTTAGACCGCGATGCATAGTGACCATTTCCCCGCATATGACCTCTTCGCTTACTTTGCCGGCCTTGTAATCGGAATACCGCGCGCGTGCCCAGCGGGCGATTTCCTCCGATACCAGGCCTTGCTCCAGTTCCCAACTGAAGAAGCCCTCTCCAGCGTCGCCCCACCAGAGAGTTCCGTCGCAGTCGAACGCAGCGTTCCGGGGCTTTAGAGACAGGATGGAATCGATAAAATCAGTGGCTTTGGCGGGAGATGCGGGATTCAATGTTGGATGGGTTCCTTTCCGACTCGGTCACCCACTTTTCGACACGGCGAAGGAGGCGAGCTTTGCGTATTCTTCCGGCGTGTCCACGTTAAAGGTGACCAGTGGGTCGTCCACGGGCAGGTATTCGATTCGATCCTGGTGCTGGTGCTCGATGTCGCGGGCCACAGCGGTGGTGGGGGCGCGCAAAAATTTCTCGATCATCTCGCGTCCCAGCACAATGGGGTGGCCGTGTTTGCCGCCATATTCCGGCACAACTGCCCACTTGGCGCGTGCGATGGCGGTTTGAAAGGCGTCGTGCAGCTTCTCAAGTGTAGTTGCATTCGCCGGAGGCCGATCGACGAGGGTGACCATAGCGGCGTCGCGGCCGCGGCTCAATATGTGCTGCAAGCCCGTTTGCAAAGAACTGAATTGTCCGCGAGTGGGATCGGGATTAACAACCAGCGAGGCTCCATTTGTATAGACGACCGGCGCCAGCGTTGCTGCATTCTTACCCGCGACGACGATAACCATATCGGTCCAGTCGGAGAGCGCGCGAATGGTCGCGGAGAGAAACGTCCCAGAAGCCTGGCCGGGAGTTGTCGGCGGCCACGGCAGCAGGGCTTTGTCTGTTCCCATACGGGAAGATTCACCAGCCGACAAGATAACTCCGCACAACGCGGCGCGGCCCATGTGGCGAAGATAGCAGAAAGTGGAGGATTGTTGATTATTGATTTTGGTTGTTGATTGAAAAGCCGGCGGAACGATGAGGTTCATTCAAAAATCAGCATGACCGCTTACTCATGTTCGTCCAGGGCCTCAGCGGCGGCATCTGAGGCGTCTGGCGCATCGCTTTTCTCATGGAACCAGCTCATGTGCGGCAATGCGCGTTCCGCGTGGCGTCGTACCGCGATCAGTTCGGCCGTTATAGCGACTGCGATTTCTTCCGGCGTTATGGCCCCAATGTCCAGTCCAACGGGAGCATGCACACGCTGGAAGAGGTCGGGAGACAGACCTTCTTTTTGCAGTTCCTTGAAAATAGCAATCGTCTTGCGCTTGGAACCTATCATGCCAATGTAGCGTGCGGGAGTGTTTACCGCCCAGCGCAGGATGCGCATATCGTCGCGGTGGCCGCGGGTGACGATCACAATGTAAGAGGACTCATTGGGCGCGAGTCGCGCCATCACCTGGTCGAAATCTTCCGCGTATAGCTCGCGCGCCTCGGGAAAGCGCTCGCGGTTGGCATAGGCTTCGCGGTCATCTACGACAATGACATCGAACCCGGCATTTTTTGCAACTTTGTAGAGGTTTACTGCTACATGACCTGCGCCGAACAGGTAAAGCAGTGCTGGTGGCAGTACGGGTTCGACGAAAATGTCCAGCGTGCCGCCGCAAACCAAGCCGGTATCGTACTTGGGATCCTGATTGAGGTTGAAAGTCAGGGTACGAGGCTTCTCCGCCTCCATCACGTCGCGGGCAGCCTGCCAGACCTCGGCTTCGACGCAGCCGCCGCCGATCGTTCCTACGATAGAGCCATCGTCGCGCACCAGCATCTTGGCCGTTTTGAAAGAAGGAATCGAGCCGCGCACGTTGACAATAGTGGCGACAGCTCCCCGGCGGCCTTCCTGGCGCAGCTTTACAATTTCCTCGTAAATGTCCATCCAGGCTTGATTATTGGGGTTTGCGGAGGGCAAGTCAAACCTTCTATAACTACTCAGCGAGGAAGCACACCATGAAAGCCGTCCGCATTCACGAGTTTGGCGGCCCGGAAGTTCTGCACTACGAAGATATCCCTGATCCGAAGCCGCGCAAGGACCAGGTGCTGATCCGGGTGAAGGCCTGCGCGATGAATCATCTTGACATCTGGGTGCGCAAAGGTCTGCCCGGAGTGAAGCTGCCGCACATTCTGGGTAGCGATATTGCCGGAGAAGTTGTCGAAGTCGGCGAGTACGTTACGGCGGTCAAGCCGGGGCAGCGCATTCTCATTGCGCCTATGCACTTCTGCAATCATTGTGTGCAGTGCACCTCTGGACGTCAGAACCAGTGCCGTGAGTTCACTGTTCTAGGGAATGGAGTGGATGGTGGCAACTGCGAATTGATGGCGGTGCCGGAAGTGAACGTCATTCCGATTCCTGACAACCTGGGCTTCAACCAAGCGGCTAGCGTGCCCCTGGTCTTCCTCACAGCCATGCATATGCTGACCGGTCGAGCGTCAATCCGACCAGGACAAACCGTGCTGGTGCTGGGTGCTAACTCGGGCGTGGGTATTGCGGGCATCCAAATTGCCAAGCTCTATAACGCCACGGTGATCACCACGGCCGGTGACGAAACGAAAATGCAGAAGGCTCGTGAACTGGGAGCTGATCATGTGATCAACCATTACAAGCAGAAAATTGGCGATGAAGTGAGAAAGATCACCAACAAGGAGGGGGTAGACATTGTTGTGGAGCACGTAGGGGCGGCCACCTGGGAAGAGAGCCTGAAGTCGCTCAAGCCGGGAGGCACTCTGGTGACCTGCGGCGCCACCACGGGGCCGAACGTCAGCCTGGAGTTGAGATTCCTCTACTCTCGCCAATTCAATGTGCTCGGGTCATACATGGGCACCATGGGTGAACTCTACGAAGTTCTGAGACACGTGTTCAGTGGTAAGGTGAAACCCGTGGTGGACAGGACGTTCCCGCTAAAAGAGATTCGGGCGGCGCACGAGTATATGGAAAAGAGCCAGATGTTCGGGAAGATCGTGTTAAATCCATGATTGCCCACAGATCGTTCAAAACTGGCGATTGCAAGTTGGAATTGAAAACTAAACTGGACGGGATGCGCGCTAGCCAGTTCCTGCCTCTATGTCTCCATGATTTAGAATAAGACTATGCCTCGGCAGACCAGTTTTGGCAGCTATGTAGATATCGAGAAGGGCAAGCGGGTAGTCAAAGAACTTACCTATGGCAATCCGACCCCTGAGGGTGTGGTGCTGACCACGCTCGACTCCGCGGTCAACTGGATGCGCAAGAATTCTCTATGGCCGATGACTTTCGGTCTGGCCTGCTGCGCCATTGAGATGATGTCCATGGGCGCGGCGCGATTCGATATCGCACGTTTTGGCGCGGAGGTATTTCGTCCGTCTCCGCGGCAGTCAGACCTCATCATCATTGCCGGGCGCGTTTCCAACAAGATGGCGCCCGTCATCCGGCAACTCTGGGAACAGATGCCCGAACCCAAATGGGTGATTTCTATGGGCGCATGTGCTACCTCCGGTGGTGTGTTTCAGAATTACGCGCTGGTACAGAGCGTGAATCAAGTGATCCCGGTGGACGTGTATGTGCCGGGCTGCCCGCCTCGACCCGAGCAGTTGATTTATGCGATCACATTGCTGCAGGACAAAATTCAGAAGCAGCGCGGCAGCTTTAAGCAGGCGCTGAACCTCACGAGCGAAGAACCTCCCAGGTCACCAGTGCTCGAAAATCGCTGAAGGGCCTGCGTTTGTCTTCAGTCGCCTCGAGCTTCTCGAAGTTGCGGATCTCATTCCGACGGCAGCTTGAAATCTACCTTGATCTCGGTCCGCATTGGTACGGGTTTGCCGTTTAGTCGAAAGGGCCTGTAACGCCATTGCCGGACCGCGCTCATAGCTGCATGAGCCAGCACGGGGTGTCCACTCACGAGTGACAAATCATGGACAGAGCCGTCTTCCGCCACAACCGCCTGCAACACGACCGAGCCGCCTAGTCGTAGGGTGCGCGCCTGCACCGGATAAAGTGGCTGCACCCGGTGCACTAGCACGCCCTGCGTCAGACCTTCGGAAACCGGTATGGCAGGTTGGGGCAGGTTCAACGGAGCAGATAAAACATTGCTGAGCGGGTTCTCCGCGTCCGCGTGCAGGTCTGTCAGAGCCGGCGCGCTGTCTGGGTTGCCGGAGTCCGCGGACAGACTCGCACTCCCCCTTGTAGGGTCCAGCGCGGCTGGAAGCGGGGAATCAGCTTCGGGCTGCATATTTCTGACAAAAACGTCATCGGCAGTGCTGGTTTTCTCAGTTTTAGTCGCCAGCACCAGGGCGGAAGAGGGGCTAGGCTTATAACTTTTTGCAGGTACCGCGGGTGCGGGGCTGGGGTTCCATCGTGTAGAAGCGGAAGCCGGGGCCGGGGCAGGTTGTAGAGACTGCGCCGCTAAATCCCCTTTGCGCCCGGACGCAGTCTTTGCCGGTTCCCCACGTCCTACAAGCCATCCCAATCCGAGGCTGATGACTATGGCAGATATGCCGACAAGTACAAGGTTCCTCTTGCCTGACCTTGTCCGGGACGCATGGACGAGGGTTTCCCTCTGTTTGTGCAACAGGCGTTCAATGCGATGCCGCAGGCGGGTGCTCGTCGCTTCGAATTGACCTGAAAGTGCCTCTGCGGCCACACTCGGCCATAAACGGCGCTCGCTATCGGCGTCAGTCAAACGGCGCTGGGCAGCCATAACCAATTCTGCCAAGTCCTGTAACAGCTCTACGTGCCGCTCGGGGAAGCAATGGGGCACGCTGGAAAATGCTTCCAGGATGCCGGCTGCGGGAGCCTTTGTGCCCAGCGGAATCACGGCCAGCGAGCGCAGGCCGAGGCGGCGACAGACCTCCGCATCCACCCGTGTGTCATCATTCGTGTCTTCACAACGTAGAGCAGTCGCCGTGCGCAGGCACTCTCCAGAAATCCCTGAGCTCGTGTCCAAACTGGCGCCCAGGTCCGGCGCCAGTTTGCCGGCAACGGCTTTGCAAATCACCGCATCGCCCTGCCGCAGGGCGATCGCCGCTCCGTCGGCTTGGGTGAGTACTCGCGCGGACTCAGCAATTTGTTGAAGCATGACTTCCGGGGTCCAGTCTCCATTGCTGATGCTGGTGCGTAACCCGGCAATCGCTTGCTCAGAATGGCGATCGCTAACCGACGCTCCAACGCCAGTTTTGGGTGAAGTTGGAAGCACCCCGTGGTCCACTTCTCCCGACGTGGCAGACGAAAATAATGAAGAGGTATGCGCCATGTAGCGGCTCCTGACAAACACAGTCTCTCGCTGTTCATGCAGGAGCCCGGCTAGAGGTACTCCTGCGGCACAGGCCGGAAGTCGTTTCTGAGGGTATTAGTGGACGAAATGCGGCGTTGACCGAAGTGTGCGTCAAAGGAAGCCGCTTGTCAACGTTTGTGGGTTGCTTTTCCTTGATGTGATGCGTGTAGAATTCCGCGCAATGAACTCACTAGAAATCTCATCCGAGCAGTTTCGCCAACTAGCATCGAAAGTTATTCAATTGGCAGATCAATATCTCCGCACGTTGGACTCGCGCCCAGTTCTGCCCGCGGCTCGGGGTGAAGAGACCGAACGGCTGTTCGGCGTCGATTTGCCGGAGCAAGGGTTGGGCGAAGCTGCGGTCGGCGAACTGGAAGAAGTGCTGCGCCGATCGCGGGCGCAGAACGGCCGCTTTTTTGGGTACGTGCTGGGCTCTGGAGAACCGGTTGGGGCTATCGCAGATCTGCTGACAAGCGTGCTGAACCAGAACGTTACCGCGTGGCGATCAGCTCCCGCTGCGGTGACTATTGAGCGCACCGTTGTGGGCTGGCTCGGAGAGGCGATCGGATGCAGCGGCTTTGAAGGAAGCCTGACGGGCGGAGGCTCCTCTGCCAACCTGATGGGACTGGCGATGGCGCGCGAGGCTAAGACACCGGCCAACGAACGGGGTCTGCGCGGAGCTCCGGCGGGAGTGGTATATGCCTCGGATGAAATTCATATGTCGATTCCGAAGGCTGTGGCGTTACTGGGCCTGGGGCGGGAGAATCTCCGCCTGGTTCCGGTGGATGACTCTTTTCGAATGATTCCGGCCGAGTTGGAGCGCGCCATTCGGGACGACAAGACAGCAGGAAAAATCCCGATTGCAATTGTGGCCTCGGCGGGAACGGTAAATACCGGAGCTATCGATCCCTTAGTTGAAATTGCAGAGATCAGCCGGCGTCATTGCGCGTCGGGACAAATTCGGGGGTCTCGAAATGGCCGATTCGCTCTCCCTCGATCCCCATAAATGGCTATACCAGCCGCTCGATTGCGGCTGCCTGCTGTTTCGCGATGCCGCGGCAGCCGAGGCTGCTTTCTCTCACACTGGAGACTATGCGAAGTCTTTGAGCACTGATCCTTTGGAGGGGTTTGCTTTCTTTGAGGAATCACTCGAGCTGTCGCGGCGCTTTCGCGCGTTAAAGCTGTGGCTTTCGCTGCGATATCACGGTGTGGCAGAGTTTCGGAGAGCGATTGAATTCGACTTGGCGCACGCGCAGCGTCTGGCGGCAGATATTCGGAAGCATAGGGAACTCGAGATGCTCGCGCCCGTAGAACTGAGCGCGGTTTGTTTTCGATATAAAAGCGTGCGAGGCCAATCCGAGCAAGAGTTGAATCGGGTGAATGCGGAATTACTTCGCCGTGTGGTCGAGCGTGGCCGGGTTTATCTCTCGAATGCGTCGCTGCGCGCCAAGTTTGGCTTGCGCGCATGCATTGTCAATCACCGCACAACGGACGCTGATGTCGACGCGATTGTTCCTGAAGTACTCAGTGCAGCCAAAGAAAAGTAGATGGGCGGCCGCTTGAATTCAGCTGAATCAGCGTTCCTGGTAAATCCGCTGCTCGCGTTTGCGTCCTGTGTCGAACACATAATTGGTTCTGCATCGAACATAAAAGGAAGACATCAGTGGGAATTTCCGCCTGAGTAGTTCGCCGGAGTTGCTCGGCCCTCCGGATTCTCTGCCACTCTCGAATTTCAGGCCACCCGGCAAGTCCGAAGGCATCAAAGGCTGCACGTGAGGTTTATCACGGAGTAACCCCAAAGGAGAACGTGCAATGAAAAGAAGTCTGGCCTCGAATACACCTTTCCTAACCAAGATCACTGCCATTTTGACGTTACTGGCCTTCAGTGCCGCACTCATAATGCCGGTGGATGCAGCAGCTCAGAATAATCCAGTCCAGCGCGCAGGATCCAGCGTGCTGATGACCGGCACAACGGCGACCGGCGCGGTATTTAATGGAAGTCTGAAGATCACCAGCGTCGCCGCAAATTCGGTGACCGGTGCGCTGACGGCGGCCGGTACCTTGACCGGCACCTTGACGAGTGCGACCGGACAGGTTCTCGGCACCGTGACGAACCTCGCGGTCAGCGGCATCCCCTTAACCGGCACTTCGGCCAGTTGCACGATTCTGACTCTCACTCTCGGGCCGCTTGATCTCAATTTGCTAGGTCTGATGGTGCACTTGAACCAGGTTGTGCTCACGATCACGGCCCAGCCCGGACCGGGCAACCTGCTGGGGAACCTGCTGTGCGACGTCGCCAATCTCCTCAACGGCGGCAACCTCAGCGCTCAGCTACAACAGTTGATCACGCTTCTCAACCAGATCCTGTCGAGTCTGTAACTAAAATATCGGCTCCGGCTTTGGAAGCCCCACCCTCGGGTGGGGCCTTTTCTTTTGTCGACTTTCAGGAACAGTGGCAGGCGGAAGCACCCACGTTCGGGGCACATCACTTCGGCAGAGATGCGTCTCGTGTTACAAACACTGCATGACTGCTTCGCGTGACGTGAAGACGGGTGCCCCCATTATCGTGGCGCAGGCACCCTGCCGTGCTGACCTCGCCGGCGGCACTATTGATCTTTGGCCGTTGTACGTTTTCCATCCCGGCGCGCTCACGTTGAACTTTGCCGTTAACATCCAAACCAGCTGTCGTATCACGCCGCTACGCGGCAAACGAATTCACTTGCGTTCTCTGGACACGCGGCGCGAGGAGGAATTCGCCGATCTCGAGCAACTGCGCCGCGCGCGCCGCTTTCGCCACCCGCTGGCGGCACGGCTGGTTCAGTTTTTTGCGCCACGGGAAGGTGTGCTGGTGGAAACAGACTCGGAATCGCCGGCGGGCGCCGGCATTTCCGGCTCTTCCGCTCTCATGATCGCTACGACCGCGGCACTGGCACGCTTCACCGATCGAAACTTGACGCTTGAGCAAATGCGTGTGATTGCGCAAAACGTCGAGGCTCAGATCATCAACGTGCCCACCGGGTGCCAGGACTACTATCCCGCGCTTTATGGCGGAGTAAGCGCAATCCACCTGGATTTCGATGGCATCCATCGCGAAGCCGTTCCCATCATGCCGGAAGAAGTCGAGTCCCGCTTTGTGCTCGCCTATACCGGGGCGCCGCGCCAGTCCGGCATCAACAACTGGGAGGTCTTCAAGGCGCATATTAATGGAGATAAGCGCGTGTTCCGCAACTTCGAGCGTATTGCCGAGATCGCCAGAGCCATGCACCGCGCACTATTCCATGCGGACTGGGACGAGGTCGCCCGCTTATTGCATGAAGAATGGAAGTTCCGCCGCACTAATGCGCCGGGTATTACCACGCCACTGATTGATAAGTTGATCGCGGTTGCCGCAAAGCACGGTGGACGCGCGGCCAAAGTCTGTGGAGCAGGGGGTGGGGGATGCGTGATTTTTCTGGTCGATAAAGGCAGCTCCAGCCGGGTAGCCACTGCCATCGGGGACAACGGGGGACGCGTTCTGCCTCTGCAGTTGGCCCGGGATGGGATGCGGATTTCGACCGAGGGATAGGACAACACCTGCCTTTCCGCGGGAATCAAAAACACCAGACATCGCCGGACGGTACTCTCAGCCCATTCTGCGAGGGTTATAATTAAAGGCAATCCGGCCCTGGGGTGCTCATGAAGTCTCTCCGCATTACGGCCTTTGTTCTTCCGGCTGTTCTGCTGTCTGCCATTGCGGCTGCCGACACGTCAAAGCCTGCGCAAGCCCCCCGCATATCCAAGCAGGCCCGCATGGATTTGGTACGCGCCTTTAATGCCGAACTGGTCTATGTGCGGTCGCCATTTCCCATGGGCAAGGTCGGATTGAAGCTGAAGAGTGGCCAAATCACGCCCAGCGGTTCCGAACTGCAGCAGATGATTGCCATGTGGGGGCCGGCGGCAAAGCCCGGCGACCAGGCACGGATTACAGACATTGTCATCAAAGATGACCACATACATTTCGAGATCAACGGCGGACCCATCAAGAAATCAAAGTGGTACCAGCGAATTACCATTTCTGGCGCTGGAGGAGGGGCCACGCCGGCTGCGCCTAGCGATGCGCAAGCGAATCCTCGCGGTTCCTATGTCGATCTTTATTTTGACCACTACGTACCTGAACTTACGGGCCCAGAACTGAAACAGCTGCTGCGGCCGGTGTTCGACTTCGACGCGAAGTCCGCGGCGGAAGCTTACATGGAGACGGTTCCGCCCAAGGTAAAGGAAGCTATCAAAACTCACCATGTCCTGGTCGGCATGAATCGGGAGATGGTGATTTACGCGAAGGGCCGCCCGCCGAAAAAGATCCGCGAAAAAGACGGCGAAACCGAGTACGAAGATTGGATCTATGGCGAGCCGCCGCAGGATGTGGACTTCATCCGCATGGTGGGTGACGAAGTGGTGCGAGTCGAGACCATGAAGGTCAATGGAGAGAAAATTCTCCGCACCGAAAAGGAAGTGGATATACCGAAACCCGGGGAAACCCAGGCCAAAAAAGAAGAGGCCACCGAGCGCCCGGCGAATGCTCCCACGTTACGGCGCCCCGGTGAAGATCTTCCCAACGCGTCTCCGACCAGCATGCCCGGTTCGCCGCCGCCAGTGCCGCCCGTGACACAGCCGCCATCCAGCACACCCGATCCCGGCTCGAATCCGAGGCCTAACTAAATCTAGTGGCAGGAACCCAACTCTTCCAGAGCACGTGCGGGAACGCCTGCGGCTAGTTGCGTAAATCGGCGTCCATTGTTTCATCGGCGGATGGTAACCGCCAAGTCCTGCGGCATGCCCGAGGGGAGAGTTGGGAGGCCCAGCTTTTCTCGCCTTAGGTATCCCCGCATCCAGCGACCACTCGCCAGGCCGAGGGCTCGCGCCACGATTCGCTGGCGTCAGTCCAGAAGGGAGCATGTTGAGGCTGGACTACACTCATTGATCGGGTTGCGAGGTAAATTCCTGATTACAATAATTCCCCGAAGAATCAGCCTGTTTGCGTCGCCCGCGCCGGCCCGCATGTCACACGCCTCTGAGGCATTCGCCCTTGCACAATAAATTCTGCCGGGTTTATCGTGGGAGTGTTACCAGAACCAAGAGCATTCACCAAGACTGCTAGTACGACCTCCTGAAACCCGTAATGCCCGCCGGAGCGTCCACCCTCCCCCCGACGGGCGTTCTTGTTTCTACCTTAATCACTTGCAGCTGTGTGCCGGGTCACAGAAAGCTGTGGCCATTTTGCGATAAACAAAAACACAAGGCCGACCTCGGTAGGAGGTATCTCTCCCGTGAGCCCCGAATCTACTGTCTCAATCGGAGCAGATCAGTCCAGTGATTTTGCAATTCACGATGAAATCAAGTGCCGCGCTTACAAATTTTACGAACAGCGCGATGCTGGCGACGGGCACCAATTCGAAGACGAGCTGCAAACCGAACTATCTCGCGTCCTGTATGCGGCAGCTCATCTTGAGAAGTACATCAAGGGTGAGTTAGGGGATATTAAGAGCGTAAGAGCGGCTCGGGTTTATCTACGCGCCTTAAGCGCCTATATTTCTCTTCTCTCGAAAAACCGTGTGATTCCTGGGAGCGATGCAATACCCATTCCCGGGCACTGCCATGCAAGAAGGCGAGGTCTTCTTATGGAAAAACTATATGCTTGGCACACAAGAATTGGCCCTTTCTACATTGCCGAATCAGGGGGACGTTTCCACGCTTTCTACCAGGACGATGATCTGGGCAGCTATGCTAGTCCAGGCTCAGCCCTGGCAGAGGTTGCGGGCGGGCACACGTTCTCCATAGCAGGCGGTATAAACACCGCGAATCTGGGTATTCCTGAAAACCTGAATGAGTGGTCCCGCCTTCTCTAGAGCGCGGCCATCACAATGAATAGAAGATGCTTCCGGCACTGCACAGACAGCTGAAAGCATTTAGTTCCGCCGAGGAGGTTCT
>Ga0209577_10000961_pt1 | contig 28707 bp, 22 predicted proteins | sample GraSoiAngelo_109_FD_185874 | JGI IMG/M metagenome (GOLD analysis project Ga0209577, IMG submission 185874) | Grasslands soil microbial communities from the Angelo Coastal Reserve, California, USA - 14_0903_12_20cm (SPAdes) (version 2) | ecosystem: Environmental > Terrestrial > Soil > Grasslands...
GCCCCCATCAACCCCGCGCTGACGGCGATCTCTTCTTGCGTCCCATTGAGATGGAAATCCTTCTGGATAAAGAGTATGGCACCCGATATTACCCCGGTATTGTAACCAACGAGCAATCCTCCAAGTGCGGCGATCCCTGCTACAAGGTAAATTGAGGCATTATAAGTACCAGGTGATGGATGACGCAAATCACTTATAACCTTATGATGATTTTGCCTTGTCCTGTCGGCTCTTTCTCTCGTAGCTTTTTTCCTTTTTCAAATAGAGCTTCTCGCTTTAACCGGCATAAGTGAACTTCATCATTTCCAACCGCGATCTCCAATTTGTCATCACCAGGCCCGCTTGTCTTCACCGTAGCAAGTATATGTCGCAGCCGCAATCTTGTCAAGTATTTATGTTATCTCATCAACTATTAAACGAAACGAAAATATATTTTCGAAAGAAAGTATCTCATCAGCTATTTTATGGTGACTACCCATCTCAAATCGCCTTTCAAGTGGCTTATCGTCCCCGTGGGGAAAGAATCAGCAAGCAGAGAGGCAAGCAGCACGCTTCTCTCTGAAGTGGGATGATGAAACAACGGTGACGGCCAACCGTGTTTGTGGATCATATGGATGGTCGTAGATGAAGGAGTAGTTGCTATTTTCTGCTTTCACATTATAATTGATGAGATAACATCCATAGAAAATATATTTTCGTTTCGTTTAATAGTTGATGAGATAACATAAATACTTGACAATGAAGCATCTTACGATATATACTTGGTATGATGAAGACAAAAGAATACTGCCTATTAGCATGGTGATGAGGTTGTCGGGTCAAGAGCCCGGGCAAGCGAATACATCAAACCGCACAGAAATGAAAAAGGAGACAAGTACCATGCACCCGTGTCGAGCACGACTCGTAATGGGCTAGCTGACAGGCCGCGACAAAGGAGCGTATTTGCAATGCCAACCTATGCCGTCATCATGAGTATTGTAGCGGGCATCCTCGATATTTTGGGGGTGACACTGCTTATTATAAAGACGTTTGATGTCGACAACTAGAACTGATTCTGTCGGCACCTATCCGTCTGGCCAACGACGCTTCGCGTCTAGCGCTACGCGCTCAGACCAGACGCAGGGAGTCGGCTTTTTTCGTGGGACGCAGGTAGTTCGGAAGACTCATTTAGTTCGAGCAGCCTGGAAAGATACAAAGGAGGCCTGGAGCCATGGAACGTAAGAGTAGTAACATCGGGCTCAACACGAAAGCGGTGAGGACCGATATCCCCGCCAGGCTAGATCGTCTCCCCTGGAGCCGGTGGCACTGGCTGGTTGTCATTTCGCTTGGCATTACCTGGATTCTCGATGGCCTTGAGGTCACCATCATCGGTTCTATTGCCGCTGTGCTCACAGACTCGCGTACGCTGCACCTTTCCGACGTGCAGGTCTCGGGCGCCGGCACAGCCTACCTGATCGGTGCAGTACTAGGCGCGTTGTTCTTCGCCCGCATGACCGACAAGTTTGGGCGTAAGAAGCTCTTTATGATTACCTTGCTCGTCTACCTCCTGGCTACCGTCGCCACGGCCTTCTCTCCCAACTTCATCTGGTTCGCCGCCTGCCGCTTCCTGACGGGCACGGGAATCGGTGGGGAGTATGCAGCTATAAACTCCGCCATTGACGAGCTGATCCCGGCGCGAGTTCGCGGCCATGTGGACCTGGCCATCAACGGCAGCTGGTGGGTAGGTACGGCAGTCGGCGCCGTCTTGACGACAGTTCTGCTCAACCCGCACCTGTTCCCCGTGGACATCGGCTGGCGGCTGGCGTTTGGCATGGGCGCCGTGCTTGGGGTGGCGGTCCTGCTCGTGAGGCGCAATCTGCCCGAGAGCCCACGTTGGCTGATGATCCATGGCCGCTTCGACGAGGCGGAGCGGGTCGTCAGCAGTATTGAGGAAGAGGTCAAGAGGGAGGAACATCTCACGTCCTTGCCGGAGCCAGAGGGACCCATTTTGATTCGCCCGGTCGGCACAGTAAGCTACCGCCAGGTCGCTCACACCATATTGCAACAGTATCCCACGCGTTCTCTGCTAGGGTTCTCGCTCATGGTGGGCCAGGCTTTCCTCTATAACGCGATCTTTTTCACCTACGGCCTGGTGCTCACCGCCTTCTATCACATCCCCAACAGTAGTGTTGGGTGGTACCTGATCCCGTTCGCCATTGGTAATATCCTTGGGCCGCTAACCATTGGGCGCCTGTTTGATACGATTGGTCGTCGACAGATGATCAGTTTCACCTATATCATCTCTGGCGTCCTGCTGGCCATCACAGGCTGGCTGTTCCTGCAGGGCTTACTCAATGCGACGACGCAGACCATCTGCTGGTCGATCATCTTCTTCTTCGCCTCAGCTGGCGCCAGTTCAGCCTACCTGACGGTAAGCGAGGTCTTCCCGCTGGAGATCCGCGCCCAGGCCATCGCTCTCTTCTACTCAATTGGCACGGGGGCCGCTGCGCTGTCTCCAGTAGTGTTTGGAGCGCTGATCCAGTCTGGGAAACCCGTGAATGTCTTCTACGGGTATCTGGTTGGCGCTGCGTTGATGGTAGCCGCAGGCGTCGTCGAGATCTTCTTTGGGGTCAAGGCGGAACGGCAGTCGCTGGAGCGTATTGCCCGGCCGCTCTCGTATGTGGAGGAGGCGGCAGCAGCGTGATATGCCATGGACCATGACCGAGTGAGCCAGCCTATTCTTCGGTCATGGTCTGTAACTTGGATATTGTAGGCGTACCCACACGATACCTCTATTGAAATATCACTCGAGGAGCATAGACATGTTCAAACGAATTTTAGTCCCTCTGGATGGCTCCGGGAGAGCCGAGCAAGCGATTCCGATCGCGGCGCGCCTGGCTCGTGCCTCGGGTGGTTCCATCTTCCTGGTGCGCGTGGTCAGCACTGAGCCTGCACATTTGCCCACTGCTCACAAGCCAATTCTTACTCAAACAGTTGGAGTGGCAGACCGGGCCCTGGCCGAGAGCTATCTGAGAGGGGTGGCTGAGTCCGAACTTCTGACCGGCATCCCCGTTCAAACCAGGGTTCTCGTTGGTCTCGTCTCCTCCAGCCTTCTGGCTGTCGCAGCCGACGAGCACGCAGATATCATTGTCATGTGCAGTCACGGCTACACCGGGGTCAAACACTGGTGGCTGCTTGGCTCTGTCGCCAACAACCTGGCCCGCTATTCGCAGGTCCCCGTGCTGATCCTGCGTGAAGGCGGTTCTATTCCGGCCCAGCGACATCCCGGCGAGCCGCCCCTGCGCGTCCTCGTTCCGCTAGACGGCTCAGACTATGCCAAAGCGGCGCTCGTGCCAGCGGCCTATCTTGCAGCGTACCTGGCTGCTCCTGGATGGGGAGCCCTGCATCTGACCCACGTCGTCCAACCTGTTCACAATACTCATGGACCAACCGGTACGGCTCACAACGCTGAGGACACGCGAGCTGCTCTGAACATGGCCAGAGAGTATTTGCATACAGTGATAAATCACCTCCGGGACAGGTCCGAGTACCCGGTCATAGCCGATCTCAACCTCGAGATCACCTCATCGGTGATTATTGACGAGGATATTGAACAGGGAATCCTGCGAGTAGCCGAGAATATCAGAAACAGCGAAGGAGTTGAGGCGTTCGGAGGCTGTGATGCGATTGCCATGACCACCCACGGGCAAAGCGGACTGCAGCACTGGGTGGGAAGTGTGACCGAACGGATCCTGCACATTTCGCCTTTCCCGTTACTGGTCGTTCGACCAGGGGCATAACGTATGGATACCAGGCGTACAACAGGCAACGGAGCGACGTAAATGGAAGGAGTCAAACATTACCTGATCGATATGGATGGGGTGCTCCTGCGGGGTGTAGCACTCATTCCTGGCGCGGCAGAGTTTGTGCAACGCCTGCGAGCGCAGGGGATTTCATTCTTGATTCTGACCAACAACTCCCGCTACATTCCGCGCGACCTGCAGGTGCGCCTGTCCTATCTGGGACTGGACGTACCGGCGGAGGCCATCTTTACCTCGGCGCTGGCGACCGCGCAGTTCCTGCAGGCGCAGCGACCGGCCGGGCGGGCGTACGCCGTTGGGGAGTCCGGGCTGACGACGGCGCTGCATGACATCGGCTACGTGCTGACCGAACAGGAGCCGGAGTACGTGGTACTGGGCGAGACGACCACGTATAGCTTTGAGCGCATCACCCGCGCCATCCGTTTCGTGCATGCCGGAGCGCGTTTCATTGCCACCAACCCCGATGTGATGGGACCTGGCGAGGGTGGAATCGTCCCGGCGACCGGCGCGGTAGCCGCCTTGATCAGCGCAGCTACCGGCATTAAGCCTTATTTCATCGGCAAACCGAACCCGCTGATGATGCGCACGGCCCTGCGCACCATCGAGGCTCATTCGGAGGACTCCGCGATCATAGGGGATCGCATGGATACCGATATCGTTGCTGGGATCGAGAGCGGCCTGCGCACTATCCTGGTGCTCAGCGGGGTCACCACGCGCCAGCAGGCAGAGCGCTTCCCCTACCGTCCCACCTGGATACGGGAGTCTATTGCCGAAGTTGAGGTGTAAGGCGTATCCAGATGACAAGCATACTGGTGCTCACAGGAGGACTAGAAAGGCAAGAGAAGATGCGATACGTACAGCAGCGCTATGCGCCGCCGATAGCAAGAGATCCTGATAGTGTCCTGTTAGAACAGGCCCGTGCAGGCAACGAGCGCGCCTTCGAGGCTCTGGTGGATCGATACCATGACCCATTGCTTCGCCATATCCAGAGGTTTCTCAACGACGATGATCAGGCCTATGATGTGCTGCAGTTCGTCTTCCTCAAACTTTATACTTCACTGGCAACACTGAGAACGGATACATCCCCCAAAGGGTGGCTGTTTCAGGTCGCGCGCAATCGCTGCCTGGATGAGCTACGCATGCAACAGCGCAGGCGCATGGTCTACTTCTCTACGTTAGAACGCGAACGCAGCGAGGAGGAACCGTCACCGCTGGAGTTCATACCGGATCCTCATCCGCTGCCCGAGGAGATGGCGGAGCAATTTGACCTGCAATGCAGGTTTCAAAGAGCCTTGTTCGCGCTCTCTCCGAAATCTCGCTCAATTGTGCACCTGCGCTATTCCAGGGACCTCACCTTCTCAGAGATCGGGCGCATACTCGAGATGTCGGTGCCCACAGTGAAGGCCTACTTTTATCGCTCACTGCCCCGACTGCGCACGGCGCTCATGGCAGAGACGCATGCATAAAAAACTACTTGCATACATCAAAGCATCGCGCAGCATGCTGGCGCTCACCATTGTACTGGGCATGCTGGGAGCTATTGCCACCATTGCTCAAATAGCTTTGCTGAGCGAGATCGTCAACGCGGTCTTCCTGTTGCACAGAGGCCTTGCGCAAGTTCTTGTGCCACTTGCCCTGCTCATGGGAGCGCTTACTCTACGAGCATCTCTGCTCTGGGGACGCGAGGTTACCGCACAGCGGGCGGCAATCCGCCTCAAGTCGTCGCTGCGGGAGCGCGTCTTCGCGCACTTGCTGCAGCTTGGACCAGCCTGGAGCTCGGGCGAACGCACCGGCGAACTGGCTGCCGTTATTTCCGAGGGGATCGAGCGGCTGGACGCCTATATCGGTCGCTACCTGCCGCAGCTTGTGTTGAGCGTAGTTGTCCCCCTGCTCATCATCGTCGTGATCTTACCGGTTGATTGGTTCAGCGCCGTACTGCTGCTCTTCACCGGGCCGGTTATCCCGCTGCTCATGGCGCTGGTGGGTAGCAACACTTCGAAGCGCACCCGGGCACAATGGGCTACGCTTTCGCTCATGAGCGCCCACTTCCTGGATGTGATGCAGGGGCTGACAACGCTGAAGGTGTTCGGCCGCAGCCAGGCGCAGCAGGAGCGCATCGCTCTCATCAGCGACCGCTTTCGCGACAAAACCTTGCAGGTGCTGCGCTACGCTTTCCTTTCGGGAGCTGTGCTGGAATTTATGACGTTGACAGCTATTGGCGTCATCGCCACAATGCTGGGCGTGCGCCTGCTCAATAACGGCATCAGCTTTGATAGCGCCTTCTTCATCTTGCTCCTGACGCCGGAGTTTTACCGCCCATTGCAGGAACTTGGCGTGCAGCGTCACGCCGCCATGGAAGGCGCGGCGTCGGCGAAGCGTATCTTCGAGATTCTGGAAACGCCGTTAGCTACAGGCGTAGAGCCGGTGGTTGAGGAATCCTTTCCGACAGGGCCAATCACCATTGATATCAGCGCGCTCAGCTATACATACCCCAGGAAGGAGCAACCGGCGCTGGATGGTGTCAGCCTGCAGCTTGCGGCCAACACCTGCACTGCTCTTGTCGGGCGCAGCGGCGCAGGCAAAAGTACACTGGTCAACCTGCTCATGCGCTTTATGGATGCCACAAGCGGGACGATTCGCGCAAACGGCGTGCCCATCACTGCACTCTCGCCGCATAGGTGGCGGGAGTACGTAGCCCTCGTTCCGCAGCGGCCCTATCTCTTCTACGGCACGGTGCGCGAGAACATCCGCCTGGCCCGGCCGGAAGCCAGTGATGACGAGGTCACGCACGCGGCGACGTTGGCGGGAGTGACGGCCCTCATCGACGAACTGCCGCGCGGTTTCGACACCCAGGTAGGCGAGCAAGGAATGCAGCTTAGCGCTGGGCAGGCGCAGCGCGTCGCTATCGCCCGTGCCATCCTGAAAAACACACCTATCTTGATCCTGGACGAGCCAACATCCTGCCTTGATCCTGACAGCGAGGCGCGCATCCGGCAGTCGCTCACCAGCCTGATGCGTGACCGCACCGTGCTGGTGATCGCGCATCGCTACAACACCATCGCCCAGGCCGACCGCATCGTCGTGCTGGAAGATGGGCGAATCGTCGAAGCTGATACGCGGGATGCATTAACCCTGAGCGCACATGCCCGCCTACTGGGCGCGGTCAGCACATCGGAAGTGTCCGAAGGCAGTATTGAAAGGCATACGGCGCCCCATAGTAGTGCTTACGCATCAGCAGATTGAAAGGTAGCTATGAAAACGTTCACACGCCTGCTTGCGTTCTTGTCGCCGTTACGCTGGAGAATCGCTCTGGCGATTCTCCTTGGCAGCGTGATGCTGGTTAGCAGCATCAGCCTGTTCGGTATGGCGGCTTACCTCATCGCAGCCGCGGCGCTCGGCCCGTTGCTGGTCTTGCTCAGCATCCCAATCTACCTGGTGCAAACGATGGGCATCGTGCGCGCCACCTCGCGCTATGTCGAGCGACTGGTCTCACACAACACGACCCTGCGCCTGCTGGCCCACCTGCGTGTATGGGCTTACAAACGTATCGAACCGCAGGCCCCGGCGCACCTGCTGGTCCACCGCAGCGGCGATCTGCTGGCACGCCTTGTGGCCGATATCGAGGATCTTCAGAACGTTTACCTGCGCGTCGTCTCGCCGATGGTCGTCGCCCTGGTGATCAGCCTCTTCACCTTTGGCATCTTTTCTATTTTTAGCCCAGAGCTGGCCTGGGTCGCGCTCGCTTTTCTGGCCACCGCGGGACTCGGCGTGCCATGCCTCTCGGCGTGGCTCTCGCGTGGCCTGGGCAAACAGCAGGTAGCCGCGCGCGCCGCGCTGAACACGCAGGTGGTCGACGGCCTGCAGGGCATCCAGGACGTGCTGGCCTTCGGGCGCAGCCAGGCCCAGCTTGAGGGACTGGCTGCCTGCGACCGCGCGCTGGGCCGCGTGCAGCGCCGCATGGCAACGATCACGGGATTACAGAGCGCGCTGGGCGACCTGTTGATGAACACTGCCATGTGGGTGCTCATTATCCTGGCGATCCCTATGGTGGCGACGCGTTACATCGACGGCGTCTACCTGGGCGTAATCGGCCTGCTGATCCTGGCGAGCTTCGAGGCGGTGCAGCCGCTTGCCCCGGCCTTCCAGGGGTTGGGGCACTCGCTGACTGCTGCCGAGCGCGTCTTCGCTGTGGCCGATGCGCCGCCGCCCGTGGTCGAGAGCGACACGCCGCAACCTGTTCAGGTGAATCCCGGCGGCTATACCTTATCATTCGAGCAGGTCCATTTCACCTACCTTCCTGGCGAACGTGAGGTTCTCAGCGATATCAGTTTCGAACTGCGCCAGGGCCTGCGCGTAGCTATTGTCGGTCCCAGCGGTGCGGGCAAAAGTACGCTGGTTCGCCTCGCACTGCGCTTCCGGGACCCGACGAGCGGCATCATTTGTCTGAACGGGCAGGACATTCGCCCCTACAACCTGCGCGAGCTGCGCGAACTGGTCGGTGTCGTCGCCCAGGATACCTACATCTTCAACGACACGCTGCGCGCCAATCTGCTGCTGGCGCGGCCCCAAGCCGGAGAGGCGGAGATTGAGGCAGCCGTGGAACAGGCACAGCTCACCGAGTTTGTGCGCCAGCTTCCCCAGGGACTCAAAACCCGGGTCGGTGAGCTGGGGCTGCAGATGTCCGGCGGCGAACGCCAGCGCCTGGCGATTGCCCGCGCATTCCTGAAAAACGCGCCCATCCTCATGCTCGACGAAGCCACCGCCAACCTTGATGCCTTGACCGAGCGCGCACTGCTGGATGCCCTGGACGAACTCACGCTGGGGCGTACCACTCTACACATCACGCATCGCCTGCTGGGGATGGAGCGCATGCACGAGATCCTGGTGCTGGAACGTGGGAGCATCGTCGAACGTGGTACCCATGAGGAGTTGCTCGCAGTAGAGGGGCTTTACCGGCAACTGTTTGACGTACAACAGGGAGTGCTCACCCTCTCTTGAACTAGCTGTTGGCAAGACGAAAGGAGCAAGAGTGCATATGGATACATCAACGATCTTTTCACGAATACAATTCGCTTTTACGGCAGCATATCACTACCTGTTCCCGCAGTTCACCATGGGGCTGGCGCTGCTTCTGGTGATCCTCAAGATACTGTACCTGGTGCGCAAGGACGAACGCTACAATAGCGCCGTGCATTTCTGGGGCAAGATCTTCGCTATCACCTTTATCATGGGCGTGGTCACGGGCATTCCGATGGAATTCCAGTTCGGCACCAACTGGGCGCTGTTCTCGTCCTACGCGGGCAATATCATTGCGCAGACGCTGGCGATGGAGGGCGCTTTCGCCTTCTTCCTGGAGTCGGCCTTCCTGGGCCTCTTCCTCTTCGGCGAGCAGGCGTTCGGTCAGAAATGGCACCTGTTCTCGGCGATCATGGTCTGGCTCGGCACGTGGGCATCTGGCTTCTTCATCATCGCCTCCAGCGCCTGGATGCAGCACCCGGTGGGCTACACCGTTGCCAATGGCCGCCTGGACATGTCCAACCTGGGAGCGGTCATTACCAATCCCTGGATTTTGCCGCAATACTCGCACACGATGAGTGGGGCCGTTATCACCGGCGCGTTCATGATGTCCGGGCTGGGAGCTTTTTACCTGCTGACGAAGCGCAACATCGGCCATGGCCGTATGTTCGTGACGCTGGGCGTGATCGTCGGCTTGCTAGCCAGCATCTTCCAGCTCTACCCCAGCGGCGATTTGGAGGGGCAGCAGGTCACTCGATATCAACCTACCAAATTGGCCGCGATGGAGGGCCTGTTCCATACGGAAAGTGGGGCGGGCATTGTGATCATCGGCCAGCCGAACACGAACACCGGCACCATCGATAACCCCATTATCGTGCCCAACGTCTTGAGCTTCCTGACCTACCGGCGCTGGGAGGCAGTCGTCAAGGGCCTCGACGACTTCCCGGCGGATCAGCGCCCCGACACCATCGATATGACCTACTATAGCTATCACATCATGGTCGGCCTGGGCACGATCTTTCTCGCCATTATGGGTCTGGCGGCGCTTTTGCTCTGGCGGCGCAGGCTCTTCTCGACACGCTGGATGCTATGGGTACTGATGCTGGCGACGCCCTTCCCGTTTATCGCCAACACTGCGGGCTGGTACACAACGGAACTTGGTCGCCAACCCTGGGTCGCCTTCGGGCTGCTGCGCACCGTGCATGGCTCGTCCCCCATACTCTCGACGGGCAATGTTCTCTTCACGCTGCTAGGCTTCGCGGGCATGTACCTCCTGCTCGGCTTGCTCTACGTCATGCTGGTGGTCTTCGAAGCGTTGCGAGGCCCGACAGCACACACAGCGGAAGTGGAGAAGCCAGAAGAATCGGAAGATCTCGGCCTGATAGGCGAGAACGCCTGAGAAAGGAAGGGTAAGATGCCAACACTGTGGTTTATCCTGGTCGCGTTTACGCTGGTCATGTATGTGTTACTGGATGGCTTCGACCTGGGAGCCGGTATCATTCACCTGGTCGCGGCCCGCACCGACAGCGAGCGGCGCCTCAACCTGCTCGCCATTGGGCCGGTGTGGGACGGCAACGAAGTCTGGCTGATCGCGGGGGGCGCCACGATTTTTTTCACCTTCCCGCTCCTCTACGCCTCCAGCTTTAGCGGCTTCTACCTGCCGTTGATCATCGTGCTGTGGCTGCTGATGGTGCGCGGCGTCTCGATCGAACTGCGCTCGCACATCTCCAACCCGGTCTGGTTCTCGTTCTGGGATGGCATGTTCTTTCTCGGCAGCTCGCTGCTGGCCATCTTCTATGGAGCGGCCCTGGGCAACGTGATACGCGGAGTGCCGCTCAATGCGCAGGGCTACTTCTTCGAGGCCCTGTGGACGGACTTCAACCCGTTTAGCGCCAATCCCGGCATCCTGGACTGGTATACTATCTTGATTGGTTTGCTGGCCTTCGTCGTGCTGTTGACGCACGGCGCGAACTATATCGCCGTCAAGACGGAGGGTACGCTGAACGAGCGCGCACGACGCATCTCGCGCGCCGGCTGGCTGGTCACCATCCCCCTGGCGATCCTCGCCAGCATCGCCACGTTCTACGTGCAGCCACAGGTCTATATGAGCTTCACCCAGCGCCCCTGGGGCATCATTTTCCCGCTCATTGCGTTGCTGGGCCTGCTAGGTGCGGGCTTCTTCAATTTGCTGAAGCGCGATCTGCCCGCCCTGCTCTCGTCCGGCACGTTTTTGCTGGGGATGCTGTCCAGCGCAGCCTTCAGCCTGTATCCTATCGTCTTGCCCGCCGTCAACCGGGCCAACAGCCTGACCATCAACAACGCCTCGGCCTCGCAATACGGCCTGACGGTTGGCCTGATCTGGTGGAGTATAGGCATCGTGCTGGCGGTGATCTACTTCACCATCACCTACCGCCGCTTCTCAGGGAAGGTCACAGCAATGTCAAGCCAGGGGTATTGAGGCTCGCTGATGTGAACAGTTCCTTCCTAAGAAAGGCCTCTATTATGGCTCAAGAGCATGATCAAGATAGTACAAAAAGGCAGAAGCCGGATTTGAACAAGATACAACCTGGCATGCAGGTTGAGGATACCGCACATGAGTTGGGCGAAAGCGATATGAGCAAGCCTCGGGTAACCCATGTTCTTCGGGATGAGCAAGGTCAGGTCAAATACCTGGTCGTCAGCAAGGGGCTGCTTTTCAAGAAAATGATCCTGGTACCCGCCACCCGCATCAAAGAGGTGAAGCAGGAACCGGAGGACAAGCATGGCTCTGGAGAAGTTGTCATCAAGACAAACCTGGAAGATGAGCAAGAACTCGCAAAACGTGGCCTGGATATCCTCTCTGACATAGAAGAGGGAGATATCCTCGCCGAGATACAGGAGGCTATGCCAACTGCCGAGGGCTTAGAGGCGCTTGAAGCTGAGAGCAAGCAAGAAGAGAGGAAGCAGCCTCAGCCTTCAGAGGATGCAAAGAAAGAGGAACAGGAAAGTCACCAGGAACACGCCAGGCATCCCCGTATTTCGCAGCTTCTCCAGAATATTGGTCCGGGCTTTCTGGCCGGTATGTCGGGTAATGACGCCACAGCCGTCACCTCCTATGCCATCAATGGTGCAACGGCAGGCTACGGCCAGCTATGGTTGATGGTGCTTACCACGCCTATGTACCAGGCGGTTGAATATTCCTGCTCGAAAATTGGCCGCACTACCAGGGTGGGACTGGATGCTATCCTGCGGGCGCATTATAGCCGCTGGGTAGCTGTGCTCGCTGCGCTTATTCTGATTATCACCAACGTCGCGCTGATCGCGGGCAACCTGGTCGCCATTGGCAGCGGCTTTGAATTGATTACCGGCATCTCCTGGGTCTGGTTTGTTATTCCCGCCGCTATTTTTCTGTGGTATATCACGGTCTTCAGCAATTTTAACTTCATGAAGAAAATCTTCATTGTGATGAGCGCGGCCTTTATCACCTATATTATTACTGCCTTTTTTTCTGGCGCAGATTGGAAGACGGTGCTCATCAGCTCATTTGTGCCAAAGATCAATTTCAATTTTGCCGCTATCAGTGCCGCTCTTGCCCTGCTCGGTGCAACGATTTCTCCCTACAGCATGTACTGGCAAATGCGAGCGGAGATAGAGGAAAAGCGCATGGGGACGATGAAGCAACAATTTCGTGAGGCAAGCATTGACGTTGCCAGCGGCACTATTGGCGGCAATCTCGTTTCGTACTTCGTCATTATTACAACTGCCTCAACCCTGTTTGTTCACCATCAATCCATCCTGACAGCACTGGATGCAGCCAACTCCCTGGGACCATTAGTCGGCCCATTCGCCAAATATCTGTTTGCCATCGGGTTGATCGGTGCGGCTCTGATCGCCATCCCGATCATGTCCGCCAGTAGTGCATATGCTGTGGCTGACACCTTCGGCTGGCCCGCCGGTCTCTCCGATCAACCCTGGCAGGCCGAGGGGTTCTACATCGTGCTGACCGTCTCTCTACTGGTCGGCATGGCTTTTGCATTGCTGCGCGTTGACCCCATCAAACTGAGCTTCTACGCCAATGTATTCACAGGTGTGCTCGCGCCGATCATGGTCATGTATCTCATGGCAATCGGCAATAGCCGCAAGATTATGGGAGAACACAAGCTTGGCTGGCTGACCAACTTCTTCCTGGCCGTGACCGCACTGGTATTGATCGCCGGTTCCGCCCTGTTCTTCTTTGGACTGGCAACCGGGCAAGGGGGAAGTTAGTGGAGGGTCTTTGCTGGTGTTCATGGTATAATGCTGAAGAAGCGATACATTGAGTGTGAACTCTGCGAAAGAAAGCGAAGGGCAGTTATGGAAGAACCTACTCAACCATCCACACCACAATACGGTGATGTCGAAGCCTTGCAACCATATTTTCAACAGCTAGAGGAACAATACCAGCTCTTTATGGACCATCACACACAATTGCAAAACCGCTACCACGCGTTGGTGGAGCATCATAACCTGTTGGAAACGCTCTACGACACTTTGATGACCCACCGGTACCGACTGCAAGACCAAAACCAGGTGCTGGAAGACTATCACCAGGCACTCGAGGATCATGAACGCATGGGACAAGAGTATCTGCAAACGTTACGGGAGCATATCCAAGCGATACATCCCCTTTCTCCCTCTTGACACAACAAAGCAGGGGAAAATTGAAGTATACCTCGTGAGTGTGCTCCTGCACACTCTTCTCCTGACGACCAGCCTCCAGGGCAGCACACCCACCAGGGAGTCAGCCCTCTCCGCAAATTACACATCCACCATGGGTCTGCCTGCAAGAGGGGGTGCAATGTTCTCTTAGCATCTTCTCTATAGTAAAATATTTTTTATTTCATATAAATAGTAGATGAGATAATATAAATACTTGACAAAGCGGCAGCTACAACGTATACTTTGTACGGAGACTACAAGACTCAAACCATTTGAAGGTAACACCGGTAATTGCCAGGAAATTCTCCCGCGGCAAACTCGCCGGTGGTTTCGCTCGTTTCTTGATGAAGCGCAAGGGTTGCGCCTCAACAAAGGGGAGGTGAAACTTTGATCCCCAGCTCCTTCGATTACGTGGCGGCAAACAGCATTCCCGAAGCTGTTGCCCTCTTACAACAACATAGCGACGAAGCCAAAATCCTGGCGGGAGGCCAGAGCCTCATTCCCCTCTTGCGCTTCCGTCTTGCCGCCCCATCGCTCCTCATCGATATTCTTCGTATTTCTGAACTGGAGTACATTCGAGAGGCGGACGGCGCGCTGCATCTCGGCGCGTTGACGCGCGAAGCGGAATTGGAAACTTCTTCCCTCATCCGCAATCGCTATCCTATCTTGCGCGATACCTCTAAAGGTGTAGCCGATCCCGTGGTGCGCAACTGGGGCACGGTCGGGGGCAATCTTGCTCACGCCGATCCCGCTAACGATCATCCCGCGACTATGCTGGCGCTGGGAGCGCGTGTCGTCGCCGAGGGAGCTGGTGGCCAGCGCGTTATCCCCATCGATGCATTCTTCACCGACTCTCCTTTTGAGACGACACTTCAACCCAACGAGATCCTGACAGAGATTCGCATTCCCACTCCCGCTGAGCGTAGTGGTGGCGCGTATTTCAAACTCGAGCGTAAAGTTGGCGATTATGCTATCGCGGGTGTGGCCGCTTCTCTAACGCTCGACCCTAACGGACTTGTTACGTACGCGGGCATTGGTCTCACCAATGTTGGACCTGCTCCCATCAAGGCCAGGGATGCTGAACAGGCGCTGCTTGGCAAGCCCTTAGACGATGCCCATATTCATCAGGCTGCTGATCTCGCTGCAACCGCCTCACAGCCTGGAAGCGATAGGCGTGGTAGCGCCGAGTACAAGCGCGCAATGGTCCGGACGCTCTGCGTTCGTGCGCTGCGAAAAGCGCTTGCTCGTGCCACCGGAGGAGAATAAGTATGAGCAAGCATCATATCCGCGTCACTATTAACGGCACGCTCTACGAGGATGATGTCGATGCTCGCATGCTGCTCGTCCACTGGATACGCGATAGTTTGCATCTGACTGGTACCCATATTGGCTGCGACACCACCTCTTGTGGCGCGTGCACGATCCTCGTTGATGGCAAGGCCACCAAGTCCTGCACCATGTTCGCCGTGCGAGCTGATGGTCGCCAGATCCAGACTGTTGAGGGGCTTGAGCAGCAGGGGAAACTGCATCCCATCCAGGATGGGTTCCACCAGGAACACGGCCTGCATTGTGGCTACTGTACTCCTGGCATGATGATGACCGCAGTAGCGCTTTTGCGCCGCAACCCCAATCCTACAGAGCAGGAGATCCGCGAGGGCATCTCGGGCAATTTATGTCGTTGCACTGGCTATGTCAACATAGTCAAAGCCATTCAGTATGCCGCTGAGAAAATGCGTGCATCTGAGCAAGTTCCGGCAGGCTCCGGTGAGGGAGGCGAATAATGTCCACTGCGGTACATACGCATGTCCTGGGAGAGGCGTACAAGCGGAAAGAAGATGCTCGCTTCATTCGTGGGCAGGGCAAGTATGTCGATGACGTGCAACTGCCGGGCATGCTCTACGGCGCTATTGTGCGCAGTCCTTCTGCCCATGCGCTGATCAAGCACATCGATAGCAGTCAAGCTCTGCAGGTTCCAGGCGTAGTAACGGTTATTACAGGCAAGGACCTGGAGGCTGCTGGACTGAACTGGATGCCGACGCTCCCGGGTGATACAGAAATTGTGTTGGCTGTAGAGCGCGTACTCTACCAGATGCAGGAGGTTGCCCTTGTCGTCGCCACCAGCCGCTATGCCGCTGCTGATGGTGTCGCCGCGGTCGAGGTCGATTATGACCCCTTGCCCGTAGTGGTTGATCCCCGCAAAGCGCTCGATCCCGACGCGCCGCTCTTGCGTCCCGATAAAAAGGACAAACAGCCGACAAACCAGATCTACCACTGGGAGGTAGGCGACCGTGCGGCGACCGATGCCGCTTTTGCCGACTCTGCGGTCAACGGCGTCGTCGTCAAGCAGGACATCTACATTCCACGTATCCATCCAGCACCGATTGAAACCTGTGGCTGTATCGCGGACTATCACGCGGCGACGGGGAAACTTACCGTATGGCTGACCTCGCAAGCGCCGCACGTGCATCGCACCATCTTTGCCTGGGTCACCGGCCTTCCAGAGCACCGCATTCGTGTCATCTCCCCGGATGTCGGGGGAGGCTTCGGGAACAAAGTCCCCCTCTATCCAGGGTATCTCTGTGCCATTGCGGCCTCGCTCAAGACTGGCAAACCGGTCAAGTGGATCGAAGACCGTTCAGAGAATCTGAGCAGCACCTCTTTCGCCCGTGATTACCACATTCACGCGGAAATTGCCGCCGACAAAGCAGGCAACGTCCAGGCGCTGCGCGTGCACACACTCGCTGATCATGGCGCATTTCATACCGCAGCGCAGCCAAGGCAGTTCCCGGCCGGCCTGTTCCATATCTGCACAGGCTCGTACGATTTCAAGCACGCTCTTGTCGAGGTCGATGCTGTGCATACCAACAAAGCCCCTGGCGGCGTCGCCTATCGCTGCTCCTTCCGCGTCACCGAGGCCTCGTTTTTGATCGAGCGCCTGATGGACACCCTGGCACGCGACCTGGGGAAAGATCCGGCTGAGCTTCGTTTAGAGAACTTCATCAAGCCGGAAGCCTTTCCCTATCGCTCCGCACTGAACTGGACCTACGACAGTGGGAACTACGAGGCGGCGCTCAAGTTGGCGATGAAGAAGATCGATTACGCAGGATTGCGCCGCGAGCAGGCAGAAAAGCGGACACGCGGTGAGCTCATGGGCATCGGCATCTCATCCTTTACTGAGATTGTCGGCGCTGGCCCTGGTAAACATTTCGATATCGTGGGCATCCAGATGTTCGATAGCTGCGAAATTCGCGTCCATCCTACAGGCAAAGCGTTGGCGCGTATCGGGGTACAGCAGCAGGGGCACAGCCACGAAACCACCTTTGCCCAGATCATCGCCGCCGAACTGGGCTTGTCGCCCGACGACGTCGATATCGAGCATGGCGATACTGACACTGCTCCCTATGGACTGGGTACCTATGGCAGTCGTAGCACCCCTGTTGCTGGGGCGGCGACGGCGATGGCGGCGCGCAAAGTGCGTGACAAAGCCAGGAAGATCGCGGCGTATCTCCTGGAGGTGGGCGAAGAGGACCTCGAATGGGAGCCAGGGCGTTTCTTCGTCAAAGGAGCGCCCGACAAGGGCAAGACCATCCAGGAGTTAGCGTTTGCGGCCTACACTAACTGCCCGCCGTACCTTGAGCCGGGATTGGAGGCCGTCAACTACTACGACCCGCCTAACCTCACCTATCCCTTTGGCAGCTATATCTGTGTCGTTGACCTCGACCGGGGGACGGGAGAGGTACATATCCGGCGTTTTATGGCGGTAGATGACTGCGGCACGGTCATCAATCCAATGATCGTCGAGGGACAGGTACACGGTGGTCTGACGCAAGGGCTCGCGCCGGCGATGTATGAAGAACTCTCCTACGATGAGGATGGTAACATCCGGGGCGGGAATTTCCAGGATTACCTGATGCCTACCGCGATGGAGGCGCCGCGCTGGGAGACGGATAGGACCGTAACGCCATCACCGCATCATCCTATCGGCGCGAAGGGAGTCGCGGAGTCTCCCACAGTTGGATCACCACAGGCGATTGTCAATGCCGTCGTTGATGCCCTGGCCCACGTGGGCATACGGCATATTGATATGCCCATCACACCGGAGAAAGTGTGGAACATCCTCAATGAAAAGGGATTGACTTCGGATTGACAAAAGAGAGTTCGCCTTGACTGAGATTGAAAAAGGAGATTTGAGCCATGACAGTCAAACTGAATAACCGGGCATTTGAATATGCTATCAAACTGATAGAGCAGGGAGCCTTTGTCTTTGATGAGAGAGACATGTGGAGCGAGCACCAGCCGTCCGCACAGGATGAGAACGAGTATCTGAAAGCGCACGGCTTTGGTGAATATGGGAAATGGTATTTAGGCATCGATACGGCAGAGGATGAAGATACCAAGGGCAGGTATAAATTTCCCTACGGCGATTTTGAAAAGGTTCACCGCTGTGGAGTGCTGTCGGCAGAGAGCCGGGCCGGACAATATAAATATGATGACATTGAACATGCCGCAGCGCACCTGCATGGCATGATTGATGGGGCAAACAGGAGCAAAGGCGGAGTTTGAAATGCTCGTGCAGCATCTTCTCTCACGAAAAATATAATTCGTTTCACATAAATAGTAGATAAAAGATATAAATACTTGACATTGCAGCATCTACGATGTATAATGCTTTGTGTGGGTGAAGAAAGGAGTTATACTATGCTGCAAGACACAGCACCATTTCCGCGCAAGGGAGTGTCTGTCATTACGTCTATTCTCTTTGTCAAGGATGAGCACGCCACCACGCAGCTATTTTTGCGCCTGCTCTCACAAGAGACACCCTACCATATTTTCTGGGCCACCAATGGGTTGGCAGCATTGCACTTTACTCAGCACGTGAAGCCGCAGCTCTTTCTGCTGGATTACCACCTCCCCGACATGAATGGCATTCAACTTTATGACCGACTTCATGTGCGAAAAGAGCTTGAAGCTGTTCCTGCTCTCATCATAGATGCCTGTTTGGAATCGGCAGGAGATGACATCAAACAACGAGGGCTTTTCGCCGTGGTGGTGAACCCGTTCGACCGCGACGAGTTTTTGTCTACTATTGAAAGCATCTTAGCTTCGCCTTCAGGTGAACAAGGATTGTAAATGCGCAGGTTGCTCACCGGTGCGAGAACTTATCTATCCTTTGACGTTGTTGAGCTTGTGTTTGAGTTGCTCCCGGCTGGTCTGTGTGGAGGGGATGGTGCTTTGGAGAGCAGGCGCCCCTACCCTGGTGCCCTCCCCCATATAGTAGGCCACTTCTTCCATTGCCCACCCCGCCTCGTGTGCCCGCTGGGCGAAGTCGTGCCGCAAGTCATTGAAAGTGATCTCCGCAATCACTCCCCATTGGCCCGTTGTGGCCTGGGCCTTGAGCGTGCGGAACCAGTAGTAGATGCCCTCTTCGGTCAAGCGCTCGCTGCGTTGCGAGAGAAACACATAGGTGCGCGGGGTGTCAACAGTGGCTTGCAAGTAGTCATAGAGCGGCTGGCGGGCCTGCTTCAGCAGATCGATCTCCCGCGCTTTGCCCCCCTGATCGCCCACCTGGAGCCATCCCTCCTGTGGACTCACGTGGGTATAGGCCATCTGCAGCCAGGAGAGCTCGCTGACCCGGCAGCCGGCCCAGTAGCCCAGCGCGAAGAGAGCAGCCCCGCGTCGATCTTGATCTTGATCGACCAAAGAACGCAGGATGGAGCGCTGCTCATGCGAGAGCAATGGAGGAGCGAGCAGCGGCACCGGAGGAAGCTCGATGCTGCGTGTCGGGTTGCGTTGGAGCAGCCCTTTCTCCTCGATCAGAAAATTGGCAAAGGTGCTGATGCTCGATTTCACGCGCGCGCGGTGGTTGAGACTGAATCCCTCCTGCTCTAAGTACGCCAGGTACGACTCAACCGCCGTCTGCGTCAACTGCAGCGGCTGAAACCGTCCCTGGTTGTCAGGGCGCTGGGCAAGCCATCCCATCAACTGACGCGCCGTCCGCAGATAGGCCTCCATTGTGCCCTGCGCTTTGCCTGAGAGAAACTGCTCGTACTCGCCTAACAGGGCGTGAGCCCCCTCGATGGCATCACCTTCTGAGGATGTCATGGTTTATCATTCCCTTAAAATAGTTTTGTGACACGTTTTATTGATCTTCTACCACCACATCTGATATCATGGACGCATGGAGTTGAAGAGGTGGTATGGATGCTCTTGTCACCCCCATACCACCTCAAACAGACATCGATCCGCGCGGGATACTCCATCCAATCCCTAGTGTACGGGTATTTATTGGGGAGGTCACTAGACATCATACGACATGTCACTTCACCTGCTGTACATTTCCGTCCTCCCGTGGGTCACGCAAGGAGTGCATGCTGATGAGAACCCGTACCTATGTCAAGCGAGATTACGCTTTCGGTCAGGTCATACTCACACTGCGCAAAGCCACAGGCCTGACGCAAGCCGTACTGGCCCAGTTCCTCGGTATCTCAAGGGGAGCAGTGCTGGGCTGGGAGGCGGGCAGCAGTTATCCCAAGGCCGACCCCCTCAAGCGCTTGATTGAGCTCGGTGTACAGCGGCAGGCCTTTGCCACAGGGAGCGAGGAAGTGGAGATCCGCGCGCTCTGGCAAGCGGCTCATCAGAAGGTGCTCCTGGATGAGCCGTGGCTCTCCAACTTGCTTGAGCGTCCTCCACCACTCATCCCGGTGCCCCGAGAGCCAGCCGAGAGAACCAGCGCCAGCGAACTGCCTGGAGCCTGGCCTTCTGCTGGGCAACGAGTGGACTGGGATGATGCGCTGGAAGTGCCGAGTTTCTACGGACGCCAGACGGAACTGGGCACCCTTTCACAGTGGATAATGCAGGAGCGCTGTCGGGTGGTGAGCGTGCTTGGAATGGGCGGCATCGGCAAGTCGGCGCTGGCGGTCACGTTCATGCACCAGGTGGCCGAGCGCTTCGAGGTTGTGCTCTTTCGCCCCATGCGCGATGTTCCCGCCTTTGAAGTGTGGCTTGCGGACTGCCTGCAGGTGCTCTCCCCTCAGCCCCTTGCCTCGCTGCCCCAGAGCCAGCAGGAACGCCTGGGCCTCCTGCTGGAGCGCTTGCGGAAGCAGCGGGTGCTGCTGGTGCTGGACAACCTGGAAGCCCTGCTGCAGGAAGGAGAGAGTGGAGGACACTATCGACCCGGCTTGGAGGGATATGGACACATGCTGCGGCGGATCGGTGAAACGGCACACCAGAGTTGCTTGCTATTGACCAGCCGGGAGAAACCGGCCGACCTGGTACCACTGGAGGGCACGCGCTCATCCGTGCGCACGTTGCACCTCGCCGGGCTGGATGCCGTCGCAGGCGCTCAACTGCTCTCGGAGAAGGAGGTGGTGGGTAAACCAGGGGACCTTGCGCTGCTCGTCGAGGCGTACGCGGGCAACCCACTGGCCTTGAAGATCGTGGCAGAGACCATCACCGACCTCTTCGCGGGCGAGATCGGCCCGTTCCTCACGCAGGGCACGGTGATTTTTGGCAGTATCCAGGAGTTGCTCACCGAGCAAGTCGTCCGACTCTCGGCTGTGGAGCAGACCGTGCTGCGCTCTCTGGCGATTGGGCGCGAGCCTCTCGACCTCGATGAGCTGCAGACGATGCTCGGCGCGCCGCTACCGCCAGGGGAGGTGTTGTCGGCAGTCGACACCCTGCGCCGCCGCTCGCTTATCGAACAAGGCCACCGACCGGGCAGCTTGAAGCTGCAATCGGTGGTGCTGGAGTACATGATGGCGCTGTTCATTGAGCAAGCGACCGGCGAGATCAAACAGGGGAGGCTCTCGCTCCTCATCGAGCATGGAATCTGCCAGGCGAGAGCTAAAGACTACGTGCGACAGACGCAAGAGCGGCTCCTCGTAGCCCCGATTCTCTCGCACCTGCGCAGCGCTTACCCGGGGCGAGGCGAAGTGGAGGGGCACCTGCTCTCCCTGCTCGCCCAACTGCGCGAATGGACCGAGTACGCCCAGGGCTATGGACCGGCGAACCTGGTAGCGCTGCTACGCCAGCAGCGTGGGCACCTGCGCAGCCTCGATCTGTCGCACCTTTCCATTCGGGGGGCATATGTGCAAGGGGTCGAGATGCAGGATGCTACGCTCTCCGGGGCTACGCTGCGTGACAGCGTCTTTACCGAGGCCATTGATGGCACCTGGGCAGTAGCCATCAGCGGGAACGGGCAGTACTGGGCAGCCGGGAGCAGGCGCGGGGAAGTGCGCGTGTGGCGCGAGGCGGGCCAGACCTTGCACCTGGTCTGGCAGGCGCATACCGACACGGTGTCAGCCCTTGCCTTCGGCCCAGACGAACGCCTACTCGCTAGCGGGAGTTGGGATGGCACGATCACACTGTGGGAGTTGGAGCGCGATGCCCCGCTCTGGACCGTGCAGCACACCAAAGGCGTCCTCAGCCTGGCCTTTACCCCCGATGGACGCACGCTGGCCAGCAGCGGGAATGATGCGACGATACAGCTCTGGGAGTCCCAGAGTGGCACGCACCTGCAGTCCCTGCAGCATCCTGGTCCTGTCTTCTCGGTAGCCTGGAGTTCGGATGGGCGCTTGCTCGCCAGCGGTAGCTCCGATGGGCGCATTCGGGTATGGGAGATACAAACAACACAACCGGCCATTTGCGTAGCGATCATGGCGGGCCATACCAACTGGATTCCGGGACTGGCTTTTGCTCCCGATGGACACACGCTGGTCAGCGCGAGCCTGGATCGGACAGTCAGGCTGTGGGACCTGGAAAGCCAACGCTGTCTCCACACACTTGAGAGGCATACGGACCAGGTGATTCGCGTGGCCTGGAGCCGGGATGGGCACACGGTAGCCAGTTGCGGTCTTGACAACACGATCTGCCTGTGGGACGTGGAGCAAGGCAGCTACCAGGCGGTGCTGCAGGGGCATACCGCCCCTGTGTACAGTATCGCCTTCACGCCCGACAGCAAGAGCCTGCTCAGTGGCAGTGAAGATGGCACTCTGCGGGTGTGGGACGTGGCGCATGGCCAGTGCGTGCGTCTTGTGCAGAGTTACACAGTCCGCCTCTACGACTTAGCCTGGAGTCCAGATGGCGCCCAGGTCGCCAGCGCTGGCACCGATACGCTGGTAACCGTCTGGGATGTAACCAATGGGACTCCTCCCAGGGTGTTGCGCGGACACAGCCAGATACTGCAAGGGATCGCATGGAGTCCAGATGGGCAGTACCTGACCAGTTGCGGATGGGACCATGCCATCCGGCTGTGGGACCCAGCCACGGGAACGTGTGTCCAGGTACTGCGGGACTCTGACCATCCCGACAACACCTTCAGAGATGTGGCCTGGAGTCCAGATGGGCGGAGGCTTGCCAGTGGAAGCTTTTTATATGGGGTGCAGGTGTGGGACGTGACGGCGTGCATCCAACGCTGGGTCAGTCGCGCGCACACGACCATGATCCGGCGTGTGGCGTGGAGTCCAGATGGCACGCGTCTGGCCAGCGGTGGCGAAGATGGCAGCGTGCGCCTATGGGACGCCTCAGACGGCGCGCTGCTTGAGACGCTTCAGGGGCATAACGGCATGGTAGTGAGCGTAGCGTGGAGTCCAGATGGCAGCAGGCTTGCCAGTGGGGGCGGAAGCAAAGGCAACGGAGAGCTGTTCCTGTGGGATGCCCGCAGCGGAGCCCACATTGGAGAGCGCCTGCACACTTTTGCCGACGTCCCCAGCAGTCTGTTGGCATTGGATTGGAGCCCGCGCGGTGACCTGCTGATCAGTGGGGGCAGCGACGGCCGGCTTTGCTGGTGGGACGTGCAGAGTGGAGAGTGTGTGAGGATGCGCCAGAAGCATCAGGGGGCGATCCAGGCGCTCAGGATCAGCCCTGATGGCCGGAGACTGGCTAGTTGCGGCGATGACGGTACCATCAAGATGTGGGATCTGGGGCGTGGTGAACTGTTGCGCACACTGCGGCGCGACCGACCCTACGAACGGCTCAATATTACCGGCGTGCAAGGACTCACCGCGGCGCAGAAAGCCTCGCTGCGAGCTTTAGGTGCGATTGAAGAGACCACACTTCCCCTTTGATAGGAGATGTTACCATGGATGAGTCTATACCGTTCCATGATCAGTTGCTGGCTACCAAATTCTTTGTGCCTTCCTCCCCACATCCCCTCATCGCGCGTCCCCAACTGACTACCCTGCTCAACCAGGGTCTACGACGCAAACTCACGCTCATCGCTGCTCCCGCCGGCTTCGGCAAGACCACACTCCTTTCGACCTGGGTACATTCGTTCCCAAAGGAGAACCCCGATACTCCCCGTGTGGCCTGGGTTTCGCTGGACGAGGAAGATAATGAGCCGGTGCTGTTCTGGAACTATGCGCTCACCGCGCTGGACACCCGGCAGCCTGGTCTCTGCGCTCCACTCCTTGCCTATTTGCACATGCAGCAAGCATCCATGCCGCCCTTGCGCTACGTCTTGCAGGCACTCATCAATATTCTGACGAGTAGGACCGAGCAGTTTCTCCTGGTTCTGGACGACTATCACGTAATCAGCAGGCCAGAGGTTCACCACTCCCTCATTTATCTTCTGGAGCATCTTCCACTTCAACTGCACCTCATGCTGGCCACACGCGCCGATCCTCCTCTGCCACTGTCGCTGTTGCGAGCGCGTGGAGAGGTGCTGGAAGTGAGAACCAACCAGTTGCGCTGCTCGCCTGAAGAGGTCATGACCTTCTTCAAGGAGGTGATGGGCGTTCAACTCCCTACAGACATCATCCAGGATGCGACCGCTCGCACGGAGGGCTGGCTGGTCGGCTTGCAACTGCTCGGCCTCTCTCTGCAAGGAGATACTGCTCCTACTAACCTGCTGGATGAGGTGAGTGGGAGTCAGCGCTACATCCTGGATTATTTGGTCGAGGAAGTGTTGCGGCGGCAGCCGTCGGAGGTGCAGACGTTTCTGTTGCGTACCTCCATCCTGGAGCGACTCTCGGCTTCCCTCTGTGACGCGCTGCTCGAGCAGACGAACAGCCAGGAGTTGCTCGAGTTCCTGGAGCGCGCCAACGTGTTTGTGGTGCCGCTGGACGGGCGGCGGCGCTGGTATCGCTACCATGCCCTGTTTGCCGAGGCCCTGCGCTTGCGGCTTGAGCAGACAGAGGGCGAAGCGGTATCCACCCTGCATCAGCGAGCCAGCCACTGGTTTGCCGAACAGGGATTCCTCAACGAGGCCACACGTCATGCCATCAGCGCAGGCGACTGGCCTCGGGCGGCTGACTTGATCGAACAAGAATCTGCATTCATCTGGGGGAGCAATGAGCATGCGCTGGTGAGGCGCTGGCTTGAGAGGATCCCGGTCGAGGTTATACGCTCGCGGCCCCGCCTGTGCCTGGTGTATGCCAAGACCCTGTTCATGGTTGCCCCGTACGCGACCATACAACCCTGGTTGCGCGATGCAGAACGAGCTTTGCGGGCCATGACGGTACAGACCCCCACCAACGAGACCAGTGACCCCGGAGCACTTCCACCATCCGAACGCGCTGAGTGGGAAAACCTGCTCGGAGAAATCGCTGCCTATAGTGCCATCATTACCGGCTACTATCTCGGTGAGGGGCCTACCACCCTGGCAATCTGCCAGCAGGCTCTTGTCCACCTATCCGAGCAGAATCTCCTCGTGCGTGGAGAAGTCGCCTATGCACAGTCGCTGGCCTATTATGCCTTGGGTGACGTCGTGGCCTCCATCCAGAGCATAAGAGAGGCCACGGCGCTGACGCAAGCCGGAGGGAACATCTCATCCGCCATTTTCTATCTCTGTAGGATGGCCTATTCCTTGCTGGTGCATGGAAAGCTGCAAGAAGTGGTAGCGGTGATTGAGCACACCCTTCGACTGGGAGACACACCGATTGGGCTTACGCATGCTATGGCGGGCTGGGCGTATATTGTTCATGCGGCTGTCCTGCGAGAGTGGAATCGACTGGATGAGGCGCTGAAGCTTGCATTACAGGGGGTCCGGCTGAGCGAGCAGACCGAAACCATCGTGGCATTATATCTTGGATATACGGTACTGATGCGCGTCTACCTGGCACGAGGAGAGCTGGAGGCAGCGTGCATTGCCTTCCAACACGCAGAAGAGGCCCTGGCAAAGACATACGGCCAGTACCGGCTCGATGCCTTCCTCATAGTGGAGTGGGTGCAGTTCTGGTTGGTCAGTGGCGCGTGGGATCGCGCCACCCGCTGGGCAGAGATACTCGCCCAGCAGACCAGCCTGTCCTCTCCGTTGGCCCATGAACGTCAGGATGTGGCAAGATCTCGCACTTTGTTGGCCCAGAAGAGGCCCAAAGAGGCCCTTTCACTCCTGGAACCGCTGCAGGTCATGGCGCAGCAGCAGGAACGACTGAGCCACGTCATCGAAATGCAGGTCTTGCAGGCCCTGGCCTATCAGATGTGCCAGCAAGAGCCAGAGGCGCTCAGCGCGCTTGCTCAAGCCCTGCGGCTGGCTGAACCAGAGGGCTATGTCCGCTGCTTCGTGGACGAAGGAGTCCCCATGGCTGCCCTGCTCTCCAGGCTGCGGGAACAGCAGCGCAAACAGGGACCAACCCCATATCTAGATACTGTGCTGACTGCTTTTGTTCCCCCCCCACGCAATCATAAGGCAGAGACGCGGCTTACTGGAGGATCAGGCCATCCTCTCAGATACGAGTCCACGTCTCCGCCCCTCGAACCGTTGAGTGTACGCGAACTGGAGGTACTCCGCTTGTTAGAACAGGGCGCCTCCAACCAGGAGATTGCAGAGGACCTCGTGCTGGCCCTCAGTACGGTCAAAAGCCATGTGCGCAGTATCCTCTCGAAACTGGGGGTGAGTAATCGTACGCAGGCAGTGAAGCGGGCGCGTACCCTTGATCTGCTCCCCGACAAGCCATAAGTTAGTTACCCTGGCCATTATCTGCGTCTATGATAGCAGATGTGCCGGAAGCAGTGCAATGAATGGGAGGCGAAGCCATGTGAGCGACTTCTCTGGAAACGGCTAGGCAATCGAATCGAGCAATTGCTCCAGCTCGTCAAGTTGCAGGTGCGTCAGCAAGAGTTGCGCCTTGAGGTGGCTCATCATCTCAGGTGAGACGCTTCCCCCATTGTCAAGCGCCTCTGCGATCGGATTGGCGGCCAGTACCACCTGGCGGCCTTGGGCTTCGATGTCGCTTTGGAAGCGCAGCAACTGCTGCAAAACCGTCGCCTGTTCACCAGTGAACGGCTGCCCTGGGAGCTCACCTCCCACACCTTGTTCTTCGTTTTTCTCGCTGATCGCCATGGATTCCCATCCTTTCTGTGACTTGAGTTGTTTTTTCTTCTGAAAATGAGCTATGCTCTTAAGAGTATACGAGCGGAGAAGTTCGATGTCATCATACCAGGGTGGGATTGTGCGTCATCGCTCTATTCACGCTTTCGGGTGACGCTCGGTCTCCAGAACTGGCATTATGTGTGCAACACCGCTACTGTCAAGAGACCGGAGTGGTAGGGCAGTGTGCCAGCGCGCAGCATTCACCCTTTTGTGCGACGCTAGGTATCGGCGCTTGACCTCGGGCTCCGCTGTATGGTACCTTCTTTTCATCAGAGTCTGGAGAAGGTCCAGGTGATACAGCTGCTCGCGGCGTTTCTCCAGGATGGCAGAGGACCTGAGCATCAGCCCGAGCCGTCTAAACAGCGCCTGACGGTGCAGCCGCTGCTGGACCCGCTTTCCGGACGCGAACTTGAAGTCCTCCACTTGATGGTACAGGGAAACTCCAACCAGGAGATTGCTCACGCTCTGGTGCTCTCGATCGATACAGTCAAAAGCCATTTGAGCAGTATCTTCTCGAAGCTGGGAGTGCATACCCGCGTCCAGGCGGTGGCGCGGGCGCGCGCCCTGCGGCTGCTCTCTGATGAACCATAGGCAGGCGTTGAGTCCATCATCCAAAAGAATGAAAGAAGCGTCAGAGCAATATTCCTCCTTTTTGCTCATGACATTGTCCATTTCCCATCCTATACTCCTTGTGAGAGAAAACGAAGAGGAAACAGTATACAGAAAGGATGGTAACACATGTCTATCAGCGAGAACAGTGAAGAACAAGCTATGGAAGATGAGCCACCAGGGCAGCAGATCACAGGTGAGCAGGCGACGGCTCTTCACCAGTTGCTGCGCTTACAACGCGACATCGAATGGCAGAGCCACCGGGTGGCCATGGCGGTCAATCCGATTGCAGAGGCGCTGGACAAAGGTGGAAGCGTCTCACCTGAGATGCTGAACCACGCCAGGGCGCAACTCTTGCTGGCGCACCTGCAACTCGACGAGCTGGAGCAATTGCTCGATTCGATTGCCTAGCCTTTTACGCAGTTATGCTATTTTCTGCATTTCCAGGGCCCTATAGCAGTTCAAGGTGGTTCGTGTGGAGCGCATTGAGGAATTTTCTACGCGAGCACAGCAATTCCTCTACAGAAAATTTATTTTTTTATTCAGGAAAAATAGAGAAATCAATAAATATTGACAAAGCACTCGATATAATATATACTCAGTAGAGTAAAGCAAAGAAGAGCTCGTTGTAACAAACGGCAGTCTTCTTTCAGTAGAGCCTTCCAAGCAGTTTGAGCACCAATGAGTTGGTGTTCTTTGTTGTCCCGGCCGATCTCGACAGGAGCGATACCCTGAAGCAGTGGCCCCTAACCTTAAGCCTATACCTGTTTCACCATCTGGTTTGAGCTAAGTAACCTGGAAAATGGCGCGCTACCCTGCCTCGTTAATTTTTCATGGTTAAGTAGGTGGGCATATTTTACCTTTCAGTGTGCTCCAGCTTTCAGAACATGAGACGTGAAAACTCATAAAAAATATTTTAGCGGAGTATGAACCATGACATCCTCAGAAGATGATGCCATCGACGAGGTTCGTGCTTTTGTAGACGAGTACGAGCAGTTTCTCTCGGGCAAAGCACAGGGAACGATAGATGCCTATCTGCGCACGGCGCGTCAGTTGATGCGATGGATTGCTCAGCTTCCCGGCAACCAGGGACGTTTTCAGCCGCCGCAGTTGACGCAGACAGCGGTCGAGCTGTACCTGGCGTACTTAGAGCAGGAGGGCTTCAGTCTCAATCACCGCACCCGTGTGAAATCGAGCATCAGCACCTTTGCCCAGTTTCTGATCGAGGAGAAAGGACTGCTCCAACGCAACCCGACTCGCAGTATCGAGCTTCCTCCTGTACCAATGCTGGCACCT
>Ga0209577_10000962_pt1 | contig 28706 bp, 24 predicted proteins | sample GraSoiAngelo_109_FD_185874 | JGI IMG/M metagenome (GOLD analysis project Ga0209577, IMG submission 185874) | Grasslands soil microbial communities from the Angelo Coastal Reserve, California, USA - 14_0903_12_20cm (SPAdes) (version 2) | ecosystem: Environmental > Terrestrial > Soil > Grasslands...
TAGTGATCGGTCTCGTCCTCGCCCCACTTGGGGTCCTGCTCTACCGCTACTTCGCTTCGTATGAATCCACGGATGACGCACAGATCGACGGCTATATTTACCCGGTGAGTTCTCGCGTCCCGGGATACGTGGTTCGCGTCACCGCAGATAACAATCAATTTGTGCAGGCGGGTACCGTGCTGCTGCAACTCGACCCCAAAGATTATGACGTAGCTGTCGCCAATGCTAAGGCGACCTGGGCTAATGTCCGAGCGGCGTCTGAGGCCGCTCGGATCAATGTGCCGCTAACGTCCGTGAACACTTCCAGCCAACTTTCGACCGCCCAGTCGGACGTGGAAAATGCCCAGGCCGGTTTGGTCGCGGCGGAGCGGCAATTTGACGGGGCGCAAGCCGCGCTGCGCCAGGCCGAGGCGAACGATCTCAAAGCGCAGGACGACGTGACCCGCTACAAACCCCTGGCAGAAAAAGATGAAATTCCGCAACAGCAATACACCCAGGCCGTTGACAGCCAAAAAGCCACGGCTGCAGCCATCGAAGTCGCTCGGGCTTCGGCAGCAGCAGCGGAGCAGGCCGTGACTGGGGCGCGTACCCGCGTGGCGCAGGCCGAGGCCGAGCTAAACTATGCTCAGACGCGTCCTCAGCAAATCTCCCTGCAGCAGTCGCGTGCCCAGGCCGCCGACGCGCAGGCGGAACAGGCACAAGCCGCCCTGCAACAAGCTCAGCTCAATTTGCAATATGCCACTGTGGTAGCACCGGTGAGTGGAATCGTGGGTCAACGCACAGTGCAGCCGGGCCAGAACGTTTCGCCGGGCCAGCAACTAATGACGATCGTCCCCCTTGACAGTGAGAATATCTGGGTTACGGCTGACTTCAAGGAGACGCAGTTGACCTACATGCAAGCGGGGCAGCCCGTCAAGATCTTCGTGGATACCTACGACCAGTCCTATGAAGGGCATGTTCTCAACATCGGCGGCGCGACGGGCGCTCGCTACAGTTTATTGCCACCCGAAAATGCCACCGGGAACTATGTCAAGGTGGTGCAGCGAATCCCAGTGAAAATCGTCTTCGAGAAGGGCCAAGACCGACAGCACCTCTTGAGGCCTGGCATGTCCGTGGAACCTAAGGTCAGAGTCAGGTAGGCCCGCTCGCGAGAGCATCCCACAGCGGACCCGCCGCGCCTTCCACGCTAAATCAGTTCTGGGACGAAGAGCAGGTGAACGAAATCGTTGAATTTCTCGCTGCAAACCTTGGCCGCGAATTCGCGTGGTTCGAGCATGACATACAAGGCAAGGCGAACAGCCGTCTGCACGCTAGAAGCCGGCCAGTTCAGAAAGATCAAGCTCTTCTTGTGTAACCAGTGAGCGTGATTGCAAAAACAGGATCTGCGCGCCAAGCTGATCAAGATGCCAGAACTGCCGGATATCGCCGCCTACATCAGCGCACTCGAAGGACGCATCATTGGGCAGCCGATCGAGCGAGTGCGACTGGCAAGCGCCTTTTTGCTTCGAACTGCGCAACCGCCAGTTACCAACGCGGAGGGCCGAATCGTTCGCGAGCTCCGGCGCATCGGCAAGCGAATCGCGATTGGGATAGAAGACGATCTGTGGTTGGTGCTGCACCTGATGATTGCCGGCCGGTTACACTGGCAGTCACTAGGGGCAAAGCTGTGGGGACGGCAAGGTCTGGCAGCCTTCGATTTTCCCAACGGGTCTCTTGTGATTACCGAAGCCGGAACAAAGCGTCGCGCGTCGCTGCATGTCCTCATTGGCGAGGACGGCTTGCGTTCGGTCGACCCCGGTGGAATCGACATTTTGACCAGCGATTTTGCCTCCTTTCAAGCCGCACTGACGGCCGAAAACCGTACACTCAAGAGGGCTCTTACCGATCCGCGCGTAGTTAGCGGTATCGGCAATGCGTATTCAGATGAGATCTTACACGCTGCACGACTGTCTCCTGTCGCACTCACCCACAACCTACAACAGCAGGAGTGGGAAATGCTGTTCGCTGCGACGCGTCATACTCTCGTGTTGTGGATAGACCGGTTGCGCGCCGAAGCAGGGGCTGGCTTTCCCGAAAAAGTGACCGCGTTTCGCGAGGATATGGCGGTTCACGGTCGCTACGGACAGCCTTGCCCGAGGTGTGGAGAAAAGATTCAGCGGATTCGTTATGCGGACAATGAAACCAACTACTGTGTTCGCTGCCAAACCGGTGGAAAGGTTCTTGCGGATCGCAGTCTGTCCCGGCTATTACGATCGGACTGGCCGCGCACGCTCGAAGAACTCGAGGCTCTTAAGCGATATGAGAACTAGGCCGAGTAGCCCTTGAACATTTGGCTCAGGGTGACTGCCCCTGCGACCACCGTCAGGATGCCCACTTGCTACGCACCGCCGCGCGAGTTCATCAAATTCTCACGTCGTGCAACGCATTCTTGTACGGGTCCTCGACGGGTGCCGATGTTGCGCGTTGGGGTGGTTGGCAGGGCCTTGGGGCTTTTGTATCGCTTTAGCTTTCCAGGAACGTTCGATTCCCTGCCCCCCAGGCGTGGGCGTACAATCCTGCTGGGAGGAAAACGATGTCTCAGAATCGCGTTCTGCTCCGTGCTCTCACCTGCTCTCTCGTGTTTGTAGTCGCTTCCCAGTTTAGCGGGCGGGCCAGCCGCGCCCTGGCTGCAACGCCAGCCGGCGATGCCAAAGCGGAGGCCGACCAGGAAGTCCTCAAAATCAACGCGGAATGCAACGATGCCGAATTACGCGGTGATGTGGCCGCCATGGACAATTGCGAAACTCCGGATTTCACGCACACGCACGCCAACGGCATGGTGGAGCATAAGGCCGAATATCTGAAGGGCGTCGGAAGCGGCGCCCACAAGTTCTTGGCGCTGGATCTCTCTGACGTTCATGTTCGTTCCTACGGCGCCGCCGCGATTGTCGAGGAGCATATGCATCTTCGTGCGGATAACAGCGGCCGGATCGCCGACGTCAACAATCTGGTCATGACGGTTTGGACGAAGCAAGAGGGCAAGTGGCGCGAAGCCGCATGGATTGCTGTCGGCCTGCCGGCCAGCCGCCCCGCCCCCGAACCCAAGTAACGCCAACCTCGACGAGCTAGCGGCGCGATGAGGATGTCCTGACCAGGATCTGTGCGGCAGCTTGAGGACCCACCACCCGATTTTTGGTGGGTTGACGCTGGCGGTAAAATGACCATCCGATTAGGTGGCCGTCCCGAGCGACAAACCAGAGCGAGGGATCTCTCATCCTTCATTCTTTCTTCAGAATCAGCAAAGAATTAAATTAACCCTCCTCGACCGACCGAATTTCTAGTTCTAGGCTCCGTCTTCTCGAATACAGTGGCAATCGCTTTCCTTTTTCGCGGGGGGTCCCGAATGGCCCGCCTCTTGAGCACGACTACTCGCGTCGTAAAAAAAGTCGCGCGGGGGGTGCCAGCGAGGCGCGCGGTTTGCCCCAGTGGCGGTTGCCAGGAGAGGTTTTGCCCGACGGATACTCTTGGGAGGAACTTTAGTAAATACGGAGATGTCGGCCAGAAGTCACGTAGAATGAACACTTGCAGAAAAATGGTGGGGTACCCCTCTCTGTACTGGCGACCACAAAGCTAGCATCACGTTGGAAAAACGACTAGCGAGAGGCCGCATCGAGAAAGGATGACTAATGGATAAGGCTGCTGGAGACAGAAACATCGGCCCGCTGAAGGGTCTCAAAGTGATCGATCTTTCTCACATCATGGCGGGACCCGCCTGCTCGATGTTGCTGGCCGATATGGGGGCTGACGTCATTAAGGTGGAGAGAATACCGGACGGCGACGACGCGCGGCGCATGGTCCCGCCAACCATTGGCAATGAATCCGCGGCCTTCTTGATCATGAATCGAAACAAGCGCGGCATTGCCTTGGACCTCAGGGCGGAAGCCGGACGCAACATCCTCTCTCGTCTCCTGAAAAATGCCGACGTGCTGATCGAGAACTTTCGCCGCGGTACCATGGAACAGATAGGCTTCGGCTATGATGCAGTGCACGCTTTGAATCCCAGGCTAATCTACTGTTCCATCTCCGGTTTCGGCCGGACGGGGCCGTATGCCGATCGGGGCGGATTCGACCTGGTGGCCCAAGGTCTAAGCGGGTTAATGAGTATAACCGGGGAGGGCCCAGGCCATCCGCCCGTAAAGGTCGGAGCGCCGGTTACCGATATCACGGCTGGCATCCTCGCCTGTGCGGGCATCCTCGCTGCCTTGCATTCGCGCCAATCCACCGGGCAAGGGCAAATGGTGGATACGTCGCTCTTCGAGGCGGGAATCATTCAAACCTACTGGCATTCGGCCATGTGTTTCGCGACCGGACGAGCGCCCGGCCCGATGGGAACAGCGCATCCCTTGAACGCGCCCTATCAGGCGTTTCCCACCTCCAATGGGTGGATCAACGTTGGCGCCGCGAACCAGGGGAATTGGCTGCGGCTCGTGGAAGCGCTGGAAGCGCCGGAGCTGCGCGAGGACCTACGCTTCTCGACTAATGCCGCCCGGATGCATAACCTTGCTGCGCTGACTGCGACGCTGACTCCGCTTTTCAAGCGCCGCAGCTCCGCCGACTGGCTGCGTCGCCTTGAGCAAGCTGGTGTTCCGGCGGGGCCAGTGCTGGAAGTCGGCCAGATGCTCGCCGATCCGCAGGCACGTGCACGCGAAATGATCGTGGAGACTGTGCATCCCACAGCCGGGTGCGTGAAGGCAATCGGTCTGCCCATCAAATTTTCCGATACTCCGGGCGCCGTGCGCCGCGCGGCGCCGATATTTGGCCAGGACACGCGGCAGGTGCTACGCGACCATGGCTTCTCCGATACTGAAATTGACCAACTCGCGACGCAGGGAGCCATCAAGATGCCGGACTCCATTCAGAAAGGCACAAGACCGTGAGCCAAGAACTTCTCTATGAGGTTGACGACGGCTTGGGCCGCATCACCTTCAACCGGCCCGAGGCCCGCAACGCTCTCACCTTCCGTATGTACGAGCGCCTTGGGGAAATCCTCCAGCAGGCGGAAAGCGATTCCTCCCTCAGAGTTCTGATATTGACGGGCGCGGGCGACAAGGCATTCGCCGCGGGAACGGATATCTCCGAATTCAAAGCCTTCTCCGGCCCTGAGGACGCGCTAGGCTATGAAGCGCGGATGGATCGCATCCTCGACGCACTAGAGCACTCCCGCATTCCCACCATCGCCGCCATCGCCGGAGCGTGCACCGGCGGTGGGGCCACGATCGCAGCCTGCTGCGATATGCGCATCGGCGCTCAAAATGCCCGCTTTGGCGTCCCCATAGGCCGCACATTAGGCAATTGCCTCTCGATATCGAACTACGTAAGGCTCGTATCCCTGATCGGAGTAGCGCGCGTAAAAGACATCATCTTTACCGGCCGTCTAATCGACGCCAGCGAGGCGCACGCAATTGGCTTACTCGGCGAAGTGCTGCCGGATTACGCCAGCTTGCAAAGCCGTGCGAGCGAGCTCGCCCATACCATGGCATCCCAAGCGCCGCTGACCTTGCGCGCCACGAAGGAGGCCCTCCGCCGCATCAAGGAGAATATTGGCCCGAAGGAAGACCGCGATCTGATTCTGATGTGCTACATGAGCCGCGATTTTCGGGAAGGCATGGACGCATTCCTGAATAAGCGCACCCCCAAATGGACCGGAACATAGCGGTGTCGGCGCAGCGGGTTGCCATCATGAGCGCAGCAAGCTAGGCAGGCTAAGTGCGCACCCAAGTCTAGCCATATCTAACTTTCCTGGGTGGCACCTGAATTCTGCCACCGCCGCTCATAGAAACAGGCGGAAGATATTCGCCGGCTGGCGAACGCACCCACGATTGTCCCGTTTCGCGGCGCTCCTTCGCCGTAGCAAACCGATAATGGTACAGGCGTGCTCGAATGACCTTTGGCCCTCGTGGGAACGGATTTGCGCCGAGCAACTTCAGCGTTGCGTGATCATTTTGCAGCAATTTCTGTATGAGCATGATAAACCAGGGGTGCTCGCTGTAGACGTAAACCGGCGACATCGCCGCAAACCACATTAACCAATCGAGCCGCAGGTGGTAGGGAGCAATTTGACGAGGTGGGCGCTTCGGATTGCCCGGCTTGGCCTTGAATTCGTACTCTCTCCACTTCGTTTGCTCCCGGACTGCCTCTTCTTCCGTGCCCTCAATCACGATTTCGTAGCGAGTTTTAGTTACGCTTCCGAATGCACCATACGTGTTTACCAGGTGATAGGGATTGAAGCTGGTGTTCATTTTTTGCCTGTGGGAAAGCATGTTGTGCACGGGCCAGTAGCTCAAGACGGTGACGATTCCGGTGAACAGCGCGATCACCAATTCATAAGCGTCCGGCGCAAAGAGGCTACTCGAAATTGGCATTGGCAGGATCGCACCGAGCTGGGCGTTCGTGAAACTCGGAACGGCCAAGAGCATCGTCAGCAGGTTCAGCCACGAATAATTTCCACTGATGAAGAGCCACATCTGCGTCAGGATGATCAGGGCTCCCGCGATCCCGGCTACCGGTTGCGGAAAGAAAAGGCCCCAGGGAACCACGAGCTGCGCGGCGAAATTTCCTACTACCTCCAGTTTATGAAATGAGTTTGGGAGGCGATGAAAATAGGAACTGAACAAATTGGGGAGAGGCTGAGTTTCATGATGATACTGCAAGCAGGTCAGATTGCGCCAGCAAGGATCCCCTCTCAGCTTGATGAGGCCAGCCCCAAATTCCACGCGAAAAAGCATCCATCTCAGGAGGAAGATAATCGGCGCGGGAACGGCCATTCTGTTCGGGCCCAATAAAATGGCCAGAAAGCCCGCTTCCAGCAGCATGGATTCCCAGCCGAATCCATAGAACACCTGGCCCACATTCATGATGGAAAGGTAGAGCACATAGAGCAAGCTCCACAGCGCAATGGACATCCAAAGGGGTCCCCGCTCAGATAAGGACGTCAGCCCGATGATCGAAAGCAAAATCCCCGCGAAACTAACACCGCAGAAAAAATTATCGGAATAAAAAAAGTGGAAGATGCTGGGGGCCCTTCTAAAATTTACAAGCCCGAGAAATTGCGGAACCGGCAGAAGTCCCCGCTTCCCTAGGAGCGGCCGAAACTGATTGAATGCGACCAGGAAGGCTACCAGGTAGACCAGCGCCAGGCCTCGCTGAAAAGCAAATCGAGCTACCCAGTATTCCGACCCAAAGAGTCGCTGCCAAAACTCCCTAATTGCCATCATCTAGAACACCGCCGGAAACATCAACCTACATTGACTTTCGCAAGCCAGTCTCTACCCATTCACACTTGACTCATCCCGAATATTGGAATAGCTAATAGGCCCAGCTTATCCCGCCTGAGGCGTTCTCAACAGAGCGGGTCGGCGGCAGAAGAGGAGGACCAATGCGCCTTCGTTCGTTTCGGCTTCGTTTCCTGATGTTGAGCACCCTGCTAGCGCTGCTCGTAGCCCCAGTCGTTTTTGCCCACATCAGGATTTATCCCACGCAATCTATCTTCGGCGCGCGCGAGAAGTACACCATGCGTGTCCCCAACGAACGGCAGTCCCCCACCATCCGCATCGAAGGCGACTTCCCAGCGGGCCTCGAGGTCTATGACTTCGAGTTCAAGCCCGGCTGGAAGATCGACTTCAAAAAAGACGCGAACGGCAAGATCGTCGGCGCCTTCTGGATCGGCCGCATTGAGCCTTACGAATTCGTCGAATTCGGCATGCTGGCGATCAATCCCAAAGACGGCAATCCCAATATGCTTTGGAAGTTCTATCAGTATTACGAGGATGGATTCAAAGAGGAATTCACAGCGCCGCCAGACGCCAAGATGCCCTTGCGACCGATGCCCCAGGTGACGCTTACGCCCGAGCCGTCGTCACCCAAAACCTGAGGGCTCTCTATCACAGCTTCAGTAGTCGCTCGGCATTGGCGTGACAAATTTTGCCCAGGTCCTCTGCACTGACCGGCAGCGCATTCAGAAAGCTGCGTCCCGCGGCGTTCGGGCTATAGGGGTAGTCCACCGAGAAGAGTATCCGATCCGCTCCGATGACCTGCAAAGCGCACAAGAAGGGCGGTAGGGTGAAGTATCCGCTGGTAGTGATATAGAAATGTTCCTGGAAGTATTCGCCGACTCGCCGCTTGAGATGTTTAGCGTCACGGGAAAGAATCGTTTCGACTCGAGCGATGGAGAAGGGCAAGTCCTCGCCCATATGTCCGATAATGATTTTCAACTTGGGAAAGCGGTCGAATAGGCCGGAAGCGATCAGCCGTAGGCAGTGCGTTCCGGTCTCCACGTGCCATCCCCATGCCGCCGTGGCCAGAAAGAAACCGACTTGCCCTGGCAGTCCGCCGAAATATGCTTGCTGAACTGTTTCTGGCGGCGGCGAGGGGTGCAGGTAAATAGGAACATCGAGTGCCTGCGCCGCTTCAAACAGGGGCGTGAATCGCGGATCATCGAGGAAAACGCCCTTTGTCGTTCCATGTACAAGCGCGCCCTTAAAGCCTAATTTCCGAACGCAGCGCTCGAATTCGGCGACGGCCGTTTTTGGATCTTGCAAAGCAACGGCGGCAAAAGCCGCGAAACGCTTAGGATAAGCGCGCACGGCTGCGGCCAGCTTGTCATTGGCGTCTCGGACCAAGGCGCTGGCGGTCGGGGCATGCAAGTTGTCGATCCCGTTGCCCGTCAGGGATAGCACCTGCACGTCAATTCCGGCCGCGTCCATCTCTGCGATGCGCCCCTCTCCCAGGTCCAGCAACTTGCTTTCGACAGCCTGCACGAAATTAACTCGGCCCGCTGGCACCAGGGGCGTGGTCGCTTTCAAAAATTCGGGGGTGGCAAAGTGCTCTTCGAGCGTGATGGTTCGCATGGATTCAGACTGTTCTCCTCCGGATAGGCCCAACACTCTACCATTGCTGCTCGCTAACCGAACCGGCCTCACCGGCGCTGTTCGCAAATTCAGGACGAATCAAGGATTGGCGGTTTTGTCCTTGATGGAAACCAATTCGACTTCAAAGATGAGCGTGGCATTCGGACCGATCACGTTGCCCGCGCCGCGTTCGCCATAGGCGAGATTGGCAGGAATGAAGAATTGCCAGGTGGACCCAACCGGCATGAGCTTTAGAGCCTCTCTGAAGCCGGGGATGACCCCGCCGACTTGAAACGTTGCGGGCTGACCGGCTTGGGATTTGTCGAACTCAGTCCCGTCGGTCAGGGTGCCCCTATAATTGCACGAGACTGAGTCGGCATCGGTTGGTTTCTTGCCGTCAGCCGCTTTTACGATCTTGTACTGCAAGCCGCTCGGCAACGTGACGACACCGTCTCTCTTGCCGTTATCCGCCAGGAATGCGTCGCCCGCTTTTTTGTTGTCATCTGCCAGCTTGGCCCGCTCCTGCATTTGCTTCTGGTTCACCTCCTGCTGCAAAGCGGACATAGTGCTATTGATCTCCTCGTCGGACATAGCTAGCTTCTGGCCGGAAAGCGCGTCGCGCAAGCCTTTGACCACGAGGTCAAGATTCACGTCGATGCCCTGGGCCTTCAAGGTCTTTGCCACCCCAACCCCGATGCCATAGCTCACCTTGTCTTTTTGGGTCGCAGGCGCAGTGGAGTCTTGGGCCCTGGCTGGAATGGCCAATAGCCCGAGCCCTAGAACCAGTATCCATTCAGCCTTCATATTTTTCTCCTTATTCGACGAATCCGTGAAATGCACGTTGGGACCGCCGCCGGGTCCTATCCTCTTCTTCGATGAACTTTGCGGCGGATATCAGGCCAAAATTCTTTCAAGACGTTTGAAACCGTATCCCAGCCCATCATCGTGGCCCACGTCTCCATGGTGTTGGGAACATTTCGGTCGCTTGCGGGATGATACGCGTTGGAAATCGCCGCCGCCACACCGGCGCCTGCAAACTCCGAAATATTGAAGCACATATGGCCGCTATCGTTTCGAGTCACCGCGGTCCGGCTCACAGCATAACCTGCGCGGCGCCAGAATGTTCCTTTGCCATCCTGATAGTAACGAGGATCCTGCCGAAATAGCGATGGGAAAAACGCTTGTGCGAAAAAATTCTCAGAGGTTCCGTCCACAAAGGTGGATCCAAATCTCTTTGCGTATCCTATGGCGCCCTGGCCATAGCCTGATTCGCTGTTGTCCGCCTGGCTGATGCCGGCGAGGAAAGCGAAAAACGGAAACTCCACCGGATCGAACGTTGTCCGAGCCACCAGCTTGATCTTCTGTCCGCTGGTGAGCGGCGGAACAGCTTGGACATTTTCGAGGGTCAGGAAGTTGGGCAGAGTCCAAAAAAGACGGTCATTGGTTCCGCCGCTCGCTGGATCGAATTTAGGAACCAAGGAATCGGGATTCTCTCCTTGCGGTTGAGCTTCGGACTGCTGTGGCTGCTGGTCCACCGGCCGTTGCTCGAGCTGTTGCGCTCGCAAGACCAAGCTGAATGACGCGGAGGCCAGCCCGGACGTGCAAAAAAAAAGAAGAGCGCTCCGAAACCTATGTCTCAGCAAAATTCACCCCATTAATGGATTGACACGATTTCTTCCCACTGTTCAGTTGGATCGTTAAGAGATTCAATCCTGGTCCGTTTAGGTTGTATCAGGCTCTGAATGCATTGTATGCGCTGTCTACCGAACTTCCACTGATTTAACGCAATCATGTGAACAAAGCGAAATCGTAAGTAATTCTCTTCGAATGAATCATTTCATCGTGTACTGCCGTCAGCCGATCGTTATACCAGGTCCCAAACTTTGCCCCAAAAGCATCAGTTTCGGGGAGTGAATATCTCGGTCAGCAACGGAAAGGTCGACCGCTATTTCAACTTTGCAGATGATTCCAGCAGAGGCGTTGAGAAGATGGTCTTCCGCCCCCGGGCACCCTGAGCGGCGCCTCGCAGGTGCCGCCGAACGGCCTGGTGCAGTCCGCCGGATTTAATACCGTCGTTCAGTTGGCCTGCGGCCGCTTTGGGCCGGAGAGATCCGCATGCATCTCTTCGCCTTTTTTTGCGAGAGACTATCTTCCGCCTTCAGCGATCGCCCAGGTGAACTTTCCGGCCGCGGGACGCCTTCTGCATATAGAGTTCCTGGTCGGCAGATTCGAGCAGTTGCTGCACCGATGTGCCACTTGGCGGGTGCGTGGCGACCCCGACGCTCAGCGTCAGTCTCGGCTGTTCCGTGCTGCCCTCTAGATGACGCTTAATTCTTGAGGCCACGCGTCGCGCCGCAGCCTCGCTGGTTTCCGGCAGCAGCAAGGAAAATTCGTCGCCCCCATACCGAGCTGCGGTATCGACGGTGCGGCAGTGCTGGCGAAGAACCTCGGCCACCCGGCAAATGGCCCGCGTGCCCGCTTGGTGCCCGTAATGGTCGTTGATCTCCTTCAACTTATCGAGATCCATCAGCAAGACCGAAAACGGCCGGTTGGTCCTCCCTGACCTCTCCAGTTCGCCTTGCAGCGCTTCAATAAAGCGGCGGTAATTGGCCAGTCCCGTCAAACTGTCGCTTATAGCCCGGTGGCGGACTTGGCCGAAGAGCCGCACGTTGTCCACCAACGTCGCTCCCAACAGGATCGTGTAGCTCAACGAATTCAGTAGCTGCGCCGTGAGCGCCGGTGCATCCAGCAACTGAGCCGATTGTGCGGCTGTCAGATGACACGCGGCATTCATCCCCACCACCCATGGCAGCGAGCCTCCAACAGCGGAGCTAAGCTGGTACGGACTGCGATACAAAAGGATGGTGCCGGTCAGGAACATTGCCGCCGGTAACAGGTCCCAGGGGCGCGGCACCGGCCTGGTACCTCGAATCATAGGCCCGTTGCCCAGCACCAGAAACAGCAGCCCCATCATGCCGGCAATGGCCCCCACAACGCTCAGCACTGCGAGAATTGTCCTGCTGGACTGCCGCGGCCAGGGCAGCCATTTATCCAGTGCAAGGGCCGCTAATAAAAGCACGCCCAGCAATGTCCCGCCAGCCATCCAGTAGATCGGAACACGCACAGTGGTCGTCCCGCTTAACGACTCTCCGTGGAGCTGCACGATCCCGCTCAGCTGGATCAATCCATCGAGCCCGAACGCCGCCCCCAAGAACAACGAGAAGCGATCTTCCGTTCCGTGAAATCGTACCAAAATGTTTGCCGCAATGGTGAAGCCGAGAAGCGCCGCGATGATTTCGGCGCCGGCCCATAGGACAGGATTAAAGGAAAGCCCGAGCTGCCTGAGAAAATGTGCGATTAGCGTCACGCAGCCGGAGAGCGCCACAGCCGGCAGAAAAATGCGTATGTTTCGTTTTGAGCTGGCGTTGATCATGTCCCTCAAATGAGTCCATAAACTATTCCGTTACAGTTTCGTTTTGGGGCACTTTCGCCGTGAAGACACCCTGTACGAAAGTGCAGGAAGCGGCCAGCTGTACTTCCATTTCAGACCTTTTTTCACACGTTTTTCACACCTTTTCACATCCATTTCCACATCCTGAAAGATCCAGGATCGCCCCGCATGAATCTGGGCCGCCGCGCTGTCGGCCGCAAATTTCGGGAAACCAACTGGTTTTGCCCTGCATCTATTTTGAGATATACGTGCCGTCGCGGTGAACAGAGTCGAAAATCTTCCATTTTCATTTTGGTTCTTTACAATAGGGGAGTATCCCGCGTAACCGGCAAGCGCACGTTTGCGGTCGGAGGTTACAGTTGATTGAAGTTAAAGATTTGACGAAGAGGTTCGCGGAGCAAACCGCGGTGGATCACGTCTCTTTTGTGGTGAACAAGGGCGAGATTCTCGGCTTCCTCGGTCCCAACGGCGCCGGTAAGACCACGACCATGCGTATCTTGACCGGTTTTCTGCCGGCCACCAGTGGGAGCGCGCAAGTCGCCGGCTTCGACGTCTTCAACGACTCGCTCGAAGTTCGCAAGCGCATCGGCTACCTGCCCGAAAACCCGCCGCTCTACCTCGACATGACCGTTACCGCTTATCTGGAATTCGTCGCTCGCATCAAGAATGTTCCCGCCGAGAAGCGCGCGGCGCTGGTCGAAGACGCCCTGGCGAAAACCAATATTGTGGACAAGCGCCACGAATTGATCAAGCGTCTCTCGCGCGGATATAAACAGCGCGTCGGCCTGGCCCAGGCGCTGGTACACGATCCTGAGATAATCATCCTCGATGAACCCACGGCCGGCCTCGATCCCAAACAGATTATCGAAGTGCGCCACCTCATCAAAGGTCTCGCCGGCAGCCATACCATCATTCTTTCTACGCACATCTTGCCGGAAGTCAGCATGACCTGCGATCGCGTAGTGATCATCAACCGCGGGCGAATCGCTGCCATCGATACGCCCGCCAACCTCACCACGCAGCTCAAGGGCGGCCAGAACGTGCGCCTCGAAGTAGGAGCGGACCAAAATGCCGTGTGTGCCGCCATTCGCGAGCTTCCCGGAGTGCGCAAAGTGAGCGGAGAACCTGCCGGCGGCAATGGCCGGGTTGTCGTTACGGTGGAAGCCTCGCCGGGCCAAGATGTGCGCAGCCAGATTGCTTCCAAGGTCGTCGGCAAAGGCTGGCCGTTATATGAATTGCGAGGAGTGAGTCTGAGCCTCGAAGAGATCTTCCTCGAGCTCACTACCGAAGATTCCGCAAGTCCAAACTGAGGGCGAAGCTATGAAAGGAATATATGCCGTTTATCGCAAGGAGATGGGCCACTACTTCGTCTCGCCCGTGGCTTACATCATCGTCGCCGTTTTCCTTATTTTGACAGCGTATTTCTTTAACCGGCTAATGGTCCTGATCATTCAGGAATCGTTCCAGGCCAGCATTGAGGAAGCGCAGTTCGGCGGAGGGCAGGCCTTCGATGTTCCTTCCCTGGTGATGCGCAATTTCTTCGGCGTGCTCTCCACGCTCCTGCTTTTTCTCACGCCCATGCTGACTATGAGCGTCTACGCCGAAGAGCGCCGCCGCGGAACCATGGAATTGCTGATGACTTCCCCGGTCACGGATCTTGAGATCGTCCTCGGCAAGTTTTTCGCTTCGCTCACTTTGCTCGTTATCATGCTCCTGCCAACGGCGATCGGCTTCGCCTACATGCTTCGCCATGCCGAACCTACCGCCCCGTGGCGTGTACTGGGCAGCGAGTATCTGGGAGTCTTGCTTCTGGGCGCCGCGCTGCTGGCCCTCGGTTCGTTTTTTTCTTCCGTAACCGAAAGCCAGCTCATTGCCGCGATGCTCAGCTTCGGCGCGATTCTGCTGCTGTGGGTGCTCGATTTCGGTTCGCAGGCTGGTTCCAGCGTCTGGGCCTCCAGCCTCGAATATCTTTCTGTTTTTCGCCATTATGATGATTTCACGCGCGGCGTCATCGATACCTCGAACGTGATTTTCTATCTCAGCTTTATTTTCCTGGGCGTTTTTCTGACGATCCGCAGCGTGGATTCCATGCGCTGGCGGCGTGCTTGAAGTCTTGCTGGGTCGCGCTATGGCTTTCTAACGCAGGGCGCCCGCGCTTCTTGCGGGGGCGCTGAGGTTTGCTGAGGCTTTTGGTCCTCTGTAACGAGGCATAAGGAGGGGAAATGGCAATAAAGCTGGACTGGAAACGAGAGCGCCGTTGGCTCGCGTCCTTCGGTCTTGCCTTGGCTGCGGCCGGGTTGGTCCGTTATTCCACGCAGGGCGAGTTCACGCGTTTGAGCGAAATTCTGCTGATCGGCGGCGGGGTCCTGTTTCTCGCCGGTCTGGTCCTAAGCTATCGCGATTTCGTCACGTTCTTCAGCGCCCGCTCCTCCCAGCTTGGCGCCAATGCGCTCACCATCACGTTTCTGGTGCTCGTGGTCCTCGGCCTGGTGAATTTTCTCGGTTACCGCCATAAAAAGCGCCTCGATGTCACCACCGAAAAGCTCTATACCCTCTCCGATCAGTCCCGCCGCACCGCAACTCAGCTCAAGAAGGACGTGGACATCATCCGCTTCGCGCGCTCCCCGGACCAAACCTTCAAGGATTTGGCCACGGAATACGCCAATGCCGGCACTCACGTGCACTATCGCGAAGTGGATCCGCAGGAGAAGCCTGAAGTGGCCCGCCAATATAACGTCACGCACATGAACGATATCGTGGTCTCCTCCGGCTCGCATAACGAAACGCTCAGCGGCACCGGAGAGCAGGACATCACCAACGCCATTATTAAGGTGACCCGCGACGCCGTGAAGACGGTCTGCTTCGTCGAAGGCCACGGCGAGAAATCCCTCGCTTCCGGCGAGCAGGATGGCTTGGAGGGTGGCGATAAAGCGCTCAAGGGCGAAGGCTACCAGACCAAGACCGTCAATCTCGTCTCGTCCGGAGAAGTACCCTCGGATTGCAGCGTCCTGGTTGACGCCGGCCCGAAGCAGTCGCTCTTCCCACAGGAGGCCGGTTTTATCTCCAGGTACCTCGATGGTGGCGGCAGAGCCTTGCTTCTGCTCGATCCCGAAACCGATCCCAAAGTCGACACTGTCCTTGACGCCTGGAACATCGCCTTGGGCAGCAACGTGGTCATCGACGCGAGTGGCGTCGGCCGCCTCTTTGGCACCGGGCCCGCTGTCCCTCTCGTCGTGGACTACGGTCCCAGCCCTATCGTTCAAAACTTCACTGGAACGATGACGTTTTTCAATTTGGCGCGCACGGTTTCCCTGAAAGATAAAGGCAAGAGCGACCCGACAGCCACCGAACTGCTCAAAACTTCGCCGCGCAGCTTCACCGTCCCCAATTTGAAGACCAAGGAAGTTCGCTACGACCCCGCCAAGGACCAGGCTGGCCCGCTCTCTCTCGGCGTGGCTGCGGAACGCCATACCGGCACGGGCACGAGCGGCAAGAGCGCGCGGCTCGTCGTCATCGGCAATTCCGCCTTTGCCACCAATCAGTGGGCAGGCTTGCAGCGCAATGGCGATCTTTTCGTGAACACCGTCAACTGGTTGGCGCAGGATGAAGATCTCATTTCCGTTCGGCCCAAAAACCCGACCAACCGCCGCGTCATCCTCACCGAAACGCAGCAGCGCGAGCTGTTTTTCGCCAGCATGATTTTTCTGCCCGGGCTGGTAATCATTTCCGGCGTCGTTATCTGGTTCCGGCGCCGCTGAAGAGCCTCGGGGAACGCTTATGAAGCGAAATACTGGAATCGTCTTCCTGGTGGCGGTAGCCCTGGCCGCCTTTGTCTATTTCTACGATGTGAAGCGCAAACCCGCGAGCGACACATCCTCGGCAAGCTCGAAGCCCGCTTTCTCCCTCACCTCCACTGACGTGAAGCAGATTAAGATCCAGCGCACCGGTCTGGCTATGAATTTTGAGCGCAAGAGTGACGGCTGGTATATGACCCAGCCTCGCTCGCTTCGCGCCGAAAGCTTGGCGCTCGATGGCATCGCCAGCGAGCTCTCGTTCGTCAGCGTGGACCGCACTTTTCCGGCCACGCCGGATAATCTCAATTCCTTCGGCCTGAAAGATCCCACCCTCACCGTGGATTTCATGCTCAATAACGGCACGAGCCACGAACTGCGCTTCGGCTCCAAAGATTTTTCGGCGTCCTCTATTTACGCGCTGATCGACGATGGAAAGCAGATTTCGCTGATTCCGGATTCCGTCTACTCCAGCGCCAATAAATCGCCTGACGATTTCCGCGACAAAGCCCTCACCACCTTCTCTGTCTCCGACGCCAATTTCTTTGACTTGGTGAACTCTTCCGGCGAAATTTCGGGCACCAAGAAAGACAACAATTGGACGCTGAGCAAGCCCCGCGCCGTCGGCGGAGACCGCAGCAAGATCGACGCGCTGCTTGGCGCCGTCGGCACCGGCCAGATCACGAAGTTCGTCAGCGACACGAATGCTTCTCTCGCGAAATACGGCCTCGACAAGCCGGCCGTCCGTTTCCAGGCCAAACTGGCCGATGGCAAATCCATTCAATTAGAAGTGGGAAAAAAGGAAGGCGCCGACTATTACGCCCGCGATCTTTCGCGTCCCGGCGTTTTTCAGATCAACGACAATCTTCACGCCATTCTGAGCGATAAATATTTCGATCTGCGCGATAAGCAGATCACGCATATCATGCCGGACGATGTCACCCGCGCCGAGGTCCACAATCTCAACGAGACCTTTGCCTGCGTCAAAGGCTCGGGCAGCGGCCTCGTCCTCGAGCAATCTGCCGATAAGACTGCGGATAAGAAAGCCGCGCCGCCTTCCTGCCCCGATTTCATTGGCGAGCTCGGCGAGGATCAGGCCGACGAAGTTTACGACACTCCTCCCGCGTCTATTGCCAAAGAGCTGGCCAAGCCCGCCGTGCAAATCACCGTCACCGACAAAAACGGCAAGAAATCGCAGCTCATTTTTTCGGGCATCACCGGCGACTCCATTTACGGCCGCAGCGATTCCAGCCCCGCCATCTTCAAATTCGCCAAGCGCGTCTTCGACGAAGTCAACTTCCCACAGCCGAAATAGCCAAGCCGCAAAGTTTGTAGCTCCACGGCGCCCTGCGTTCTCCTGGGGATTTTTTCTTTAGGCCTGAATTTTCTTGTGGCACAGCCACTCCCGGCCGTACGCCGCTTCGCGCGCTGTCATCCCGAGCGTCCGCAGCCTCGCGTATGCCCCTATCGTGAGCCGAACGGACACGAGGGATCTTCTTTCTTAAGACGCGCCGCTTTTTCGCGTGTTGAGGATGAACGTTAGTTAGGGCCTGTAAACGGCGTACACCCAGGGAATGCCCACGACTCCCGACTGCACTTCTACGATCACGGAATCGCCCGGCCGGAACCGGCCATAATCGTCCCGGCTCACCTGCAAGCGCTCCACTGCCCGGCCCTGGCGCCAAGACGTCACCACCAGCCGCTCGGTGCGTAAAAAGCCCGGCATGCTGAATTTCCCCACTACCGACACCGTCTCCGGCCGTGGAGGAGCGGCGTCGAATTTGCCGTTGATGAATAGAAGCGCCGCCAGAATCCAGGGCACCGGCAGCAGGCCAAAATAGACTCGCTTGATCACTTCGATCTCCCGCCCGTGGTTGGCGCGATTCACCATCCACAGCCCCAGCCCCAGAACCAGGAAAAACAGCACACCCACAAAAATCAGGATGCCGTCTTCCTCCAGCGGCGGGAAAACCTGGCTCGCCGGCACAAAAATAATCGCACCGACGAGAAATAACGCCGTGCGCCGCACCAGCCTGCGCCGCAGCATCACTTCGGCCGCCGCCGACGTCAGCCCGCACGTCGGACACTGGTCGGTTTCGCGTTCAGCCCCGCAATCCAAGCATCGTGTCATCTGCAAATTTGATGCTATGTGCCTCCGTTCCCGTCGTCAAGCCACTCGCGACCCAGAAAATTAGTGTCATTCCGAAAGCGGCAGCGAAGAAAGCTCTCTACTTTCCAGGATTTCCCACTCTTTGAGTAGAACTCGTAAGTCTCAGGATACATACGGCAATTCACGTTTTGGCCGCGACCGTGTCTCAACAGAGCAGCTTCGCGGCGCCAGCAAAGTCAGTATAAAATGAGAGCTTTTCGGGGCGTCAGTCGAAACAGTAATCGTTAGCGACTGCTGGCGTGGTAGACATAATCTCCCAAGGAGAGACGATGTTACGCGTTGGATTCATCGGCTGGAGAGGCATGGTCGGCAGCGTCCTGATGCAAAGGATGCGCGAAGAAAAGGATTTTGCCGGACTCGATCCGGTCTTCTTCTCCACCTCGAATGTCGGCGGCGCCGCGCCCAAAGAATGCGCTGACGGCGGCCTGCTCAAAGACGGCGCTGATCTCCGCGAACTCGCGCGTTGCGACGTCCTCATTAGCTGCCAGGGGGGAGAATACACCGGGGAAGTTTACGGACCGCTGCGCAAAGGCAAATGGACGGGATACTGGATCGACGCGGCCTCTGCCCTGCGCATGAGCGAAGACGCCGTGATCATTCTCGATCCGGTGAACGCGGAGGTGATCCGGAGCGCGTTGGCCAAAAACGTTCGCGCCTACATCGGCGGAAACTGCACGGTGAGCCTGATGCTCATGGCCGTGAGCGGGCTCTTCCGAGCTGGCCTGGTCGAGTGGATGACCACGATGACCTATCAAGCCGCTTCCGGCGCCGGCGCCGCCAAGATGCTCGAACTGGTGAAGCAGATCGGATTTCTCACCGACGCGACGCGCAAGACTCCATCGGAGAATGCGCTGGAAGTCGATCGCGCCATGATTCTGGAACAGCGTTCGCCGCGCCTGCCCGTGAAGGAGTTTGGTGTGCCGCTCGCGGGAAGCCTCATCCCGTGGATCGCGGAAGAAATGCCCGAGGGTCAGACCAAGGAAGAATGGAAAGGCATGGCCGAAACCAACAAGATTATGGGTATCGATCCGCCCGTGCCCGTGGACGGCATCTGCGTTCGCGTCGGCACGATGCGCTGCCATAGTCAAGGCTTGTGCATTAAATTAAAGAAGGACGTGCCGCTGGCCGATATCGAGCAGATTCTGGCCGGCGGCAACGCCTGGGTGCGCGTCATCCCCAATAACAAAGAGTCGACGACGCGCTGCCTCACTCCTACTGCGGTCTCCGGTACGCTGAGTGTTCCGATTGGCCGGATTCACAAATTGAAGATGGGGCCGAAATTTGTGGGAGCTTTCACTGTGGGCGATCAGCTCCTTTGGGGCGCCGCGGAACCACTGCGCCGCATGCTCGGCATCCTGCGCTCGCACCTCAATGCCTAGCCGGATGCGGGCGCAAGGCATTTAAGGACTTGGTAAGCCTCTGAACGCAAAAACGAACAGCGCGTCGCTATGATTTTGCTTGTTGTGGCGATCGTCGTCTTGTTTCTATGGGCGTTACGGTCGTTCAAAATGAATGTCGATCCGGGATGCTACTTTGCCCTCTCGATCCCTGCTATTGACAGAGGACCGAGCGAAAGATATGCTAGGGTACGATTTGAGAGATTTTCTTCTCGGATGAATCTGATTCGATATTATCGCTTCGCCTTTACGGGCCGCTTCCTCTGGCGAGGGAGCGGCAAAGTAGAGGCGCGATTGCGGGTGGTCGCCTGAACATCTAGGGCCGAAAAGCCGCAAGCCGTTTCTACCGAGCCAGCTCCCCCATGAAGCTGGCTTTTTTGTTGTGAGGGTGAGCGAAACAAAATCAGGAATCTGGCGCTGGCGGGCAAACGAACAGCGCAACCGAACAGGAGGCATTCTCGGAATGATTGTCAACATGAGCCGAAACGCGACCCAGGAACAGATTGACCACGTGGTTGAACGGATCAAGGAATGCGGTTATCAGGCGCACGTCATCCGCGGCGCGGAACGTACCGTCATCGGAGCGGTCGGGAGCAACGGCCGACGCGCGGAGCTGGAAGCTCTGCAGGCCGCGCCCGGAGTCGAGGAGCTCGTTCCCATCTCGCAACCGTTCAAGCTGGTGAGCCGGCAGCTGCGCCCGGAGCCCTCCGCCGTCAACGTGGGCGGCGTGCCAATTGGAGGCGAGCACTGGATCGTGATGGCGGGGCCGTGCTCGGTGGAATCGCGCGAGCAACTGCTGGCCACGGCCCGCGCCGTGCGCGATGCAGGCGGCTCTATCCTGCGCGGCGGCGCGTACAAGCCACGCACTTCGCCGTACGATTTTCAGGGCCTCGGAGTAGAAGCGCTCGAATTGCTGCGCGAAGCGCGCGAAGAAACAGGGCTACCGATCGTAACGGAAGTGATGAGCACCGAAGACGTTGATCTGGTTTCCGAATATACGGACATGCTGCAAGTGGGCGCGCGCAACATGCAGAATTTCCCGCTGCTGCGGCGCCTCTCTCGCGCGGAAAAGCCCATCCTGCTGAAGCGCAGCCCTTCGGCCACGGTAAAAGAATGGCTGCTGGCGGCCGAATATCTGCTCAGCGGCGGAAACCCCAACGTAGTGCTTTGCGAGCGCGGAATCAAGACGTTTGAATCCGAGTTGCGCAACACGTTTGATCTCGCGGCGATTGCGCTGGCAAAGGAGCTGTCACATCTGCCTGTGGTCGCGGATCCGTCTCACGGTACGGGACGCCGCAGCGTAATCCCTTCAATGAGCCGCGCGGCAATCGCCGCGGGCGCGGATGGCATCATGATCGAGGTGCACCCCTGTCCCGAGCGCGCGCTTTCCGACGGGCCACAATCGCTCGATTTGAAGGCGTTCGCGCAGTTGATGGCGGAGCTGGATCGGCCGGAAAGGAAACGCGCTCGCACGACGGTTAAAGTCTAATGGCTTCCGAGTCTGAGAGAGATTCCTCGCTGTCATCAGAATGACAGCATAAGAAAATTTCTCGAAAGTCGCCTAGAGAATTCTTTCGTGGGTGTAACCGGCACTGCTGATGGCGGCGAGCAACCCGGCCAGATGTTCGGCGCCGCGCGTTTCGACCGTCACATCGATGGCCGTATCGCCGAGGCTGACTCCGTAATAAGCGCGGTTGAACAGAAGCTCGACAATGTTGGCGCGCTGCGCGGCGATCACGGAGGAAAGTTCGGCGAGAGCGCCGGGCCGATCCGGCAGATAAATACGGATGCGCACCAGCCGCCCGTCTTTCACCAATCCTCGTTCGATGATACGGCTCAAGAGCGAAACGTCGATATTCCCACCGCCGATGATCACGGCAGTGTGCTGACCATTCAGCGAAGTTTTGTGCTGGAGTAGTGCGGCAATGCCGGCCGCTCCGGCACCCTCGGCGAGGGTCTTTTCGCGTTCCAGCAGGGTCAAAATCGCGCTGGCAATCTCTTCTTCCTCGACGGTAACGATCTCGTCGACATACTTGGCGACCAAGGGAAACGTGACTTCACCCGCGCGGCGCACGGCAATTCCGTCGGCGATGGTTGACGCAGCGGGAATGGTGACAAGCTCGTGCTTTTCGATAGCGAGCAGCATAGACGGCAATCGCACTGTCTCCACGCCGACGATTCTTACTTCGGGCCGCAATTCTCTGATAGCGCAAGCCACGCCGGCAACGAGGCCGCCGCCGCCCACCGGTACCACTACCGCTTCCAATTGCGGACATTGCTCGAGCAGCTCCAGGCCGATCGTGCCCTGGCCAGCGATTACGGCGATGTCGTCAAAAGCGTGAACAAAAGTGAGTTCCTGTTCGCGGGCGAGTTTGAAGGCATGTTCGCAAGCCTCGTCATAATTCACGCCGTGGAGGATTACATTTCCTCCGTAGTTCTGCGTGGCCGCGACCTTCACCATGGGCGTCGTCGTCGGCATGACGATGGTGCTGCGGATTTTGCGAAGTGTGGCGTGATAGGCGACCGCCTGCGCATGATTTCCCGCAGAGGCGCAGATCACGCCGCGGTCTCTTTCTTCCGGGCTGAGCAGCAAGATTTTGTTGAGCGCGCCGCGTTCCTTATAAGCGCCGGTCATCTGAAGATTTTCGAGCTTGAGATAGATCTGCTGGCCGGTGGAGGCAGATAGTTCGGCGGAATAAGGGCACGGCGAATAGTAGATAGAGTCGCGAATGCGCTCGGCGGCCTCACGAACCATGGAGAGCAACTCGAGCGTCGAGGCTTTTCCGTGATCGTCGCGCTTCCTAGCCTTCTCCCGGTTAATTTTGACCTCGTTAATCTTCGCCACGTGAAACTTTTAATCGCGGGCAGTCTTGCCGCGCGAATCGCCCGAATCACAGCGCGTTTCGCGACGATGCAGAAACGGGCGGGCGTTCGAGCCTCGATAATCCCGCACGACTTGACCGTGTCCGCGGAGAATGTACTTATAGGTTGTGAGCCCCTCTAATCCCACCGGGCCGCGGGCATGCAGCCTGCTCGTGCTGATGCCAACTTCGGCGCCGAATCCGTAGCGATAGCCATCCGCAAAGCGAGTGGAAGCGTTGTGGAAGACGCCTGCAGAATCCACCTGCTGCAAAAATGTGCGCGCGGTGCTGAGATCGTTGGTAACGATCGCGTCGGTGTGCGCGGAGCCAAAACGCTGAATGTGGTCGATGGCTTCACTCACGCCGCGCACAACTTTCAGGGCTAGGATCAGGTCGCCATATTCGGTGTGCCACTCGTTTTCGGCGACAGGCTCGACCGCAACGCCATGAATGGCGCCGACAGATTGAGGGCAGCCGCGCAGGCGAACGCCTTTTTCTTTCATGCGCGCGGCAAGCAGCGGCAGAAAACGGCTGGCAACGGCTTGGTCGACTAAAACCGTCTCGACGGCATTGCAAACGGCGGGGTAGTCGGTCTTCGCGTCATCGATGACATCGAGAGCCATGTTGAAATCCGCTGCGGCGTCGACGTAAATGTGGCAAACACCTTCGGAATGGCCGAGCACAGGAATGCGCGTATTGGATTGAACGTAGCGCACCAGATCGTACCCGCCGCGAGGAATCACCAGATCAATCACATCATCAAGCTTGAGGAGTTCGCGGACTTCGGCGCGCTGCTGAATGTTTGTGACCAGCGATTCCGGAATCGCGTGCGAGCGCAGGGCGGCGCGAATATTTTCGACGATTACGCGTGCTGTTCGTTCCACCTCGCGGCCGGGCTTGAGAATTACGGCGTTTGCGGATTTGATGGCCAGTGCAGTGATTTGCGTGATCGCGTCGGGGCGCGCCTCAAAAATCACCGCGAGGAGACCGAGCGGACAACTTACCTTTTCGAGTTCGAGGCCTTCGTCGAGTTCGATGCGGTCGAGCACGCGTCCAACGGGATCGGGCAAAGCAATTACAGCGCGCACCCCTTCGATCAAAGACTGAAGCTTCTCCGAGGAAAGCTTCAGGCGATCGACCAGAGCTTTCGATAACTCGCCGCGGGTGAAGGCGGGTTCCGATTCGGCGACGTCTTGGGCATTTGCTTCCAGGATTTTGGGCGCGCTGTGCTCGAGCGCTCGAGCGACATCCTCAAGAGCACCGTCGCGCTGTTCGATCGGAGCTGAGGCGATCGATCGCGCCGCCTGTTTAGCGGCCTGCGCCAGAGCGCGGACGGCTTCGCTCACCGGCGTTTCCTGGGGGAAAAGAGCGTTCCGACTGGCTTGCCCGCAAGAATGGTGTCGAGGATGCCGGGCGTGCGGCCATTGGCGATGATGGCGGGACGGCCCACTTCATTGGCGATGCGCACGGCTTCGAGTTTTGTTTCCATGCCGCCGCGACCACGGCCATTGCCGCGGCGGGCAAAGCGACGAACGCGTTCGTCGAGTGAATCTAGTTCGGGGATTAGCGTTGCGCCTTTGCTCTGAGGATCGTCGGTATACAGACCGTCCACATCGGAAAGCAGCACCAGCAGATCAGCGTCGATATGCGTCATCACCAGGGCAGAGAGCTTGTCGTTGTCGCCAAAGACGCGGACTCGTTCTGGGCCGCCGGCGGGACTATCGAGCTCGGCCGTCGAGACGGTGTCATTTTCGTTGATAACGGGAATCACTCCCAGTTGGAGCAGAGTGGTAAGCGTGGCGCGCAGATTCTCGTGGCGGCGCGAATCGAGAAAATCGTCTTCAGTTAACAACACTTGCGCCACGCGAAATCCCAGCTTCTCAAAAGCATCGTCGTACATGCTCATCAGGCGGCTCTGGCCGACGGCGGCGCAGGCCTGCACGACAGCGAGCTCGGATGGTCGCGCTGAGAGTTCCAGGCGCTGCACACCCAATCCGACGGCGCCGGAAGAGACGAGCAGAACTTCGCGTCCAGCACGGCGGAAATTGGCGAGCGACTCGGCAATGCCGTAAAAGGCGCCGATGGAGACACCGCCATCGTCGCGCATGAGCACATTGGTGCCGATTTTGACGACGATGCGGGCAGAAGCGGCAACCTTTTCTCGCGGCGAGAGTTCAGTCCGCTGGGATTTGGCGGTTCCTATGGCTTTTCTCCTCGCTAAGCCGACCGTCGTACGCTGATCCATGCGCCGGAAGTCAGGATCGACTTTCTGTCGATGCACTTTGCCGCAATCAGAATGAGCTTAACCGTATTTTGCCAGCGCCGGAAAAAGACCGCAAGGTTTGGCCGCTTACGCGTACATCGGGAGACGGCCACGATATTTTGGTGATCTTGACGTCTAAAATATCCTGCCCAGATCATTCTGTCTCGGAGCCTACCGTTGCGTCAGGTGAACCTTTTCGCGTTTCTTCGCGGATCGTTCGCCTTATTATGGATACCGAGGTGGGGATTTGCGTCGGCGCGTTGTCGTGCTCGGCGGGGGATTTGGCGGCTTGCAAGCCGCCGTCGGACTAGAGCGGCGGCTATGGAGAGAAGACGAAATTCTACTCGTAAGCGAGCAGAATTTTTTGCTGTTTACGCCGCTCTTGCCGCAGATTGTCTCGAGCAAGATCAATCCTCGCCACATTGTGCAGACCATCCGCGACATTCGCGGCAAACGCCGGTTCGCGTTTCGCCGCGATACGGCGGTGAGCATTGATCTAGCGGCGCGCCGCGTGATTTTGACTTCCGGGGTAATTGATTACGACGTGCTGGTGATCGCGCTGGGCAGCCGCAGCGAATATTTCGGGGTCAGCGGAGCGCGTGAGAATACCTGGGACTTCAAGACGCTGGAAGATGCGGTGGCGCTGCGCGACCACGTTCTCGACATGTGCGAGCACGCGGACCACACGACGGAAGAGGCCACGCGGCGGGAGCTGCTGCGATTTGCGGTCGTAGGCGGCGGGTACACGGGAGTGGAGCTGGTCACGGAGCTAAGCGATTTCTTCTCGCAGTATGTGGCGCGCAAATACCGGGGCATCCGGCCCGGGGACGTGCAACTGATTGTCCTGGAGGCCACGCCGGAGATTCTGCGCGGTATTTCGCCACGACTGAAGACGCATGCGTTGAGCCGCCTCAATGAGCGTGGCATCGAGGTGCACACGTCGGCGAAGGTCACGCGCTGCGGCGAAGATTACGTGGAGATCAATGGCGGCCAAATCATTCGCTCGGCGACGATCGTATGGGCGGCGGGCGTGCGGGCGAATGCGTTGGTGGAAGCCTTGCCGGGGCCGCACGACCGCGTCGGGCGAGCGGTCGTGAATTCTGCGTTACAACTCGATGGCTATCCGGAAGTTTTTGTGACAGGCGATTCCGCTGCGGCGGCGACGGCTCCGGAAGCGCCGTTGGTTGCTCCGGTGGCGATCGCGCAGGGGGGAATCGCGGCGCGCAATGTGGCGCTTTTTTTGCGCGGCGAGCCGCTAGAATCGTACGCGTACAAGAACCGAGGCATGCTCGTTTCGCTGGGGATGGATTACGCGGTGGTTAGCCTGGGGCGGCTCCAGTTCAGCGGATATTTTGCGTGGCTTTTCTGGAATGCAGCGCACCTTTACAAACTTGTGGGCCTAAAAAAGCAGTTGCAGGTGGCCATGGACTGGATGCTGGGCACTGTGTTTCCGCGGGATGCTTCGATCTTGCGGCGGCCGACCCAATGCAAGATCTGCGAGGGCGCGGTGGGGCGGGGTTTTCGAGCGCGGGCAGGGAAGTGATCATCGGAGCCCAAGCTCGGTCCGGGTGTTTGTGTCGCCCCGACACGGGACTTAACGCCAAATCTACAAGTAGCGCAGATCCATGGGATGGGGAAGCTGGAGGTCCAGCACACGATTTTCGGCCACGAGCTGGGCGCTGATGCGATAGGCGAAGCCAACGTCGCGGATGGCCCAGTTCGAGGTCGCTAGCGGTTCGGCGGGGAGGCCGGTGGGGTCCCATAGAAGTTCGGGGCCCTTACGCTCGATTTTCGCGGGGGCGAGTTCGAAAATCTTCCGTTCGTGGACTACGATCAACAGAAAGCGATTGTTCATCTCGAGCAGCAGCGGGTCGCCTTTCTTGCTTTCCTCGTAGACATTCCAATTTTTGACGGGCTGGTCATCCACGCGCAACACGGCTTGCTGGATGGGCTTCCAGGCCACGCGCTTATTTTTATCGCCGGCAAACACGGCAGGCGCGGTCAGCAGCCAGACGGCGATGATGCAAGAAAAAAGAGAACAGATCCCCAGGGCCCGCAACTCCGCCCCAACACACCCAAAGGCCGTGCGCATTGGGGACCCCAACGACGAAGAGTGCGTTGCGGCACCGTGGGCTACAAGAGCAGACCCGGCTCGTCGCTCGGGATGACAAAAATGGATGCGTCGGGCCATGGCTAGGACTGCATTTCGGAAAAGGACTTGTCGAGGAGGCGAATGGCCTCGTCCACGTCAGCTTTGGAGATATTGAGCATGGGCGAGAGCCGGACGACATTGCCATAGAGGCCGCCCTTGCCAATCAGCAGCCCATTTTCCCGTGTGCGCTCGAGCAACTGCGTGGTTGCTTGGGGAGCAGGTTCTTTAGTGGCGCGATCTTTGACGAGTTCCAGGCCTTGCATCAGCCCTTTGCCGCGCACGTCGCCGATGAGCGCATGTTTCTGCCGTAACTCTTCCAATTTGTCGCGGAAGTGGGCGCCGACGGAGTCGGCGTTGACGCGCAGGTGTTCTTCTTCGATGACCTCGATGGTGGCGAGCGCGGCGACGCTGGTTACCGGATTGCCGCCAAAAGTCGAGATGGTGAGACCGCGATAAGAGGCGGCGAGTTCTGAGGTAGTGACCGTGGCACCGATGGGCACGCCGTTGCCCATGCCTTTGGCACAGGTGATGATGTCGGGGATGACTTCCCAGTGCTCGATACCGAACCAGTGCCTGCCAGTGCGGCCGAAGCCGGTTTGCACTTCGTCGGAGATGAAGAGTCCGCCGTATTTTTTGACCGCGTTGAATACGATCTTGAAATATTCGGGCGGCGGCGTGATGAATCCTCCGACGCCCTGAATGGGTTCGGCAATGAAAGCGGCGATGTGGCCGCTGGTTCCGGTCTGAATGAGATTTTCGACATCGTTGGCGCAAGCCACGCCGCAATCCGGATACTTCAGGCCGAGCGGGCAGCGGTAACAATACGGATTGATGGCGTGCGCCACGCCCACGCTGACCACGCCGCCCGCGCGCCAGGGGCCTTGGGCCGTAACGGACTTGGCGAGCGTGGACGCGCCCGAATACCCATGCCGCAAGGCGATGACGTCGAATGAGCCTGTGGCCATGCGGGCCAGCAGGAGAGCGGCTTCATTGGCCTCGGTGCCGGAATTTGTGAAGAAACTTTTCTGCAACTTACCAGGCGTGATCTGGGCGACTTTTTCTGCCAAAGCGACAATGGGCTCGGTTGGATATAACGTAGAGGTGTGCTGCAGGCGATCGACTTGAGCTTTGATTTTCGAGGTGACTTTTGGATTGGTGTGGCCGACGGAAATGGTCAAAATGCCGCCGAAAAAATCCAGATACTTGCGGCCCTCGAGGTCCCACACGTACTGCATGTGGGCCCGGTCGGCGACCAGAGGGTGCTGGTAGAAATTGGCCACGGCGGGCCAGAGATACTCCTTATGCTTCCGAATAGCCTCGTCGCTCTTGCCCATATTGAGATTGATCGTTCCCACGAAGCCGCCGTTGCTCAATCCATGCCCAAATAAGACATGGCTGATTCCTGCTTCAGCGAGGCCGGTTTCACGCTGTCGGTAGGACCAGCGCCAGAGCCCTCCTCTCCACAGGCGTTGATTCGGGCGCAACTCGCCCTATCGAGTGCGTAGCGGCGGAGATTCCTCGCCGCGTTAATATCCCGCTCATGGAACGTGCCACACGCGCAGGTCCACTCCCGGAGGGACAACGGTAGTTCTTCCGCGATCACACCGCATTCACAACACATCTTGCTGCTGGGGAACCAGCGGCTGGCCGTCACCAGCTCCGCCCCGTACAGGTTGGCTTTGTACTCCAGCTGGCACCGGAACTCATGAAAGCCGATGTCGGCGATCCTCCGGGCC
>Ga0209577_10000963_pt1 | contig 28699 bp, 29 predicted proteins | sample GraSoiAngelo_109_FD_185874 | JGI IMG/M metagenome (GOLD analysis project Ga0209577, IMG submission 185874) | Grasslands soil microbial communities from the Angelo Coastal Reserve, California, USA - 14_0903_12_20cm (SPAdes) (version 2) | ecosystem: Environmental > Terrestrial > Soil > Grasslands...
CACCGAGTTGAGTGCTTGGTTGTTGTGAGCACTTAATTTTTTCCCTCTCCAGAATCGTGAAGATCCGACTCGACAAATTGCTAGTCGAACGTGGACTGGCTCCCACGCGGGAACGGGCTCAAGCTCTCATCCTTGCAGGCAAGGTCCTCGTCGACGGCCAGAAAGTCGAGAAAGCCGGAGCTGGCATAGAAAGTGACGCGTCACTCCGTCTCCTCGGAGAAGATCTGAAATACGTCAGCCGCGGCGGTCTGAAGCTGGAAAAAGCGCTCGCCCATTGGCAGATCGATGTTTCGGGGAAGGTTAGCCTCGACATTGGAGCTTCCACCGGTGGCTTCACCGATTGCCTGCTCCAGCACGAGGCGAGGCGGGTTATTGCAGTTGACACCGGATACGGGCAGCTCGACATGAAACTTCGCCAAGACCCTCGCGTGCGGCTGCTGGAAAAAACCAACGCCCGCTATCTCCGCCCCGAACAGGTTGGGGAAGCGATCGATTTGATCGTGATGGACATTTCATTTATCTCCGCGACTCTGGTTTTACCTTCGGTAGTTGATGCTGCATTTCCACAAGATCAACGAGCTGGGCGGCAATTGGTGGTCCTGGTAAAGCCGCAGTTTGAAGCCGGACGTGAACAGGTGGGTAAGCGCGGCATCGTTCGGGATCAAGCGGCACAACTGGGAGCCGTGAACAGGGTGCGTCGCACGCTCATCGAACTGGGGTCGAGCTACACCGATTTCATTGATTCGCCAATTCTCGGAGCAGAGGGCAACCGTGAGTTCCTCCTTTACGCACGCTTTTGAGAAGCTCGTGAATTTTGTCGGCGAACTCGGTGACCTCGGCGGTTAAAGTTTTTTTCCGGATTTCTGTACAATTCGATTTACTCATGGACACCGGTAAGCCAGCATCCGTTAAGTTTGCGGCCATCCTGTCGAAGCCGGAGAAGCCCGAGTTGGCCCGGATTCTTCCCGAGTTGCTGGCCTGGCTGGATAAACACCGCTACCGCGTTGTTACCGATCCCGAGACGGCTGTGTACGTAGGAGGCCCGGAGGTGATCGAACGGCAGGAAATCGCCTCGCGTCCCTTGGATTTTGTCATCGTAATGGGCGGGGATGGCACCCTCCTGTCAGCTGCCCGAGTAGTTGCCAAAGCTGGCATCCCCATCCTGGGCGTGAATCTCGGTTCCCTGGGTTTCCTCACCGAGGTGCCTCTAGCGGATCTTTATCCCACGCTCGAGGCGGTAGACGAAAACCGGTGCAGCGTAGAATCGCGCGCCCTCATCCACTGCCAATTAGCACGCGAGGGCCAATGCGTCGCGACCTACGACGCCTTGAACGAGGCGGTTATCAATAAGGTATCCATTGCCCGCCTGGCGAATTTCGATCTCTACATCGATCAGGTATTTGTCTCCAGCTATAAAGCCGATGGCCTGATTGTCTCCACGCCCACCGGGTCTACCGCTTACTCCATGGCAGCCGGTGGGCCGATCTTGATGCCTGCGGTGGATGCCTTCGTGGTCACACCAGTATCGCCACATTCCCTGACGCACCGGCCGTTGGTCGTGCGCGACAGCGCGGAAATTGTGATTGTGGTGAATGGTGCCGAGGAAGGCGCCTATCTGAGCTTTGACGGACAGATTGGCATGCCCGCCCACGATGGGGATCGCGTTACCTGCCGTAAATCGGAGCACCGGGTCAAACTGCTAAGGATGAAAAAGACATTCTTTGACGTTCTGCGCACAAAATTGAAATGGGGACAAAGATAATTTCTCGTTTCGAGGTTCTGGTTTCCAGTTGTTCTGGAAAGGAGCTTGACCCGTGCTTCTGTGCCGCGATATTCCCCTTCTTGCGCTTGTTCTGATCGCCCTCGCTAGCGGTACTTGGGGCGGTACTTGGGGCGACACCAAACCCGAAGCAGACCTGATCCTTACTAATGCCAAGATCTGGACCGTAGACAAGAGGCGTCCTGCCGCTGAGGCCGTCGCGGTTTTAGGCGATCGTATCGTCGCAGTGGGAACTGCTGCCGAGATCGCATTGTGGCGTGGGCCCCATACGATGGTTATCGATGCCGGTGGCAAGCCGGTGTTGCCAGGATTCGACGACGCACACGTGCACTTCGTCAGCGGCGGGCAGCAGTTGGATAACGTGGAACTCAATGACGCCACTTCCGCGCAGGAATTCGTGCGCCGCCTTGCTGAACGCACCAAGAAGGTGCCCAAGGGCGAGTGGATGCTGGGCGGAGATTGGGATGAGACGAAGTGGGAACCCGCCGCTCTGCCCACTAAAGAACTTATTGATCCTGTGACGCCCGATATGCCGGTGTTCGTCAACCGCTACGACGGACACATGGCGCTGGCTAACTCAGTGGCGCTTCAACTGGCAGGTGTGACCGCCGCCACCAAGGATCCGCCAGGAGGAACCATCGTACGCGACGCAGAAGGTAACCCCACAGGGGCGCTGAAGGATGCCGCGATGGATTTCGTGTACAAGATCATCCCGCCACCTTCTCACGAGCAGCGCTTGCAGGCTGCCAAACGCGCACTAGCCCATGCTGCTTCGCTCGGTGTCACTAGCGCGCAGGACATGAATCCCGACTATGCCGATATCGCGGTTTACTCCGAGCTGGTGGATCGAGGTGAACTGACCACTCGGATTTATGCAGCGCCGCTCATCACCCAGGTCGACGATCAGACAAAAATCGGAATTCGTCATGCCTTCGGATCACCGTTCCTGAGAATCGGTGCCCTCAAAGCGTATGCCGACGGGTCACTGGGTTCCGCCACTGCTTACTTCTTCGAGCCCTTCTTGGACCAGTCCGACAATCGCGGTCTCCTCGCCGACGAGATGCATCCTGTCAGTCTCATGCGCGACCGAATGATGAAAGCCGACGCTGCCGGCTTGCAGATCTGCACCCATGCGATAGGGGACGCAGCCATCTCCACTGTCCTCGACTTATACAGCGAGGTAGCGAAATCGCATGGTGACGCGGATCGTCGTTGGCGCATTGAACACGCTCAGCACATGGCGGCAAAGGATTTTGATCGCTTTGCGCGGCTGAAGGTAATCGCTTCCATGCAGCCGTACCACGCCATTGACGACGGCCGCTGGGCGGAGAAGCGCATTGGACACGACCGCGCCAGCCGCACTTACGCCTTTCGCACCTTCCTCAATCAGGGAGTGCGGCTGGCGTTCGGCACGGATTGGAATGTAGCTCCACTGAATCCCTTGCTGACCATCTACGCTGCAGTTACCAGAGCCACGTTGGACGGCAAGAACCCCAATGGCTGGTTCCCCGAGCAGAAGTTGACCGTTCCGGAAGCAGTCGAGGCGTACACCATGGGCTCCGCTTACGCCGAATTCCAGGACCAGGAGAAGGGCTCGATCACCCCGGGGAAACTGGCGGATATGGTTATTCTCAGTGAAGACATCTTCACCATCGATGCGGCCAAGATTCGCAACGTCAAGGTCCTGACGACAATCGTCGGCGGTAGGGTAGTCTGGGAACAGGAGCCAAGCGGGGGCAAAACAGGAGCAGGGAAGTAATTCTTTGCGTTGGCTCTCCGTTCTGCCCGCTTTCCCTGCGGCTAGACATCCCCTCACATTTCCCACCACTCAACTCACATTTACTATTGACATTCATTCACATGGTGTTTTCGATTGCCAGCGCGGCAGTAGGATGTAATTCAGACGCAGCTCGCGTCGAAAAAATACATCCTTCCGGAAAGTTCATCTGTGACGACACCCGCAGGTCCCCAATTATCTTCACTGGGGGCATCGTTGCCGGCCAGCCCAGAAGATGTTCAGCGAGCTGTTGCGCCGGGTTTTGGGGATGCCGTTGCCGTAGATGGCAAGGTGCCGATATTTGTTATCGGTGATTCTAACGGCGACAGATCCCAGGACCTGATGGTCGTGGTAAGGCCGGTCGGAACCAGACTGCCAGACATCAACGATGAACTAGCCAACTGGATCATCCAGAATTCACGCCTTGCCTACGTCCCGCCGAGAAGTAAGAGCGTCATAATCTTCCCACCAACGCCGAAGCCCCAAAAGGTTCAGGCCGGAGAGCCGCTGCTTGCGGTCATTCACGGGTTTGGTGCGGCGGGCTGGCGCAATCCGATTGCGCGTCAGGCTTATCTCTTGCGCCAGGCGGCGGGCAGGTCTCTCCAGGTTGCCGAGCCTTCAGAAAAGTTGCGGCAGGATTTTGGGAGGTTCCCCAGCCCGCGGCAGGTGATTGCGGAAAACCTGGGTGGAACACGCGGCGTTCTGTATTGGACAGGTGCCGCCTACGCGTGGCACGTCGCGCAGTAGTTCGAGGTCAGAACAGTTCCGGTCGTACCAGATCTTGGAATGATTCGCGGCGGCGAATGAGCTGGGCTGACCTACCTTGCACCAGGACTTCGGCGGCACGCGGACGCGAGTTGTAGTTGGAGGACAATGCCATCCCGTACGCGCCTGCGTCGAGGACAGCCAGCAGGTCTCCTTCCTGGACCTCCGGAAGCTGGCGGTCACGCGCGAAAAAGTCGCCCGTCTCGCAGATTGGCCCCACGATGTCGACCTTCGTATTGGCCGAGTTGGCATTGCGCTTCACCGGCACGATCTCGTGATAGGCCCCGTAGAGGGAAGGACGGAGCAAATCGTTCATTGCGGCGTCGGTCACGACAAAGCGCTTGCCGTCGTTGTCTTTGACATAGAGAACGGAAGTGATCAGCGTGCCGGCCGGCCCCACGATGGCGCGACCGGGCTCAAGTAACACATGAACTTTCAAGCCGCGAAGTGGGCGGATGATAGCCTCGGCGTAGTTCACCACCTGGTCGCGGAATCGAGGCGCATCGGAATTCTCGTAGGAAATCCCTAGGCCGCCTCCCGCGTCAACGTATTCAATACGGTGACCATCGCTGCGCAACTGGCGAACCAGTTCCGCTACGCGCTCGATGGCTTCGGCGAAAGGCTCGGGCCCGGTGATTTGCGACCCGATGTGCACGCTGACCCCAGAAACCGCGAGATGCCGGTTCGCCGAGGCCCCGGCATAGAGCTTCCGCGCCTGCTCGACCGGTATACCGAACTTATGCTGGTGAAGCCCGGTGGCGATATACGGGTGTGTCTCAGCCGAGACGTGAGGATTCACCCGCAGCGCAATGGGGGGTTTCTTTTTCAGCCGTGCAGCACATTCCCCGAGCTGCCACAATTCTGACTCGCTCTCCACGTTGAAAAGAAGAATGCCATCTCTTAGCGCCAGGCGCATCTCTTCTGCGGTCTTACCCACGCCCGAGAATACGACTCGTCTGCCCGCACCCCGATCGACCGTGAGCACCCGCTCCAGTTCGCCGCCCGAGACCACATCAAACCCGCACCCAACCCGGTTCAGCAACCGAAGAATCCCAAGATTGGAGTTGGCCTTGACCGAATAGCAAACGGTATGGGGAGCCTTGCGAAACGCGCGGTCGAAGGTTCGCAGGCGTTCGCGGATCGTCGTGGCCGAATAAACATACAACGGCGTGCCGTAACGCTCGGCCAACTGGGACAAAGGCACCGAATCACAAGACAGCACCGATTGCAGATTGCGGCGGACGAGTCCCTTGCGGACCTCGCGATAGGAAAAGGCCGGCGGCCGTCCCGCTTGCTGAAACGAAGCTGGCGAGGGGCTCACTTGCGTTTCGTCGTGCTTCCTTTGACTTTGATTGCCACTACGGTCTGGTCGTCAAACGGATCAACCCCGGCGGCGTGTTCGGCGACAGCACTGAACAGTCGTTCCACAACCTGCTGCGCAGGACACTCGCCGCATTTCGCGACAATCTCCTCCACCCGGCGGCGGCCGAACAATTCCCCGGCCAGATTCTGCGCATCGAGAATGCCATCGCTGAAAAACACGAACCGGTCACCCGGATCCGCCTTGAAAGTGAACTCGTCGAATTCGACATCGTCAAACAAACCGAGAGGAAGACCCGTCGCTTCGATCACCTCAACTTTACCGTTGTGGCAGTAGATGGGGCGCGGCAGGCCGGAATTGGCCACCCGCAGTCGGCGCCCTTCGTCGTCCCAGACCGCATAGATGAGAGAAACGTATTGCGCTTCGATCCGTCGTTCCGCTAAAGAGAAATTCACCGCGGACAGCATTTCGGCGGGCGCAGGCTCCATGGGGGCATGGGAGCGGAGAATTCCGCTAACCAGAGCGGCATAGATCGCTGCCGGAGCGCCTTTGCCACTCACGTCCCCGATCACGATAGCGGAGCGCGATAGGGAATACGTCAGGAAGTCATAGAGGTCGCCGCCAATCGCGCGAGCAGGCACGAACTTCGCCGCCACCTCCAGGTTGTCCAGCTTCGGATAGGACGAGGGAAGCAGCCGGAACTGGAGCTCGCGGGCCAGCGAAAGATCGCGCTCGAGGCGTCGCTCCTGCCTGGCAATCTCTTCGTAAAGCTGCGCATTTTCAATGGCGATTGCCACCTGGGCGGCCAAGGTAGTGATCGTGCGCTTGTGATCTTCGGTGAAAAAACCGCGCCGGGTGTGCTCAAGATCGAGCACGCCCAGTACTCTTTCTTTGTAGATGAGCGGCACTGCCAACTCGGAACGGGTCTCCGGATTCAGAGAGATGTAACGCGGATCCTTGCTGACATCGGGCACCAGCACGGCCTGTTTCTGCTCAGCGGCAGATCCGACAATGCCGCGCCCTAATGGAATATCGTGCTTCAGTTGAATGTTTTGTCCGAAACGCAGCGCGAAATGGTGACGTAATTTCTGCCCACTGGCGTCTACCAGCAGAATGCTGAACATCTGGTAATCGATCAGCCGGCTCAGCAGTTCGCCGATGCGCTTCAACAGCTGGTCAAGATTCAAAATCGATGTCAGCTCACGCGCGATCTCGTTCAGCAGAAGCAGCGTGCGGGCTTGGCGGGTTGTGCGAGTATAGAGCTGGGCATTTTCTATGCCTACCGCCATGCGCGATCCGATCAGCGTAAGCAACCGCTTATGCTCTTCGGTGAAGTAGCCGGGCTCGCGGGCTTCAATGTCGACCACGCCGATTACCCGGTTCTTGATGATCAACGGGATGGCCAGCTCGGAACGCACGTTGGGAACCGCGTCGATATAGCCCTCCTCTTTCGTGACATCATCCACCAGGACCGGTTCCCGCAGTTTTGCTGCCCGGCCAGTGACGCCTTGTCCCACTTTCACCCGCGCCCGCTCCGCCACATTCGGGGGGTACCCCACCTGGAAGCGAATTCGCAGTTCTTGGGTCCTTTCGTTTAACAAGAGGATGGCAAAGATCTCATAGTCAATGACCTTGCGCACCAGCTCGGCAACCTGACGCAGCGTGTTATCCAGGTTAAGCGTGGTGCTGAGTACGTCGGCGACCTCAAGCAGAAGAGGTTCAACTTGGGTGGGAACGTATTGAGTATTGGTCGCTGACACGTAACTATGATAACAGCCACTCTGCTGACTGCCTGAAGACGAGAAAAGTGGCTCAGGGGAAGATTAAATCGGCAGATCGGGCGCGCCGGCTTCCCGCGCCATAGCCACCCCGGAACTGGTGCCGATTCGGACAGCGCCCGCCTCTACCATGGGGGCGAGTTGGGTTAGCGTGCGAAACCCCGCCTGAAGCCTTAACCTTGGCTCGATTGCTAACCACTGAGCTCATCTGCGACACATCTTCGACGCTGGCTCCGCCCAGCGCAGGCGCGTTGAGGTTTTCACGAAATCTGCCCCAGGCGCAACGGACAACTCACAGGCCGTGATCTTTTCCTCGCGCGTCAGCAATCGAGTCTCAAGTCTCAAGTATTACTTTAAGGATGGCGCCGGCGTCGCGAGCGATTTCTACAATGCTCCGGATATCGTTTTCGACGAGTTCGTGCGCTCCCGACTTGAGCGCGCTCACATTCATCACCGTATCAAGCTCGCCCGCACCTAGCCGGAGGACCTCAAGTGCTTCGAATCGTTTGACCGTGGTAAAGAGTCGTTCCCATCGCGAACCGAATGGGAGTACCCGCCTTCACGGATGAGCCTCACAACAGGGCCGCCATCGCAACCTAGGACGGATGTACAAACACGGCGGGAAAACCGTAATGGATAGCCTCCCGACAGACACGGGCTACGTGTTGCCGGCCGGTCTCGGGCCGAAGAGGGAATGGCCAATGAAGGCGGCAACCTTCCGCCAGTCCTGAACGAGAGCATCGCTGGGGGCAAGAGTTGTTCGCGCCATACGATGATTTCTACCATACCGCAGCCTTCTCGGCGGCGAACGGCTCTTACTCTGTATCCCGAGGAAGAACACAAATGTCCGGCAAGTTGCGATATTTTTCGGCATAATCCAGGCCGTATCCCACCACGAATTCGTCAGGAATCTTGAAGCCTACGTAGTCTGCCTCAATGGGCTGCTTGCGCCGGGACGGTTTGTCAAGCAGGGCAGCAATCTTGAAGGCGCGCGGCTGATGGGCTAGCACGATCTTCTTGAGGAACGTCATAGTGAACCCGGTATCCAGGATGTCCTCCACGAGAATCACATTCTTTTCTCGCATAGACTGGTCGACATCCTTGGTGAGTCGTACTTCTCCGGTGGAATCCCAGCCCGACTTCAACTCCTGGCTGGGACTGGGACGATTGCCGTAGCTGGAAACCCCGATAAAATCGAAGGTTGCTTCCAAGTGAACATGGCGCGCCAGGTCGCTGAGGAAGATGGCGGCGCCTTTTAGCACCGCGACGAAAAGGACCGCCTCGCCCTCAAAGTCGCGCGTAATCTGCTGGCCCATTTCTGCCACGCGTTTAGCAATTTGCTCCTGGGTGAGCAGCAGCTTGAGTTCGGACACGTGGACATGGTAAACGCAGAGTGGTGGTTGCACATAACTGACGTTGCGGCCGGCCACCACCCTCACTAGAATGCTTAAGGTTTCAGGAGTGTCGCCATGGTCATGCAGGAATTTCACGCCCTCGTAAATGAAGCGAAAAAAGAAATTCAGGAAATCACGCCTGCCGATCTGAAGAAAATGCAGCAGAGCGGGGATGATTTTGTGCTGGTCGATGTGCGCGAGAAAGACGAAGCCGCCAAGGGCATGATTCCCAACGCGGCCAATATAACGCGCGGCACGCTGGAGTTGAACATCGATCAGGTGACGACCGACAAAAACAAAAAGGTGGTCCTCTATTGCGGAGGAGGTAGCCGCTCCGCGCTGGCCGCTTTGTCCCTGAAAAGGATGGGATTCAAAAATCCCATCTCGTTGGCCGGCGGATACAAGGGCTGGACGCAATCCAAATAATGTTTCTATGTCGCCATCCCCGAGCAGGCGTCACTCTGCGGAGGACTGGGCGTCTAACGCCGCACAAGCCTGGGATGCTCGCCAGATTTTTCACGAGCCGGCGCTTGCCTCATAATGCCGGCATCCTGACAGCTGACAGCTGAAAGCTGACAGCCAGAAAGAGGAGCCAGCTCAGCCATGAATCTGAAAGGAATTAAGCTCACATGGTTAGGTCATGCCACTTTTCGAATTGAGACCCCGGGCGGCAAGACCGTCATCATCGATCCCTGGGTGGTGGGCAATCCCATGTGCCCGCAGAATGAAAAAGACGTTAAGACGGTTGACGTCCTGCTCTGCACCCACGCTCACGGCGATCACATCGGCGACGCGGTTGAAATTGCCAAGCAGCACAACCCGGTGGTAGTCGCCATCTACGAGCTGGGCCTGTGGTTGGAGAGGAAAACTGGGAAGCAGGTCTCGGGAATGGGCAAGGGAGGCACACAAACCGTGGGCGACCTCAAAGTCACCATGGTGCACGCCGACCATTCTTGCGGTATCGAGGATGGCGGCCAGGTGATCTACGGCGGAGAAGCCTGCGGCTACGTGATTGAATTTTCAAACGGCATCAAGATGTACCATGCGGGCGACACGGCCGTATTCGGCGACATGCGGATCATCGGCGATCTATACGCTCCGTCGATTGCCATGCTCCCCATCGGCGGTCACTACACCATGGGCCCACGCGAGGCCGCCTATGCCTGCAAGCTCCTGCGCCCCAAAGCAGTCATACCCATGCATTTCGGAACTTTTCCCGTGCTGACGGGAAAGCCCAGTGAATTGAAGAAACTGGCGAAAGGCGTGGAAGTCGTGGAAATGAAACCCGGGCAGACCATCGGTTAGACGCGGAGGTAACCTGCGGAAAGAGGAAGCTCATTGGGAATCGACAAAGACACCGCTGACTACTGGCGAATGGGTGGAGTGACAGTTGGCCCGGTCGAAGATTATCTCTATTCCTCGCTTCCGGCGCGCGATGAAGTGCTGGCCGAGATGGAACGAGAAGCGGAGAAGGACAAAATTCCGATTGTTGGTCCAGCCGTGGGGCGCTTCTTCCAGCAGATTGCAACCATGACAGGCGCCAAGACGGTGTTCGAGTTGGGCTCAGCGATCGGCTATTCGACCATCTGGTGGGCCCGGGCCGTTGGTGATGGCGGCCGCGTTTTCTATACCGACAGCGAGTCCCAGAATGCCGAAAAAGCGCGCCGCTATTTCGAGCGCGCCGGAGTCGACAAGCAGATCACGATCAAAGTTGGTGACGCTCTCGAACTCCTCTCGGAAGAGAACCAGCAGTTCGACATCATTTTTAACGACGTGGACAAGGAAGACTACCCGCGCGTTTTCCGCCTGGCTCAGCCCCGCATACGCAAGGGCGGATTATTCATAAGCGACAACGTGCTCTGGAGCGGCAGAGTTGCAACCGAGAATCCGCCCGCAGCCAGCACCAAGGCGATCCTGGAATTCAATCAACTCCTGTACAACTCGCCCGATCTGTTCACCACCATCTTGCCGATACGCGACGGGGTAGCGGTCGCCCTGAAGAAGTAACAACCCGCCGATGAGCCTCTTCTGCCTGGTTCATGGATCAACCGAGAACGCGGCAGGCTGGGATTTACTGGTTCCTGAACTGGAGAGCCAGGGTCAGCGGGCCGTGCGCGCCGAATTACCGACCGATGACCCACAGGCCGACGCAGGACGCTATGCCGATGCCATTCTCTCGGCTATCCCAGCGGATGCTGAGGACGTCCTGCTGGTCGGTCATTCCGGCAGCGGCTATCTGCTTCCCCTGGTGGCAGCGCAACGCTCTGTGCGGCGAATGGTCTTTCTTGCCGCCATGCTTCCCGAGATCGGCAAGAGTTTTCTCGAGCAGCTTCGCGCCGACCCCACAATTCTTAATCCCGAGTGGATTGGCAAGGATCCCAGCCGCGATGATCGAGCAGCCATCGATTTCCTGTTCCACGACTGTTCTCCCGAGGTCGCGAAGTGGGCTTTAACAACCCTCATTCGCTTGCCGCTCGAGAGGGTCGCGAATGAGGTCTACCCGCTCCAGGAGTGGCCTGGGGTCGCTTCCAGTTACATCGTATGCAGCCAAAATCGCACGATTAACGCCGAGTGGTCTCGCCGCACCGCCCGGGAAAGGCTAGGTGTCAATCCTATCGAGTTGGAATCAGGGCATTGTCCTCATGTATCCCAGCCGAAGAAACTAGCGAAAATACTCTCTGATCTGACTTGATGGTCTAAATTGAGCTGACCGGAATGAGAGTCAAATCGTCTACCACTCCCACTTCCTTCTGAAAGAACGGCTCGGCATAAGTCACGCCACCCATCATCCCGTAGTGGCGAGCCATGGCTTCCACCCGCGCGCGGATTTCAGCCTGTGCGGGGAAGATCCCGCTGCCCGCCACCTGGTCAGTGAACTGCGACTTGTAAGCCATCAGCGACTGAAATCGTTCTTCGAATTGCTCTGTGATGTCCACTACGAAGCTTGGCCGCACGTCGTAATACAAAGTGGCATAGACAACCTTGAAAGGACGATGTGGCTCAAGCTTCCTAGCGCCAGCATCTTGCCGGCTGTCCTGAGGGCGTTCTGCCCTCGGCGATCGGGCGGCGGTACAATCCAGCTTCGCCAATCCCGCCAGAAAGCACGCTTCATATCCCAACTTGGAAGCAGTGTAGTGATCGGGATGCCGCCCTTTCCAATAGGGAAGGATCAGAACGCGGGGCCTGGTTTCCCGCAGCACGCGCACCACTTTCAAGCGATTTTCCCAGGTGTTCTCCACCCGGCCATCGGGAATATCGAGTGCCTCCCGCCAAAAGACGCGCAGGATTCGCGCCGCTTCCGCCGCCTCCTGTGCGCGGTCTTCCGCCGTGCCGCGAGTTCCCATCTCTCCCTGTGTGAGATCGAGGATGCCGGTACGATGCCCGAGCTGACCCATCTTCAGCAGCGTGCCGCCGCAGGTTTGCTCTACATCATCGCGATGAGCGGCAAGGGCCAGGATATCGAGTGGCGAGCTGGACATTTCAGTCGAGGTTGCCTTGTTCCAGTATCACGTTCTCGCGCACGATCAGGCGGTGGGCAGCCATCTCCTTCAATGTCGGCAGGACGCGATTCACGTGCTCGTCGGTATCGACGAAGATGATAACGACCGGCAGCTTGCCTCCGGCATCCACCAGATGAGTAGTCTCAACCCGATGACGTCCTAAGAACCCAGCGACGGCGTGCATGGCAGTGGCAGCGTAGACGTTCTCTTGGCGCAGATAGTTGAGGATTTCCAGATGCAACGGCCGGCGATGCCATTGGTCGGCTTCGTTGAGGTAGAGGGTGACTTGGACGGCCATCGCGCTTGGCATTTTACAGTACCCGCGCCAGCGCCATTCCCGCCAGGGCTGCTGCCAGGCAAAGAAGATTGTTGGCAACGATGTTGGTCGCCATCAACCGCCATTGGCCCTGCTCGAAGTAAGCCATGCTCTCGAAAGCGAAACTGGAAAAAGTGGTGAACCCTCCGCAGAAGCCGATGACGACCAACAGCCGCCATCGGGGATCGGCCAGGACACGCTCGCTAGTCCAAATCATGAACCAGCCAACGATGAAACTGCCAAGGATGTTAATCAGGAGGGTGCCGTAGGGAAAGACGGGTCCTAAGGCTTTGGCGGCATAGCGGCTCAGAAGGTAACGGAGATTGGCACCGACAATGGCGCCGACAGAAATGATGACAAAGTTCACGATGGAGTTCTCCGACGAGCATGGGTAGGAGTCATCAGCCCGACACATGGGCGGTTATGGCGAACTCCATCGCCGAAAAATAGTATTACCACAGACCGGTCAAACGCGACAGAGCAGTTTCGATCACCAATTCCAAAACTAAAATTCCACATCCAGGCGGACGGCATAATTGCGGGGCGGGGCAATACCGGTTCCCGAAAACAGGCCGGCAAAATTGATAATGTTGATGCGGTTCGTGAGGTTTTGAATGTCGGCCTGAAGGCGCACGGTGAGACGGCCTCTCGTAACGAAATCGGTGCCCACCGAAGCGTCGAGAGAAAGGGAAGGTCGTACGCGTCCGCGGTTGAAATTTATGCGATTGGAAACCGCCTGTCCGAACTGCTGGAGATCTCCGAGGCGTGGGCTCAGCGCGCTCTTTTCGACACTAGCAGGTGGTAACAATCCCAACGCACGCCAGCACTAACCGTCCACTGTCCAAGACGCAGGAGGTCTTGGGCAAACCCCGCCGGTTCGCGATCGAGTCCCGAGCCAGCAAAGTTAAAGGTTCCAGGAGTACCTGGATCGAACCGGTCCGGGTCAGCGATTATGTAGTTGAACCGCTCGTGGATCGAACCGTAGTCCACTTCCAGCCCCGCTTTTAGCTCGTGGTTCCTACGGTGCATGGAAACGCTGCCTTTCACGTAGCCTTCCCGGAAGCTGCGCTCCTGCCCGGCAATAATCGGTCGAGAGAGATCATTCGAGACCAGGCTGGCGAGATCATCACGAGACATAATCCGCAGGTTTCCCAGAAGGTCTGGAGAAGACAGATGCTGGTTAAAAAACAAGGCCCATGTTTTCCCGGGCGCCTCGACCCTGCCGCTATCCGGCGTTTTCTTGCCCGTGCTGGTTTGGGACTTGAAAAACCGCTTGCGAATGGCGGATGGTCGCACCCACCCGGTCGCGACCGGTCAAGTCTCGTTCGTAGCAGGCCGCCAAATCGCTGGTCGTCGCATGGTTGGAGAAATTTTCGAGCACCGGAGGATCTAGATGGCGCTCTGTCGTGGCCGCTTCGCTGCTAATGCACACCGTGTTCTTACTCCTACTATCCTGAGCCATCAAGTAGCCGTCCGCAGTGCTGAAGCTCCCTCCGGACCCGACAACCTTTCCGTGAAAGCCCTGCCGTGGATTTCTGATGGTAGAAATTTCGATGACCCTCCAGTTTTCTGCCGTATTGAGCTGGAAAGTTGGCTGTGAGAACGGTCATCGACTCGACATCGTTCACCTCGATCGGCGCCGCAAAGGATGGAGACCGGTTGTCGGTGAGCGGTACACCATCGACTACATATTGGGTTTGATATTCCGAGCCGCGCGGATGCAACGCGCCATTCGATTCCAACACCGAGCCGGCCGGTGCATTCACCAGTTCAATGGCGGAACGGACCGGCAGCGCGAAGGTTGCATGTCCGATCGCGTCCGGGCCCACACGATTGATGGTGCCGGTGCGATGCGGGTCGACCAGGGTATCAGGAACCTTTTACCACCAAAGACGTTTCGACCGTCGCCACAGACAGGCTCACGCGCAGGTTTAGGGGAATAGCGGATCGTATCTCAACCGTTCCGGAATAAGTGGAAAAGCCTTGCTGGGTCACCCGAAACCGATACACAGCAAAGGGGAGTCCTCTGGCGTCCAGATCGCCGGCGGCACGGGTGATATAGGTTTGACGAAACTGATTGGCCTCCGAGACCAGTGTGACCGAAGCTGGTAAGCCGAGCCCGGCAGGATCCGTCACTTTCAGCCGCAGTTCTCCCAGATTGCTTTGGCCGAAGAGGCGGACCGCAAAAAGGAGAACCACTAAACTAAATACTTCGGCATCGCTTTTGTGTTTCGGTCCGAAAACTGATCCCGACCCGCCCGGTGAGAACCTGATTCTAATCCGTTCTGATCCCTCCGCTCTGTTCAATGTCCTTCGTGAAATTCAAATTCCACTGCTTTTTGGTTCTTCCGCGGGGCTGTGGTTCGGTCTACGAAGAAAAGTACGTCGAAGCTACGGGGCGAGACGCTTATATAAAACGCCTCTGGGTAGGACTCGTTGTACAGGGCTCCGACAGTGCGCAACCGATGAGGGCTGTCCAGCCACTCAGCGACAAGGCCCGTGCTCGGAGCCTCTCTGAGGTCGACGGCAAACAGCGACAGTCCGGCAGCCGCCAGAGCAGAGTCCAGGCTGTCGGAAAGGGCAGGACCGACGGTGAATTCCCGAAGGCCGCCACGCCCAACGGCTTGAAATGAACCCTGATTGAACGAAAGTCCGCAAACCACCATCCGCGTGCCGTACATCCTTCTTAGGTACATGCCCATTGACCCGGCACCGGGAAAGCCTTCCGTCGAGACATGACCATTGTGCGCCCAGACCATGATCTTCGTTCCAGGCGGCTCGTTGTCCAGGATCCATGTGATGTTCTGTGCCATCGAGACATCGCGTATCCTTAGACGCCCAAACTGTCCTGCCGAGTGAACCCGCTCCGCCTGCCTGACAATCACCAGGTTGTGCTGGGCGAGAATCCATTCCTCCTCGGAAAACGCCTTCGTATAGCTCGCTCTGTTTTCGTTGAATTCGTCCAGAAGGAGCTTGATACCCACCGCGGTCGCACGCCGCAGAGCCGGCGGCCTTCTCGAGTACTCCTTTTCGCTGCCGGCGTCGCTCAAGGGTGCGAGAATCTTCGCCGCTATTCTCGCTTCGTCCGGGTCAACCTTTCGTAGGTAGCGCTCAACATTAGCCACTGCAACTCGAGCGGTTTGCATGTCGAAGCCTAAGAACTTCAACTTTTTGACATGCGCGGGGTTTTGGTTAAATCGGCGCATCCACCGGATCATGCCGAGTACTTCTTGCGAGTCCCAGGTCCAAAAGTACATCCCGGCTAGCGCCTCGGCAGGATCGCCATTCCCGTTCAACACGTAATCGTTGATCGCTAACGATTCGGGCCAATTGCCTTCAATCGCAAATACTGTGAATCCCATCTTCTCGACGAGAAATTCCAGCATGCGATGCTTGAGCTGGAAGAACTCGCGCGTGCCATGCGTGGCTTCCCCCATGGCAACGATTTGCGCATCCCCGATCACCCTCTGAAACGGAAACAGATCGTCCAGCGCACTATCGGGATTTGTGCTGTTCAAGGGTATGGCCTTGCTGCGGAACCACTCGCTGACTTGTTTTGGAACAGGGGCTGGTTCTTCAGAGCTGGTAGCTGACCCGACCCCCTGACCCATGAGAGCTTGGGAAACAAGCAGTCCGACCAGCAGGCATCCAACTCGAATACTGAACATAGAGGTTCTTTGTTCCGGATGTCGGAGGTTTTCAACCCAGACACCGCTAACGCACTTTACTTTTTCCGCTCTATCAGGAAGCGCGCCAGCGACTTGAGTGTGTCAGCGCGTTCTCGAAAGCGGTCGAGCGCTGCGCAAGCATGGTCAGCCAGGGCATGGGCTCGTTTGAGCGACTCTTCAATTCCAAACAGCGCCGGATAGGTCACCTTCTCCGCCGCCATGTCTTTCCCTGCGGTTTTGCCTAACTGCTCCGAAGTTTGGGTCACGTCGAGCACGTCGTCCACGATCTGAAACGCTAGACCGACGTTTTGTCCAAAAGAGCGCAGCTTGGCCACCGTTTCAGGGCTTGCTCCAGCATACAATCCGCCGCTGACCACACTGGCCGTAATTAAGGCAGCCGTTTTGGCGCGGTGGATATATTCCAGCATCTTCAAATCCGGCTTTGTGTGCTCAGCTTCCAGATCGACCACCTGCCCGCCAATCATGCCATCAACCGTGCCCGTGCCGCGCGCGATTTCCTCGATGATTCGCACTCGCGCTTCCGTCGGACAACCGAGCTTTGCCAAAACTTCATACGCCTGTGTCTGCAGCGCGTCTCCCGCAAGGATTGCGGTGGCCTCACCGAAAGCCTTGTGACAGGTAGGGCGTCCGCGGCGCAGGTCGTCATTATCCAGCGCAGGGAGATCATCGTGAATAAGAGAGTAGGTGTGCAGCATCTCCAGCGCGGCGCCCAGTTCCTCAATCCCTGTCGGAAGGGAACCGGCAACCATCCGGCCCGCCTCCAGACACAGAATCGGGCGCAACCTCTTGCCTCCAGCAAAGACGCTGTGCCGCATAGCCTGGTGAATCGAGGTGGGATGTTGCGTAGCTGCTGGAAGCAGGCGTTCTAAAGCCGCATCCGTGACCTTCTGACCTTGGTCAAGTGTCTCCTTGAGCATGAGAGGTGAGTATAGCAATTGCAACTGTGGCATTTGACTCGACCGGAGGGGATGATTCGCTGCGGCAGTATCAGGTTACAAGTGCAGGAGTCCTTCGACTCCGACTGAGCCCCTGGGGTTCAGCACGACAGGCTTGCGGAGGCAAACAGGAAGGGATGCCCGCAGGCGTCCTCTTCAGAAAAGCAATTCGCTTACGCGGCAGCGGAACGACTCACGGAAGGAGTACTGCGCAGCGCAGCCGTAACAATGCTGCCGGTATCGAACGAGGGGCAGACATCGGCAGCGCCGGCATTCAGCGCTGCCGTCCACATCTCCTCATCGGCGAGGCGATGGGTGCAGACGATGCAGGTGCCCTTGAATGCACGGTGCAATCGTTCAATCTCGGAAAGGGAAGCCAACTCTATGTCGACGATGGCCACCTCGATGCGGTGTTTCACAATGGTCTCGCGCAGTTCCTCAAGCGAGCCTACAGCGTAGATAGCGTGGAAATGGTGGCATAGGGAACCAGCTAGTGACCTGGCAACCTTGGCGTCACCTTGGAGGAGGGCAATGTTTAACGGTCTCATACAACCCCTTGTGTGCCGTCGTGTACGGCAGGCCTGGGCTGCGGCGTGACCGCAGGCGTTGATACTTACGAGCGGCGACGACCCTCACGGGCGCCTACTTACGCATGGGCGCTTTTTCGGTCAGGGGCTCGAACGGTTCAGGCTGGAGCTTGCCGTTGTTCTTGAGCAGAATTTCCACTTTCCCTTCTGCTTGTTCCAGTTCCTTGCGGCAGGAGTTCGAGAGTTCCATACCTTCCTCGAACAAAGTGAGAGACTTCTCTAGAGGAACATCTCCTTTCTCCAGTTCCTGCACAATCTTCTCAAGGCGCTGGAGACACTCTTCAAACTTGGCCAACAATAAACTCCTGTACTTATTTTAATGCACCCTTTCCCTATCCGATTGCAAGTTAATTCTTTGCAAAAACTTCAATTTTTGGGACGTCTGTGGAAAAATTTCAGGCATTCAGCGTGACTAAATCTCGGCGGGTACGCTGCTCGAAGGATTTGGCCTAGTTTTGCACAGCCTTGGCGCTGCCCAGCGCCTCCAGAACGTCGACCGCTGACGCATAACGGCCCAGAGGAGCGCTGATTTGGGCCCCTTGGACCAATCCGCGCACGGCAATTAGCATCTCGCGGGCTATAGCCACGCCTTCTTCCCGGGCTGCTTCCGGAGTGGAGGTCCTGGCCATACGCTCGAGGACAGAGTCGGGCACCGACACCCGTAGCTCGTTCTTCATGAACTCTAGATTGCGCACGCTTACCAGGGGCCAGATGCCGGCAACAACCGGAATGCGGCAGTGTTCGATGCGCTTGAGAAAAATTTCCAGCAGGCCGAGATCAAACACCGGCTGCGTGACCGCATACTCCGCGCCCGCCTCGACCTTGTATTCAAAGCGCCGGATTTCTTCGTCGATGTTGGGAACACCCGGATTCGCACCCACACCGATCACAAACCCTGTTCCGGTCCCGATCGGGTTCCCGCCAATGTCCAATCCCCGGTTCAAGCTATGCACGATATTCACCAGGCCGATCGCGTCCACGTCAAACACCGCTGTAGCGTCGGGGTAATTACCCATCTTGGGAGGATCGCCGGTGATGCAAAGCAGGTTGCGGATGCCCATGGCAGCCGCGCCCAGAAGATCAGACTGAATGCCCAAGACATTGCGGTCGCGGCAGGTATAGTGCAGAACCGCCTCAACTCCAACTTCCCTTTGAATCAGCAGCGACAAGGCCTGGTTACTGATACGCGCCGAGGCGCGCGGGCTATCGGGAACGTTGATGCCGTCCACACCCACTGATTTCACAAAGCGCGCGCCTTCCAGCTCCTTGCGGATATCGGTGCCCTTGGGCGGAACAATTTCCACCATGGTGACGAACTCACCATTCGCCAGCTTCGCCCCTAAGCGCGATCGTTCCCGCATGGGTACAGTCGGAGCCGCCGACGGGACCGGCTGCGGCTTGGCCATCTGGACCCGCGCCACCTTGGCTTCGCCAGCCCGCAAAGCCGACTTCATTACGCGGATGTGATCCGGAGTGGTTCCACAACAGCCGCCCACCAGCCGCACACCTGCAGCTACAAACTTGCGCGCATAACTGGCCATATATTCCGGCGAACAGAGATAAATATTGCGACCCTCTACCGAGCGGGGCATGCCCGCATTGGGCTGGGCAGAAAGCGGGGTTCGATTGACCACTGCCCGCACCCGCTCGATCGCGTCCAGCATCGCCACCGGTCCCACGCTGCAGTTGCAGCCGATCACGTCAGCTCCCCAGTCCGCCAGCCGAGGTGCAAAATTTTCCGGGGTCGATCCATCCAGGCAGTTGCCGTCTTCGTCGATTGTGACCTGGGCCACAACCGGCAGCTTGGGATTCACGTCGCGCGCCGCCAGAAGTGCCTGATGCAGTTCCTCTACGTAACCGAAGGTTTCCAGGATCACCAAATCGATCCCGCCTTCCACCAGCGCGGCAATCTGCTGACGAAAGGATTGACGAGCCTCGTCGAAAGAAGTCTTGCCCAGCGGCTCAATGCGAATACCCAGCGGACCTACCGATCCCGCGACCCAGGCGTCAAAACTCTTGGCCGCACTGTGGGCAATGCGTGCACCTTGCAGGTTGATTTCGTGTACTTGGCCAGTCAGACTGTGCCGAGCCAGCCGAAAGGAATTGGCGCCGAACGTGTTGGTCTCAATGATCTCGGCCCCGGCCTGCAGATACTCGTGGTGAATCCCGCCAATCAGGTCCGGCTGCGACAAATTAAGTTCGTCATAGCAACGGTTGATGAAGATCCCCTTGCCATATAGAAGCGTCCCCATCGCGCCGTCACACAGCACGGGCGACTTCTGCAGGCGGAAAAGGAGGTCACCAGCCATGGGTTTGAGAATACAAGATGAGCGTGCTTCTTGCCTACGCACGCTTCCCTCCCGGGCGGGAACCGAGCAAGATGCGGCACCTCCGTACTTATCGACGCGCCGAGGCAAATTATCGCTTTGTTATAATCCAAAGCTTCGCATCTAAATCTCTATCGCACATGAGCTTAGGAGTTCGAGGTTGAAACGGACCTTTTTCGCCAGTGTGCTGCCGGTGATGGCATGCGTTTTCTTCGCGGGATGCGGGCGAGCCACCTCGCCCAGCACCACCGGTTCCAGCGGCGTAAAGTTTCGCGCCTTTGTCTCGCAGGACGTTTCCAGCAGCAGCGTTTCGGCGGGGCTGGATATCGTGGACGCCACCCTCGACAAGTTGCTTCGCGCACCCGGAGTGAGTGCGGGCGGTGCTCCCGGTCTAATGGCGGTGTCCAACAACAAGCTGCTGACTCTGGTTTTTGACGCTTCCAGCAATTCAATCAATGCAGTGAACAATAAGCAGGAAACCTCGGCCGGCAATGTGGTTCTGCCCAGCTGGACCGAGAGCATCGCGATTACGACCGATGCCACAGCCGGCTACGCCGCAGTTCCCAATGCGCCGGTAACCGGACAGGGCACTGGCGCTGTGGAAATGCTGAACCTGACTAACTTTTCCCTGGAACCGCCGATTCCGGTTCCCGCAGTTCGCTATATCGTCCTGAGCCCGGACAACACCCGCCTGCTTGCCTTTAGCGACAACAGTGACACCGCGACTTTGATTACCTTCACAAATGCCGGGACCAGCACGAGTCCGAACTGGCAGCTGAGCACCACATCTCCGCCTGCCACGGTGACAGGGCTGAACCGGCCGGTTTGGGCTGTATTCAGTGCGGACAGCAACACAGCCTACATCCTGAATTGCGGACCAGAGTGTGGCGGAACCTTCGGCTCTGCCGGCGTAACCGTGCTGAGCCTCACCAATAACCCGAGCCTGACGGCAAGTGGTTCAGTAGTATTTTCAGGGGGTGCTGCTGACGGAGTTCTGCTGGGAACGACTTTGTACGTAGCTGGAACTGTGCCTGGGGCCCCCTGCCCAGCTACAACCGCCGCGCCGTTCTGTGGCACTTTGACCGTGATCAACGTCAGTAATCCCAGTGCTCCCGAAGTCATGAACACCGCGACGATTACCGACGGCTATCACAATCGCATGGCAATCACGGCTGACAATCAGGTTTTCGTGGGAGCGCGCAACTGCTCGAACGTGAACACCAGCACCGAGCAGCGCGGCTGCCTTTCCATCTACAACGCCGCTACCAACTCCGTCGTGATCGGCACAGACCTGGGTGACGTGACCGGCATCCAGCCCGTAACGGGTCGACCCGAGGTCTATGTCGTCGAAAACGGTGAGCTGCGCATCTGGGATACGATCAAGGACGCCTTAATTCTTCCCCAGAATCAAATCGACCTGGTTGGACATGCGGTTGACGTGAAGATCGTGGATTAGCTGCCGCTTCCCCTACGCCTTACCGAAGCTCAGACTTGACACCTCTGACCCGCTCGCTGCCCGCTTACTTTCCCGGATCTAAGTGAAGCCTATGCACCTTGGCTTTTTCCACCGCTTGCGTAGAGAAGGGAAGCGCAAACGTGAATCCCGCGTACCATGCTTTCCACTGATCCCTGTAGTAAGCGCTAAGGAAATTTCCTGACTGGCCGGTCACGAGGTTCAGCGTGCTCTGATCAAAGTTCGAGAAGTCGACCGTCAAGCGCTCGGATGGCCCGAACTGTCTTCCCACCTGCTTGACGCTCAGGCCGCCGCCGGATTGGTCCACAAGACCCGGACCCGTCCAGCGCCAGATCAGCGGAAGATTCCCCAGCACTGGATGCTGGATATACAGCGGAGAAGCCTTGCCCCACTTCCATTCGGAAAGCTTCTTGGGTGCAGCCGGATTGTTGACGGCGGCTTCTACCGCAGCAGTGAGCACTGCCTCATAATCGGCGTAGCCGTCGGGAAGCCAGCGCTTGGGCTGTTTCTCGAGAACGTTTTCTAGCCAGAGCGAAGACATCGCCCAGCGATAATCTCTCCAACTCGGCGCAGTCGCATCGGGGATTCCATTTTTCGGGGCGGAACCGAGCTTGGGCTCGAGCAGCAGTCGGGCGAGTTCGCGGTTGGCGCGAACCTCAATCGTTGGTGCCGCAGAATCAGCGCTCATCTGTCCATCCCAGTCACGCAGCAGATCGCGAGCCTGAGCGGCCCGTAATGTGAGATGGTTGGCATGATCGAGCGCGTAGACGAACCGTTCGGCACAAAAGCGGTCGAAGGCCGAATAGATATCGGTTTGCAGGGCAAGCATGTCGGCAGGCGCGAGCTTCTTGCCCGATTCCAGCACCCGATAAATTCGTTCCGTTCGCCAGGGCGCCTCCCACTCCGTGCTTAGACTGTACGGATATTTCTCGGGAGTGATCCGGCTATTGGCAGTCGCCAGAATCCCCCACGGGGGATCGAAAATGCTGGGCAGCTTGTCAAAAGGAACGTAACCCTTCCACTCATGTAGATCATCGCTTCCGTTTTGGGGGAGACTGCCGTCGCCCGTCGCTCGGATCGGGATGTGCCCGGTTGTCTGATATCCGATATGGCCGTCCACGTCGGCATATACAGCATTCTGCGAAGGTGCGTCCCAAGTGGAGAGTGCATGCCGGAATTCATCCCAGTTCTGTGCCGAGTCCACCTCGAAAAAAGGATCGTTCAACCCGTCGTAAAGAGTCCATCGCAGCGCGAGCGAGCGGTTTTCCCCGGGGACCAGCTCGCTGATGATCGGCCCATGCCGCGTGACCGACACGTCCATGACTACGTCAGCCTTGCCCTTGATGTGGATCACCTCGCGGCGATGCTCAGGATCACGCCATCCTTGAGGGGTGAGGTATTGCCCTTGGTCATTGAAGGTCTCGACATAGACGTCTTCGACGGTAGGCCCAAGGTTGGTAAATCCCCAACCGATCCGCTGGTTGTGGCCCACGATCACGAAAGGCATACCCGGCAGGCTGACCCCCACCACGTCAAAGTTCCCGCTGCGCAGATGCACTTCGTACCACCAGTTCGGCATCTGGTGATTGAGGTGCATATCGTTAGAGAGCAGGGGCTTGCCCGACACCGTATGCGCGCCGGAAACAACCCAGTTGTTGGACCCCGGCCGGAGCAGGCTGAAGAGATCCTCAAACGAGCCTGCTCCCTCCGGCGAGAGTGGTTGCGGGATACCGGTCATGCTGCTGTCGTCCCCCCGGTCTTCATCGTCAGGTTCGTCGAGGCGAACTGGGACCTTCGTTGGCGGGCGGTCGTGCCATGAGGAGTTTAGGTAGAGGTCTGCCGTCAATTCTGGTCCGAGCTTAGCCAGGATCTTCTCCCGCTCTAGCGCGGCGCGGTACTTGCCGTGATTGAGGTTCTCGACCATGTTGGCGCCCATGAGAATCGAGTCTTCGGCGGTCCAGGTTTGGGGCCTGTAGCGCAGGATGCGGAACTCGACCGGCAGGCGGTCGGTACGGGATTGAATATATGCGTTTACCCCGTGGGCGTAGGCCTCGAAAAAGGATCGATCCCGCGGATTCGCCAGCTCCAGTGACCGGCGAGCCACCGCTCGCAAACCCAATATTCGCTGCAGCCGGTCGTGCGGAAGCTGGCCTTCGCCAAAGACTTCAGAGAGTTCCCCGGCCGCAAAACGTCGCATCGCATCCATCTGCCAGAGCCGGTCCTGCGCCGTGACATAGCCTTCGGCAATAAAGAGATCTTCCAGATTGGCGGCCTCGATCGTGGGCACGCCGTGCCGGTCGCGCGTCACCGTGACCGGAGCCGAGAGGCCGGTGACTTTCAAATGCCCATCCAGTTGCGGCAAAGCACGCCGTGCGACGGTATACAGGTAGCTGGCCGCACCCAGCACCAGCAAAGCTCCGACCAGCAGTGAAATGGTCAGGAAACGGAGGAGCCCGGAGGTGCGGCGGCGGGAAGCAGTCAGAACGGTGGTCGCCATGGAAAGCTTCGATTGTAGGGTGTGCCGGCCAGGAATGACAATCCGGGCGCGAGCCCATAGGCTCTGCTCTCCTCCCGGGTTGGCAGTTCGCACTCAACGTCAGTATCATGCTCTCAACCCAACGGGGATTCGCGAAGAGCCGCTGTGTCCAGCACCTTGCAGAAACGAATCGATGACCAGCCCAGCATCTCGCAGGAGATGGTCAGCGAAGCTCAGGGTATCCTTCACCGTCATCTGAAGCGGGTGGGCCTGAAACACACGGAGCAGCGTGATACCATCCTGCGCACATTTCTGGAAACCCACGAACACCTCTCGACCGACGAATTGCACCGCCTGGTGAAGAAAAAAGATTCACGAATCGGCTTCACCACCGTCTACCGCACTTTGAAATTGCTGGCGGAGTGTGGGCTGGCCAGCGAGGTGGCCTTTCACGACGGCATTGCCCGCTACGAACACCAGTACAATCGTCGCAGCCACCATCACATGGTGTGCACCGAATGCGGCAGTTCGGTGGAGTTTTTCTCCCCCGAGGTGGACCACTTGGAACAGGAGATTGGCCGCAAGCATCACTACGAGACTACTCGCCATACCTTTCAAATTTACGGAGTCTGCGAAGACTGCCGTCGCAGGAATCCATCGCGACGGCTGGTCTGAAGGGAATTCATGACAATCGTCTGCACCCAGTGTGGTGCGCAAATTTCGGAGCAAGCCACTGCCTGCTTGGCATGCGGCCAGCAGGTGGCGAGTCAACCTGCTGTAGCAGGCGCCACGCGCGGTATTGCCGACAACCTTGCCGGGGCGCTGGCTTACGTTACGTTTATTCCCGCAATCGTGTTTCTCTTCGTCGAGCCCTTTAACAAGAGTCGGTTCATCCGGTTCCACTCGTTGCAAAGCGTACTTTTGGCCATAGCTCTGGGCCTGGTTGGCTTGGTCGTCAAAATTGGCTTTGCCGTGCTTGGCCTGGTCCCGGTAGTAGGTCGGCTAATCATGATGCTGGTGCTTTTGATCGTGGCCGTCGGCTGCTTCATCCTTTGGATTGTCCTCGTGATCAAGGCGCTCCAAAGACAGACGTTCAAGTTACCGGTCATTGGCGACTGGGCCGAAAGGCAAGCGGAGTAGGTGGACTTTAGCCGGTGCCCGGCGGTGCCTTGACATAACCTCGGCCAGAATGGCATTCCTATTAGCCTTTGATTGTGCGCTAGCTTTTCACCTCCATACGCTCTTGAGCTCGCGGCACAACGGAAATGGCAGAGGATTGAGAGTTAAAGTCTTTTATCACGACAAGTGCTTCGATGGGGCCTGCTCGGCCGCCTTGTTTTCGCGTTTTTATCAGGAGCGCATTCGCGAAGATGCGGAGTTCGTTTTCAGCGGACTGCTGCATCGCGCCGGAGCGCTTTTTGATGAATCCAAATTTGATGGCGACGAGAATGCCATCGTCGATTTCAAGTACTCCAGTTCGCCCAAAATTGCCTGGTGGTTCGACCATCACGAGAGTGCGTTTCTGACGCCCGCTGACGCCGAACACTTCGAACAGGACCAGAGCAACCGCAAGTTCTACGATCCCAGCTTCCGCTCCTGTACCAAGTTCCTGGCGACCGTAGCCGAGCAGCGCTTCGGTTTCAATCCCGCACCCGTGGCCGAAGTTGTGGAATGGGCCGACATTATCGACGGCGCGCTCTATCAGAACGCAAAGACTGCCGTCGAAATGAAAGCGCCTGCCATGAAATTGACCATGGTGATAGAAGCGGCCAGAGATCATGACTTCGTGCCGCGTCTCATTCCTCTCCTGGCGAGCAAGGCTCTCGCCCAGATTCTTGAAGAACCCGTCGTGGCATCTGTGCTGCCGCCGCTTCTGGAGCGGCACAAAGCCTCCATCGAGATTCTCCGCCAACGCACCGAGTTCAAGGACGGAACCATCTTCTTCGACGTCACCGACCACGAGTTAGAAGGCTACAACAAGTTCATTCCGTACTACCTGCACCCCGAGTCGGTTTACAGTGTTGGGCTCAGCAAGAGCAGCTTTCGGACGAAAGTTTCCGTCGGATCGAATCCTTGGGCAAAAACTGAACGGCTGGTAAACCTGGCAAAAATCTGCGAGCGCTACGGCGGGGGAGGACACGCGCGCGTGGGCGCCATCTCTTTTGATGTGAAACACGAGGATGCCGCGCGCCAAGCGGCGAGCGAAATCGTGGCCGAACTGCGGGCCAGCGTGCGCAACAACGGCGGCTAATCGACCGGGAAGGAAGTTACGCCGTCGCTTAACGGTTCACCACTGGTCAAGCAGGTTGTTGCCTTTCCATCCTTCGCGAATTTAATTACGCCGCTTTCATCGGCGCAGAAGGCGCGTTGCCCGCCACCTGCGACAGCCGGCTCTGCCGCTACCTTGAAATGCGCGCCATCGCACTCGGTCAGCGCGAATACATAGCCGCTCTTCCGGCCGGCGGCCAGCTCGTCATCGATCGGTATTCCTTGCCCTTCTTTGCTTGCCGCGGCCAACTGGGAAAGGGAACAGGTAACGCCGCGGTCGGGGTGGCTGGACCGATATTGATGTTCGGCGTGGCCGATGACGCGAATCGACCAGCTGGCCTGAGCATCATTTCTCGACCGCTGTTTCTCCTTGAAGTCTTTGACAACGTCCTTAAGAAAATCCGGATCGGACAGCGGCACGCGCGCCGAAAATACAATCTCCTTAAGGCGCCATACGTCGGACTCTGTTTTCATCACGAAGCTAAGCCTTGGCAGAACCGGCAAGGTCTGCTGTTGGCCGTTCTTGTACATGTGGAAGGAGAGGTCAATCTCGTCCTCATCTCCCACCAGGTCGTCGCGCTCGACCACCACCTCAAACTTCTCGCGACTGCCCGGTTCTTCCACAGTCAGCAAGATGGGGCCAGTCTCCATGACCTCAAGACCACCACCTGCCTTCGCGTGTGCGCTGAGCCCCGAGATCTCGCTCAGGATCAACGTATCTCCTCCCAACTGGAGCTGGTGAAACGCCTTCTTGGCGGCTTGCGGAAGGTGTTTCTCCAGGTGATTGGGCGACGTGCCCATAAACATCTCCAAAAGCGCCTGCCGTGGCGATTGCGGAGGTGCAGCCGGCTGTATCGGTTGTGCCGTTTGTGCACTTAGCGGCACACTGATCAGAAACATCAGTAAAGCGAACACAATTCCGCTCATGGCTCCCTCCCTTGCGACGTGTAAGCATGACAAACTTCTGTCGGCGACACTAGTCCTTCTTGGATAGAGACGGAATCGACGCCCGGAAAGTTCCCGTTCGGGGAAACCCGCGTGCTTTTGCCCGCTTACAAGTCGAGCGAGCCACCCGGGCGGAACCCCGAGCATCGGAAACACGTAAGGATAGTAGTATGTAATCAGCATTGGACCGGCAATCGATGGACTCAAGCCAAAGTCAAACGCAAAAGCAGGACATCGTTCACAAGAGCGATCCCGCCCACAAAAAAGGCCTGCGCGCCGTGGCCAGTATCGAATTTACAAAAGGCGTGGCTGGAGTACTGTTCGGCATTGGCTTTGTCGCGTTAATCCACAAGGATGTGTGGGACATTGTGGAGAGCCTGATGGAATTTCTGCACATCGATCCGGACCGCCATTGGGCCCAAGTGCTGCTCGATCGCGCCGATCAGGTCACCGACTCTCAGCTCTGGATCGTGGCGCTCGCCCTGTTCGCTTACTCCACGTTACGCTTTATAGAATCCTACGGTCTCTGGAAGACCAGGATCTGGGGCGAATGGCTGGCCATTTTCTCGGGCCTGGTGTACCTGCCGTTCGAAATTCATGGCCTGATTCGAAGAGAAACGCCTATTAAATGGGTTCTGCTCGTGATCAATCTGGCGCTGGTCGCCTACGTGGCCTACGTGCGCATTTCAGGCCGGCGACTGGAGCGGCGTTCGCAATATCAGGAAGAACCTGGATAGGGCCGGTGGGGCTAGTGATTTCCTGTCTTCTGAATTCGTAACAAGAACTATTTGCCTCTTGTGGAACCGCCGGGGTTCTGTAAGCTGCTAGGCTTGACATTCTGGCGTATGCTGGTGTCCTTCGACTAATTGCTCCTGAAGAAAGTAAGGGTAGGTAATGTTCTCCCGTCGTTCCCGACTCGTTGCCTTCACCTGCGTCTTAAATGATGCGATCGCTACCACCTTGGCGTTCCTGCTGGCGTACTTGATTCGAGTCTGGGTGGGACAGAGAGAGTTTCTCAATCTCCATGCAATCTACGGACTGCGTACCTATCTGCCCATTCTGTTCGCCGCCCTCGTCCTCTTCCCCTGCTGGGGATATGTCCTGGGTGCGTACCGGCAGGTTGAACTCCGTCGCCCGCGGGACTTGGCTAGCGACGTAGTCAAGATGACGATCCTTGGGCTCTTCTCCCTTCTGACTGGGTTATTCCTGTCCAAGGGTGAATACGTAAGTCGAAGTTTTCTCTTGGTTTTCGCCGTCGTCGAATTCCTGTTGTTAGCCGCCAACCGATGGCTGTTAATGGTTGGTGGGACCTGGTTCCGTACCAGGCCAGCACGCCGGCGCCACTTTGTCATTGTGGGGACCAGCGC